>ERZ1106952.367-NODE-367-length-23420-cov-3.498309_pt1 | contig 23420 bp, 19 predicted proteins | sample MGYA00403677_ERZ1106952 | MGnify/ENA primary metagenome ERZ1106952 (study PRJEB35170, sample SAMEA104062415) | human gut metagenome | biome: human gut; feature: human-associated habitat; material: faeces | place: Denmark | collected 2012-05-14 ...
CTCGCGGCTCTCGCCGGCGGCCAGACGCTCGGTGATGTCCTCCATGCGTTTGAGGAACTTGACGTTGAGGTTTTCGTTGGGAAGTTCCTCTTCGCGCGACTGTGCCCAGAAGCCGTCGGTTAGATAGTCATGCTCGACGGACGAAAGGTGCTGGATCGCTCCGTAGCCGCAGTGGTGGTTGGTAATCAGCAATCCTTCCGCAGAGATTAGCTCGGCCGTGCAGCCGTCGTCGAAGAGCATGACGGCGTCTTTGAGCGAAGCCTTGTTGATGCTGTAAATGTCTTCCGCAGTCAGTTGGAATCCTTTGGCGCGCATATCGTCGATGCGCGACGAGATCAGGCTCGGCAGCCACATGCCCTCATCGGCGAGTGCCGTGAGCGAAAGCAGCGCGAGGCAGAGAGTCGAAAAGATACGTTTCATGAATTGTTTTTTATTGAATGAATTGATTGAGTTCGGTATAGACGCGTTGGATCGGCAGCCCCATGACGTTGAAGAACGAGCCGTCGATGCGCTCGATGGCGGCATAGCCGATCCACTCCTGAATGCCGTAGCTGCCGGCCTTGTCTAGCGGATGGAAGTTGTCCACGTAATAGACGATCTCCTCGCGGGTCAGAGCCCGGAACCAGACGTTGCTGCGTACGGAGAAGCTCCGGCGCCGGCGGGCCGTGCGGAGCGTGACGCCCGTGACCACCGTGTGACGATGGCCCGAGAGCCGTTCGAGCATCCGGATCGCATCTTCGCGGTCTTCGGGCTTGCCCAACACCTCGCCGTTCAGGATAACGACGGTGTCTGCCGTCAGCAGGATTTCGTTTTCCGCGAGCGGCCGGGGATAAGCACGGCTCTTGAGTTGCGAAAGGTAGCGGGGCACCTGCGTCGCGGCCAGCGTCGCGGCCTTTCGTGGGGCGTCACCAAGGCCGAGAAAGATGAGTACGTCGAGCTGCTCAAGCGCCTGGACCTTGGTCTGGACACGCGTCTCAACGCCAAGGTCGGCCTGCTCTCGGGTGGCCAGCGCCAGGCACTCACCCTGCTGATGGCCACGCTCACCAGGCCGCGCCTGCTGCTGCTCGACGAGCACACCGCGGCCCTCGACCCCAAGACGGCCTCTAAGGTGCTTAACCTGACCGAGGAGATCGTCGACGAGAACCACCTGACCACGCTCATGGTCACGCATAACATGAATGACGCCATCCGTCTGGGCAACCGTCTGATCATGATGCACGAAGGCCACGTGATCTACGACGTGGCGGGCGATGAGAAGAAGTCGCTCACCGTAGCCGACCTGCTGCAGAAGTTCGAGGAGGTCTCGGGCGGCGAGCTCGCCAACGACCGCATGCTGCTGAGCTAACGACCTAGAAAACCACCACAAAGGGGACAGGCACCTTTGTGGTGGTTTTTGTTTAGGAATAAGGAGACTGCCATGAAAAGATTCGTCCCCCGCCTTGCGTTAACCGCCGCGCTGCTTGCCGGCGTGCTCACTGGCGCACCCAGCCTCGCCCTTGCGAGCGATCTGCCCCAAGCGATCTATGGCACCGTGACCGTCATGCACACCAACGATATCCACGGCAGCTACAAGTACAGCTACAACGAAAGCAAGGGCACCGGCACCATTGGCTTTGACGGACTGGCGGTTCTCTATAGCGCCCAGAACAACGCCCCCGACTTTCTGCACGATGCAGGCGACACCTTCCACGGGCAGTCCTTTGCCACCATGAGCGAGGGCAAGAGCATCGCCGAACTCATGAACACCTTCTACGCAAACGGCTACGACGCGACCACACCGGGCAACCATGACTGGAGCTACGGCGCAGACAAGCTTCGCACGATGGCCGGCAATGGTACCACCAGCACGCCTTTCGCCATGCTTTGTGCGAATGCAACGTCTTCGAACGGCGTATGGAGTTCGAGCATCACCAAGACGCTCAACCGCATTTGGAAGGACGACGAGGACAGTTCCACGTTTAACTATAAGATTAAGGTCGGCGTCGTCGGAGCCATGGATGAGTCGCTGGGCTCCTCGCTGCGCGCGGACCTGGTCGAGGGCACGTCGTTCTCGGGTGCGGCGGACGCCATCAATGCCGAGGCCAAGCGACTGCGCGAGGATGAGGGCTGCAACGTTGTCGTTTGTATCGCGCATACGCTCAACGCCAAGGCCTTTGCCGCACAGCTCGACGGCGTCGATGCCCTGGTCGCAGGCCACGAGCACATTAACTTAAACGAGAACGTAACGGGGGCCGATGGCAAGCCGGTCCGCGTCGTCGAGGCGGGCAGCGCCTTTGCCGAGGTTGGTCTGCTTTCCATCCCCTATGAGTACGACACCAAGGGTACCGAAACCACCAACGACGACATAGTGACGGTCTCCGCAGGCGGCAGCGCCGAGACGCTCTACGCCGCCAAGGACGTCGACGACCTTTTGGCAGACCCCAACAACCAGAACATCCTTGATGAGGTCCGCAACAACAAAATCAAGCCACTCGACGACGCCTTTGAAATCGAATCGAACAAGGTACTCGGCACATCCACCGCCAACTATTTCTATGGCGAGGACGCGGCGGGCACACATGGCTGGGAGATGGTGCGCACCACCGATTTCCGCCCCAGCAAGGAGGGCGACACTACTAAAGCCCAGACCATCGGACATGTGATCTGCGGTTCCTATCTTAATTTGACGGGCGCGGACCTTGCCATCGAAAACGCGGGCGGCATCCGCGGCGGCATCGCGGCGGGAGACGTAACCGCCGGCAACGTCATCGCCATCTCGCCCTACGGCAACACCTTGGAGACCTGGACCATGACCGGCGCGGACTTCCTCGCAGCGCTTGAGCACTCGTTGGAAATTAGCGACAAATGCAATGACAGCTACGAACTTCAGCAAGCCTACGTCGCAGCCGGCCACACCGAGCAGGAAGCCCAGGACATGTACAAGTGGCCCGACGACTCCGGCAGCGTTCTTTCCTTTGGCGGCATCAAAGTAACAATCGACTGGACGCAGCCCGAAGGCAAGCGCATTGTGAGTGCCACACTCACCAAGGACGGCAGCACGCTCGATCCCGCCAAGACCTATACCGTCGCCACCAACAACTACATCATTGCCAACACGACCGACTTTCCCACCTTCGTAAACGCCACCAAGCACACCGAGTGGGGTACGTGCGAGGCAGCGCTGAGGGCACTGATCGGGCAGGACGACTGGGAGAACAAGATGGCCTCGCTCGCGGGCACCATCAGCTTTGGCTCCGCCGAGAACCCCGCGCCCCATCCGAACCCAACGCCTGAGCCCTCACCCAAACCCGGCACGACGACCACGCAGGTCACCACCAAGAAGACCACCGGTAAACTCGCCGCAACGGGAGACCGCACGCTAGCCGTGGTCGGTGCATGCCTCATCGGCGGCATCATCGTTATCATCCTCGGCATTATCTGGAAGCGCCGCCGCTAAGCTACACCACCGGGCCTTGCAGCCCCGCCGTGCAAACCTTATATCGAGCACAGAAGCCCGTCTGAATTTGATCGGACGGGCTTCTTGGTGGGTATCATGGTTGGACGATCATTAGGAGGTTTCCCCACATGGAATTGTTTGAGCCAATTCTTCATTTCTTTGCACAACGGTGGGTCCACAACATCATCTGGGCCGTCATCTTGGTAATAGGCACCGCCATCGCCACCAAGGTCGTATCCAAGACCCTGCGCCACCTGCTCAACCGCGACGACAACCCGCTTCCGGCATCGAGCATCTTCATCAACATCGCGCGTGCCGTCATCTGGACGATCGGCGGCAGCTTTATCCTCGACAACTGCTTTGGCATTAACGCAAACGCCCTCGTCGCCGCTCTTGGCGTCGGCGGCATCGCCATCTCGTTGGGCTTTCAGGACACGCTGTCAAACCTTATCGGTGGCATGCAGGTGACCTTTATGGGCATCATCAAGCCCGGCGACAATATCGAGGTCGGCGGCGTGTCGGGCGTGGTCCAGGACATCACCTGGCGCCACACGACCATCGAGGACGCCTGCGGGCAGACCATCATCGTCCCCAACTCAAATATCTCCAAGAACACGCTCGTGCATCTCATGCCCTTTGGGCGTGTGGCTGTGCCCGTTGCCGTAAAGGACACGTCCAAGTGGGCCTCGCTCGACGCATTGGCAGACGAGCTGACCAGCGCCACCAAGACCGCCGTGCTTCCCATCTCGGGCTTTGACAAGGAGCCTTACGTGCTCTTTAGTGAGATCGGCGACTTTGGCATCAAGGGCAAAATCATCTTTATCGTCAGCGACGACAGCACCACCTTTACGGCAGCCGACGCCTGCATCCGCGCCATCGCCCCCATCATCGCCTAAAACCACCACAAAGGGGACAGGCACCTTTGTGGTGGTTTCGCATCGTGGTACCATGGTTCATATCGTTGTTTAAACGACTAAGGGAGTAGACACCATGGAAGAGGCCTATCGTCAAGCACGCAAGCGCGGCGAGCAGGGACGTCGTCGCGCCATCAGCCAAAGCGAGCACCCGTACCTTACGGACCTCGACGGCCTCGTTGCCCAGCTCCCCTTAGGTCAGCGAGAGAGCGTCGGCCTGAGGGACATTCCGCTCGAAATGGTCGTCGGCACGGTCACCAAAGGCCGTCAGTCTGCCTTTTCGTGTAACTTTATGCCCCTGCTGCCGTTTAACACCGAGTTCGCCCGCAAGTGGTCCAACCTCTACGACATCCAGGTGACCGAGGGCTATCGCGACCCCATCATCGTCACCGAGTTCATGCATCGGTTCTATGTCCAAGAGGGCAACAAGCGCGTCAGCGTCCTCAAATTCCTGGACGCCCCGACGGTTTCGGCCAAGGTCACCCGTCTCTACCCCGGCAAATGGGATTCCGTCGAAAGCCGCCTGTACGGCGAGTTCTGCGCGTTTTGGCGCGTCTGCCCCCTATACGAGATCGAGTTCTCGCGTGAGGGAAGCTACGAGACGCTCGCCAAGATGCTCGGTCAGAACCTTATCGAAAAATGGCCGCAGAAAAAGGTCGACTACCTGCGCCACACCTTCTTGCTCTTTAAGCGCGCCTACCTTCGCGCCGGCGGCGACCATCTGGACATTACACCCGCCGACGCCATGCTCGTATACCTCAATGTGTACAACCAAGACCGTCTGCTGGACACGCCGACGGACATCGTCGTAAACCGCCTGTGCAAGATTTGGCGCGAGTTGGTCATTGCCGGCAAAAATGACGAGGACAAGGTCGATCTTGTCGAGGCACCGAGCGTCGATGAGGAGGAGTCACCCTCCAAGTCCACCTCCGGCGTGCTCAACTTCTTTATGGGCAAGACCGTTTATTCGGCGGCCAACCCTCTGTGCATCGCCTTTATCCATGAATTCCCCTGTGCATCGTCGAGCTGGGACAGCTTGCACGACCAAGGGCGTCAGTATCTCGACGAGCACTTTGGCGGCATCGTGCGCACCGAGGCATTCGAGGACTGCCACGATCCGGACGTGTTCTACGCCGCCGTGGAGACCGCCGTCAAGCACGGGGCGAAGGCCATCTTCTCGACTTCACACCGCCTGATGGAATATACGCTCAGGGCCGCCGTCGAGTACCCCCAGGTGCGATTCCTCAACTGCTCTATCGGTCTTCCCCACCAAAGCGTGCGTTCGTACTTTGGCAAGATGTACGAGGCCAAATTCCTCCTGGGCGCCCTTGCCGCCAGCATGGCGGACAACCACCGCATCGGTTATCACGCGTCGGTCTTCGCCTCGGGCGCACTCAGCGAGATCAACGCCTTTGCGATTGGCGCCTCGCTGCTCGACCCCCGCGCGCAGGTAATCCTCACCTGGGGCGATGTGCCCGCCGGCGGTCTTGCCGAGGCCATGTGCCGCGAAGGCGTGAGTGTTATGACCGGCGCTGACATGTCAAAGTCACTGGAGGACCCCACGGCCTACGGGCTCCACCGTCTGGTCGATGGCAAGGTCGTCGGCATCGCCATGCCGGTATGGAACTGGGGCCGATACTACGAGCTTATCGTGCGCAGCTTGCTGCACGGCACGTGGGACGAGACCAGCGACGACAGCCAGGTTCGCGCCGTCAACTACTGGTATGGCATGAGCTCGGGCGTCATCGATATTCGCTACGCTCCGGGTCTGCCCTATCAGACGCGCAAGCTCGTTCAGCTGCTCCGCAATGGCATCGTCGAGGGTTCCATCAATCCATTTGGCGGTGAGCTCCATAGCCAAGACGGCGTGGTGCAGATCGAGGGCTTTCCTCCGCTGCCGAGCACGCAAATCGTCGAGATGGACTGGCTGGCCGACAACGTGGTAGGCGCCATTCCGCAGCCCAACGATGAACCGAAAGTTCGCGCCCTATGAAAATCCTTGCCGTAGCCGATACCGAAGAACGATGCCTATGGGAGTGCTTTCGCAAGGAGCGCTTTGAGGATGTCGACCTGATTTTGTCCGCTGGCGATCTGGACCCGGACTATCTTGAGTTTTTGGTCACCGTCATCAACAAACCGCTCATCTACATACGAGGCAACCACGATGACCGCTATGCACGTCATGCACCGGGTGGCTGCATCTGTGTCGAAGACGCCGTCTACGTGTACCGCGGCGTCCGCATTGCGGGGCTTGGCGGCTCCATGCGCTACCGAGACAGTGCCAACATGTATACCGAGCGCGAGATGACCAAGCGCATGCGCAAGCTCTCCCGCAAAGTGAGGATGGTCGGCGGCTGCGACATCTTGCTCACTCACGCGCCCGCCGCCGGCATGGGCGACTTGGATGATCTGCCGCATCGAGGATTCGAATGCTTTAACACGGCGCTTAAGTCCTGGGGGGCCGACTACATGGTGCACGGACATGTGCATCAGAGCTACGGTCCCGATTTTCAGCGCGAGCGGCAACACGCGTGCGGGACGACGATTATCAACGCCTGCGGCTATACGCAGTTTGAGCTAGACGAAGCGCGCTACCCCATCCGTGGCTGGCAGGCAGCTTGGCTCAATTCGCAAACCATGCGCCGCGAGCTCAAGCGCCACGAGGCCATCGAGTCCTCAACCGCCAGAACCCCCTGGTAACCACCTTTAAGGCTTGACGCTGCGCCGGCCCCAAGCACCCCATCTCGCCCCTCAAGCCGTCGCTCGCGTACCAAAGTACGCGTCACTCCTCTTTCGGGGCGATCTGGGGCACTTGGAACCGGCTCGCTGCGATGCCATACCATTGACGCCAAAGTGCCAAAACCACCACAAAGGTGCCTGTCCCCTTTGTGGTGGTTTGGGCCCGAGATAGCAAGAAACCCGGTCCTGCACGAGGCAGAACCGGGTTTCTTTAGCAATGCTTGCTTTGCTCAGGCAGTAACTGTTAGTTACTCAGCCAGGAAGTCACGCTGGACAGCGGGATCGACCTTGACGCCAGGGCCCATGGTGGAAGACACGGAGATGGACTTGACGTACTTGCCCTTAGCAGAAGAGGGCTTGACGCGCAGGATCTCGGTGTACAGGGCAGCGTAGTTCTCGACGAGCTGCTGCTCAGAGAAGGACTTCTTGCCCAGGGGCACGTGGCAGATGCCATAACGGTCGGCGCGATACTCAACGCGGCCGGCCTTGAGCTCGGAGACCATCTTGGCGACGTCCATGGTCACGGTGCCGAGCTTGGGGTTCGGCATGAGGCCACGGGGACCAAGAATCTTACCGATGCGGCCAACCTTGGCCATCATGTTCGGCGTAGCGATAGCGGCGTCGAAGTTGATCTCGCCCTTCTGAATCTGGGCGACGAGCTCGTCGGAACCGATGATGTCGGCGCCGGCAGCCTCGGCCTCGCGAGCCTTCTCACCCTCGGCGAAGACGGCAACACGAACGGTCTTGCCGGTGCCGTGGGGCAGGGAGATGGAACCACGGATGTTCTGGTCAGCCTTACGAGTATCGATGCCCAGACGGAAGTGGGCCTCGACGGTCTCGTCGAACTTGGCGGTGTCGAGCTCCTTGATGAGCTTGGCAGCCTGAAGGGGGGTGTAGAGCGTGGCGCGGTCGATCTTCTCGGCAGCGGCGTTATAGCTCTTACCATGCTTAGCCATGTGCATTACCTCCTGTGGTTAAACGGGCGTGAGCCCTCCCACATCGTATCGTGTGCCCTATTGCACACATACAACGGGCGCCCCGGTCGGAGCACCCGTCATTACCTAAAGAAATCGCTACTCAGCGATGGTGACGCCCATGGAGCGGGCGGTACCGGCGATGATCTTCTTGGCGGCGTCAATGTCGTTGGCATTGAGGTCCGGCATCTTGATCTCGGCGATCTTGGTGAGCTGCTCCTGGGAGAGCTGACCGACCTTGTCAGCCTGGGGCTTAGCGGAACCAGACTTGAGGTTCAGCTCCTTCTTGATGAGGTGAGCCGCCGGCGGGGTCTTGGTGATGAAGGAGAAGGACTTGTCCTCGTAGACAGAGATCTCAACGGGGATGATGTCGCCCTTCTTGTCCTGCGTCTCGGCGTTAAAGGCCTGGCAGAACTGCATGATGTTCACGCCAGCAGCGCCCAGGGCGGGGCCGACGGGAGGAGCGGGGTTAGCTGCACCAGCAGGAATCTGGAGCTTAATGACGTTGGCAACCTTCTTCTCAGCCATGGTCATTCCTTTCGAATCACGAGTGTGAAGTACTTGCTATATCGTAAGCACGCACGTGTTAGAAGCACTCCTGAGATGAGCAGTCACAGAAGAAGCACGCTCGCGCGAACGGACGAAAACTTAAGCGATGACAGCGACCTGGTTAAAGTCGAGCTCGACCGGCGTCTCGCGGCCAAAGATCATCAGCGTGACCTTGAGCTTGCCAGCCTCGGTGTTAACCTCGGAGACCTTGCCATCAAAATCGGTAAGCGGGCCATCGGTGACGCGGACGGACGTGCCGACCTCAATATCAACCGAGGTGCGCTTGGGCGAATCGCCCTTACCGGGACGACGAGTCATCTTGTTGTACTCGTCGCGGGAAAGCGGAGCGGGCTTACCGTTGCCGCCCAGGAAACCGGTGACGCCAGGCGTGTTACGAACACACGTCCAAGCATCGTCATCCATCTCCATGCGGACCAGGACATAACCCGGGAAGATCTTGGAATCCTTGGTCTCACGCTTGCCACCCTCTTTAATCTCGGTGACACGCTCCATAGGAATCTCGATATCAAAGATACGGTCCTGCATGCCCATAGTCTCGATGCGATGCTCGAGATCGGACTTAACACGGTTCTCGTATCCAGAGTAAGTGTGAACGACGTACCAACGCTTAGACATGGTTTAGCCCCTCAATCCAGAGAACAGAGCAAGAGCCTCGCCAAAGCCAGCATCGAGCAGAGCGATGACGACGCCGACGACGATCAGAGAAGCGCAAACGACGAACGAGTAGTTCACGAGCTCCTTCTTATCGGGCCACGTGACACGCTTCATTTCGGATTTGACCGAAGCGAAATACTTCTTGGTGCGGGCGAAGAAACCAGGCTTCTCGTTCTTCTTGGACTTCGCAGCCTTCTCGTTCTTCTTGGCAACGGCCTTCTTGGCCTCAACCTTGGAGTTGGCGGCAGCGTTGTTGGCAGGCACCTGCTGCTGAGCCTTCTTCTTGTTCTTCTTGTTGGCCATTTGGGTTACCTCCGCGCAATGCGCTTATACATGAGTAAACCGTAAGCCCCCAATTGGGAGCTTACGGAATAATGACTGGCACGCCAGGAAGGACTCGAACCCTCAACACTCGGTTTTGGAGACCGATGCTCTACCAATTGAACTACTGGCGTATGTGACTAGAGACTAGCGAGTCTCTTTGTGCAGCGTGTGGTGACGGCACCAGGGGCAATACTTCTTGATCTCCATACGATCAGGCATGGTCGACTTGTTCTTGGTGGTCGTATAGTTGCGGCGCTTGCACTCAGTGCACGCAAGAGTAACTAGAGTACGCATGTATCCTGAACCTTTCATTTCCGCCCCGTACGGGCACGAGTTGATACTTTATCAGCTCTACGTAAGTGCTGTCAACGAAAACCTCGAATCAATTGGTTCTCGGTGAACCCATTCATATTTGGAACACATCAATGGAGCCAACGAGATCTAATCGACGGTGCACCCAGGACCATAATCGATCCTCTCGACACCAGCAACGGCTCAATATCAATTGCAGAAAAGAACCCGGCACCCATATAAGTGCCGGGTTCTCTAAGTCAGCTATATCAAAGAGCTAATTTACTCAATGATCGTGGAGACGATGCCCGAACCGACGGTGTGGCCACCCTCGCGGATAGCGAAGCGCAGGCCCTCCTCCATGGCAATCGGGTGGATGAGGTCGCCCTCGATGGTGATGTGGTCACCAGGCATAGCCATCTCGGTGCCCTCGGGGAGCTTGACCGTACCGGTAACGTCGGTGGTACGGAAGTAGAACTGAGGACGATAACCATCGAAGAACGGGGTGTGACGGCCGCCCTCCTCCTTGGTCAGAACGTAGATCTCGCCGGTGAACTTGGTGTGCGGGGTAACCGAACCGGGCTTGCAGAGAACCTGGCCGCGCTCGATGTCCTCGCGCTTGATGCCGCGGAGCAGCAGACCGACGTTGTCGCCAGCCTCGCAGAAGTCCATGGACTTACGGAACATCTCGATACCGGTAACGACGGTGTTCTGGGTATCCTTGATGCCGACGATCTCGACGGGCTCGTTGAGCTTGAGCTCACCGCGCTCGACACGGCCGGTAGCAACGGTACCACGGCCGGAGATGGTCATAACGTCCTCAACGGCCATCAGGAAGGGGAGGTCGTTGTTACGAGCAGGCGTCGGGATGTACTCGTCGACGGCCTTCATGAGCTCGCGGATGGCGTCCATCCACTTGGCGTCGCCCTCGAGAGCGCCCAGAGCGGAACCACGGATGACGGGGATGTCGTCGCCGGGGAAATCGTACTCGGAGAGGAGCTCACGGGTCTCCATCTCGACGAGGTCGATGAGCTCGTCATCGTCGACCATGTCGCACTTGTTCAGGAAGACGACGATGTAAGGAACGCCGACCTGACGGGCGAGCAGGATGTGCTCGCGGGTCTGAGCCATGGGGCCGTCGGTAGCGGCGATGACCAGGATAGCGCCGTCCATCTGAGCAGCACCGGTGATCATGTTCTTGACGTAGTCAGCGTGGCCCGGGCAGTCAACGTGAGCGTAGTGACGGGCAGCGGTCTCGTACTCGACGTGGGAGACGGAGATCGTAATGCCGCGCTCGCGCTCCTCGGGAGCCTTGTCGATGTTCTCGAACGCAGTGAAGTCAGCCTTGCAGCCCTCGGTCTCGGAGAGAACCTTGGTGATGGCAGCGGTCAGCGTGGTCTTGCCGTGGTCGACGTGACCAATGGTGCCGATGTTAACATGCGGCTTAGTGCGCTCAAACTTCTCTTTGGCCATAAAGCCCTCCTCTAAACAGGTCGTCCCCGGACGGGACTTTGCCTTTATACCATAGTGGCCTCTCAACATACTATTGAGAAGCCACCGTGTTACCTATGGTAGCGGTGACTGGATTCGAACCAGTGACGCCACGGGTATGAACCGTGTGCTCTAACCAACTGAGCTACACCGCCGGATGGAGCCTGCAACCAGACTTGAACTGGTGACCTCTTCGTTACCAACGAAGTGCTCTACCGACTGAGCTATACAGGCACTTGACGGGTGGGAGCTATAGGATTCGAACCTATGTAGGCAGAGCCAACGGGTTTACAGCCCGTCCCCATTAACCACTCGGGCAAACTCCCAATCGTTCAAGTATCCGCAGGTCCTTTGGTCTTTTGGACCGCCGCCCCCGCGAACGAAGAAAATAATACGATGCCACCTTGGGGGCTGTCAACGAAAACCTCTAGATACACGGTGCCGGGCGTATCTATATGCTTTTGACCTGCGGTTTTACTGAGTTTGGATATGAAGGACGGTGAATTTGCATATAGCAGTGACATTTCCCGAGGGAACACTTTGGCGTAGTGGAGTGAGCCTGCAGGATATTACTTCGATAACGACTCATTTGCACCTATATATAGGTCGAGATCGGGCTTCCCCGGCAGAATCGAACGTGGATAATCTCCCACTTTTGGCGTGCCCCCAAGGCCAAAGCGGAAGATTATCCACGTTCATTCACTAGGCGGGAGATTTTCCACGCTCGTATGTCCGGAAATCCTCGCTCGACCAGGGTGACTTGGACCGGTCCGGCCTATGTCTCAATCTGTAACATTTAGAGAACATTTTCTCCCCTATCTGTTACAGATTGAGATACTACGCAGTAGCCCCGACTTCCGTCTCATTCTGTAACAGTAAGAAAGGTTTTCAGCCTCTTCGTGTTACAGATAGAGATATTACCCGCCAACCCGTCTTAACATCTCAATCTGTAACAGCTTGAAGAGAAATACCGGTCTAGATGTTACAGATTGAGATTGAATCGTTTGGGCCGAATGTCCCCAAGATATTGGCTGGCGGTCACTAGAACTCAATCTCGTCAAAGTCAAAAGCTATCAAAGTGAGTCCAACGAGCTTGTCTGTGCGCTCCTGAATCTGCTCGCTGGTCCAGGTATCCGTGTTTACCAACTCGTCGTTCAGGTTCAACCCGTTGCGGTATCCGACGTTCGCCCCGTTCGCATCCTTGCGGTCTCGCTTGGTCACAAAGGGCATGTTGCTCAGCTTTGAGTTATATCCGGTGATAGTCAGATTTCCAAGCGTATGAACCTGCTTCTCCTGCACCTCAATCGCCCTGGAAACGTCGCCGTCCGCAACCATCTTCACCCATTCGTCGGGAATGTTCTTACCTTGGGGAAAGATGTGCTCGATTGTCCAAACGTAGTTTCCGGAGTCATATCGATCCCAAAGTGGCTTCATCTCCTTCGTAACGCTCGGTGATGCAATAACGGTCAGGATGTAGCGCGTCATATCGGGATTGACATCGTAAATAGGCCCTTCAAGACGTTCTTTGAAGGAAGCGTCACTGGCAGACACGTCGACGAGGCGCTTCTTGATGTATTCCGCGACCGCAATGCCCTTGAGACCCTCGCTTTCGAGGCTCTCGCAAATACTGATGAAGAGCCTCTCCAGGTCACGCGTGGGAGGCGTATCGGTAAGGTTGCGTCGGACAAAGAAGCAGACAAGGAGCTTAACAAGAAGCGCGAGGGTTTCATCTTTTAGCTCCAACTGGTCCTGCTTCTTGAAAAGGAACAGCAGCATCAGGTAAGATGCGACGCCCTGCGCTCTCGAAAGCTCCAAAAGCTGATGCGAAAGCTCGGAATCCGGGCTCTCTTGATCGAGCCCAATGATCTTCGAGTAGAGTGCGGAATTCTCGGTCAGCTCGTCCAACACCTTAAGGGCGCCGTCATCGGCTTCCATCCGCTTCTCGTAGATTTTCAGAAGGTTGGAACGTGTGGCAACGGAACCGAGGGGGAGTTGGGAACCTGATTCGCCGATAAATTGCTTATTTACCTCCCGGCGGAAGGCATCGTAGTTCTGGCGGAAGAAGCGCTCCTGCGTCTTGTAGTCATCGCCGAGATTGCGGAGCACTTCCTGCCAGCGTTCAAAGTAATAGTCGATCCGTCCGTCATCCACCCCGGCAACCTTGCCGAGAAGCATGTTTTTGATGAGGTCAACGGCGCTCAAGGGGACACCGCGGTTGTTAAGGGACGCGAACAGGGTATAGGCGTCCGCATGGCTATCGACGGTAATCTGGACCACGACTGCGGAGCACACCAGCTTGCAGATATCAAGCAGGGCATGAACACATTCGATCCCGCTCCCGTCTTCAACTTCCTCGCCCAATCGATCGTAAAAATAGTTGAATGCCTTAGACATCTTTCTCAGACCGAGGAACTTCGGCTTTTGCATAACGACGTCTAAACCGATATGTTCCTTCAAGATCCAGCGGTAATCCTCAAGGTTATGATTCTGAACCTGAGGAATAACGCGCGTCCTCGACTTGTCGGATTTCAAGATAAGGCGATTGCGCAGAGGGCGGACATCGTCCAGCATCAGGTCATCGTCGATAGAATCCTTATGCTCCATAACGCGAGCGTAGATGGCAGCAAGGAGAAGGCTGAGCGTCGTCAGGCGTTGCTGGCCATCGATGACTTCATAGTGAATGGTATCCATCTTGGAATTCACAGTCCCGTTCACGACAATAAACGAGCCCAGGAAGTATCCGGCATCGTTTTGGGTGATATCGTCATAGAGATTCGCCCAATCGCGCTGATTCCAAGTGTATTCGCGCTGGTAACGAGGAATGTCATAGATTTTTAGCATATCGGTCGACAGAATATTGGCAACCGTTGGGTCCTCTACGCTATTAATCATCATGAGTCCTTTCAATCACCTTGCTCACAAACGACGGGAAATCCTTGTCGCCCTTGATTTCTCGCGCCGAATTAAATCTAGACTATAGTAATACCCATGGGCTACAGGAAAGAGCGCCGCGCACGGCGCGCGATCTTTCGAGAGGCAGCATCGGAGCTCTCGGCACCTTGGCCACTTTCCACCCTATCCCAGTTGGAGAAACAAAGCCCAAAACTCTAATGGAGACAGCAACTGTAAGCTTTGCTTTTCCTGCTTCGTTGCACGCATTTATGGACATTGGACATCGGTCACAAAACACACATAAATGCAATTCCGATTTAATTGTTGCATGTTTGTTGCATGAGCTGTTGCATGAAAATGCAAAATCGGGAGCCATACGGCCCCCGACCTGCGAAAACTCATGGAGCCAGTGACAGGAATCGAACCTGCAACCCACTGATTACAAATCAGTTGCGCTACCGTTGCGCCACACTGGCACACTTGGCGCTTTCACGCGAAGCCAGTTAAGAATAAAGGAATTGCGGACGAGGCGCAACAGACCCTTTGACCGACCACATCTCAAAACCCTTCGTCAGAACGAATAGTTTTATCTGTTCGCCAGAACCAAAAACTATTCGTTTTGGCGACGGTAAGCCCGCAGCCCATTGATTACAAATCAACGGGCTGGCCAATTGGGAAACGGGTCTCTATGGACAATCCCCTACCTCCCGCGCAGGGCCTTGAGCTTGGCCAGGGCATCGGGGCTCAGGCGACTGCCCAGGGTCATCTTGATCTGCGGGGCTTCCTCGGCCTCGTGAACGTCGTTATCGATCTGTTTGATCTCGTCCACCAGCATGCGGCTCGAGATGCGCGTAACGCCCTTGCCCATGACGACGGCCTGGATCGTGCCGTCGCTCGATACCACGGAGCACGCGCGGCCTTCTTCGCGCGCCTCGATGCAGAGCTTCTGCACCACGGTATCGGCCGATACACCCGTCGGCGAAAACTCGATGCGCACGCCGCGAGCAGGCAGATTAGGGCGCTCGCTGGAGATGTTTCCCGCGCCGTCGAACACGATCACGGCCTCGTAGCGGCCCTGGGCAAAGGCGGCAACGTCGTTGATGAGGGCGGTGCGCGCCATATCGTGAACGTCGCTGGAATACGGATCGTCGGAATGGTCGTACACGAGCTTTTCGTAGCGCGGCGTGCAGTGGATCACGTTGTAACCGTCGACCACCAGCAGCTCGGGCTTATTGGAGTGCACCGTCGAGACCGGATCGGCGATGGCCTGCGCAAACGCATTGCCGCCCACGCCATAGGTCGCGGCCGAAACAATCGGCTTGGCCGAGCCCTCGCCAAAGCGCTTGGCCTTGGACTTAGCGCGGTTCTTCTTGGACATGCGCTACTCCTCCCCCATGAGCTCGCCGGCATTGCGGCGCAGCCACTCAAAGCACAGTGCGGTAGTCGCCTGGGCCACGTTGAGACTCTCGGTCATGCCGCGCTGGGGAAGCTTGGTCAAAAAGTCGCATTTCTCGAGCACCAGGCGCGAGATGCCGTCGCCCTCGGAGCCCATGACGAGCGCCACGCGGCCCTCGAAGGGAGCATCCCAGCAGCTGCCCTCGGCGTGCTCGGAGGCGCCGCCCACCCAAAAGCCAGCGGCCTTGAGGTCATCGAGCGCACGGGCGATATTGGGAACCTGCGCGATAGGCAGGTGCATGACGGCGCCGGCAGAAGTCTTGTAGCTGCCAACGGTCACGCCGGCGGTGCGCTTGTTGGCAATGATGACGCCCGCCGCGCCCACGACCTCGGCAGAGCGCACGATGGCACCAAAGTTACCGTCGTCGGTCACATGATCGAGCACGACGACGAGCGCCGGTCCGTCACCCGCGCGGCGGAGGATGTCGGCGACGTCGGCATAGGGGAAGTTGCCAACCTCGAGCGCAATACCCTGGTGAGCGCCATGGCTCGACAGCGCATCGAGCTGCGCGCGCGGCACATACTTAATGCGGACGCCCGCGGCATTGAGGTCATCGATCAGGCGCGACAAGGCGGCATCGCGCTCCCCGCCCTCGGCAATGAGCGCACACTTGATGGGAAAACCAGTGCGTAGCGCCTCGGCGGCAGCACGGCGACCTTCGATAAACTCGCCCTTGGGGACCTGAATGTTGTCGCGGTTGCGATCGCGCTGAGGACGTGCGGCCTGGGTGCGATCGCGCTGGCCCTTGGGAGCGGCAGCGCGGTCGTTGCGGCGAATCGGACGCGACCCAGAAGCAGCCTGCTTGCCTCCACGCGGTGCACGCTTGCGATTGTCGGCCATAAAACGGCCTCCTTTAAAAAAATTTCAAACAGAACAAAAGAAGCGACCGCTTAAGACGAATAGCCCAAGCGGTCGGTACGGGTTTTCCAAGTGCCCGAGATTGCCGTGAAAGAGGAGCGACGCGTACTTGAGTACGCGAGCGACGGTTTGAACGGCAAGGTCGGGTGCTTGGGAAACCCGCGGGGATTAGAGAGATTTGATACGGGTGCCGGCGGCAGTATCCTCGATCGTCAGGCCCAGATCCTTGAGCTGGTCGCGGATGGCGTCGGCCAGATCCCAGTTCTTGGCGGCGCGGGCCTCGGCGCGGGCCTCGAGAATCTTGGCAGCGGCCTCGTCCACGTCGTCACCCGTGTAGGCAACCAAACCGGCGGCAACGCCCAGCAGGCCCAGCGGCAACTCGACCTTGGGCTCGGGGAGCTCAACGCCAAGCGTATCGAGCAGCTCGGCCAGCGTGTCGGCGGCGGCAAGCGCGGCGGCCTTGTCGGCAGCATCGCCCGCCTGCTCCAGGTACTGGTTGCACTCGGTCACAAAGCCAAAGACAGCACCCATGGCACCAGCGGTGTTAAAGTCGTCGTCCATGCACTCCTTAAAGGCAGCACGAGTCTCAGCGGCCTTGGCGGCAAATGCCTCGGCGGCAGCCACATCGGCATCGGCCGTCGCATGGTTCGCGGCCCAGCGCAGGTTCTCGACCGTACCGGCGATACGCGTGAGCGAGTTCTCGGCACCCTCCAGGCGCTCCCAAGAAAAGTCGAGCGGCGAGCGATAGCTCGTCTGCAGCATCAGCAGGCGCAGGGCGGCAGCGGAGTGCTGCTCGAGGACCTCGGCCAGCGTAAAGAAGTTGCCGAGCGACTTGGACATCTTCTCGCCGTCTACCAGCAGCATGCCCGTGTGCATCCAGGTGTTAGAGAAGCCCTGGTCCCAGGCGCAGGTGGCCTGGGCGCACTCGTTCTCGTGATGCGGGAAAGCAAGGTCGGAGCCGCCGCCGTGGATGTCAATCGGAGTGCCCAGGTAGCGATGCACCATGGCGGCGCACTCGGTGTGCCAACCGGGACGGCCCTCGCCCCAGGGGCTCGGCCAGCTGGGCTCGCCGGGCTTGGCGGCCTTCCACAGGGCAAAGTCGAGCGGGTCGTTCTTGTCCTCGTTCTCCTCGATGCGCGCGCCAACCATAAGGTCGTCGATGTTGCGGCCCGAGACCTGACCATAGTTGGGATCGCTGCGCACGGCAAAGTACACATCGCCGTTATCGGCTGCGTAAGCGTGGCCCTGCTCGATAAGCGTCTTGATCATGGCGATCATGGGGCCGATCTCCTTGGTGGCGCGGGGACGCACATCGGGATCGAGCACGTTGGCGGCGCGCATGACGCCGATGAACTTGTCGGAGAACTCCGTCGCGACCTCGGCAGCCGTACGGCCCTGCTCGTTGGCGCGCTTGATGATCTTGTCGTCGACATCGGTGAGGTTCTGGGCGAACGTGACCTCGTAGCCGCTCGCGATGAGCCAGCGTCGAATCACATCGAAGCTGATGAACGTGCGGGCATTGCCGATGTGGATGTTGTCGTAGACCGTGGGGCCGCACACGTACATGCGGACCTTGCCGGACTCGATGGGCTGGAACTCTTCCTTTTTATGGGTAGCGCTGTTGTAGATACGCATTCGTTACTCCTTAACGGTTTTCTGTAGCAGGCAGACGGCCCAGGCGCCGATTCCCTCGCCCTGGCCTTCCCAACCGAGCTTTTCGGTCGTGGTGGCGGCGACGCCCACATTTTCGACGTCAACGCCCAAGGCATGGGCAAGGTTGGCGCGCATGGCATCGCGGTGCGGGGTGATCTTGGGTTGCTGACAGGCAATGGTGCAATCGGCATCGACAAACTCAAAGCCCAGCTCGCGCGCGTAGTCCATCACGCGGGCGAGCAGCGCCATCGAATCAGCACCCTCGTAGGCAGGATCGGTGTCGGGGAATAGCTTGCCGATGTCTCCCCCGCGGCAGGCGCCCAGAATGGCATCGGCCAAGGCGTGCGCGAGCACATCGGCATCCGAGTGGCCCAGCAGGCCGCGCTCGTAGGGAATGTCGACCCCGCCGATGATACATCGACGCCCCTCCACCAAACGGTGGACGTCGTAGCCGTGGCCAATGCGCAGGTTACTGAACATGGGGAAGGTCCTCTCCCTCGGCCATGCGACCGAGCAGAATCGCGGTTACGGGACGCAGGTCCTCGGGCACCGTCACCTTAAGGTTATCGCGCGGGCTCTGGACACAGCGGACGCGCCCGCCCATGCGCTCGACCAGCGATGAATCGTCGGTACCGATAAAGCCCTCGGCGATAGCAGCGGCGTGAGCGCGCTTCATGGCGTCGACGCTAAAGATCTGCGGCGTCTGCGCGGCCCAATAGAGCTCGCGCGGCGGCGTCTCGACGATATTATCGCCGTCGACGATCTTGAGCGTGTCGATCGCGGGCTGACCGCACACGACACCGTCGAGCGAGCGGTCACCCATGAGCACGTCGATAGCGTGGTCGATGGCCTCGGTCGTAATGAGCGGACGAGCGCCATCGTGGATGGCGACATATTCGAAACCCGCCGGAACCGCATGCACGCCGGCACGGGTGGAATCCTGACGGGTATCGCCGGCATCGGCAAAGCTGATGGGCGTGTCATAGTCAAACGGGTCGATAGCCAGGCGGCGCATCTCGGCACGGCGCTCGGCAGGACACACCACCACGATGTGGCCGACCTTGTCGCTCCGGTCGAACGCGTGGATGGACCAGCTCATAAGCGGACGGCCCGCCACGTTAACGAGCTGCTTGCCGCCGGGATTACCAAAGCGCTGGCCGCTGCCACCGGCAACGACCACGGCGCATACGGGCGCCATTATGCGTTCCCCTGTTTGGTGCCCTTCATGCGGTACAGCGAGTCCGCAAGAATGGCAGGGTTGTTGACGCCAAAGTCGCCCAGGCGCTCCGGATCCTCGCTGATGTCGTCCATGAGCTCCTGCAGCGAGCCGTACTCGTCGACGATCTTCTCGGCCACGCCGTCGCGTACGACGGACACTCGCGAAAGCGTGCGCAGGCCCAACGGCGTCATGACGGAGTCCTCGTCCAGGTCGTCATAGCCCAGAACTGCCGCCACATGCTGCGGGTCGGACAGGTCCTTAGGCGTCATGCGAGCGAGCTCTGCACGAATCTTCTCGGCGTTTGCCTCGGAGGAATCGCTCGCGTAGTCGCGGATCATCAGGTCGTATTCGGTATCCATACTGGAACCGGCGAGCTGCTCGAGCTGCATCTGCACGAGCTTGCCCTGGTTGCCCAGCTTGACGATGCAATCCTTAAGCTCGGTCTTTGCTTGCTGCATGATCTCGAAGCTCGAGAAAATACCGGTAATGTCGGCGAGCGTAACGTAGTCGTCGAGCTCGAGGGCCGTCAGGCGCAGCAGGGAGCGGTCGAGCGACTGACGAGTAGTCTGAAGCGTGGCGACGAGCTGGTTGACCGAGCTCATGATGGTGGTGACGGGCTGGATCTCGTAGCTCTTGCCGTGAACGTACACGTTAACGACGGCACGACGGGCCGAGACCGAGATCACGATGGCATCGGTGAGCACCGACATGCGAGCGGCGGTGCGGTGACGCATGCCCGTCTCGCTCGTGGCAAGCGAGGGATCGGGATTGAGGTGGAAGTTGGCGCGCAGGATCTGGGTGAGGTCGCCGTCGATGACGATGGCACCGTCCATCTTGGAGAGCTCGAACAGGCGGTTCGAGGTGAACGAAATGTTGAGCGGGAAGCCGTCGTTACCGGCAGCGAGCACGTTTTCGGTGTCGCCGACGCAGATAAGGGCGCCCAGGTGACCGGCGATGATCATGTCAAGGGCGGTGCGGATCGGCTGACCAGGTGCCGTCAGGCGGATGGCCTGTTCCATACGCTTTTGCAGCTCGTTCTTATCCAAGGCATCGCTCCCATCGTATACGCTCCATAAACGCTAAATAGTTTCTCACGGTTTGTCCCCGCGGCGCTTGCGAAATCCGATGCTTACAGAATGAGCGAACACAGCTGAGAGCCCAACCCAAATGGGCTGCTTATGTGGTAGCATCGGGATTCGCATAAATGAGGGAGTAGTCGCGTGATCGGGTTCGCCTCCGGTGGCGCGGCAAGTCAACACACTGGCCGATGCGGCCTGGCTTGCCTTAATGAACGAGACTCGTGGCTGTGCGCGCAACGCGTACGCCACGGGTCTTTTTTGTTGCTCCCCCGCCAGAAGTACACGCGGGTTCGCCCGCAGAGAGGGAGCCAGACTATGGGACTCGCCGAGCTCGTGCTGCTCGCCGTTGGCCTTTCGATGGACGCCTTTGCCGTTTCCATCTGCAAGGGTCTCGGCATGAAAAAGATCAACCTTAAGGTCGCCGTAGTGCTCGGCCTGTTCTTTGGCGGCTTTCAGGCCGGCATGCCCGTAATCGGATGGGCGCTTGGCAGCCAGTTTATGGGCATCATCGGCCCCATCGACCACTGGATCGCCTTTATCCTTTTGGCCTTTATCGGCGACAAAATGCTGTGGGAGGCCTTTACCGAGGACGAGGATGAAGGCGACGGCAAGGATGCCGAAAAGATTGACCTGGGCGAGTACCTGATCCTCGCCATTGCCACCTCAATCGACGCCCTAGCCGTGGGCATCTCATTTGCCGCGCTCTCGGTTGACATCGTGCCCGCTGTATCGCTTATCGGCGTCACAACGTTTATCTTCTCCGTCGCCGGCGTAGCGATCGGCCACACCTTTGGCGCGCGCTACGAAAAACCCGCCACCATCGTGGGTGGCGTCGTGCTCATCCTTATCGGCCTCAAGATTCTGCTGGAACACTTGGGGTTTTTGGCGCTGTAAAACACCCTTCAAAACTAAACGTCCGGGCAAGGTCTCATGCAGAGTTTTGCATGAGGCCTTTTCATGCAGACTTTTGCATGTCATACTGATATGCAAAAGTCTGCACGTTAGGAGATCGCCGTGGACACCCTTCCCATCACCACACCGCGCCAAGCTGGCATCTACGTGCGCCAGGCACGCGAGGCGCAGGGTCTCACCCGTGCGACCCTCGCTAAAAAGGCCGGTGTTTCGGAGCGCCTGCTCGCATCGCTCGAGCTGGGCGACGCCACCGGCATTCGACTCGACAAGCTGCTGGCGGTTTTCGGTGCTCTCGGACTTGCTCTAGTTGCTCAAGGGAATATCGACGACACGAAACATGAGCAGCCAACCGACGCCCCGCATGCTGATTTGCAACCTTGTAGCACCCCCAGGTGCCATCACACTCAACGTCTTCACCATCGCAACCGACGCGGCGCAGCCATTTCAGCTCTTCCAGATACCCCCTTTACGGCCGAGCTCTACGACAAGGCCTTCGCCGATTTCGCCATGTCCAATCTCGGAATCTCGATTGCCGCAAGCGCATCTGCCCAAACCAAGCCCGAAGGGAGATAGCCAATGGCCAGAAAAACGCTTCGGACTATTATTTGCGGCGTACCCGCAGGAACGCTCATGCAAGATGAGAGCGGTCTAGTCAGTTTTGTCTACGATCAAGATTATGACGGGCCAGCCCTATCGACCAACATTCCCATATCAAATCGCACATACGGCCAACAGGTCATGAATCCGTACTTGTTTGGTCTTCTACCCGACAGCGAGGATCAGCGAAAGGCGATTGCTGCCGAATTCGACGTTAGACCCAACAATGCCGTTGCGCTACTCAGCCATATCGGACTTGACTGTCCGGGTGGAGTGCAGTTTTGCGCCGAAGAAGACGTCAACGCCGTCTTGCATCGCACCAGCGAATACCGCCCTATAGGCGATCACGAGATTGCACTGCGACTCAAGTCAATCAGAGATGACCGTAATGCATCGTGGATGAGCCTAGATGAAAGTTGGTCACTTGGAGGCAATCAGGGCAAGTTCGCTCTCGCACTCATAGACGGTCGCTGGTGCGAATGCGTGGGCTCCTCGCCCACGACGCATATTTTCAAAAATGGCGTCATCGGATTTAAACTTGAGGCTCTTAATGAGTTTGTCTGCATGAAAAGCGCCCAGCGCGCGGGTATCGCAACGGCGAACGTTGAGTATCGCTTATTTGAGGACGAACCCGCCCTCATTGTTGAGCGATATGACCGCGTGAAAGTCAAAGACGGAACAATCATGCGTCTACACCAAGAAGACCTCTGTCAGGCTCTTGGAGTGATGCCCGCTCAAAAGTACACGGCAGACGGCGGCCCGACCGCACGCGATATTCAGGAACTCCTCGTCAATACGAGCCACCATCAACTTAACCTGTATCTGTTTACGCAGATACTTTTCTTTAACGCCATCATCGGCGCACCGGACGCGCATGCGAAGAACTATTCCCTGCTTCTTGGAAACGGCGGCACAGCTATGATGGCCCGTATGTATGACGTCGCGTCGGGTTTGGCATATGAGCGCATGCGCCGCCGAGCGCGCCTTGCCATGAGCCTTGGCGGCGAAAATCGTGTGGGGCGCATCGGTCCAGGCGCTATCCGCCGATACCACGGTATGGGCGACCCCGCGCTGGAGGCGGCACTCACCGATGCCGGGCTATCCGAGAGGTTTTGCTTTGCGACCATGATGGACCTCGCCTACGAGGTACCCATTTGCATGGAAGATGTCATGAACGAATACGCCGACCTGCCCGGCATGGCGGACCTGCGCGAGCATATGCTCGGTCCCGTCTGCGAAAACTGCCAGCGCACCCTCGACCTCATCAAGGCGGATATGGGCTAGGTGTCCGTAATCTCCCATTTTCCAAAAGAAGAGAGGGGGCACCCGTCGCAAAAGCTCGGGTGCCCCCTCTCGTAATG
>ERZ1106952.368-NODE-368-length-23358-cov-6.837360_pt1 | contig 23358 bp, 20 predicted proteins | sample MGYA00403677_ERZ1106952 | MGnify/ENA primary metagenome ERZ1106952 (study PRJEB35170, sample SAMEA104062415) | human gut metagenome | biome: human gut; feature: human-associated habitat; material: faeces | place: Denmark | collected 2012-05-14 ...
CGTCTGCCGTCGGAGTTACGGTCACATAGTCCGTAACGGTCTTGCCCGTCGCCCATTCGCTTTCCGCATTGACAAACGCAATCGTCCAATCGACCGCTTTATTCGTGGCGTTTTCGGGGGTAATCGTCGCGGTCAACTGATACGCCGTTTCTGCCTGTTCGGATATACCGTTCGCCGCATAATCTTCGCGGGCAATCTTTGCGCTCATCAGTTTAATACCGTTGCTTTCGCCCTCATTGATAACTGCGCCGCCGTCGTCTTCTTCGTCGTTCGGCTGTTCCTGCTCAACGGGGTTAAACACGATATTGCCTTTCTGCCAAAAGACAACGCCCGTAATAACGCCCGCAACGATAATAAGGGCAAGGAACAGAGAAAGAATTTTCCAGCCCAGCCCCGAATTGTAATTGTTATAATTTGCCATTTTTTTTGAACTCCTTATTTTCTTTTCATGTTTTTATAAAGCAAGGCGTATTCGTATTTGTGATGTTCTTTCATCGCTCTTTTTACGCCTTTCAAATCACCGCGTTTCGCGGCGTTTTCAAGCGCTTGCTCCGTGCGTTCATAGTCGCGGCGCAAACTTTGAAAACCTCTTTGACTTGCCAAAGCCTTTTCACTTCGTTTGAAAAAAGCCATATTGCTACCTCACAAAGAAGTTACGCCGCCCGAATATCGAGCGGCGTAAAATCAAAACTTTTTATTTTTTGCCGCCGCTCTTTTTTCTTTCTTCGAGTTGTAGGCTTTCGCGCTGTCCTTGCCGCGGTCGAGATACCCCGCACGGTATGCGCGTTGCTTTGCGGTGAGTTTTTGCGCGTTGCCTTTGTCATCGCGCTTAATTCTGCCGTCATTCGTATAACGCACGCCGCGCTTGATTTCGGCGGCATACTTCGCGCTTTTGCCGCTCGGGTTAAGCAATGTGAAGTGTTCGCCGTCGGCGTTGACACAGTTTACACCCGTTTTGCGGGGCTTGCCGTTCGCTTTCTTCCCGCCGTAGCGCGTTTCCATACTGACGATAGGGCTTTGCTTTCTTTGACCTGCCATTTTTGAATGTACTCCTTTTAATTTTTAATCGCCTCGGAGATACGGGCTTTCATCTCCGAGAAACTTTCTTGCACCTCCAAACCGCCGTAGCAATCTTTTTTCTGCGTACTGTCCTTTAAGGCGACAAAACTGCCGCTACCGTCTTGATATACACAAGCGATATTTTCGACAGGGTGCAGAACGTGTGTATCGTTCAGCATTGTCATTTCAACAAAGCCTTTCATTTCGTCTGCGCTCCTTTCGGCAACTTGCTGATTTCCAGCGGTTTGATTTTACCGTCGCCGTTGTATTCATAGGCGACCTGTACCGTATCCAGATACTTGAATTTTTCGTATTCCGACTGTTCCACAACAAAGCGGGCAATCTGTACTTCGCTGATACCGTCATCGCCGTTGACTTCGCCGCAAGCGACTATGACGGTAGGGCGGTCGGGCTGTGCCTCGATAACGCGCCCGTCGATAATGAACTGTTGCGTTGCGGGCTTGATGAACTTGCTCAATACGATACCGTTTTCTCTGATTTTCTTTGCCATTTTTTTATAAAACTCCTTTTTGATTTTATTTTTTGTTGATTTTGTTAAAAACTGTTTAATGCGCTTTCATATGAGATTTGCTTTAATTTCGGTAAACTGATTACATTTAGATTTTTGAACAAACAAATTAAATCGGTTACACATTGAATAGCCGCCCGCGCTTTTTTTCCAAAGGGGAAAAGCATAAGCACGCGACCGTTTACCCGCAACTCCGTTACGCTCCCCGAATTGACATATTGCATTGCAAACAGCCCTTCGTCGAGCATTTTTTGATTGCTCGTTTCAATGAGTTTTCTCAAACGTCGCCGTTCGAGAAAGCGGAATACAATCAAATAACACCACCGTCCTTTTCAAATATTCTTTCAAAATCTTCGGTTTTCCCCGAAAATTCCGTTTCAGTTTGTCCGCGCTTTTCTGCCTCGGTCATTCTCGCTAAACTTCGCTTGAAACCTTGAAGAAAATACTTCCATGTTTCAATGCGGCGGGCTTGTACTTCGGTATGGCGCTTGCCGCGCTCCTCGTCGATTGCCTTTTCATACTGTTCGATTTTGGCGTTGAGGGCAATTCTAACAAAATGCCGTTCTTCGTCCGTGAATGTCACTTCCCGCTCGTCGTTCATCTCTTTTCCTCCCGATATGTTTATACTCATGTTCCCCGCAAGGCAGGGGCGAACTTCGGAGGTGATAGCCCGCCCTTGCCCGCCGTGGAGAAAAATGAGTATTGTGTGAACCAAATTAAAAATCGACCTTTATTCCGTCGATGAAGTCTTTGAACTTTTCGGACGGCGTTACATTGCCCCAGCCGCGAATGCGGTCATAAGTACAGCGCAAGCCTTTGCTTTCGGCAAACTGTCGGAACATTAAGGAATAGTACCTGCCGACGTTTGAAGTAATGCAAATGCCGTGTAATTCGCAAAAAGCTACAATCATTTGCATGAGTATTTCCGCGCAAATCTCGTACTTCGTATTGTTCAACATGGACGGGGATATTTCGATTACGAAAAATTCCGAAAGTTCGTCGCCGTTACTTACAAAACAATAGCGGTGCGGGTTAAACCGCGCGCGGGCTTTCAGCCGTTCCGTGAAGTGGGGAACAATATAAGGCAAAGATTTACCAAAATATTTGGCGTTCATCTCTTTTACAAGGAGAGCGAGCGCCCGCTCTTTCCGTTCAAAGACTTCTTTCACGGTTTTGCCTCCGTCTGCGCCGCCTCTTGCTTTTGCTTTTCCAAATGTGCTTTGGCGCATTCGATAAAGTCTGTTGCGGTAGAGATTGCTTTGAAATGCGCCTCATAGCGCCGCTTTGCGTCCTTATACATTCGTGTTATGTAGTCATCGTCGAGGTGGAGATTATCAATGCAGCGTTGCGCCAGCTTGATACATTCTTCCAAATCTCCCCGATAAGTAAAGCCGTTTTTGTTTCTTGCAAAACTATTCCTTGCCATGCTCATCTCTCCATGCGGTAAAAAAATATGCGAAAAGAGAGTTTTTCTCTTTTCGCATTTAATGTTACACCGTAAACTTTAAAAATCTCACAAAAAATTCTTCCCCATACGCTTTACAGGAAGGGGCGGAATGTGTTACAATAGAATTCGATAAAAGACTTTAACCGTACGGTACAGAGATGCCGCGAAGTCCGCAATCGAACGCATACGAAGAAAGTATCCTTGCAAACGATTTTTTTCGTTTTTGTTTGAACGTACCCCGCGCATACTCTGTGCGCGGGTGTTTTTTATGCCGCAAAATTTATGTCTGCGGCGGGAGGGGAATATGTCTGAACATATCTTGATGGACGGTGCGGCGATCAACCGCACGTTGACGCGGCTCTCGCACGAGGTCGTGGAAAAGGCGAAGGGCGCGGAGAATTTGTGCCTCATCGGCATTCCGCGCCGCGGCGAAATCGTAGCGGCGCGCGTCCGTACCCTCATCGAAAAATTTTACGGCGCATCTCTGCCCTGCGCAGGAATCGACATCGGCATGTACCGCGACGACCTTGTCAGCGGCTATTTCGTGCCGGACGCGCGCGTCAATTCCCTCGGCTTTTCCGTAGACGGAAAGACGGTCATCCTCTGCGACGACGTTCTGCACACCGGTCGCACGGTGCGCGCGGCAATCGAGGCGATCTTCGATTTGGGCAGACCCGCTAAAATCATGCTGCTCGACCCATACGCCAAAGGCATCGAAGGCAAGATGGAACTCGACCCGGGCGCCTTCGCCTACGAATGCGAGATCAAAAACGGCAAGGTCGCCGGTTCGCCGTTCGGACCGATGAGCACCGTGGACTCTCTGGGACACATGCCTGTTTCCGTGGCCATTGACGACCGCGACATCAACAAGCATATGGGAGAACCATCCCACCCGCATGTGCCATGGAGCAAAACCGTCATCTACGAACTGCACGTCAAAGGATTCACCGCGAACGCCCCATGGCTTCCTCCGGAATTGCGCGGCACCTATGCCGGCCTCGCCCATCCGGCCACGCTCTCCTATCTGCAGGACCTCGGCGTGACATCCATCGAACTGCTGCCCATCCAAGCCAAGCAATCCGAACTGTTCCTGCAGGAACGCAATCGCACGAATTACTGGGGCTATTCCACGCTCGGCTACTTCGCCCCCGAAGCCTCGTACGCCACCAAGCAGGCGCAGGAAGCGGGAGCGGGCGCCGTGCGGCAGGAGGTCATCGACATGGTGCGGGCCATGCATGAGGCCGGTTTCGAGGTCATCATGGACGTGGTGTACAACCACACCTGCGAATCCGGTCCGGAAGGCCCGACCATCTGCTGGCGTGGACTCGACAACCTCGCCTATTACCGACGGACCAAAGACAAGGTCAGTCGCCTGTACGACACGACGGGATGCGGCAATTCGCTTGACTTCACCAACACGCACGTCACCACCTTCGCCGTGGATTCGCTTCGCTACTGGGCCAAGCGAATCGGCATCGACGGCTTCCGCTTCGACCTTGCGGCGACGCTGGCGCGTCTTGACGGCGAATTCACGCGATACCACCCGTTCCTGTACGCGTTGCGCTCCGATCTGCTGCTCGGCAACCTCAAGATGATCATGGAACCGTGGGATTGCGGCCCGAACGGCTGGAGAACGGGACAATTCGGCATCCCCTTCGCGGAATGGAACGACCGCTTCCGCGATTGCACACGCACCTTCTGGCTGACCGATGTGGAACGTGCACGTGGTGGTGAAACCGGCGACATGACCATGCAGTCCATGGCCACGCGCCTATGCGGCTCAGCCGATCTGTTCGCCACCGACCCCGGACGCGGATCGACCGCATCCGTGAACTACGTGGCATGCCACGACGGCTTCACCACCGCCGATCTGACCCAGTATCGGCATAAGCACAACGAAGCCAACGGAGAGAACAACCGGGACGGCAGCGACAACAACCATTCCGTCAATTTCGGACATGAAGGCCCGTGCAGTGATCCGATCATCACACAGCAACGAGAACGGGCCATCATGAACATGCTGGGCACGCTGCTGCTCTCCCTGGGCACGCCGATGCTGCTTGCCGGCGACGAATTCGGCAACTCGCAGAACGGCAACAACAACGCCTACACGCAGGACAATGAGACCACATGGCTGGATTGGGATTGGCTGTACAGCACCGAGCAGACCGCGGAGCTCAAGCTGTTCAACCTCACTTCCCGGCTGATAGCGCTGAGAAAAGCCCGGGACCTCTACAACCATGAGGATTTCTTCACCCGACTGAGCAAAATCGGACTGTTGAAGAAATCCGACCGCGTGCACTGGTTCCTGCCGAACGGAAAGACGCCGCATGATGCGGATTGGACGAATCCCTCGGTCCGATCGTTCGCCATGCAGCTGCTCTCCCCCGACGAGCCAAGCCTGCTCATTCTGGTCAATGGGTCCGACGAGAACGTCAGATTCCATCTGCCCAACGACATCGAATGGGAAATGATCTGGTCCTCGGCGGAAATCGCCGGCGAATATCCCGGACAGGGCACGCAGATCGAGAAGCTGGCCGAGTTCGATGAGGAAGCGGAGGACAAACCTGCCGGGCGATTCCGCAACCATCTGCAGCGTCTCAATACCATGTATTGGCAGATGGATGAGAATGCCGACAGTCTGAACTCCGCGGACGACGGGTTGTCCGAGGACGATCCGACCCTGTGGACGCTGCCGGCTCTGAGCATCAGCGCGATGAAGCAGATTTCGACGGATTGACGCGCAGCGGACGGCGCAACGAATCGGCGCATACATCAATACGCAAACGGCCCATCCGAAACGTCCGGTAACGGGTGGGCCGCGAATGAGGGAGATGCGGATGCTTCATCTGCAACGTCTGCCAGAATACGTCCAACACATCTAACGAGCCCATTGCGCCCAACGCATCTAACGCTTGCCCACAATAACGAGGAAACCCCTCGGAGACCATAGGTTTCCGAGGGGTTTCGAATAAAGCTTGCTGTAAGCTTTAGCGCTTCGAGAACTGCGGAGCGCGACGTGCCTTGTGCAGACCAGCCTTCTTGCGTTCCACGACGCGGGCGTCGCGGGTCAGGAAGCCAGCCTTCTTCAGGGCGGCGCGGTTCGCATCACGATCGATAGCGTTCAGAGCGCGGGCAACGCCCAGGCGGATTGCGCCAGCCTGGCCGGTGGTGCCGCCACCGTCAACGAGGACGATAGCGTCGAACTTGCCTTCGAGCTTGAGCAGAACGATCGGGGAGTTGACCTCACGCTGCAGCAGCTTGGCCGGGAAGTACTCTTCCAGGGTGCGACCATTGATGGTCCACTTGCCGGTGCCCGGAACCAGGCGAACACGGGCGACGGCTTCCTTACGACGACCGGTGCCGTAGCCCGGAGCGATGGTGGAAGTACCGGTGCCAGCGCCAGCGTTGGTCTCGGTGGTGTACGAGGTGAGCTCCTCTTCGGTCTCGAGAACCGCGGAGTCGTTGGTGTTTTCAGCCATGTTTCTTATCTCCCTTCGGTTCACTTAGCCTGCTGCGAGACCTGAGCGATCTCGAAAACCTGCGGCTTCATGCCAGCGTACGGATGCTCGGCACCGCGAACGATGTGGAGACGATCCAGCTGAACCTTGGCCAGACGGTTCTTCGGCAGCATGCCCTTGATGGCAGACTTGATGATGCGCTCGGGGTTGGTCTTGAGCAGCTGGGCGTAGCTATCGCGACGCAGGCCACCCGGACGACCGGAGTGCATGTACAGTTCCTTGCCCAACTTGTTGCCGGTCAGAGCGATCTTGTCGGCGTTGAGGATGATCACGTGGTTGCCGGAATCGGCGTGCGGAGCGTAGGTCGGCTTGTTCTTGCCACGCAGCAGGGTTGCCGCCTGAGTGGCGAGACGACCGAGCACCACGTCGGTGGCGTCGATGACGTACCAGTCGTGAGTCAGATCAGCTGGCTTCGGAGTGAAAGTTTTCACGATGTACCTTTTCTATATATTGTGTTCCGGACCATCCATCAGCATTACACGCGTTGGTTGGGCGCGGAATAATGCCGTTTTTCAGGTCTCATTATCCGTGGGCTCCCTGAAAGTCCTCGATGGCGAGTGGGAAAAGCGCTTTGAAGGACCCCGTAGGGAAACACAACAGTCTACTAGTATATCGCCTGCCTTGACATTCGGCAACACGAAAAACAAGGGTGTCCGCAGACCGTCGGACCTGTGGACACCCCATGGAATCGCCTATAGAAGATCAGCCACGCATGATGGCGGTGATCTCCTGCAGACGCGGTTCGTCGAAGAGCTTTTCGAGCGGCACCACGTTGCCTTCGCCATCGGCCAGCGGAATACGCCAATTCGGATACTCGTTATTGGTGCCCGGCTGGTTCTGCGTGCGCTTCTCACCGACCGCGTCGACGATGGAGGCGGCCATGAGCTTGCAGGGCGAACCTTTCAGACCACGGTACAGCGCGTCGATAATCTCGTTTTCGTTGGCGGCTTCGTCATCCAGAGCAGCCTTGTCGAGATAGCCCTCCTCGACCAGCATGTTCAGCATGGCATTGTGCTCGGCGGTTGCGGACTTCTGGAATTCCTCCACCGGACCGGACAGCAGGCCGAGCTGTTCACGCAACTTGACGTGGCCATATTCGAGGTAACCGGCCGCCGGAGGCATGTCATGCGTATTGACGGACGCCAGTGCGTACGGACGCCAATCCTTCGGAGTGCGGAACACACCGTCCATCTGTTCGAACCATTCCACGGCACAACCGAGAATGCCATGTTCGGACAGCGACTTGGACACATAGGCCGGCACGACACCCAGATCCTCGCCGACAACCACGCCACCAGCGCGGGAAGCCTCAAGCGCGAGAATGCCGAGCATGACATCGGAATCGTAATGCACATATGTGCCATCAGTGGCGGGCTTGCCTTCCGGAATCCACCATAGGCGGAACAGACCAAGGATATGATCGATACGCACCGCACCGGCATTGGCGAACATGTCATGCACCATATCGCGGTACACCTTGAATCCGGTCTGTTCGAGGGCGATCGGGTTAAGCGGCGGCTGGCTCCAATCCTGGCCCTGCTGGTTGAACATGTCCGGCGGGGCACCGACCGTGGCGCCCTTGGCGAAGCGTTCCGGATTCCACCACACATCGGATCCTGCCGGATGCACGCCGACGGCCATATCCGCGACGATGCCGATCTTCATACCGGCCTTGCGGGCGGCCTGCTGCGCCGCGTGCAACTGATCGGTGGCGACCCACTCAAGCCAGCGGTAGAACTCAAGGGTGTCCGGGAACTTCTCACGCAACTGCGCGACTTCTTCGGAATCACGGTTGTATTTGCGCACCCAATTATCGGCGTCGTCGGAGGGAGCGCCCCACTTGTCGTAGCACAGGCACCAGGTGGCGTAGGATTCGATCTCGTCTCCGCATTCGGCGAGGTAACGGTCGAATTCGGCCTGGCGAGCCTTGGTTCGGCCGGCCTTGTAGATGACCCACAGCGCATGCTTCTTGACGCGCCACATGGCGTCGCGATCGATCAGCCGCGCGTTGTCATTCAGCGATTCGACCTGCTCGTGCAGCGCATCGACCTCGGCCCTGTCCTCGTGGGACAGCGTGAGATATTCCGGCATGGACTCCGGACGGATGTAGCTGAAATTGATGAAACGGCGGGAAATCGGCAGATACGGCGATGGCGTCAGCGGAGGCACCGGCTCCGCGGCGTGCATCGGGTTGATAAGCATGAAGTCGGAGCCGGTCTTCTTTTTAGCCTCGACCAGCATGGTCTTCAGATCTTCGAAGTCTCCCACGCCCCAGGATCCCTTGGAACGGATGGAGTACAGCTGGCTCATCCACCCCCACAGGGAGCCGTTCTTCATATCATCGAGCAGTTCGATTTTCTCAGGAGCGCTGATAACGGTTGCAGTCTCCGTTTCGCTTCCGACAGTGACCTTGAGGGTGTGATAGCCTTCGGGCAGATCGGCGGGCAGGACGAGATACGACATGAAGAAGAAGCTGCCATTGATCTCATGGGCGATTTTCTCACCGCCCTCATGGGAGATTTTGCCCGTGAATTGCTTGCCGTTTTCCAGCGTGATGGAGGCTTCCGGCACATCGAACATGCCGCCGTGCACCTCCACCTTGCTTTCCTTGCCCACGATATGCAGCACGGTGGGAGCCACCACGCGAGTTTCGCGTTCGGACTTGATGGATGTGATGGACTGGTTGATCGCCTCATCGTTGGAAGCGTCAATACCAAGCGCCTTGAGCACCGCCACTAGAACATCGTCTTCGATTTCGTGGTAATCATGGCTCATACCGACGTAGCTGGTGGCGACACCCACCAGCTTTGCCAGACGAATGAGCGGACGGGCGAGACGCGTTGCGTTTTCGGTCTGTTCTGTCATGGTTCCCAGTCTAGGACCAAAACATGCGCACCACGCGCAGGAATCTCATAAAAATGACAACGTATGCAATTATTTTTCCGCAAGCTGCCGTTGAGCGGCCTTCTGCACGTCGCTTGAAGCGTCCTGCGCCAACTGCTGGAGCATCCGATCGGAAACATTCGGATTCAAGGCGACGGCCCTGCGCACCATGGTCGCAAGCACCACCGGAGCGTCCGGTTCGACCTGCGTTCCCAACGAGCCCAGGAAATCAAGCGTGTCGGAATCCATGGTGGAATCTTCGGCGCCTTCAAGACGCATTTTCCAAGACGTACGTTTGTTGCGCAGCGCGGTGGCACGCACTTCGGGCGACTCATCCTTGGTCAGTCGGCCCACCAGCCAGTTCTTGTCATCGGCGTTTCCCGCAACGGCTTTGCGTACTTCAGGAGACTCGTCGGTGGAAAGCTTGACCAGAATGTTCGGGAACGGCATGGTTTCGGCAAGGAAGACGCGGTCCTCCACCGGCGTATGCGCGTTGCCGGCCACAGCCTCAAGCAATGCGGTGGCACGGGAGAACGCCGCCTGGTCGCTCCGGTCCGGCAGCGGACGTCTGGCGAACTCGCTTAATGCGGCGGAATCAGTGGAATGCCGGAGCCGCTCGTATGTGGCGGTCAACGGCTCGAAATCCACGGTCTCATCGGCGTTCGAGGCGTCGGCCTGCGAATCATTCTCATGCTGCTCGTTCTCATCACTCATATTTTCACCTTACGACACTATATGCATGCGGCTCACAACGTGAACTCATACTTTGACCGGACGGTTGGACGTGCCCACCAGTTGCGGAACGACCGTGGCGTTGAAAGTTTCCACAACTCGGGATTCGAAGGCATTCGCCTGTTCCTGCGGAACCACCACAGTCAAGGCGATGCGGTCAGTGTACTGCGCGTCGGTCTGCTCGCCTTCCACCGTTGACAACAGATTCTGGAAGCTGCCCAACTGCGGATAATCAAGAGTTACCTGATATTCGCCGCACGGTACGATTTTCGCCTTGGAAGCAGCCTTGACCGCAATTGACGCACCTGTGGAATACGCACGGATCAGGCCGCCGGAACCAAGCAGGATACCGCCAAAATACCGTGTGACCGCGACCACGCAATCAGTCATTTCGTTTGCCCGCAGCACGTCGAGAATGGGCTTGCCGGCGGTTCCGGACGGCTCGCCATCATCGCTCATGCGTTCCGCAAGACGTCCATCGGATCCACCACACACCGCGGCATAGGCGACATGCCGGGCTTTCGGATGCTGGTCACGGATCGTCTGAACGAAAGCGAGCGCCTCATCCAACGAGCTGATATGACAGGCGTCTCCGATGAATTCCGATTTCTTTTCGACGAAGGCGTCGTGCGCCGGCCGATCGGCGGAATCGAGTATGGTCTGCATGCTGTTCAACCTACCTAACCTCACCGACCGCGCGCATATGCTGCTTCCCGGTTATTTTTTCAGACGACGACGTTGAATTCCTCCCCCTTGAAGAAGGCGGCGATGGATTGGACCACCTGCTTGGTCATGCCGATATACGCGCCGTCGGTGCGCCATGCGATGTGCGGGGTGAGCACGATGCCGGGAATCTTGCACAAAGGATCGTCGGCGGCAAGCGGCTCATGATCGAACACGTCCAAGGCCGCCGGAATGTCTCCGCGTTGAAGTCTTGCGAGCAGTGCGCCGGGTTCGATGACTTCGGCGCGGGCGGTGTTGACGAACAGGGTTCCCGGACGCAACGCGTCGAGGTTCTTCGCCGTGATGATGCCACGGGTGGAGTCAAGCAACGGCATATGCACGCTGACCACGTCTGAATTCGAGATCAACTCGTTCATGTCTTCCACCGGAGTGACATTCAGGTTCTCGAACACCTGTGCCGGCACGTGGGAGTTCCACGCGGATACTTTCATGCCGAAAGCGTTGGCGATGCCGGCCACGGTCTGCCCGATGCCGCCGAGTCCGATGATGCCGAGCCTCTTGCCGAACAGTTCGAAACCGTCGGCACCGTCCCAATCGCCTTGCTTGACCTGCATATCAAGCGCTCCGGCGTGCCTGGTCAGTTCCATGAGCAACGCCATGGCGTGCTCGGCGACGGCGTGATCGCCGTAATGCAGCACGTTGCAGACGCGGATGCCGCGTTCCTTGGTTTTCTCAAGATTGATGTAGCTGGCGACGCCGGTGCCTCCGAACGCATAGCACTTGGCGTCGAGCCTATCGAGGATGGCATCGGCGCAGTGGAATCCGATGACCATGACGGCGTCGGCATCCTTGCAGCGTTCCACGATGGTGTCCTCGTCCAGTGTGAAATCCTCGTACATGCGCACGCGGGCCACGTTTTCGAGCATCGTGAAGTTCTGTTTGAACGGTCCGATCATCGATTCGATGACCACCGGCATGACCACCAGCGGCAAGTCGGTGCGGTCCGGCTGGGTCTCGAAAACTCCATCCATATCTTTACCTCACATCACGAGCGGAAACGCTCCATACAGGTCGATTAACGAATACGAGGCATATTCTGCCACGGGAAACTACTTTCCAGACGAACCAGCTTGTTCTGCGGTGATGTTCCACTCTCGAACCACGTTCTGGTCCGCGCCCATGGAATAGATCACGTTCCAGATACGTTGTCTCTGATTGGCATCTTCTGTTTCGTTCCAACAGGCTCCATCCGGATGGTCGTCCGAAATCGGACACCACTGGTATTGGCCTTGACGCACATTGGCCGTCGGCACCCAATCGATGCGATTGACCCGCCATGAGCCGGCCACGCCTTTCTTGCCGGCGAATTGGACGCGGGCCGTCACGCCTTGGTTGTTGACCTCGTTGCCTGGAATGTAGGACGTGACCGTCACCGCGTTGCCCAGACCGTAGATGATCCATGTGCCGTTGTAGTTCTCAACGGGCTGCGCGCAGTGGCATCCGGCACCGTAGATGACGTCGAATGCACCGGTGTCGGCCAGCTCATGCGCTTCGGACTGCTGCCACGAGTCGGCGTAGTCAAGATATTCCTGCACGGAATGCATGGCGATGGCCACCACGTCGGCGCCTTGTTTACGGGCCTCTTTGGCTTTGGCCACGGCTTTGTCGATGTCGGCCTGATGGTTCGGATCGCCGCTCTCGCGCAGACGGTCGACGCGCCAATCATAATCGGGGGTTTGCGCGTTCAGGGACACGGTACCGGCGATCAGGCCCAGTTTGCCGCCACCGGTCGGGGAATCGATGACCAGCGGTTTGGTAGAGTCTTCCTCGGTCTTGTAGGAGCCCGTCTGTGCGATGCCGTCCTGGTCGAGGGTATCCCACAGGCGTGTGATGCCATCCGCGCCTTGATCCCACGAATGGTTCGACGCATGCGTGCATGCGCGATACCCCACCTTGGCGGCCGCGTCGGCGACCTCCGAGGGAATGTTGAACACCGGATACCCGGTGTAGGGGCCACCGCGAGGCGCGATCGGCGTTTCGAATTCGCACACCGCGATATCGGAGGCATCGATGTACTTGCGCATCGGTTCGAACAGACTGGTGAAGTCATAGGCCGTACCGTCCGTCGCCGCGGTATTGGGACCGGCGAAGTTGTCCCACAGACCAGGGTGGAACAGCAGATCGCCATTGACCATCATGGCGATGCAATCGGTATCCGGACAGTCCGGCGAATTGCCGTGATGTTCCTTTGGCTCGGCCTTTTTCACCACATGCTTTTTCTGCTTGGCCACGTCCATCTGCGTTGCGGCCCCCTGCCCGGCTTGGGACTGTGATGAATGCAAGCACCGCGTCAGGAACCACCCACCTACCGCCAGCAATACAACAAGCACGACGGCTGCGACGATGGCCAGCCTGCGACGCCCTGCAACCAGCACTTCCGGGTTGCGGGCATGCACCGCCTTGTCCCTGTATCTCATGGCACTCCCCCTGTTTCTTCTCATGCTCCACATCACTCTCAATGTTCAAGATTACCTGATGGCCCCGTACGCCATATGCCAAGACGCACGCTTCCTTTACCGTATTTGAGCCGTACCGCGTCTAATGCCGCTTCCGCACCGCGTAGCCGTTCCGATTGGGTCGACGGTTCGGTATCCGTTCCACGACCCCGCTGCGCCTCGTTCTGCTCTTCAAGCATGTCATCAAGCGAAAGCTGAACCGCCGCATCCGCCGCTTCGACCAAACCGCCCGCGCTCATGCCGGCAAGTCGCACCGGTCTGGTCAAGGAAATGGCGTCGATAGAGCTTTCCGGCATGCCCATCATGGCCAGCAATAATGCGACACATTGCGGATACAGCATGCTTGCCGCATCCGTCGGACAGTCCAGCGTATGTCCTTTCGTCGCATAGCTCAAATCCGGGAATCGCAGCTTCACCATGACCTTACGCGCCATCAACCCTCGTCTGCGCAGCGTGCCGGCCACATCATCGCAACACCAGCGGAGCATGGATGTCACCTGCCGCATGTCTTGGGTGTCCTTGTCGAACGTGCGTTCCGCGCCGACGGATTTCTCCTGCGCACGCGGTGCGACAGGGCGGTCATCCAATCCGCGTGCCGCCATGTACAACCCGCGCGCGCTGATGGCTGACCCCGTCGCCTGCTCAAGCGATTCCATGCTCATCTTCGCCAAGTCAGCCACGGAATCAACGCCCCATGCGGTCAGTCGTTTCTCCAAGGACGGACCGATGCCAGGTATGCCACGCAACGGCATCATCTGCACGAATTCGGCATGTCTGGCCACGGGGATCATGAGCATGCCATCCGGTTTGGCATTGGTCGAAGCCATTTTGGCGACAAGCTTGTTCGCCGCGATGCCGACGGAACAGGTGATGTGGTACCGTCTGGCGACCTGATCGCGTATCCAAGCTCCGATGGCGCGGGGACTCTTCCACCGCAGCAGCGCGCCGGAGACGTCCATATAGCATTCATCCACGGAAACCTGTTCGATGCGATCGGTGACGCGGGAGAACACCTCTGTGAAGATACGTCGGGACATCTCACGGTAGTAGTGGATGTCCACCGGCAGAAAGACGCCGTTCGGGCATAGTTTTCTTGCCCGGGAGCTTGCCATCGCCGAATTGATGCCGTATTTGCGTGCCTCATAGTTCGCCGCGGACACCACGGAACGGTTGCCGATGCCGATGATTACCGGTTTGTCGGCGTATTCCGGATGCCGCGCCACTTCGAGGGATGCGAAAAAAGCGTCCATGTCGATATGCAGCACCGTGCATCCGACCTCATCGTGACCCCAGTCACGTTTGGCCGCTGCGATTCTTGGTGCCGTGCTCATGATTCCATGATAGACAACGATTCGGCAGTTTTGGAACAAATGTTCGAATATGGCGAAACCTGCGGGCATACCGGCGTGTCGCATATCAATGAGACCGCTCGACACGGCTCACGAGTTCGAGTCCCACTGACATCACCACACGTTTTTCTCTCATTTTTTCACAATATGGTGTTTCGCACGCGGATAGATGCTATAGTTACATGCTGTTGCGTCGTAACGCAACAGTGGAGTCATGCCTGAGTGGCCGATAGGGGCACCCTGCTAAGGTGTTAGTCGTGTTTAGCGGCTCGAGGGTTCGAATCCCTCTGACTCCGCCTTGAGGGTTTTCGGAGAAATCCGGAAGCCCTTTTTTCATGCCAAAACGGCGGAATACCAACGATTTCAAGACATACGGCGCAAAACAGAGAATGTACGGAAATGTACGCCAATGCCAACATTTCCGGTACCCAGCAAGGTACCCGAGTTGGGTACCCAACAAGACAGCCGACGACTGCGCTGCAAATAGGCCATCGTGTCGGCAATGGTCATGAGCGGGGGTTCAGTCTTCCTCATAATCACCCCCGTTCACGCTCACCGCAACGTCCAACAATTGAGACGCCACATCCGACGGAATCCACGCAGACACGCCCCTATACGGCGAAACGTCCGGCCTAGAACACTTCAAACAGCTCCTAGCCTGCACAACGCCGAACAGGGTCTTTAATGGCCCGAGCCTCCGCAAGATGCCACCGACGGACCAGACGACGGAAACGGTGAAAAGTCGGATAATCAGTCTCGAAATCCTCCTGCACGTGCAACGGCAAACCATTATGCGACAGGGACGATCCGCAAAGACCATCCCTGTTTACATATCAGTATTTATACATCAACGGCATGCCGTCACAGGCCGAATGCTTTTCGATCCGTTTCGGTAAGCCAATCCGTCCGCATGCCCGGTTCTTGGCACAAATGCATGGCGGGGCATTCCTCACCGATGCAAGGATCCCATACAGGAAGCGGCGTTCCGTCACGGTCCGTTCCGTTGGGATCGCCATTGGCGGCGAAATTGGTCCAGTACAGCCCCATTCGCCTTGCCAGATCGTAATGCCATCCAACGAACGGACGCCAGCATTTCGCAAGGCTTCCAAAGGAGAACCACAGATCGGACGAGTGGAAGGCTCCGGCATCATCCCCCGGCATAGCGACATCGAAATGATAGTAGTATGGCGCGGTCCCACCGCTTGCGGTCCATTTGCGGATCAGTGTGAGATTGCCGAGCTGGCCGACATGCACAGGCTTCCCATCTTCAGTCGAAGCGATGAACTCATTGGTCGTGTTGCCGACCAGCATGTCGACGTTGTTGGCCTTGCAGCCCTCGACGATGCGCTCCTCCTGATCGGGAAGGAACAGGCCGTCCACGCATGGCCCCCAATTGACGATCATCGACCAGTCATCTTCACGTCCGCTGTCCGGTGGAACAGGCAGGGACTCGGCGGCTTCCAATACCGTTCGGGCCGGGATTGCACGGGCCTGCTCCAGCGTGGAGACACCCAATGCTTCGAACAGACGGATTCCGTTGGCCTGCGCATGCTCCAGCGTGTCCTGCCGCGCATTGAAATGCCCTAGGCCTGCGCCGGATTGCATGATGGCTTTCTGAAACAGGCCATGATTCATCGGCGAGCAGATCTGGGCCAAGACGCTGGCGGCACCGGCCGATTGGCCGAAAACCGTGATGTTTTCCGGATCTCCGCCGAACTTCGCGATGTTTTCCTTCACCCATTGGATTCCGGCACGCTGATCCAGGAATCCGAAATTCGCATATGGTTCGCCGTCGCCGCGTTCTACGGCCTCCTCATGCAGCAAAGGGTGCGTCATAAACCCAAATGCATTCAGACGATAGGCCACACTGACCACAACGACGCCGTTCGCGGCGAGATGCGTGCCGTCGAATTCCTTTTCAAATGTGCCGCCACATTGATAGGCTCCGCCGTAGATCCAGACCATGACCGGCAGCTTTTCGGAGGTTACCATGCTATCCGCGCCATATCCGCGTAATGCCGGAGTCCAAATATTCAGGTAGAGGCAATCCTCGCTCATCGGCACGGCCGGATCGGTGCCCCATTCACGATCATAGAAATCATCGGAGGCGCCCGGCGTCGGCTGCATCGCGGTAGGCCCGAAATCGAAGGCTTGCAGCACACCATCCCATGGCAGGGCCGGCTGCGGCGCCCGCCAGCGCAGACCGCCGACGGGAGGCTGGGCGAACGGGACCCCTCGGAACACGGTGATGCCCTGATCTTCAGCCGCCAAGCCTTCGACAGTTCCTTGCGCCACTATGGCCTGTCGCTTCATTGCTCTCTTTCCTTCGTATCCGGCGTCGAATACGCAAAGTCGTAAAAATCGGCGATTCCACCGGTCTCTTTTGTCGAATACAGGAACAATCCGATACGGCAACCTGTGAAATGATCCATTTTGAAGACCATCCGGTGCGCTGTCCCCAATGGACGCCATTCGGATTCCGGCGTATCCGCATCGCGGTAGAAGAACGTCACTTCATCCTTGCAATCGGTGAAATCATATACCGCGCGCAGGCGTATGCAATCCGCATCCGCCATGATTTCCTCATCCGTTACGGCTGGACGGTCCCAATCATCGTCGGAGAAGATGGAATCGTCATTCACCGGCTTGTATTGGACGGTCAGCATCGTGCGGCCGTTCCTTCGCGTAAGCGCGATGTAGGAATAGCATCCTTGGAACGCCGCCAATCCGGCGAAGTCGCCATCATGCAATGTCGACGCGTCGACGGTGACTTCGGCCACCGTCACCGGCCCCATCGTGCGCTGCGTCAGCGTGTTCCATGCATGATTGAGATTCGAGCTGATGCGTCCGGAATGCAGGCGGAATGCTCCCGGACGTTCCGTCAGTGACCAGTATTCGTCATGTGTGATGTGATTGAACTGCCAGTATGGCTGCAGACAGTTGGCATCGACTCCGCCTTCGGCGTTATGCCGGGCTATGAATTCGCTGCCGTTGATGGGCGCGACAGGTTCGGCACAGCTTGCAGCCGGCACGCTGACCGACTGCGGCACTTTGCCGTTCTCGCCGATGACGGGGAATCCGTCCTCGCCGAACCGCATCGGCATCAGTGTCGGCACGCGTCCCACACCGCCGCGGTCCTGCATCATGAATGCATACCAGTCGCCGTCCGGAGTGTCCACCATACCGCCTTGCGCGACTCCGTAACCGTGGAAGGACAGGTCGTCGTCGATAATTTCACGCGCTTCGAAAGCGCCATCCAAGGATTCGGCCATCAAGCAGGCTTCTGTTTTGCCCTTGCCTTGCGGGAAGTGACAGGTGAAGACGTAATAGCGTCCATCATGCTTGTATAGGTGACTGCCCTCATAACCAAGGTCAGCCTGCGGATCGTCCTGTGCGATGACCCGGTCGAGCCCACCCGGCATCGGCCCGCTTAATTCAGGATTCAACTCCGTGATGCGCAATGTCGACTGCCCATATACGACATAGGCTCGATCATCGTCGTCAAAGAACAGTCCGCTGTCGTGATAGAAGCCGTCAAGCTCACGCTTTCGCCATGGGCCGCATGGATCATCCGCCGTCAGCAGATAGCTGGTATGCGTATCGTTGGCGGCGAACAACACATACCAGGTGCCCCGATGGTAACGCAGTGACGGCGCCCACATGCCTCGACCGTAGGCGTTGGCACCTTCACATTCCAAACGTTCTTCAGGGGTATCCGCCACGATATTCAATGCGTGCGCAATGAATTCCCAATGCACTAGGTCATAGCTGCGCAGAATATCGCACCCGGGTGTGAAATGCATAGTCGTAGTGGCCATGTAATACACGTCTCCGACCCGGATGATGTCTGGATCAGGAAAATCCGTGTAGACCGTAGGATTAGTTGAGGTAATCATCATTCATACCGATACTTTCCGCTCAACGCCAGCATGGCGAAAGCATAGAGGAAATTGTCATAGTAACGACGCGTGCCGGTTCGCATCGGCGTATTCCACAGCATGCGCACCCATTCACGGGCATTATGCTCCGCGTCGGGCTGGGCCGAATGCACCGCCGCAAGTGAGCCTTGCGCGGTCGCGGCCAGGAATCCGACCGGATGAAGCACGACCTCGTCCACGGCGGTGCCGTCGATGGCGTAGACGCTAGTACGGTCGTGGGTCAGGAAGAATCGCTGCAGCGCGGCGACGCGGTCGCACAGCACTTCCTGCGGACCGTTCCAGGCTGCATCCAGTCCGATATTCGCCGCGGTACGGTAGGCGTCGGAATAGAAATGCCAATGATTGGACTCGTCGACATGCGGCTTTCCGTCATAATCCGCGTATTCAGCGTTCATGCCGGTCCGCTCGTCGCAGGCCGCTTGCAGATAGCGACGGCTTGCGGCGGCTGCCTCATGCCAAAATGGACGGTCTTCTTCGTCAGCTTCTTCGGCGAATACTTCATAGAAGTGCGGCAGATGGTAGGACGGATCGCTCCACTCGGTTTCCGGAATGAACTTGATGAGCTTGTTGTCGGGATTCCACATGGGCTCGCCGTCGTAGCGTTCGCCCTTATGAACGCAATATCTCAAGATCTCGCGTCCCCATGCGGAATATTCGTAGATATCCTCGCCATCACCCCAGCGACGGGAGGCGAGGAACAGGTCCATCGCGAAATATTCCTCGCCGTCAGGTGCAGGACCATTCGAGTTCGGCGTACCGTCCGGCGCGACCGACCATGCGAAATAATGCGCATGATGACCGTCCTTCATGTACATGTGACGCATTACCCAGCCCCACAGCTTGTCGAATACGTCCTTACGGTCGTATTGCAGGGCGATCATCATCGCATAGCTCATACCCTCGGTACGTACATCGTTGTTGCCGGTGTCCATCACATAAGCAAGACCTTCGTCGTTCTCCCAATAGAATTTGTTCGGACCTTCGAAAATTTCATGCCAGACCTGTGACACGCGCTTATCGATGGCGTCCTGGGCATATCCGCACTGTGCGAACATGGACTCGCCCAATGTCTTGCTGGTATCGGTTGCATTTGTCATATCAGTTGTTCCATTCCCAGATTCGGATGCGATTCTCTCCGGAGACAAGACCATTCAACGCCCCGGCCTTGCGTTCCGTTGCCGTCAAGGCTTGTCCCAGCAAGTCGGTGTCCAGCACATAGTCACTGCCACCGGGCTGTTCATAGCGTTCCTCCACGATGCGAGGCACGCCGAGCATATCGCTGGTGACGACCTGCATCCTGGTATCGGCGACGGCCTGTGGCACAGTGCACTGCAGATACAGTCCATCGGGCTCTTCGACCAATGTCACCGGCATGGGCTCATCACACGCAACGCTCGTGGAGACGGTGCCGCCGAAGAACGGGGCGTCCTCCTGCATGCGCTCCGAATCGTCGGCCGCACCTTCCTGCTTGTTCAGCCCCTGCGCGCCGGACAGATAGATGTTGCCGCCCGCGTATAGAGACTGCAGAGGATTGCGCTCGCCACCACCCTGCGAAGGATCTGCCCACATGGCCCGCTGGCGTTCCAAGTATTCATGCATCGACATCGGGCAATCGCTGTAGGCGGACAAACCATATTCACCGACAGTCGGTTTCACCGGTTGCGGCGCGAACATGTTGTTCAGCCAACGCTCATCGCCGCCGGATACCACAGCGCACCCGGCCACCTCGGTGGTGTGCGGATAGTGATACGGCGTGGAACGGTCGGGGACGGTATGCGGTTCAATGCCGCCACAAATCAGATTGTTGACGAAGGCACCACCTTGCGACCAGTTCTGGAACATCACCGGCGAGGCGAAAACGTTATTGTCCACCAGATACGGCCCATGACTCACTTCAATCATGAGGTCACGGACGTTATCGTGGAACACATTGCGCGTGATGCGCGTGCCCTGCGTCTGCCAATCCATCCACATGCCCAGCGAGCAGTCGTGGATGTTGTTGTTGGCAATGACCGTATCCAATGCGGCATGGAATTTGATGCCAGCGACCTCCCATCCGAAGAATTCACGCTTCAACGCAATGTGATGGACATGGTTATGCTCGATACGGCAGAATGCGCTGCCCATATGTCCGACGATGGCATTCTGTCCGCACTCGTAGATGTCGTTGTTGCGTACGATATGACCGCCGATCAGCCCCTTTTCCCAGCCGATGCGACGGGCCTTGAATACGGCCTCCAACTGGTACTGGTAACCGGTCTTGCGCTCGGTTTTCGCCCACTCGTTGTCGCCGGATGAGATTTCCTTGCCCAATGACACCGCGGAGAATTTGGCGTCATGCAACACGTTGTCTTCGATGATCCAGCCATACGACCAGTTCGGGCCGATCATGCCCCACTGCTGCGAGGTAGGCGGCGCCCAATCTCCAGTGGCCTGCGCCATTTCAAAGCCACGCACGGTGATGTAGTTGACATGGTTGCGGGAAGGGAAGAAGCATGTGCGACGAACACTGACCTCCACCAGTTCCTCATTCGGATCGGCACCTTGGAAATTCGCCCAGATCGTTGTGGTGCCGGCATTCTCGTCCACTTCGGCATGCCATACATAACGTGTACGGTCCACATCCGGCACGGGGCAGGGAATCTTCAACGCGAAATCCTCATCCGTATCACGCGGCTGCGGATCGTATACGCCTTCCAACGTCGTCGATTCGAAGAAGGAAACACCGTTGAGATACACATCGCCAAGATGTTTGTCCGGATCCTTGCCGAACTTAGGCATTTCCAGCCAGTCGCCGAAAATCGGGGTCGCGAATGGATTGAAATCCCCGAACATCGTATTATCAAGCACCACCGTCCACACATGCGGATGATCGGCCAATTCCGTCCAGCCCTGCACGCATTCCGAGCCTTTGATAACCGGCCGTGCTTCGCCTTCGGCTCCGCAGTAGGTGATGCGCTCATGTTCACTCAGACCGCCGCGTTTCGGATCGACTTGTTCGCGGTATACGCCTTCATGCACGATTACCGTATCGCCCGGAGAGGCCATCTGCGCGGCCTTGGAAATCGTGGCGAACGGATGCTCCGCGTCGCCGCACGCAACATCGCTGCCGGTTGGTTTGACATGGTATTCAAACTTCATTGCTGAATCTCCTTATTCACACATGTTCCTAAACCGTGACAGTAACGCTCCGCCATGGTTCGCACCAACCCCATACCGGTACGTCCTGCCCGGATTGCAGCACACATCCGTCATCGAAAATCTTCGGCATCGCAAGCATCGTTGCTCTTCCTTCTTCCATCTTTGACAAGTCCACATAAAGCCTCCGTATACGATTCATGACGGCTTGCATACGTCAGTGGCGACGAAAACACAGCTCCCGTCGCCACCAAAACACCTACTCGTTATCGGGCAATTCCCGATAATCGAATTCGCTGAATTTCGCAACCCTGTCGTATCCAGAAAGATCGACTGCAGCCAAACCGACGAATGCTCCGGTGAAGAACCCGCCGTATCGACGCAGGATATAGTCGTCCGACAGGATCTTCGCGTCCAGTTTCACGCCCAGATCGACCCATGAAGTCCCATCAAACGAATATTCATACGAATACCACTGCTTGCGCACCTTCGTGCGCAGCCACACGGACTTCACGTCATCCGGCACTGCTGGAGCGGTATCCCGCAGGAACGACGTGTAGTTGTTGAAATCGTTCTGAGCGACCTCAATCACGCGGCATTGCCGCCGCTCGTCCCAAGTCACGAACACCCACGACCAGCATAAATCATCGTAGTAGTTCGTCAGGCCGGCCATCTGGCGGTAGTTCTTCGGATCGAACTCAACCTTTACGGTCGCATCGAAGTTGAACGCCTGCCAACGACGTGCCACCAACGACAGATCGAAAAGGTTGCACAGCGAGCCCTGGCCACGCAGTTCCAACACGCCGCCACCGACCTTGCCCATCTCGCCATCGAACGGCACACGCAGCGTATTCCAATTCAAATCCAACGTATCGGACATGAAATCGTCATGCTGGCTGTGATCCGCAGGTGCCTCGGTCTCGATGGCATCCTTCGGAGCATCCACATAACGCTGTCCGCCATGGCCTCCGACAATATACGGCCAGCCATCCTCGGTCCATTCGACCTTCTGGATGGAGGTTTCGCGCCCCAGCGTGCACCAGCCGCGCGGATCAGTGAAGGATTCATTGTCGTGATGCCACGGACGACCGCACAGCGAGGCGTAATACCATTCGCCGGACGGGGTATCGACCAGCGCGCCATGCCCCTGCTTTTGCAGATAGGAACGCGGCGTGTCGAAATTCGTGATGAACGGATTCGACGGCATGCCTTCGAAGGACAACGCGTCCAAAGACTTGGATCGGGCCACGACTTCCTGATGCGTATACACGGTACCGCCTTCAGCGGCGAACAGGTAGTAATAGCCATTGATCTTGTACAGATGTGGCCCCTCGGTGAGTTTGACGTCCGTACCGCGCCAAATCGTACGTTCAGTTTCCGGCTTGAGCTTCATCGTCTTCACATCGAATTCGGTCAGTGTGATGCCGTCGAAGCCATGATGGTACTCACGAAAATCCCAAGTCTGCTGCACCAGATACTTGCGGCCATCGTCGTCATGGAACAGGCTTGCGTCGAAGCCGACACCGTTCACGCGAATCGGCTCGCTCCACGGACCATGGATA
>ERZ1106952.369-NODE-369-length-23204-cov-3.371031_pt1 | contig 23204 bp, 17 predicted proteins | sample MGYA00403677_ERZ1106952 | MGnify/ENA primary metagenome ERZ1106952 (study PRJEB35170, sample SAMEA104062415) | human gut metagenome | biome: human gut; feature: human-associated habitat; material: faeces | place: Denmark | collected 2012-05-14 ...
AACGATGTCAAGCTTGAAGGCGACGAGGCTACCGGCGCGGCCATCGTGTTCCGCGCCATCGAAGCCCCGATCAAGCAGATCGCTGAGAACGCTGGCCTGTCCGGCGATGTGGTGATCGACAAGGTTCGCTCCCTGCCTGACGGCCAGGGCCTGAACGCAGCCACCAACGAGTACGAGGACCTGCTGGCCGCAGGCGTCACCGACCCGGTCAAGGTGACTCGTTCCGCTCTGCAGAACGCAGCTTCCATCGCTGGACTGTTCCTGACCACCGAAGCCGTGGTGGCCAACAAGCCGGAACCGCCGGCAGCCGCTCCGGCAGCTGGCGCCGACATGGGCTACTGATCGAAAGACCGGAAGCTTCCATAGGCTCAAATAGCTGATATGAGGCCCGCTTCCCGATGGGGAGCGGGCCTTTGCTTATCTGGAAGGCGCCTTACGCGCGCTTTCTACTGCGCGAACAAACGCGACGCCTGCATTTCGGTCTCCGAATACAACGTGGAGGCCTGCATCAATGCGCGCTGGATTGATTCAAGCGACTGCTCCATCTGCTGCTGCGCGGCACGCCACTGTTCGGCGACCGCTGTGAACTGCGTCGCAGCCCCGCCGCGCCACACGCTCTGCAGATTGTTGAGATTGCCGTACATGCCCTGCACGGCCTGTCGGATGGATTGGATGGAGGCGTTGACGGCGGCGCTCGAGGACTGAATCTGCTCGCTGTCGACTTGATACTGTGGCATGTGCCGGTCCTTTCAATGATGATCGGTGTGTTTCTCCATGCGATCGCGGTTGGCGCAACCGGACGGTACAGTGGATGCTATGTCATCAGTGAGCGTGTGCAACGAAAAAAACGGAGCTGTGGTCGGAGAACATATGCATTTGGGTTCCGTCGGCGTGTCGCGAAACGGCGGCAGAACGGCAAAAGGTTGGAATATCGCGATTTGCATGTTGCTGGCGAGCGTGCTGGGTTTGTGTTTGATGCTGTGGATAACTCCGCCGGTCCATGCGGATGACGGTGCCGGATTGGGCATTACAGCCACGGACGACATCACCGACACGCAGAATCTGCTCGGTTCGAATGTCTCGGAGATCACGGACGCCATCAACCAGACGAAAAAGGAGACCGGCGTCACCGTCCGTTTGGTGTATCTGGACAGTTTCAACGCCAAGGGCAAGCCGGATAAATGGGTGAGCGCGCTGCTGGAATCGTTGAACCCGAAACCGAATACCGTGATGTTGGCGGTTGCCTCGAATGACGGCAATCTGGTGGTGGCCGTGTCTTCGAACTCGGAGGAATGGCTGAAGAAGAAGTCGACTGTCGACGCGCTGTCCGATGCCGCGCAAAAACCGTTGATGGAAAGCGATCCGGACTGGGCGAAGTCCGCGACCGACATGATGAATCAGATTTCGGTGCAGAAAAAGACCTCGACTTCGTCGCGGACCATATGGATTGGCGTGGGAGGATTCGCCGGCGCGCTGCTGCTTCTGGTGGTGATTCTGGTGGTGTTCCATATCCTGCGCAAGAAGGGCGTGATCGGGCATCGGCGTAAGGGCCGCCATAGCGGCCGTCATGGTGCGGTCGCCGAACGTATCCAACCGGTCAAAGAGTGGGGCGCCGAATCGGAAAACGAGGATTATGTCAATCCGGATACCGCTTCAACGCAAGATTCAGAATCCGTTCAGGAAACATCCAGTGAAGGGAGCGATGCTTAAGCCATGAGCAAGCCTATTGAAGCATCCATTGTCGTTGTCGATGACGAGCCGTCCATCCGAGAGCTGCTGGTGGCATCCCTGCATTTCGCCGGTTTCGAAGTGAACACGGCCGCTTCGGGATCCGAAGCCATCGAGGTCATCGAAAGGCTGCAGCCGGATCTGATCGTGCTTGATGTGATGCTTCCGGACATCGATGGGTTCACGGTGACCCGACGCATCAGGCAGGAAGGCATCACCACGCCGGTGCTGTACCTGACCGCTCGCGATGACACCCAAGACAAGGTCATGGGGCTTACCGTGGGAGGCGACGACTATGTGACCAAGCCGTTCAGCCTCGAAGAGGTCGTGGCCCGAATCCGCGCCATCCTGCGTCGCACCCAGCAGCAGGTGGAGGACGATCCGATCATCCGTGTGGGCGATCTCGAAATCAACGAGGACTCGCACGACGTGTCCCGAGCCGGACGGCCAATCGACCTGAGCCCCACCGAATACAAGCTTCTTCGCTACCTCATGGACAATGAAGGCCGCGTGCTGTCCAAGGCGCAGATTCTCGATCACGTGTGGCAATACGATTGGGGCGGGGACGCGGCCATCGTCGAATCGTACATCTCCTATCTTCGCAAGAAGGTCGATGGCATCGTCATCGAGGATGAGAACGGCGACAAGCACAAGGTAACGCCGCTGATCGAAACCAAGCGCGGCATTGGCTATATGATTCGCGCTCCCAAGAACTAGATTCAGCCATGAGCAAGAATCCCAATTCGCCGTCCACGGGCCACGCCTCCAATCCTTCGGCCATTCCGGCCCCCATGCAGCCTCCCCGGTCGCTGCCGAAGCAGAACAAGGTATGGAGCCGTTTCACCCGCAGGATTCAAGCGATTCCGCTGAGCACGAAACTGGTCACCTGCATCATCGTGCTGCTGACCATCGGCACCATCGGCATCTCCTTTTCCATACGTACGTTGGTGGGCAATTATCTGCTGCAGAAGACCGATACGCAGCTGATCAACCAAGCCCAGCTGATTTTCAACAGCATGGACTCGCTCAGCAGCGACACCGGCGATGACGGGCGCAGTCTCATGAACACGTATTACGTGGAGGTGCGCGACAGCGAATACAAAAGCACGGGGGCCGGATCGGTGCCCATGCTCCGTGACGGAGTGGTTTCGGAACCAAGCCTGCCGGCCGACGGCAGCATCGACGGCGTCACTCTTGGACAGCCATTCACGACACGTGCGGTGGTGCACATCACCACAAGCCGCACCCCGGATCATTCCATCATGCAGGCTGCGCAGTCGCCATGGCGTGTTGTCGCGTTGCCTTGGAACGAGAAGACACGGACCGGACAAGTCAAGGACAGTGGCGTCGTGTTCATCGGCCTGTCGCTGAGCGATCAGATCGACACGGCCAACACATTGACGCGATTCTGCGCGATGGTGGGCATCGCGGTGGTGCTGATCGGCGCGATACTCGGCACCATTCTGGTGCAAAGCACGCTCGCGCCCTTGAAGCGGATTGAAAAGACCGCCGCGAAAATCGCCGCGGGAGATCTCAGCCAACGTGTGCCAGACCTGCCGGAAAGCACGGAGGTCGGCTCTCTGTCCATGTCGCTGAACACCATGCTGACACGCATCGAGGAGAGCTTCCACGCGCAGGAAGAGACCACCGAAAAAATGAAGCGGTTCGTCTCGGACGCCAGTCACGAATTGCGTACGCCGCTCGCCGCCATTCACGGGTACGCCGAGCTGTACAAAATGCAGCGCGACATGCCTGGGGCTTTGGAGAGGGCTGACGAATCCATCGAACATATCGAGGCATCCAGCGCGCGTATGACGGTTCTGGTGGAGGACCTGCTGTCTTTGGCTCGTTTGGACGAAGGACGTGGCATCGACATCACGCAGCAGGTGAAGCTGACCTCCGTGGTGCGCGACGCAGCCGATGACCTGCATGCGCTCGACCCCGACCGCGGCATTTCCTGCGGACAGGTCGTGCTCCAACCAGGTACCGATATGGACCATCCCGCCCAATTCGCCTTCCAAAATGGCCAGATGCCCCGGATTGAGTTGAAGGGTGATGCTTCGAGACTGCGTCAAGTGGTCACCAACATCGTGGGCAATATCCACCGGTATACGCCGGCGGACTCGCCTGTGGAGATCTCCATGGGTGTGCTCCCCGCGTCGATCAGTCCCGAATCCCTATCCCGTATGCCGTCCAACGAGCAGTCGCTTCGCCATCTGGTCGAAGCCATCGAAGTGGGGCAGTCCATGCAAGTGGGTATGAACTACGCGATTGTGCGATTCAGCGACCACGGTCCCGGCGTGCCGCCGGAGGCACGGTCGAAGATCTTCGAACGTTTCTACACCGCCGACCCGTCGCGTGCGCGTCAGAAGGGCGGTACTGGACTCGGCATGGCAATCGCGCAATCCGTGGTCAAGGCGCATCATGGATTCATCTGCGCATCCGGCAGCGAAGGAACGGGACTGACCCTGACGGTGGTGCTGCCGATCGCCCCGGTCGAACCCAAGCCGCAGCCGATTACGGCGAGCGAGAATCGAAAAAACGAAAAAAAGAATCGCAAATCAAAGAAATAACGCTCTTTTCCGTCGGGAAAGCAGACGCTATCGGCGCGGAAGGATGGGTGCGGCCCACCTCTTGCGCTAAACTGTATCTTTGGTTTGAAAATGGGCGAATGGTTTTACCTATTCGCGTGAAGGTATCTGATCAGCAAAATGTGAGGTGACAATGCCGAGCGGACGTGTTCGTTGGTTTGATGCGAACAAAGGCTATGGTTTCATTCAGACGGGTGAGAGCACGGATGATGTGTTCCTGCCCGCTGCCGCCCTTCCCGAGGGCGTGAAGACGCTGCGTAAGGGCGCCAAGGTCGAGTATTCCGTCATTGATGGTCGTCGTGGGCCGCAGGCGATGGGAGTGACGCTGGTTGCCTCGGCCCCGTCGCTGGTTAAAGCCACCCGTCCGAAGCCGGACGATATGGCCGCCATCGTGGAGGATCTGATCAAGCTGCTTGACTCCGCGGGCAATCAGCTTCGTCGACATCGCTATCCTTCACCGGCTGAAAGCAAGAAGCTCGCCACGCTTCTGCGCGCGGTCGCCGACAATTTCGACGTACAGGAATAGAGTTTCATGTCCGATACCACAATGGATCCCAAGGCAATCGCCCAAGCGGTCGCTGTCACAGTGTCCGACGAGGACGGTCAGGTCGGCGACTTCGTGGAAGCCATCGACCTGGGAGACAACGTCACCGATTTCCGCTTCGAATCCCGAGTACGCGGCTACGAAGGCTGGCAATGGTCGGTCACGTTATACCATGATGTCGAACTGGACCATTGGACGGTCAACGAATCATCCCTGGTCCCGACCGACAAGGCCCTGCGTCCGCCAAAATGGATTCCTTGGAAGGACCGTCTCGAGCCGGGCGATTTGGCGGTGACCGATTCAATCGGCACCGATCCCGATGACCCCCGCATGGAAGAGGGCTTCCGCAAGACGCAGGATGCCGAGACATCGGACGATACGGACGGCAAACCGTCAGTCGCGGATGAAACCGTACAGGAACCGGCGATGGATGGAAACGCTTCGGATGAGTCTGAGAAGACGGACGTTTCGGAGGATTCCGAACAGCCTGTGACGTCCGAAGAGGATGTCGAAGAGGCGGTCGAGGAATTCGACCTGTCCCGCAGGCACGTGTTGACTCCGCTTGGCCGGTCGCAGACCGCGAAACGTTGGTACGAAGGCCCACATGGGCCAAAATCGCTATCCACCAAGACGGCCGACGGCAATCCTTGCTCCACATGCGGATTCTTCATTCCGCTGAAGGGTGAGTTGAACCTGCTGTTCGGCGTGTGCGCCAACAAGTGGAGCCCGGATGACGGCAGGGTCGTGTCCATCGATCATGGCTGCGGAGAGCATTCCGAAATCGATCCGCCGGAGCCGTCGCATCTGTGGGTGCAGTCGAAGCCGGCGTTCGACGACATGCATATCGATATCATCGCCCAGGCGCCGCGTGACGAGCGGGGCTCCGTGGAGCTGATCGAACAGCTTTCGTCCGATGACGACCATAATCCGAATGAGGATGAGGAAGGTTCGGACGCGGACATCGAAGCCAACACCATCGACGACGACGCCAGCCAAGAGGATGTGCTTGAGCATGTGGCCTCCGACGATGCGCCTGAAGTAGAGACCACCGTCACCGTGGTCGACGAGAATAAGCCGGAAACGTCGGACGATACCGAATCGGCTGATACGGCTGAGCCGACTGAATCGGACGAGCCAGTCGAACAGGCTGAACAGGTTGATTCCGCCGATTCCGTCAATTCCGCCGGGTCGGTCGAGCCGGTTGAACAGATGGATGAGACGGTAGTTGAGCCGACTGCTGAAACCACCGAGCAAACGGAAAACAAATCGATGGAAGACGAATCGGCGGAAACCGAGTCAACAGAAGACGAATCGGCGGAAACCGAACCGGCGGCGGCTGAAACAACGGAAAGCGAAATGACGGAAGCTGATTCGTCGGCCCAAGCCGAATCCGACGAATAATCGTCATCGTATATGAGAGGGCCACGTACCTGAATGTGTACGTGGCCCTCTCATATCTTGTTTTCTTTTTTATGCGGTCAGTGCACGACGGTGACGGTGCAGTCTGCGAAGTTGATGATCTGCTTGGAAACCGATCCAAGGAAATGCGCGTCCAGACCGGACAAGCCGCGCGAACCGACCACTAGATGACGTGCGTAGCGGGAAGCCGCGATAAGCCCCTTCGAGGCGGGAATATGGAAAGCGTGCGATTCGATTTGGAAATCGTCGGGAATGTTCGCTGATGAAACCTGAACCGAATCGAGCAATTCATCAAGCATGCGTTCCGCCTGCGCCTGGCCGACGGAGATGGGAGCGACGGCGTTCTCATACCCTTTGACCACGCCCAAATCTTTCAGCTGCCAGCAGAACATGACCTGCAGGGGAGCGTGATGCAGGGCCGCGAAATCGATGGCGAAACGCAAAGCGTGTTTGGAGGTCTCCGAACCATCAACGCCTACAACCACCGGACGCTGGTTCCGAGGCAGGGGAGAACCCGGCATCGTGTAGGAGACCGTTTCCTCGGTCGGCGTAAGCGCATTGGCGATGGCGTCCTGCACGGATGCCTCTTCATCATCGAGGATACGCACCACGGTGACGGGCACCTTCGCCTCCTCTGCAAGAGAAGCGGAAAGCGATCCCAGAAACCATCGTGCCACGCGTCCAAGCGAACGACGTCCGACGACGATCTGTTGGGCGTCCTTGCCGATTTCCAGAAGCGCTGCCGTTCCGGTGGCTTTGACGGAGGTGAGTTTGACGCGGTTCTCGTCAATCGTCATGCCTTGCGAGGCCTGGGCCACCCATTCGCGCAGCCGACGGGCGATATCATGACGCATCTGCGCCCATTGCTCCTCATCTTCCGGCTGGGATCCCATATCCCATGAATGGGTCCATGCGTAGACCGCATTCACCTGCTGTCCGGTCAGCGATGCTTCGCCAAGAGCCCAACGCAGGGCTGCGAAGGATTCATCGGACCCGTCGACGCCGACGACGATGTCGCCTCGGCGGGAATCCATCACATCATTCGATTGCAGGATGGTGTCGCTCATTTGGTGACCTCCTTGGTCGTTGCCATAAGTCAAGCATATCCGTTCCTTTGCGTCCATAGCGCAATTTACGCGCCGGCGGAATAAACGTCACCGCGAATCGGTAGAGTGTTGAAGGACTAACAAGAGTGGAAGGACAAGCATGTTCGAACGGTTTACCGACCGTGCGCGACGCGTGATTGTGTTGGCGCAGGAAGAAGCTCGGACCCTCCAGCACAACTACATCGGCACCGAGCATCTGCTGCTGGGCCTGATTCGTGAGGGTGAAGGCGTTGCCGCCAAGGCATTGGCCTCGAAGGGCGTGACCTTGGACGACACCCGCAAGCAGGTCGAAGAGATGATCGGCAAGGGAAATGCGTCGCCGAACGGCCACATTCCCTTCACCCCGCATGCCAGGCAGGTGTTGGAGCTGTCGCTACGTGAGGCGTTGCAGCTGGGGCACAGCTATATCGGCACCGAGCATATCCTGCTCGGTCTGATTCATGAGGGCGAAGGCGTCGGCACACAGGTGCTGATCAAGATGGATGTCAACCTTGGCGAACTGCGTAGCGCTACCATCGATCTGATCCGAGGCAATTCCAGCGACGGCAAGAACGATGGCAAGGGCGAACTCGCCAATGCCGGTGGCGTGCAGGACCGTCGCAATCAGACCGGTTCCGCGATTCTCGACCAGTTCGGCCGCAACCTTACGGCTGAGGCTGCCGCTGGGAAGCTCGATCCGGTGATCGGACGATCCAACGAGATCGAGCGTGTGATGGTGGTGTTGAGCCGCCGCACCAAGAACAACCCGGTGCTGATCGGCGAGCCTGGCGTAGGCAAGACCGCGGTGGTCGAAGGACTCGCGCAGAAGATCAACGCCGGTGATGTGCCGGAAACGCTGAAAGGCAAGCAGGTCTACTCCTTGGACCTCGGTTCCATGGTTGCTGGTTCCCGCTACCGTGGCGATTTCGAGGAACGCCTGAAGAAGGTTTTGAAGGAGATCAAGACCCGCGGCGACATCGTGCTGTTCATCGATGAGATTCACACCATCGTGGGCGCAGGCTCCGCGGATGGTGCCTTGGGCGCTTCCGATATGTTGAAGCCGATGCTGGCCCGTGGCGAACTGCAGACCATCGGCGCGACCACCACCGACGAGTACCGCAAGTACATCGAGAAGGATGCCGCGCTGGAACGTCGTTTCCAGCCGATCCAGGTGCACGAGCCGACCATCGCCGAGACCATTGAGATTCTGAAGGGCTTGCGTGAGCGTTACGAGAACCACCATCATGTGACGATCACCGATGGCGCGCTGCAGGCCGCGGCGGAACTTTCCAGCCGCTACATTCAGGACCGCCACCTGCCCGACAAGGCCATCGATCTGATCGATGAGGCCGGCGCCCGACTGCGTATCCGCAGGCTCACCGCTCCGCCGGAGCTCAAGGAATTGGACGCCAAGGCTGCCAAGCTGGCCGAGGAGAAGGACCAGGCCATCAAGGACCAGGACTTTGAGAAGGCCGCCGAGCTGCGTGACAAGCAGGAGAAGATCGAGTCCGAGCGCAAGGAGAAGGAATCCGCCTGGCGTGAGGGCGAGTCCGATGTGAAGATGGTGGTGGATGAGGACGTCATCGCTGAGGTGATTTCCCAGACCACCGGCATTCCGGTGTTCAAGCTCACCCAGGCCGAGTCCAAGAAGCTCATGGGCATGGAGAGCGAACTGCACAAGCGCATCATCGGTCAGGATGAGGCTGTGTCCGCATTGAGCCGTTCCATCCGTCGCGCACGCGTCGGATTGAAGGATCCGAAGCGTCCGGCTGGTTCGTTCATCTTCGCTGGCCCGACCGGCGTTGGTAAGACCGAGCTGGCCAAGGCCCTCGCCGAATTCCTGTTCGACGATGAGGATGCGCTGATCCGCGTGGACATGTCGGAATTCTCCGAAAAGTACGCCGCGTCGCGCCTGTTCGGTGCGCCTCCGGGATACGTCGGCTACGAAGAAGGCGGCGAACTTACCGAAAAGGTGCGTCGCAAGCCGTTCTCCGTGGTGTTGTTCGACGAAATCGAAAAAGCCCATCCGGACATCTTCAACACGCTGTTGCAGGTGCTGGACGATGGCCATCTGACCGACGGCCAGGGACGCAAGGTGGACTTCAAGAACACCATCATCATCCTGACCACCAACCTCGGCACTCGTGACATCGCCAAGGCCGCCAACACCGGTTTCAACCTGGGCACGAACACCGAATCGAGCTACCAGCGCATGAAGGAACAGGTCTCCGCCGAACTCAAGCAGCAGTTCCGTCCGGAGTTCCTGAACCGTCTGGATGACATCATCGTGTTCAAGCAGCTCACCGAACCGCAGGTGCGCCAGATCGTCGACTTGGATGTCAAGCAGCTCAACGACCGTCTGTTCGACCGTCACATGTCGCTCGAACTGACCGACGCGGCCAAGGATCTGCTCGCACAGAAGGGCTTCGACCCGCTGCTGGGCGCTCGCCCGCTGCGCCGCGTGATTCAGCGCGACATCGAGGACGCCATTTCGGAGAAGATCCTGATGGGCGACCTCGAAGATGGCCAGCGCGTGAAGGTGGACGCCGAAGGCGAAGGCATTCTGGGTGAGTTCACGTTCACCGGCGAGGCCTTCGAAGAGCCGAGCCAGACGGATAATCCGGTGAAAGCGACCGAAACGGCCGCTGAAACCGATGCCGCCACTGAACCGACGGCATCGACGGAACCGGCTGATTCCGCGCAGTCGCAGAACTGATTTCCAACGTTGCCGGGGTAAGAACCCCGGCAACGCGTATGCAAAAAGACCGGTGGGTTTCATGATGGAATGTCATGAAACCCACCGGTCTTTTTTACATATGCCTATTCGTCCAGCTATCCGTTCAGCTGGACGGTTGTGGTTCCGCCACTTCCAAGCGGAACCACAACCGTATCGCTCTATGGGAGCGTCATTACTTGATGGCGTTCAGCCACTGCTCCTTGGTGGCCTTCTCCGCCTCAAGCTTGGCCTTCTTCTTCGGATCGGACTCAGCGGCGATCTGGGCGTCAAGTTCGGCGAGCTGGGCGTTGAGCTGCTCCTCGAAGGAGGACTTACGGGCGTCGGCTTCCGGATCGGACTGCTTCCAGGCGGCATCCTCAACAGCCTTGATCTGCTTGTCGACAGCATCAAGACGGCTTTCGATGCGGTGCATGTCATCGCGCGGAACGTAACCGATCTGGTCCCATTCCTCCTGAATGGCGGCCAATGCCTGGCGAGCCTGCTTGGCGGCCTTCTCATCCTTGACCGGCACCAAAGCCTCAGCCTTGGTCAGCAGTTCTTCCTTCTTGGCGAGATTTTCCTTTTCGGACGAGCTAATCTGCTCGCGATCGGCCTGACGGGCGTTGAAGAACGTGTCCGCCGCAGCACGGAAACGTGCCCACAGCGCGTCATCATCACGACGGCCCGCACGACCGGCCTTCTTCCAACGATCCATCAGCTCGTTGAACTTGCGGGAGGTTTCCACCCAAGCGGTGGAATCCTTGATCTCCTCGGCTTCGGCGATGATGGCCTCCTTCGCGGCCTTGGCGTTGCTGCGCTCCTCATCGCGGCCCTGGGCCCACTTGCGGCGGGCGCTGTTGAACGTAGTGCGGGCGGAGGAGAAACGGGACCACAGGGCGTCGGCGTCGGCCTTGTCGAGACGGACGCTATTGTGCTGGTGATCCTGCCACTGCTGGAACAGCGAACGGAACTTGTCCGCGGTGGAACGCCAGTTGGTGTTGTCGCCCAGGGAATTGGCCAGAGCCTCGGCCTTCTCCACAATCGCGGTACGTTCGGCCAGCGCCTTGGCGACGGCGGCCTTGTGAGCCTCGCTCAGCTCGGCCTTCTTGGCCGCTCCGGCCTCCTTCAGTGCTTCGAACTGGGACTTGAGCGCCTCAATATCTCCGACGACGGCCGGCTGCTCGATTTCGGCGGAAAGCGTCTTGATGGACTCGTCGATCTCACGGTTCTTCACATTGCTGGACTTGAGCCTGTTGGCGAACAGGTCGAGCTTTGCCTTCAGATCGAGATAGCGACGGGCATACAGTGCCAGGGCCTCTTCCTTGGAAGCGTCCGGGAACTGTCCGACCTCGCGTTCTCCCTCGCCTTCCTTCACGAACACGGTGCCGTCATCGGCGACACGGCCGAACGCTTCGGCGGCCTTGATATCGGCTTCGGAGAATCCGGTGGAGGTTGCAGGACGCTGCGGAGCCTTCTTGGCGAAGGCCGCGGGGCTCGGCGCATGCGGCTTCATGGCCGCTGGGCTCGGGACGGCCGGTTTGCTGGCCTGGGTTGCGGGCGTCGCTGCCTGCTCGTTGGTTTCAGTGGTGTTCTCGGACGCGGTGACATTCTCGTCGGCCATGGCCAGCTCCTTACGTAAGCTTCATGTAGTGCAGAGGTGACGGTCCGTGACGTGCGCTTCCACACCTTGAAAAACGCGCGGCATTTTCCGTAACCTCATTTATTATAGAGAACCGTGGCTAAAGGTGCATCTATTTCAGGATTTCCAGAGTGGCTCCCCTCTGAACGTGTTGTGGAGCAGCGTGTCATCGACACGCTCCGTAATGTATTCGAGCTCAATGGCTTCATAGGCATTGAAACCCGTGCTGTTGAGCAGGGTTCCAGCCTGCTCAAGAAAGGCGAGACCAGCAAGGAGATTTACCTGCTGAGCCGTCTTCAGGAAGTCGGACACGAGTCCGACACTCCGATTGAGGATCGTCTTGGTCTGCACTTCGATCTGACCGTTCCGCTGAGCCGTTATGTCGTCGAACATTCCGGCGATCTGGCGTTCCCGTTCAAACGTTGGCAGATTCAGAAGGTCTGGCGTGGCGAACGCCCGCAGGAAGGACGTTTCCGCGAGTTCGTGCAGGCCGACATCGACGTGATCGGCAATGGCGATCTGCCCGACCATTACGAGGTCGAATTGCCGTTGGTCATGGTGTCCGCATTGGAACGTCTGCGCGAGTTCGGTCTGCCGAAGGCCACCGTGCATGCGAACAACCGCAAACTCTCCGAAGGCTTCTACCGTGGTTTGGGCCTTACGGATATCGAAGGCGTGCTGCGTGAGATCGACAAGCTCGACAAGATCGGCGCCGATGAGGTGGCCAAGCTGCTCGTCGAAGGCTGCGGCGCCGACGAAGCCCAGGCCCGTGCCTGCCTCGAACTGGCCGAGCTGACCGCCGCCGACGGCAAGGAACTGTCCGACAAGTTCGACGCATTGTGCGCCAAGCATGACATCGCGTCTGATTCCGACGCCTACGTGTTGGCACGCCAGGGACTCGACACGCTGGCGATGATCGTCGACGAGGCCGCGCGCATCCGTCCGGGCTCCGTGATCGCCGATCTGAAAATCGCCCGTGGTCTTGATTACTACACCGGTTCCGTGTATGAGACGTTCCTCGACGGCGCCGCCGCTTTGGGCTCCATCTGCTCCGGCGGCCGTTACGACAACCTCGCCTCGCAGGGCAACCGCAAGTACCCGGGCGTCGGCCTGTCCATCGGTTTGAGCCGACTGGTCAGCTACATGCTGCACACCGCCGGCGCTCACGCCAACCGTGTCAGCCCGGCCGCCGTGCTGGTCGCTGTGTGGAATGAAGAGGACCGCCCGGCCGCCAATCGTATTGCGAACCAACTGCGTGCGCGCGGCATCGCTACTGACGTGGCACCCACCGCGGCCAAGCTCGGCAAGCAGATCAAATATGCAGACAAGCTCGGCATCCCGTACGTCTGGTTCCCGGCTGACGCTTCCGAAGAGGGCGCCCAGGACGAAGTCAAGAACATCATCACAGGAGACCAGCGGCCGGCTGACGCACAGTCGTGGGAGCCGGATACTGTGTATGCCCAGCAAACCGTTACCGTTGAAGCCTGAAATCGCAAGACTTCGCAACATACAAGAGGATAAGGAATAGGGGAAGCATGAGCCAGACGGCTTACAGAACACATCATGCAACCGAAGTGACCGAACAGCTCGTCGGTCAGAAGGTGACGCTCGCCGGTTGGGTCGATCGTCGCCGCGACCACGGTGGCGTGGCCTTCATCGATCTTCGTGACAACACCGGTCTGGTGCAGGTCGTCATCTATGACGAGGAGATGGCCCGTCCGCTGCGCTCCGAATTCGTGATCCAGGTCGTCGGCGAGGTTCGTCTGCGTCCGGACGGCAACGAGAACGAGCATCTGGCCACCGGCAAGATCGAAGTCGTGGCCGAAAGCATCGAAGTGCTGGCCAAGTCCGATGCTCTGCCGTTCCAGGTCTCCACCGCTCTTGAGAACGAGTCCGAGAACAAGCTGCCGGGCGAGGACGTGCGTTTGAAGTACCGTTACCTCGACCTGCGTCGTCCGTCCATGCAGCGCAATCTGAAGCTGCGAGCCCAGATGTCGAAGGCCGCCCGCCATGCGCTGGAGGAAATGGGCTTCGAGGAGATCGAAACCCCGACCATGATCAAGTCCACGCCGGAAGGCGCCCGTGACTTCGTCGTGCCGGCCCGTCTGGTGCCGGGTTCCTGGTACGCTCTGCCGCAGTCCCCGCAGCTGCTCAAGCAGCTGCTCATGGTCTCCGGCGTCGAGCGTTACTACCAGCTGGCCCGCTGCTATCGTGACGAGGACTTCCGCGCCGACCGCCAGCCGGAATTCACCCAGCTCGACATGGAGATGGCCTTCGTGGACCAGGAGGACGTGATGGCCATGGCCGAAAAGGTCATCGCCGCCATCTGGAAGTCCGCCGGCTACGACATCAAGCTGCCGATCCAGCGCATCACCTGGCAGGACGCCATGGACAAGTACGGTTCCGACAAGCCGGATCTGCGTTTCGGCAATCCGCTGATCGAACTGACCGATTACTTCAAGAACACGCCGTTCCGCGTGTTCCAGGCCCCATACGTCGGCGCGGTGCTCTTCAAGGGTGGCGCGGCCACGCCTCGCCGTCAGTTCGACGCATGGCAGGATTGGGCCAAGCAGCGTGGCGCCAAGGGCCTCGCCTATGTGGTGTTCGCCGAGAACGGCGAACTCAAGGGCCCCGTCGCCAAGAACCTGTCCGAAGAGGAACGCAACGGTCTGAAGGAAGCCGTCGGCGCCGAAGACGGCGACGCCGTGTTCTTCGCAGCCGGTCGCCGCACCTCCTCCCAGGAACTGCTGGGCGCCGTGCGTGTCGAGCTTGCCCGCCGCGCGGGCCTGCTCAAGCCCGACGATTTCGCCTTCACTTGGGTTGTGGACTTCCCGCTGTTCAAGCCGACCGATGACCCGGACGACGACGATGTGGCAGTCGGCCACTCCAAGTGGACCTCCATGCATCACCCGTTCACCATGCCGTCCAAGGATTGGATCGACAAGTTCGACAAGGATCCGGAACACGCCATGTCCGATTCCTACGACATCGTGTGCAACGGCAACGAAATGGGCGGCGGCTCCGTGCGTATCCACCGCGACGACATTCAGGACCGTGTGCTTGACGTGCTTGGCATCACGCCGGAAGAGGCCGCAGACAAGTTCGGCTTCCTGCTTGAGGCATTCAAGTACGGCGCTCCGCCTCACGCCGGCATCGCTCTCGGCTGGGATCGTACCGCCGCAATTCTGGCTGGCGCCGACTCCATCCGCGACGTCATCGCCTTCCCGAAGGCTGGCGGCGGCCGCGATCCGCTGACCGGCGCTCCGGCTCCGATCTCCGCTGAGCAGCGCGCCGAGACCGGTGTCGATTACGATCCGGATGAGGACGAGGACTGATACGGTTTCGCCCATAGATGAATGAAAAATGTCCGAACATCAATGATGCTCGGACATTTTTTATTATTCGCGTTGTCTATTTTCCGTCGCTGTCATTACAGTGGAGCGTGTTTGATTATCCGGCAACCAGAAAGGGTTGAAGCGCGGTATGAAATCGAAAACACAGGACAAGAAGCGACTGAACGCGGTCGGCATGCGCATATGCGCGCTGTTCGCCGTGCTCGCCGTGGTCTTTGCGGCATTCATGACGACCGTTCCGCATGCGCTCGCCTCCGAAACTGGCAATCCGGCCTCGGTCAAGGGCAAGACATATAAAATCGGCACCGACACCACGTTCGCACCGTTCGAATACCGTGAGAACGGCAAGATGACCGGCATCGACATGGAGCTAATCCGAGGCATCGCCAAGGAAGAGGGCTTTAAGGTCGAGATACAGTCGCTGGGATTCAACGCCGCGTTGCAGGCCCTAAGCTCCAACCAGGTGGACGTCGTCATAGCCGGCATGTCCATCACTGACGAGCGTAAAGCCTCCTATGATTTCTCGAATCCGTATTTCCAATCCGGCATCCAGATGGCCGTCGCGGCCAACAACGACGACGTCACCGGCTATAAGGACCTCAAAGGCCGGACGGTTGTGGCGAAAACCGGCTCGGAGGGCGAATCGTACGCCAAACAGCATGCCGACAAGTACGGTTACAAGGTGACTTCCGTCGACCAATCCTCAACCATGTACGAGATGGTCAAATCCGGCAATGCCGTCGCGGTGTTCGACGATTATCCGGTACTGGCATATGGCGTATCGCAGAACAACGGTCTGAAAATCGTGACTCCGAAGGTGCCGCACGGCGAATACGGCATGGCCGTGAACAAAGGCATGAACGCAGATTTGCTGGCCGCCATCAACGATGGATTGAACAAGATGATCGCTTCGGGAGAATACGAGCGAATCGTCGCACAATATCTTGGCAAGCAAGGCGCGAAAGAGCAGGCCAAATCGATTTCCGGCATGATCACCGACAATGGCGACGACAGCGCCGAACAACAGAAGGTCGGTTTCCTCGGACTGGTCAAACAGTCGATGCCGGCATTGCTGACGGGCTTGAGGAACACGCTGCTGATCACGTTGCTTTCCTTCGCGATCGCATTGGTGCTCGGCGTCGCGTTCGGCCTGATGAAGGTTTCGGAAAGCAAAATCGCCGCAGGATTGGCCAATGTGTACATCGCGGTGTTCCGCGGCACCCCGATCCTGGTGTGGGCGTTCTTCTTCTACTTCGGTGTGCCCCAGCTCATCGGACATAGCGTGAACATCTGGGTCGCCGGCGCATTGACCTTGTCGCTCAACTCCGGCGCGTACCTGGCGGAAATCGTGCGTGGCGCAGTCCAATCGGTCGATTCCGGACAGATGGAGGGCGCACGTTCGCTGGGACTCAACCACAGGCAGGCCATGCGCCGAGTGATTCTGCCGCAGGCCAGCAAAATCGCCATGCCTTCGATCATCAACCAGCTGGTCATCATGATCAAGGACTCCTCTCTGCTGCTCGCCATCGGCTTCGGTGAGCTGCTGTACCAGGCGCAGCAGCTGTACGCGGCGAACTTCCGCGTAACCGAAACGCTGCTGATCGTCGGCGTCATGTACTTCGTGGCCATCACCATCCTGACGTGGCTGGCCAACATCGTGGACAGGAAGGTGAACCGATGAACGAGAACGACGTGATCATCGACGTCAAGGATCTGCACAAAAGCTACGGGCAGACCGAGGTCATCAAAGGCGTCGACATGACCGTGCGCAAAGGCGAGGTGATCTGCATCATCGGACCGTCCGGCGCCGGCAAATCCACCATATTGCGTTGCCTGAACGGACTCGAACAGGCCACCGGCGGCAAGATCGTGGTCAACGGACACGATTTGACGGACAGCCATGTGAACATCGACCAGGTGCGCGAGCAGGTGGGCATGGTGTTCCAGCATTTCAACCTGTTCAACAACATGAGCGTGATCGACAACATCACCCTCGCACCGAAACTGGTGCATCATGAAACGGATGAGCAGGCCCGCGCGCACGCCATGGAACTGCTGAAAACCGTAGGATTGGCCGAAAAAGCCGACGCCATGCCGAAATCGCTGTCCGGCGGGCAGAAGCAGCGTGTGGCGATCGCGCGCTCGCTGGCGATGAATCCGAAGGTGATGCTGTTCGACGAGGCGACATCCGCGCTCGACCCGGAAATGGTGGGCGATGTGCTCGAAGTGATTCGCGACCTTGCCGCCAAAGGCATGACCATGGTACTGGTGACCCATGAGATGGGCTTCGCACGCGAAGTGGCCACGAGGGTCATCTTCACCGATGCCGGCGTGATCGAGGAAGAGGGAACCCCTGACGAGATCTTCAACCATCCGAAGAGCGAACGATTGAAGACCTTCCTCTCCAAGGTGCTGTGACATTGCTCCGGCGGCGATCCGTTTGATGAATATGTTCGTCAAACGGTATGAAATGTCTCATATTCCGGACGAAATGATGTGAACGGGCAGTATAGGAAACATGAATTTCGCATTGCTTTCTTATACTGCCCTTTATGTCTGAAATGAAAGAAACCGAAGCGAAGCGTCCCATCATGCCGGACGCGGGAGCGGATAACAGGCCGCTCGTCGAACTGACCCATGTCGAGAAGCATTATGGCGATCTGCATGTGCTCAAGGACATCAACCTCACCGTACGCAAAGGCGAGGTGCTCGTCATCGTCGGACCGTCCGGCTCCGGCAAATCCACGATGTGCCGCACCATCAACCGTCTGGAAACCATCGATTCCGGCGATATCCGCATCGACGGCAAACCGCTGCCGCAGGAAGGCAAGGAACTCGCCAAACTGCGTGCGGAAGTGGGCATGGTGTTCCAATCGTTCAACCTGTTCGCCAACAAAACCATTTTGGAAAACGTGACATTGGCGCCGATCAAGGTGCGCCACATGGACAAGAAGGAAGCCGAGGACCTGGCCATGGATCTGCTGGGCCGCGTCGGCGTGGCCTCGCAGGCCTCCAAAATGCCGTCGCAGCTGTCCGGCGGCCAGCAGCAGCGTGTCGCCATCGCCCGCGCCCTCGCCATGCAGCCGAAGGTCATGCTGTTCGACGAGCCAACGTCCGCTCTCGACCCGGAAATGGTCAACGAAGTGCTTGACGTCATGGTCGAACTCGCCCATGAAGGCATGACCATGCTGTGCGTGACCCACGAGATGGGTTTCGCGCGCAAGGTGGCCGACAAGGTCGTGTTCATGGCCGACGGACAGATTCTCGAACAGAGCACGCCGGACGACTTCTTCGAACATCCGAAGACCGATCGCGCCAAGGACTTCCTGTCGAAGATCCTCACCCACTGAAGTGACGGAACATAACGACAGAAGAAGGAACCTGATATGAAACCACTTTCGATCACGGCGAAACGCATGTTGCGCAGAGCCGTCGCGGCATTCTGCGCGTGCGCGTGCGTGTTCGCGGTATCCGCATGCGGCGCGGACGAAACCGGCAAGATCCGCATCGGCATCAAATTCGACCAGCCTGGCCTGGGCTTCAAGAAGAACGGCACCTACGTCGGCTTCGACGTGGACGTGGCCAAGTACGTGGCCAAGAAACTCGGCTATTCCGAAGACGAGATCGTATGGAAGGAATCGCCGTCCAAGCAGCGTGAGGCTATGCTGCAGAACGGCGATGTCGACTACATCGTCGCATCCTATTCCATCACCGACGAACGCAAGAAGGTCGTCGATTTCGCCGGCCCGTATTTCGTGGCCGGACAGGATCTGCTGGTACGCAAGGACGAAACCGGCATTGACGGACCTAAGGATCTGAACGGCAAGCGGCTGTGCTCCATGACCGGCACCACATCCGCCGTCAACGTCAAGGAGAAGTTCGCCAAGCAGACCCAGCTGATGGAACAGCCCGGCATGGCGGAATGCGCCACCGCGTTGCTTTCCGGCATTGTGGACGCCGCCACCACCGACGACATCATTCTCGCCGGCCTCGCATCCGCCTCACGTGGACGCCTGCGCGTGGTGGGCAAGCCGTTCACCCAGGAGTATTACGGCATCGGTGTCAAGAAGGGCAACACCGAGCTGAAGAACAAAATCAACAACGCCATCACCGATATGATTCAGGACGGTTCTTGGCAAAGGGCCATTTCCGACAACACCAGGGGAGTGGCCTACACGCCGAACGCCAAGTACAATCCGCCGGTGCCGAATGGAAAGGGGAATAAGTGATGGACGGATTCCTCGCGTTGTTCAGCCAATACAACATTCCCGGCGCGTTTCTGGTGAACATCGAGCTGACCCTGTGGTCGGCGTTGTTCTCCACGATTCTGGGCGTCATCCTCGTGATGATGCGCATTTCTCCGATCGCCTCGCTCCGTACCGTTTCCGGTGCCTACGTCGAACTGTTCAAGAACCTGCCGCTGACCATCATCATGGTGTTCATGGTGCTGGGTGCGTACGCGCAGCTGAAGTTCAGCTTCTCCGACACGTTCGCCACCAACTTCTTCTGGCTGGCCGTGACGGGCCTGAGCCTGTACACCGCGGCTTTCGTATGTGAATCGCTGCGCTCCGGCATCAACACCGTGCCGCTTGGTCAAGCCGAGGCCGCCCGCGCGTTGGGCCTGAACTTCATGCAGGCCGCCACTCAGATCATCCTGCCGCAGGCGTTCCGCGGTTCCGTGGCACCGTTGGGCAACACGCTGATCGCATTGCTGAAGAACTCCACCGTCGCGGCGGCGGCATCCGTGGCCACCGAAACCTCGACGATGATGAGCGAAATGATCGAATACCACGCCGACCAAATCGTACCGATCTTCCTGATCTTCGCCTTCGGCTATGTGGTTCTGATCATTCCGATCGGCATGCTGACCACGTATCTGTCCAACAAGCTCGCGGTGAGGAGGTGACGCGACATGGCAAGCAATGAAAGCGCGGTGCTGTTCGACCAGCCTGGTCCGAAGGGCCGCAAAACCATCCGTATCGTCAATTGGATCGCAGGCATCATCTTCGCGGTGGTGGTCGTGCTGATCCTCATGCGTCTGCACAATCCGCCGGACGGCGAGAACCAGCTGAGCTGGGAACTGTGGAAACCGGCGCTTGACGCCGAAGCATGGACCGACTTCTATCTGCCGGGACTGTGGGCCACGATCCGCGCGTCCGTACTGGCCGTGGTCGGAGCCGTGGTGTTCGGCCTGGTCTTTGGTGTGGGCCGACTGCTGCCGAGCCTGCTGATCCGTACCATTTCCGGCGCGATCGTGGAATTCGCACGAGCCGTCCCCGTTCTGCTGCTCATGATCTTCTTCTGGCGCTGGTTCGCCTTCGCAGGTCTGCCCAGCCCCGCGTATTGGGCGGTGGTGCTCGCGCTTGTGATCTACAACGGATCCGTGGTGGCCGAGCTGGTGCGTTCCGGCGTGGGCAACCTGCCGAACGGCCAGCGTGAGGCCTCGCTCGCCTTGGGATTGACCCGCACGCAGTCTCTGTTGCAGATCGAAGTGCCGCAGGCCATCTACGCCATGCTGCCGGCGGCCGTGACCCAGCTGGTCGTCGTGTTGAAGGACACCGCGCTCGGCTCGATCATCATGTACACTGACCTGCTGCAGGAATCACGTCGACTCGGCTCCATGTATTTCAACATCCTACAGACGCTGGTGGTGGCCGCGGTCGTCTATTTCATCGTCTGCTGGCTGCTAAGCAGGCTGGCCGAATGGCTGCCGTCGCGCATGCAGCAGCATACGGCTGCACCGGCCGAACCGGAACCGGTCGCGCCGATCGCCATCATGGATCCGTCGAACGTGAACCAGATCGCCGTGGCCAAGGAAGGCGTGCCGCTGGGTGGCGCGCAGCGTGTCTACCATGTGCACCATCGCGGCACCAACGCGTCCATCCACCAGTGGCGTCAGACCAGGTACGCCCAAGGCTTCGATGAGACGCATCCGGAAAGCCAGGTCAAATTCGACAAGAATGGACATCCGATCAAGGACAATCCGTTCAAGACGAAGGGCGATGGCAAGGACAAGAACAAGTCCGAAGCCGACGAATAGCACCGGTATCGCATAACACGCGTAGGGGTCGTTTTCCCGCGAAATACGGGGAAGCGGCCCCTTTCGTGTCTACGATGGACTGCACGCATGTGGTCCGTACCAAGCAGGGAGGCTTGACATGGCGGATAAAACCAAGGATGCGAAAAAAGACGACGCCAGAATGTCTTCGATCGCGAAAACGCTGAACAAAGTGGAAGATCGGCTGGAAAAAAGCGAGAATTGCGATTCCGTCGCCGAAGGATTGGCGAACGCCGCAAAAGCGAGCGAACTACTGAGCTCGGTATGGACGTTGCCGCCGACCCAGCTATTGCGATTCCATCACGACACGAAGGTATCGGACATAGATGGCGATTCCACTCCTGGTTTTGACGGCAACAAGGATGATGCCGAACGATTCATATCCATCAGCTCGTCGGAGATCGCCCGTTACCAGCGGCTTATGTACGCCAATGGCGTGAAAGGCTCGCATCGGCGATTGCTGATCGTGCTGCAAGGCATGGACGCGTCAGGCAAAGGCGGCATCGTACGACATGTGTTCAGCCAAGGCGACCCGATGGGCATGCACTATCACGGGTTCGGCGCGCCGAAAGGCGAAGAACTGGACCATGACTATCTGTGGCGCATCAAACGCGAGCTGCCGAACAACGGATGGATCTCCATCTTCGACCGGTCCCATTACGAGGACATCGTCATGCCGCGCATCTACAAAACGCAGCCGGAAGAAGTGTGGCAGGCACGGTACGACGAAATCAACCGATTCGAATCGCAATTGACGGCCGACGGATGCGCCATCATCAAAATCTTCCTCGTGGTCAGCAAAGACGAGCAGAAACGCCACTTCCTGAGCCGTCTCGATGATCCGACCAAATGCTGGAAGTTCGATCCGAGCGACCTTGAGGCGCGCGCCCGCTGGGACGACTACATGGCCGCATGGCAGGATGTGTTCCTGCGCACCAGCACCGAGCAGGCGCCGTGGTATCTGGTGCCTGCCGACAATCGTTGGTATTCGAGGGCCGTCGTCTCCGAGCTGCTGCGCAACACGCTCAAGAACATGAACATGATCTGGCCGCCGCTCGAAGTCGACGCCGACGAGATGCGCCGTCAGTTGGACACGCTGTAGTCGAAGAAGACAACCTCGCCGCTGGATTGTGTGGTGTCCAGGTCGACGGTTCCGGTGATGGCCCAATCGTGGTCGCCATCGGAATCGTCGATGATCTGCCGCACCTTCCAGGAATGCTCGCTGTTCTCCTTGCTTTCGTCGAGGATGAACAGCTCGCCGCTGCGTGCCTTCGCGTCGATGTTGACGTATTCGTGCTCGTCGTAGTAATCGTCGAGCGTGTCCTCCCACTCGTGCACGCCGTAGCCCCAGTCCTTATCGAGCGCGCCGAGCTCGTCCGGCTTGTCGAGGTCCATGAGCTGCACGCGGCGGAACATGGCGTTGCGCACGAGCACGGTGAGGCCATGGCGGTCCCGCACGACGGCCTCGGCTGCACTTGGCGGCAGCTCCTCGCCGACCTGCCCGGACGCCTCCCACTCGTCCACGAGGCTGGAGTCGGTCGTGCGCACGACGAACCCGAGCCAGGCCACGATGTCGTCCAACCGCTCGGTGCGCTTGTCGAGCGGCACAGTCTTGTCGAGCACGCGCCAGGCGTCCGAGAGGTAGCGCAGCAGCGTTCCCTCGGAGCGCGAGAGCTTGTAGCGCTGCACATAGGTCTTGAAGTCAGACATCGTCTCGAGCATGTCGCGCAGCACCGACTTCGGGCGCAGGCAGAAATCGCGCGCCCACGGCACGCCCTCGCAGTATTTCTCGAAGGCGGCATCGAGCAAATCTTCAAGGGGCTTGGGGTAGGTGACGTCCTCAAGCCTCTCCATGCGCTCGTCGTACTCAATTCCCTGCATCTTCATCTCGGCGATGGCGCGGCCCTTTGCCTCGCGCTCCTGGGCGCGCAGCACCTGCCAGGGGTCCTCGAGCGTGGCCTCAACCATGGAGACGAGGTCCATGTCATACGTCTCGCTCTCTGGGTCGAGAAGCTCGAGCGCGGCGAGCAGGAATGGCGAGAGTGGCTGGTCGAGTGCGAAGTCCTCGGGC
>ERZ1106952.373-NODE-373-length-22938-cov-16.275794_pt1 | contig 22938 bp, 20 predicted proteins | sample MGYA00403677_ERZ1106952 | MGnify/ENA primary metagenome ERZ1106952 (study PRJEB35170, sample SAMEA104062415) | human gut metagenome | biome: human gut; feature: human-associated habitat; material: faeces | place: Denmark | collected 2012-05-14 ...
CTGTTCCCGTAACGGGAACAGCATGGCGCACTTTTTGCAATCCGTTACAAAAAAAACGGTCACTTCCCGAAAAAATTTTCGGGATGAATGACGTGCTCGCCCTTGATGTCGAGATTTTTCAGCCGCGCGTCCTTGAGTACCGCGGCGCGCTGAATGATGTTGTTGCCGTAGCGTCTGCGCAATTTATCCACCGCCGCCTCCGCGCGCTCACGCTTGTTTTCGCCGATGATGTCGGTGAAGATGTTCATCTGGTCGTTCCCGCCCGTAAAGCCGCTCACCGAAACGCCGAGCGCGCGCACGGGCAAAACCCAGGGATAGACCGCCTTGAACAGTTCAAAGGCGCAGTCTGCAATGTCGACGGACACGCGGGAAGGAAGGGGCATTTTCCCCTGCCTGCCGCAATGCCCGAGTGCGGAATCTGTGACGGAGAGATGCACCGTTTTCGCCTTGCCGAAGGCGCTCTCGCGCAGGCGCGCCGCCACCGAATCGGACAGGAGGAGCAGAAGCATGTACACGTCCTCCTCCGTTTCGAGGTCGCGGTGGCAGGTGAGGCTGTTGCCGATGCTCTTGACGTTCTGCTCCTCTTCGCGCTTATATACGGGCGTTTGGTCTTGCCCGTTCGCGAAGGCGTGCAGATAACTCCCCCACTTGCCCAGCCAATCGCGCAGGAGGTTTTCGGGCGTTTGCGCGAGCTGACCGACAGTGCGAATGCCGCGCGCGTTGAGCTTGCGTTTGGTCGCGCTCCCGACATACAGCAAGTCCTCCACGGGCAGTTCCCACGCCGCCCGACGAAAGTTTTCGGGCGTTATCTCCGTGACGGCGTCCGGCTTTTTTATGTCGGAAGCCAGTTTGGCGAAAATTTTGTTCCAGCTCACGCCCACGCTGACGGTGATGCCGATCTCCCCCTTGACGGCGGCGCGGATTTCTTCGGCGATCGCCCTGCCGCCGCCGAACACCCCCTGCGTTTCCGTCACGTCCAACCAGCACTCGTCGATGCCGAACGCCTCCACGCGGTCGGTGTACCGCTCGTAGATTTTGCGCACCTCCTTGGATACGCGAAGGTAGGCGGTAAAATCGGCGGGGAGCTGTATCAGGTTCGGGCATTTTTGCTTCGCCTGCCATATAACGTCGCCCGTCCTGACGCCCGCTTCCTTGGCGGGCTGGTTTTTGGCGAGCACGATGCCGTGCCTGTCCTCCTTGCTCCCGCACACGGCGACGGGTTTGCCGCGCAGTTCGGGGTGTTTGAGCATCTCCACCGACGCATAAAAATTATTGAGGTCGCTGTGCAGGATGCACCTCATCTCTCCCGCTCCACGAACCAACGCTTGTTTTCTTCCTCGAAATAGAGATAGCGCTCCCGCCCGCCGAAAATACAGGTATAGCGGACGGGCAGGACGGACGAAACCCGCGCGGGGGCGCGTTCGGCGAATTTCACGCGGTCGATTTCGTACTTTCTGCCGTCCTCCCATACGAGGTACAGCGGGCGCATCCCGCCGCCCGCGGGAAATTTTGCCACGACTTCGACGTACACCTTTTCGTATTCCATACCGTTATTGTACGGAACACAGAGCGATTCTATCCCTTTGCCTCCGCTGTATTATCCCGTTTTATGCGGCTCAACGGTTTGTTGAGCGCGCTTCTGACGCCATCTTATCGGGAAATTTACGAATTTTTGCGGATGCCCCTATATTATACAGCAAATCGAAGGCAAACCCTTTGAACAATTTTCACGGCTATGTAATAAAGTTGTAAAAATGCGCACGCGTAAGGTTTTGCTTTTTCGGGCAATTTGCGGTATAATAGATGCAAAATCATCAAAAACAGGACAAGACCATGCCGCAAGACGCCTTTACCCTGCGCCACATCGCGCGCGAGCTCGACGGGATGCTTTCGGGCGGAAAAGTGAATAAGATTATCCAGCCCTCGCGCGACGAGGTGGATTTATTGCTCTACGCGGGCGGAAAGACGCGCAAGCTGATGCTGAACACGAACGCCTCCTTCGCGCGGGCGTGCGTTTCCGACCTGCCGCGCACCGCGCCCGACGTTGCGCCCAACTTCTGCATGCTGCTGCGCAAGCACCTCACGGGCGCGACCCTGCTCTCCGTAAAGCAACAGGGATTCGAGCGCATCCTCGCCTTCACCTTCGACTGCGCGGGGGAATTTACCCGCGCGGAGCGCATATTGTACGCAGAGATCATGGGCAAGTACTCCAACCTCGTGCTCACCGAAAGCGGCGTGATTTCGGGGGCGCTGAAAGTCTCCTCCCTACAGGAAAATTTTAAGCGGGTGCTGTTCCCGGGCGTGCCCTACTCCCCGCCCGACCCGCAGGACAAGGCGAACCCCGCCGACCCTGCCGCCCTGGAAGAGCGGCTCATCGCCTTCGGCGGCGGCGACCTAGCGGAATTCCTCTTTTCCAACCTTTCGGGACTGGCGCTGCCCACCTGCCGCCAGATCGCCGAAGAGGTGTTCGGCGGAAAGAGCGAACCGTTCGGCGAAAATGCCGCCGCGGCTGCAAAAAGGATATACGATTTCATTTTTTCCGACCAAACGGCGCCCGCACTGCTGCGCGCAGGCGGCGAGGCGAAGGACTTTTTCGTGCGCTATCCCCGCGGCGAGCGGTGCGAAAGCGTGAACGAGGCGCAGGACAGATATTACACCGAGCGGGAAACCAAGCGCGATTTTTCCGAAAAGCGGCGCAAGCTGGAAAGCCTGCTCGCCACCCGCCGCAAAAAGGAGGAAAAGAAGCTCGCCCTCCTGCTCGAGCGGGAGCGCGACTGCGCGGACATGGAGAAAAACCGCATCTTCGGCGAGTTGATCACGGCGAACATCTATCAACTGCGCAAGGGCATGGACGGGTGCGAGCTCGTCAACTATTACGACGAAAGCGCCGCGCCCGTGAAGATACCGCTGGACAGGACGCTCGCACCCGCGCAGAACGCGCAGAAGTACTACAAAAAGTACAACAAACAGAAGCGCACGCTGGCGGCGGTGGCTCCGCAGAAGGAGGAGGCGCTTTCCGACCTCGACTACACGAACAGCATGCTCTCCGCCCTCGCCCGCGCCGAAAACATGCTCGATCTGGCGGAGATCGAGGAGGAACTGCGCACGGCGGGGCTTCTGCCGCCCCTCAAAAAGAAGGCGAAACAAGCGCCCGCGGTGCCCTTCCGCGCCTTCGAAAAGGGCGGATTCCATATCTTTGCGGGGCGGAACAACGTGCAGAACGACAGACTTTTGCGGGAGGCGGCTGGCGGCGACATCTGGCTGCATACGCAAAAGTACCACAGCGCGCATGTTCTCATCCGCACGGAGGGGAAAAAGGTACCCGACGCCGTGCTGTTGGCGGCGGCGGAAATCTGCGCCCACTTTTCGGACGGGCAGGCGGGCAACAAGATACCCGTGGACTGGTGCGAGCGGCGGTTCGTGAAGAAGCCGCCCAAGTCGAAGGCGGGATTTGTGGTTTATACCGACTTTAAAACCATCCTCGCCGACCCGAACCGACACACCGAGTTGGAAAAGTAAATTTCGTTAAAAATGCGGATTCGCCGTACATACGGCGGCAAAAAACGGGCGGCAAATTAGCCGTCCGCTTTTTACGTTCGTTCATAGGCAAGCTTTCATTCTGTCCGTGTTTTCCACGCCGCCGCTTCCCGCAGCAACCTTTCTATCATTTTTTCTTTGCCCGCCGTGTAGCTTTTCCGGTCGTCCGCATACTGGGACGCCAGCCGCATTTTCAAATCCTCATATTCCCGTGCCTTTTGCGGGAAAGCGAGCAAATAATCCCGGAAGTTCACATAATTCTGCCAGTGTTCGCTCCCGTAGCGCACGATATGGACGTGATGCGTGACGATCTCTTTCTCCAAGTCTCCGATTACAAAAAGAAGCTGCCCCGGGATCGCTTCCCGACGCAAGAAAATCCCGTTCGCCGCCAGAACTTCCCGATACGGCATAATATCCTCGACCGCACCCATCCCGACAATGATGTCGATGATCGGCTTTGCGTGAATGTATGGGATCGACGTACTCCCGACATGCTGTATATCCAATGCGGCGGCGCCCAGCAAACTTTTCAGCAAATTGACCGTACCCTCCGCGATCGCCTTCCATTGCGGGTCGTATTCCGCTAAACGAACTTTTCCTCGCTCTACGCCGACCATAAAAGCACCCCTCGGTTTATAATTCGAATCCTGCCCCTGTGCCGCTCATTCCCAATCGAAATTTTCCCTGCCCGCGCCCTGCTCGAAGTGGTACTTTACGATGCCGAGGTCGATATCGCTGTAAAAGCCGCCCGTGCGCTCGGCGCGCACCACCCGCTCGCCGGCGAGGGTGAAGCGGTAAAGATAATTGAGCCGACCGCGCCCCAAACGGCGACCGCGAGCGCATTTTTACGGAAAACAAAAATGACGCGCGCCTGTTTTGCCGTCGCCGCGGCGAAATTGCGGCGGCAGGTTTCGGTTTTTCCCTTGCCTTGCGGCGCGGAATATGGTACAATGAAAACAATTAACCCTATACTGTACCGAAAGCGAAACGCCGCACACCGCCATGCCGCACGCGAGCGTTCCGCAAAAAAACGATAAGAGAGCCATGAACGAAGCCATCCACATCTGTTACGGAGGCAACCGACGGGTGTTCCCCGGGCTGCTGCTCTCCGCTTTGTCCATCATCAAACATACCGACCGACCCGTACGGCTGTACGTCCTTTCCATGGATCTGCACGAGCAGGACGCGTGCTACCTGCCGTTCAGCGAACAGCAGATGGAAGTTCTGAACGCCGTGCTGCGCGAAAAAAATCCGGAAAGCGGGGCGCTGCTCATCGACGTGGGCGACGCCTACCGACGCTCGCTGGCGGGAGGGAAGAACAAAAAGAGCTATTATACCCCCTACGCAACCCTGCGTTTGTACCTGAACGAGCTGGACGGGCTGCCCGACAAACTGCTCTACCTCGACATCGACACCATGTGCAGGAGCGATGTTTCCGAGCTCTACGACACGGACGTTGCAGATTATGAATTTGCGGGTGTCCCCGACCGTTTGGGGAAATTTTTCGTGAACAAGCGCTACTGCAATTCGGGTGTGCTGCTTCTGAATATGAAGCGCATCCGCGAAAACAAGTTATTCGAGCGGGTGCGCGATTATGTCGCCTCCCACCGTATGTTCACGCCCGACCAATCGGCGCTGAACAAGCTCGCAGGGAGCAAACTTCTTCTTCCCCGCAAGTTCAACGAGCAGAGCAAACCGTGCGGGGAAACGGTGATCAAGCATTTCTGCCGCGACGTGCGCTTTCTGCCCTTCTTCCACACCTATAACGTGAAGCAATGGCACCGCGAAAAAGTGCATAACAAGCTGAAAATCCACGACTTCGACGACATATACGAGCAGTACGACAAGCTCGCCGAAAGGTACGCCTGCCTCGGCACGGAGGAGTGAAACATGATTAACGTGTGTTATTGCGGAAACAAGCGCATTTTTCCGGGTTTGCTGCTCTCCGTGATGTCGCTGGCGGAACATACTGCCGAGCCTTTGCGCGTGCTGATCCTTTCGATGGATCTGCACGGGCAAGACCCCGCGTTTATACCATTCAGCAAGAACCAGATGAACATATTGAACGAAGTTCTGCGCAAAAAAAATGCGCAGAGCTGCGCGCAGCTCCTCGACCTGACGGAGCAGTATACGGCAAGCCTCGCCGATGGCAAGAACCGCAAGGCGGCGATCTATACCCCCTATGCCATGCTGCGCCTCTTCCTCGACGAACTGCCCGGAATGCCGGATAAGATCATCTATCTCGACATAGACACCATGTGCGTGAGCGACATCGCGCAGCTGTACGATATCGATATTTCCGCCTGCGAATACGCCGCCGCGCTCGACTACATGGGGAAATTTTGGATAAACAAGCACTACTGCAATTCGGGCGTGCTGCTCCTGAACCTGCAAAAGATCCGTGAAACGGGGCTGTTTCGCAAATGCCGCGAACTCATCTGCGTCAAAAAGATGGCGATGCCCGACCAATCGGCGCTGCACCGCTGCGCGACGAGCCGCATGGAACTGCCCATGCGCTTCAACGAACAGCGCACCATCAAGCCCGACACCGTAATCAAGCACTTCAACAAAGGCATAAAATGGTACCTGTTCATCCCGCGCGTGTACAACTACAAGCAATGGCAGCGCGACAAGGTGCAGAACCGCCTGAAAATACACGACTTCGACGATATCTATGCCGAATACGACAGGCTCGCCGAAAAGTACGATCTGAACGAGTAAGCAAGGAGCCGCCGGGCGGCGAACAGAATTGAAAGGGGCAAGCGTTCCGCGCTTGCCCCTTTTGCTGCCTTGCTATTCGCCCCGCTCTTCCTGCGCCGAAAGATTTTCGTCCTGCGGCGACGAAGGCGCATTGCAGCCGCTCTGCGGACATCCCTCCGAAGGAGCAGCTTGCCCGCCCTGCAACGATTTCTCCGCAACGACTTCGCCGAACTGTGCCGCCCGCGCGTTTTCGGGCGCAAGTTCCGCCGCCCGTGCGGCGCGCCCGCCCTTCTTTTTCCGCTTTTTCATCTCCTCTTCCATGGCGAGCTTTGCGCGGTATTCGGGCGCGTCGTCGCGCTGGACATATTCGTAATACTCGTAAGTATTCAGCTTTGCGCGCTCGCACATGGTTTCGTACGCGATGTCGCGCAGTTTCTTCTGCCGTTCGCGCGGGGGAAGGGAATGATCGGGATAGAATGGCCCGTCGATATACACCTTTTTGTACGGCTTTTTGAAGAGCCTGCCCTTGTGGTAGGTGGTCGTCATGGTGAAGACGGGCTTGTCCGCCTTGACCGCATAATGGAAGGACGATGCGGAAAAATTTCGGATTTTTGTATAATACGGCCAGATGACCCGTTCGGGGAAAATGGTAACGGGGTGTTTTTGTGCGCGCTGTTCAACGGCGTGGACAAAATTTTTCATGCCGTTCGGGTCGGTGGGGAGCGGGATACAGCCGAGCGCCATCATCAGCGGCCCCAGTAACGGGATGGAAACATTGTTCGGATGCACGATGATATAGGAAAGGTGCGGGAAAGAGGCGATCGCGGCGCGGGCGGCGTCCGGCACGACTTCGGTGTGGTTGCCGTAGATGAAACACCCGCCTTTATGTTTGCGCAGCGCCTTGCGCCCGATGAAGCGGGTGCGGATGATAAAGCGGCGGAAAAAGTAAAAGAAAGGTATGACGATAAAGCGCACGAACACGTTGCGCAGCAGCCAGTTCCCGATCCCCTTCCGCTCGTAATCGAAGCTGCCGTCGACCGGTTTCGTCTTGATAAATTCAAAAAACGTCATATCGTCTTTATCGTCGCGATAAAAGACTTTATCCCCTTGTTTCATATCCCCGCTTTCCTCTTTTTCCTTCGTATGAGCCTGTTCGATCTTATCGTGCAGGATGGTCAGGCCGAACTGCATGACCTCGTCCTGCTCGTCCTTGTAATATACGATGCGCTTTTCTTTCATGCCGCTCCTTGTCAATCGGTTTTTCTGTTCTGAATGCGACAGCCTATTGCCTGCGCGACAGCCTTTCGCGCCTGTTTTTGCGGATGCGGCCGACCATGTCGGTAACGTTCATGCCGACGCCCGCAATGATGTAAGTATAGTACAAAATGAACCGCCAAACGAGGACGAACCAGAACAGCACGTTGTCCGTCAGCGCGGCGAACGCGAGCATGAACACCGATTCCACCGCGCCCGAATTGCCGGGCGTGGGGATGAACACGGCGGCATACGTCGCGTACATCGCGAGCGATACGACCGTCCAGAAGAGCGCCCCGCCCGCCTCGACGTACTGCCCGCACATGGCGATGAGCACATAGTACGGAATGATGAGTTCGATGATCGGCTCGCCCAGACACAGCACGAACAGCGCGATGAACACGAGCGGCTTTTTGAACAGCATCTGCGAAAAGATGGCGAAGTCGTCCATCCATTTGCGGACTTTCGCCTCGATCTTTTCGGCATTTTTGATGATCTTTATTTTGTACATCAGTTTGACGAACAGGTTCAGCACCCATGCGACGGCGCGGGGGCAGAACACGACGAACAGGACGGTAACGGGGATACAGGCATTGACGCCGAATCCGACCCAGCCGCAGACAAAGATGGTCGTGCGGATGACCTCGTCTTCCACGCTGCCCAGTTCCCCTGCCAGAATCCCCATCACCAACCCCGCCACCACGGTGAAGGCGAGCATCTGCACGCCGTACTTGACGATCGTAATGGAGGTACTCTTGGTGCCGGGTACGCCCAGCTTATACATATAGTAGATCTGCATGGGCTGACCGCCCGAGGAGAAGGGCGTGATGCTCTCGTAATACTTGCCCGTCAGCGCGATCTTCAGATCGTTTTTAAATCCCAGGTTGTAGCCGAAGGTGCGCGTGAGCATGGTATATTTGAGCGTTTCGATGAGGAACATCGCCAAAAACAGAGCCACGGCAATGAGCATATACCACCAGTTTGTATTGGCGAGCAGTTCCTGAAAGGTGGCAAAGTCGCCTTCCTGCAAAGAGCGGCTGAGCTGGAACAGCGCATACACCACGCCGCCGATGATGACGAGGGAGATGAGAAAGCTGATCGTATTGTTGCGTTTGCGCTTTTTCAGCTCCGCTTCGGTATATTGCGGCGCTCCCTCCTGCGCTCCCGCGGCATTCGGTGCCGGCTCCGCCTGCACCTGCGCTTCCTTTTCAGCGGCGGTACCCGCGGAGATCACCTCCGCCGCACCGCGCAAGTCCGCTCCTTTGCCTGCGGCAGGCTGCCCGACGGCGCCGCTTTCGGATTCCGCCGCTTCGGCGGCGTTTTCAGGCTTTTTTTGTTCTTCCATAAATCACCGTGCGGTACGAGCCGCAAAAAAATCAATATCGTTAATTATTATACCATAAAGCGCGATTCTATTCCACCAAAACAAGGTATTCGCGCAAAATTTTTGCAAATCGTTCATTCTTTGCCGCCGCCGCGCATTTTCGCCATCAGAAACAGCGCCGCTGCCGCCACAAGCGGAGCCGCCGACATTGCGAAAAACGCCGAGCGCACAGACCCGCCCTGCGACAATGCGCCCGCCGCCGCGGGAAGCGCCGCCGCGCCGATATCCTGCGCGACCGCGAGCGAAGCGAGCATCCACCCGCCCGACCGGGGCAGAAAATCGCTCGCGGCGGACATGGCTCCCGGCGAAAGCATCCCCGTAAAAACCCCGCACAGCGCGGCAAAGGCGAGCGCGGGCAAATCGGACGGCACGAGCGCGGCGAGGATATACGCCGCCGCCGCCAAAAGAGCGGAAACGCACAGGAGCAGGAGAGGAATCCGCCCCGCTTTCCGTTCGGCAGACACATACACGGCGCCGCCGACGCCGAGGCAGACGGCAAACGCCGCACAGCCGAGCATTCCGCCCGCTTCCCCGAATGTTTCCGAAGCGAAGGAGGAAATCCATTGGTTCATGACGATTTCGGTGCCGTAGCCGAAGAACACGGCGAGCGCCGCAAACAGATAAAACGGCTTGAACGCCGCTTTGACGGGAGCGCGCACCTGCCGCGGCGGAAACTGCGCCCTCGCCAGGAGCAAAAGCGCCGCGAGCGGAACGAGCGCAAAGGCAAGAACGGCAAAATTCCACTTTTCCGCGCCGAACGCGGCGACAAACGCCAGCAAGGCGAGCGAAAGCGCGACCTGCGCCCACGCATAGGCGGTGTGCAGAAGGCAGATGCCGCCGCGACCCTCCGCCTGCGGCAGGGAATCGGCGACGCCCGTGAGGACGATCTCCAACAACCCGCCCGCAAAGGCGAACAGGACGGTTGCCGCCAGAATGCCGCCGTATTTGCCCCCTGCCGAAAACAGCCACGGAGTACAGCCGTAAAAGAGCAGACCCGCCGCCGAAAGCGCCGCCGCAAACAAGGCAAGTTTTTTACGGGAAATGCGGTCGATGAGAAAGACGAGGGAGATGTCCGCCGCCATCTGCGCGAGGAATCCCGCCGCCGTCAGCAGCCCCAGCTGCACATATGTAAAACCGTACAGGCGCATGAACGGCGCGAACAGGAGCGCCGTGACGTTGACGACGACCGCCTGGTTCGCGATGCCCGCGACGCAGGCGCGGAACGTGCGCTTTGAATCTCTTTTGTTCATAAAAATCCTTCCGAACGTACAATGGTACGCTACCATCGTATGCGGAAGAACTTTTTTTTGCCAAACGCGCACTGCCCGCGCATGCGGCGGTGCTAAACGCCGCATGCAGCGCCGCGGAAACGGATTTGCCGATTTTTAACAGCATACCGCAGATTTGTTAAATAATTGTTAAAACCGAATGCACATAAGGCAAATATCCCGCGACGGATCAGGCGGAAGAACTTGACAAACGCGGCGAAAAATGCTACTGTTTTCCCATGAGCGAAAACATTGCAGAAGTCATCGGAAAATTCGATTTTCAGGCGATCGGGGAACAGAACCCGAAGATAAAGCAGATTAAGGGCATCATCTCCAATTCCAAGCCCAACCCGCACAAATTATTTGCGGCGGAGGGCATCTGGCTTTTGGGCATGTGCGAAAAGTTCGGCACTCCCGTAGACAGCCTCATCCTCTGCCCCGAATTCATCCGCACGCCCGAGGCGGCGAGCCTCGCCGAAAAGATCGCCGCGCGCGCAAGCGAACTGTACACCGTTTCGGCAAAGACGTTCGAGAAGATCTCCGAGCGCGACCGCCCCGACGGACTGTTCGCCCTCGCGCAGCTTCCAAAGCACGATATTGCAAAATTCCGCCCCGCAGACGACGCCGTCATCCTGATTCTGGACGGCGTGGAGATACCGGGGAACGTGGGCACGATGATGCGCATGGCGGACGGCGCGGGCGTGGACGCGGTGTTTTTGTGCAACCGAAAGGCGCGGCTCACACACCCCAAGCTCATCAAAGGGAGCCAGGGCGCGGTGCTCTCCGTCCCCTTCTTCGAGTTTGACTCGGTGGAAGCCTGCCGCGCGTGGCTCGCCGAAAACGGCGTCACTGTATATCTTGCGGACACGCGCGCGAAACTGTACTATTACGACGAGCCGTTCGGCAAAAAGACGGCGCTGGTAATGGGGAGCGAGCGCTACGGCATCTCGCGGGAGTGGTACGGCGGCGAATACGAGATGATCGCCATCCCCATGCGGGGAAGCTGCGATTCGCTGAACGTGGGCGTCGCGGCGACGGTGCTCGCCTACGAGGCGGTCAAAAAGAATAAATTTTTGCCGCAGGGCTTGAAGCCGGGCGGAAAGGAGATCTGAGTTCATGAGAGCGATCCTCCGAATATTGGCTGCGGCCGCGACAACTGCGAGTGCCGCCGTCTTATCTGCCTGCGCATTCCTGCCTTCGCACCGAGACCCCGAACGCATCGAAATCGGAGGGGAAAGTTATGTGAGCGGCTTTTACGAAAATTTGTGGCCGGACGGCATTGTGTTCGACGAAGACGACCCGCCCGCCTTTGAAACGGAGTACCACCTTTGGTGGGAGGTTGCGGGCGCCCCCTTCTCACTCTACTGCGCACAGAACAAGGAAGCGCTGTATTGGAACCCGACGATCTACTGCAAAGAGAGCGAATCGGAAGAAATCGGCGCCTATTATGCCGACGCCGGCAACTTCGATTATTATATAGGTCTGTACGGCGACAGCAACGAAAACGAACGGATTCGATTGGAAGCGAATGCAAATACGGCCCTGCTCGAAAAGGCGATCTCGCTGAACACGCGCATTCAGGAAAACGAGGGGAAAGGACTGTTAAACGGGCGCGAAGATTTTTCCGACATCGAAATTTCCATACCGTATGCGAAAGTACTGCCCGTTCAGCCGGTTTTTTACCGCATGAGCAAGGACGGTTTTTTTACCACCGAGCAGAACGATTGGCTGGTTGCAGACGGCAAAGTTTCCGTTTTCGGAAGCTATGACGCCGATACGGATATGTACACCGCCTATATCATCGATGAAGAGGCGAGCGCTTATATGCTCGGTTTGCTCGGCGAATACGGTCTGCTGTAAAATTTATACACAGACAACAGCGCCCCGAAAGTGTTCCTTTCGGGGCGCCCGTTTTTAAAAAATATACTTAATTTTTGCGAACGTATTCACTTTTTCGGTTTATAGCGGGATAAAAAGTCGTGCCGCTCGCCGCCGCTCTCGTATTCGATGAGTGTATCGACGTGCACATTGTACGCCGCGCGGAAGATGCTGATATCCACGTTCGGGTTGGTCTTTTTCAGTTCGGCGATGAGCCGCTTCATCTCCAGCCGCTTGGAATCCTCCTCCTTCGTTTCGCACCGCTCGGTGAACTTGCAGGCACAGCGCAGAAAGCGCAGACCGTTGTAGTTTTTCCAGTTCACGATGTCCTGCTCGTGCACATAGTACAGCGGGCGGATGAGCTGCATGCCCGGGTGGTTGGTGCTCCACAGCTTGGGCGGCATACCCTGGATTTGACCGCTGTACAGCATGCCCATCAGCAGCGTTTCGATGACGTCGTCGAAGTGGTGCCCGAGCGCGATTTTGTTGCACCCGAGCCGCGCCGCCTCCTCGTACAGGTACCCCCGCCGCATCCGCGCGCACAGGTAGCACGGGTTCTTTTCCACCATCGTCACCGCGTCGAAGATCTGCGTTTCGAAGATGTGCACCGGCACTTCCAAAAGGGCGGCGTTGCTCTCGATGAGCGCGCGGTTTTCGGGCGCATAGCCGGGGTCCATGACCAAAAATTCCAGCCCGAACTTCTTTTCGCCGTGCCGCTGCAATTCCTGCATGCACTTGGCGAGCAGCATCGAATCCTTCCCGCCCGAGATGCAAACGGCGATCTTATCCCCCTCCTCGACGAGCGCGTATTCCTTGACGCCCTTGACGAAGCGGCTCCAGATCCCCTTGCGGTAGGTGGTGATGATGCTCCGCTCGATTTTCTGCCCTTCCGTCACCGTTTCAGCCACGCGGGAAGGCGCGCGATTTTAGCGCCCGTTTCCCTCTCCCATGCCGCAATTTTATCGGACGTGCAGTGTTTTTTTGCACATTCTTCGCCGTACTCGCCCTGCGCGCGGTCGCAAGAAACGAGCGGCGCGCCCGCCCGGATTGCCGCGGCGATTTTGCGCTCGCCCTGCGCGATGAAGTAAAATCCGTCCTGCTCGAAGAATGCCGGCTCGCCCTCCCCGTTCAGGCAAGGGAGCAGGCGGGCGGGGCAAAGCTCATAGCGCGGATATTGTTTGCCGGCACGGTGCAGTTCAAAGTGCGCCGCGATATGTTCGGCGACGATTTCGGGCGGGATATACGACGTGTCGATGACATAGTCGTAATTTTCGAGATCCTTGATGTTCACGCCGTACAGGTGGGAGTAGCGGAACATTTCGCTCTTGCGTCGGTCGGAGATGGACGCGACCGCCTCCTCGACCGTGCTGAACGGTTCGCTCTCCCGCCCCGCCTTTAAGATGCGCTCGGCGGAAACGAACGGATCCGCCGCCATGTACACCGAAAAGGAGGAAGGCACGAAGTGCCACGCCATGCGCGAGTCGATGATGAGATTCTTTTCCGAATGTTCGAGCGCGCGCAGGCCGTCGTCGATCTTCCCGTCGATTTCGGGGTGCGTTTCCATGTATTGGTTGAGTTGGAGAGTCGTCATGCCCATTTCGGTGGCGATCTGCCGCTGAATGGTGCCCGTGGAGTATACCTCCGCGCCCAGCTTTTGCGACAGAATTTTGCCGACCGTCGATTTGCCGCTGCCCAAGTCGCCCGCGAGCGAAATTTTGAAACTCATAAGCCGTTTTTCCTTTAAGAAGAATTACCGCGCCATTGTACCACAATTCACGAAAAATGTAAAATAAATTCGGCTTTTTAGCGATTTAATCATTCCATACTTACAGCCTTGCCTGCTAATTAAAGACGGGAATTCCATACCAGCAACGCTGCAACCAAAATAGTGATTGCCGTACCCCACAATATGCCCTCTGTTTTGTCTTCGAATACTATCTCGAACAACGAAAATATGGTCACGCATCCCATTGCAATACAATAGCGCGACAGAAAACGAAGAACCGTCGCTAATCTTTTATTTTTCATACCCTCCTCCTATCGCCATAAGTATACCACAGCGGCTTTCTTTTGTAAAGGTTTTGCCAAAATTCGGTTCGAGATAAAGGGCGCCCGAATTTTCGGGAGCCAAAAGCGGCAGCCGTTTCCGTCCACGAAAAACTGCCCCAAAAAGGGAAGAAAAAATTTAAAAAAGCGCATTCCGTTCCGTTGACATATAAATTTCTATGGTGTATAATGCCTAGCGGTTGCCGGGTAAAAGCGGCAGTTCGCAAACGGAATAGCTTATCGGAGAACTTGCGGCCGCAGCCGCAACGGTTGAGAAGATACGGGTGCGCCCGATTGTTGAAAGACGTCGGGCGCGCCCTTTTTCTATGCCGTAAGCCGTTCCGAAATAAGAAAAAAAAGGAGTAAGTATGAAGCTGATTCTACGATTTTTGAAGCCGCATTGGAAGCGGAAATCGCCGCCGCCAAAGATAAATGCTACCGCTACAACGCCCTGCACCCCAACGACCGCGCCGGGCAGGCGCAAATCCTTTCCGAACTGCTCGGCGGCATGGGTGAAAATATCTGCATCACCCCGCCCTTTTGGTGCGACTACGGGTACAATATTTACATAGGCGATTTCTTCTATTCCAACCACAACCTCATCATCACGGACGGTGCGGAAGTACGGTTCGGCAGCCATGTATTTGTGGCTCCGAACTGCTGCTTTACGACCGCCGACCACGCGCTCGACGCAGAGCAGCGGCGGGCGGGAATGGAAGTTGCCAACCCCATCCGCGTCGGCAACGACGTTTGGATCGGAGCCGGCACGACGGTTCTTGCGGGCGCGGCCATCGGCGACGGCACGGTGATCGGCGCGGGGAGCGTGGTGAAAGGGAACATCCCGTCAGGCGTACTCGCCGCGGGCGTTCCCTGCCGCGTTCTGCGCAAAATCACCGAAGAGGACAAGCGCCGCTATCCCACCGTATCCGGCTGACGCCCGCCCATCCGCGGCGCAGGCTATGTCGTGCGCTTCCACATATAACAGGTGATGTACGGCTGTAAATTGTTGTGCGCCTGACCTCCGCCCGCCGCCTTTGCCTCGAGCGCGTCTTGCGACAGTTCCGTTCCGGGTGAATTGTATGTTCCCGTGATCCCCCCATCGCTTTTGAACAGCGCAAACGGGTCGTCCGACGGGTCGCCGATTGGTCTGTAGCTTATTTCGTGCGTATGTGACGGCATTTCGTTTATCGTGAGCGCGTGCGCTTTTTCGCCGCCCGTCTTCTCGACGGCATTAAACTCCGTTTGCGAGGCGTCCACCCCCACGGGTACCCGCCCCGCGCCCCACGCCTGCCACGTTCCGAAACCAAACAATTCCGACGGATTTGTACCGACGGCAGAAAAATAGATGCTCCCGATCGGATACATGCGCTGCATTGCAGCCTCCATGTCATCTTTTTTCGCATATGTATCGGAAATATCGTTGCCGTCCGCGTCGTATTTCGCGTACCGCAGGTCGCGGAAATTTTCCAGCGCCGTGAGCGCGGTGTTCGTGTTCCCCGACGGAAGCTCCGCAATCAGGTCGCTCTGCGTCGGTTGATAAAAATTCACTCCAGTCACGTCTGTACCCTGTCGCGGCGTCATGTACAGAGGCTTGTACGCAACCATATCGTACCCGCCGCTCACCTTGTAATACACGGACACGGTGTTTTCTTCCCCCTCCGTAAACGAAGGGTTATACGAAACATACAGCTTATCCGCGATTTGCTTGTCCCCGTACAGCAGTACCGCCCGCGGACTTACTCCGTCCGAACTGTTCCATTGCACCCGTATTTCCATCCCGCACGGGTTCTGCGGCACATTGGAAGCATTGTCGTCGCCGAACTCCAGGCGCAGCGTCTTTTCCGCCCAGTTATTGCCCGCAGTAAAATCGATCAGCTTCACATACCCGTTTTGAGAAGCACTCGAATTGTTCCCCGCCTTGTACGCCTCGTCCAGCATTGCCGCTTCCTGCGCATATGCGGCTTGATTTACGTTTGTCGCATACACCGCGCCGTCGGGAACTGCCGCGCCGTAATATTCATCCGCAAACTCCATCGCGTCGACCGACCGACCCAAATAATACCTCTCGTCCAACACGGTAAACGAATAGCGGACATATATGCTGCTTGTATTGATATACAAGCCGACCTCCGTATCCGTACGTTTAAAGCACAGCTTCTGAATATCCACATTGCCCGACAGCAATTTGATTTGCGGAGGCGTACTCGAAGCAAACAGGCTTCCGTCTACGCGCATATCGACCTCGACGATGCCGCTGTTCGCCGCCTCTCCGCCCTGATACGGGTTCAGACCGTTTACCAGCACGATCGCCGAGTACGAAGACGCGCCCGATACGGCGGTCAGAGCGGACAGAGGAACTTCCGCAAATTTATGCCACCCTACGCTTGACGCCGAATCCGCATATACGGCTCCGACCTTTGAAAGCCCCTTCGCCTCTCCCGCCGTCAGGTTCGGATAATTTCCTTCGGCGGTGACCAGTTCCTCCCATTCGCTCCATGTGCTGTTGCCCGCGCTGTACGACCTTTGATAGTGCGTCGGTCGGTTTTCCGACGATTCGCTCCCCACCACCGAATACAGTATCTGTACCGTCGACGTCGCGTCTCCCTGTATGATTTCGAGCGCATATCCGTTCACGCCGTCCGGGCGGTTCGCGACCCCGCTTCCCCCGCCGTAATACCGCTTGCCCCAATACGCCGCTCCCTGCATTGCATTCAGGTCGATCGTATTGTTCAGCGTCGTTGTCGCTTTCGCCGCACTGTCCGCGCTGTCCGCATGGGTCGCGTTCCCTACCGTCATATTCGGATAGCTGCCGCTCGTCTTCGCGTACCCCGCCAGGTCAGCCCCGTTTACCGTACCGACGTACTCGTACCGCTCCTCGCTGCCGATCCAGAGATATTCGGAGTATCCGTCGTTTTCCGTACCGCCAGACCGCGAAACAAGATAAATGAACGCGCTGTCGCCGGGGACGGGAAAATCGTCAAAACTTTCATAGACCCGGTACTCTTTCTTCGCATAGTCCTTCGCCTGCTCCATATACCCCTGCGCCAATTCTGCCGAATCCTGCGCGGACTGCGCGCTGCCCGATGCCGCACTTGCGCTTTGCAATGCCTGCGTTGCGCTGCTTTCCGCAGTGCTTGCCGATTGCCCCGCAGCCGTTGCCGAACCTGCCGCCTGTTCCGCAGAGTTTGCCGCTTCCACGGCGCTGTCCGACGCCGTGTCCGCATACCCCTGCGCCGCCGTTTCGGACGCCTTGGCGTTGTCCTCCGCCGTTTCCGCCGCCGCCAGCGCCGCCTGAATCTCGGCAAAAAAATCATCGGAGATCGTATCGAAATCGACGGCAATTTCCCAGTACTGCGCGTTAAGCGCGTTGCCCGTATAAGGCGGCTGCGTATTCCCTGCGCTCTTTGAGCGGAGGATCGAACCTCGCGCGCCCTCTTTCGGGCAGAACACGAGTTCGTTTGCCCCGTAGGTATGCCCGTCGTTCCAGGCGACGGCGGCGCGTGCGGGATAATAGCCGTTCTCCATATCCGCGCGCAGGGCGGAAAGCGCGGCGACGATATCGGCGTAGACGTCCGCTTCGGGAGCGGAAGGCAATTCCGACGGAATGCCGCGCTCCACCGTAAATTGCGCGGCGGCGCTCGCTTCCTGCCCCTGCTCCGGCGCGAGGAAATAAAACTGAACGCGCACCGTGCCGTACTGCGCCGTAACGGAAGAGGGCAGCGAAAGGCTCCAGCCGCACGCCGCCTCCCCGTTTTCGCAGCGGTAGTTTTCCAAAACGCCCGCATATTCCAGCCTCCGGCGCGGCGTTACCGAACCGTCGGGCAGGCGGAACGCCGCCCAGACCTCCGTGCTTGCCGCATGCGGCGAAACGAGGAACAGCTTATTCCCCTCCGCAGAACCCTGATACACGCTTTCGGGTACGCAATGCACGATCCCGCCCGAAGCGTTCAAAAAGTAAACCATCCGAATCCTCCCCAAAGAAAAAATGAGCGGGGCGCCCGCGCACGTTGCGCAGACGCCCCTCTTTTATTCTCATTATACCCGAAGAGAAAGACAGTTCAAAGCCTTTCCGCCAGAAAATTTTATCGATCGCTTCCCCGACTGCGCAAAACAGCCGGCACGCCCCGCTCCCTCACGCAAGCGGGAAAAAGGGATCGGCTACCGCAAAACCGGCGCACTTTACTTCCCTTCCAGAAAGCGGCGGATGGCAGCGTATGTTTCCTCGCCGATGAGGTGTTCCATGCGGCAGGCGTCCGCCTCGGCGGCGTCCTCCCCCACCCCCAGTTTTACAAGGAAATCGGTGATCGTGCGGTGCTTTGCGTAAATCTCCTTTGCGTACGCATCCCCCGCTTCCGTCAAATGAATGTGGTTATCGGTGATCTTTACATACCCTTTCTGCGTGAGGATGCGCATGGCCTTGGTAACGGCAGGTTTGGAAACCCCCAATTCGCGCGCCACGTCGACGGAATGCACATCCTTCCCCTTTTCCGAAAGGCGCAGGATCGATTCCAGATAATCTTCGCCCGATTCGTTGTCGATCATTCTTCCCCTCCCCCGGTTTCGCGCGCATCTCCGGCAGATCTGATGAGCCGGTCGCTGTCTGCCACCCGCTTCAGCAGGCGCGTAAGCTCCAAAATATCCGACTCGCCCAGAACGTCGACGAACAGGTCGAAATAACGGAGAAGAAAATCATACTTTTCCTCCAACAATTTCTTCCCTTTCGGCGTAAAGAACACGTCCATTTTGCGGCGGTCGTCGGGCGAGATCTCCATCTCTACATACCCTTTGCTGCGCAGGGAGCGCAGGATATTCGCCGCCCGCGCACGGCTGACATGCAGGTTTTCGCTGATCTGCGAGGGGGAAACGCGCTCCACCCCGCAGGAATGAAGATACCAAAGAGCAGCCGTTTCACCTTCGACAAATTCGCGCAGACTCAGCATCAGATCGATCTTATTCATTCGCCAAAGCTCATGCATCAGTCCGTCACGCAACTCTTGTTTATCCACAGTATTCTCCTTTGAACGCCCAAATCATTCGTTGGATTTGAGCGATTCCGCCATGTTGATCCGGTTCAGCTTGATGAGCATGAACGCATAGACGACGACCGCAAAGGCAATGGTGAGCAGAAACGCCCACAAAAAGCTCCAACCCGAAATGACACGGCCGAACATCATTGCCACGCTGTTCACGCGCGATACGATGAACCAGTGCAAAAGGAACCCGAGTCCCAACCCCAGAAGGGTGCCTGCGAGCGTCAGAATGGCGCTCTCGCGGTAGATATAACCCGCGACCTCGTACCGGCGGTAGCCGAGCACGCGCAGCGTCGCAATCTCCCTCCGCCGCTCGTCGATGTTGATATTCGTAAGGTTGTACAGAACGATCGCCGCCAGCGCGCCCGCGCACAGCACGAGCACCGCGATGACCAGCCCCATCGTCGATTCCAGCCCCGAGAATGTGCTGAGGGAGGAGTACACGAACTCGACGGACGAGATGCCCGCATCGGTATCGGCAAGCAATTTTTCCGTTTCCGCGTCCACCTCGCTCTCCGCAATACCCGACTTGACCAAGAGGGTGTTGTCCGCGTCGATTTCCCCGAACGTCTTTTCGTACACCGCCTCGCTCATGTAGGCATAGGTACCCGTATAGCTCTCGCACACGGCAAGCACGGTAAACTCCGCCGTCTCCGTATCGGATACATATGTTACCGTATCCCCTGCCGAAATGCCGTAGACGACGGCGATATTTTCGGGGATGACGATGACGTTGTCACCGCCTTTCGTTACATCTATTATAGCAGAATTTTTCCGTTCATGCAAGTCTATAAAGGAACGAAATTGCTCGGCGGTGCCGTCGCGCACGACATACAGGTCGACGCTCTCGCGGCCGTCGCTCTTGTTTCCGTCTAAAACGAGGGTGCCGCTTTCGGTGTACAGACCGATGCTGTTCCCCTCGCCCGCGTTTTCCAAAAAGGTTTTCAGCGCACTTTCCGACGGCAGCCCGGCGAGGTCGCCCGCGTGTGTGTATTCGATGACGGTATCGTAGAGGAACACTTCGCCGTACTGGATGTCCGTGACGGCGACGACCGAATCGTTCAGTCCGAATCCGGTGAGGATGAGCGCCGTGCAGCCCATGACGGAGATAATGGTCAGAATCATATTCTTTTTATAGCGGAAAATGTTACGGATCGTCGCTTTCCACTTGAATTTGAGATGATTCCAGATGAATCCGACCCGCTCCAGCCAGATGCGTTTGCCCGGCTTGGGCGCCTTGGGCTGCATGAGCTGCGAAGGTTTTTCCTTCAGCGAAGTGCGGCAGGTCGCCCAGGTAACGAGCGCAGTGCCGACGAGCGCCACCGCGAACACGATGAGCGCAAACCACGGGCTGAACGCGAGGATGAGTTCGGGCAGCGTGTACAGCGAGCCGTACGCCTGCCAGAAGATGGAAGGCAGCAGGCTGAACCCGATGAGGATACCCGCCACGCAGCCGATGATGCTCGCGAGGCAGCAGTAGATGAGGTACTTCGACATGATGCGGCCCTGCCCGTAGCCGAGCGCCTTGAAGGTGCCGATCTGCATGCGGTCTTCCTCCACCATGCGCGTCATCGAAGTGAGCGCGACGAGCGCCGCCACCACGATGAAGAACACGGGGAAGATGCCCGCAATTTCCTCGACCTTTTCTACGTTCATGTCAAAACTGATATAGCTGACGTTCGCATTCGCGCGGTCGAGAACGAACCACTGCACGCTTTCCTCAGTAAGCCCCATATCTGCCAATATATCCCCAACGGAAATATCGCCGATTTTGATACTTTCCGCCTCTATAATCAGCTTTTTGAGCGCTGCAGTCTGCTTATTACCCAAATTTTCCAGCGATTCGGAGCCATCCAAAACAAAATTTTTGTATTCGTCGGTAAAGCGCTCGTATTCCTCCGAGCCGACCAGCTTCACATAGCAGTCGGTATACAGCACGTCGATCGGCTGAACTTTTTCGCTTTCGTCGCTTGCGTTGCTGTTGATCAGGTTAATGATCAAATCGGTTTCTTCGTCGATCTGCGAAAAGAGCACGGATTTTTTCAAGTCATACAATTCGCCCATCTCGCCGTATACGACGCAGCCGACTACGCCCGAGCCGAGCGTGGTGACCTCGCGCGCGTCATTGTAATAATAATCGGGCGAGGAAACGATGCCGACCACTTTGAACTCATGCGCCGCATACACGTCGCCGTACGTCGATTGCTCCGTGCCGATACCCTCGGGAATGGCGATCGCATCGCCGACCTTTACATCCTCGAAATAGTTGTTCGCCCGCGCCACGACCACTTCGCCCGCGGCATCCGGCCATTCCCCTTCGACGAGGGTGAGCGCGTTCAGGTTGCCGCCTTCGGCATCCGCCGACGCATTTGCATACTCCTTTAAATTATCGATGCCGATGAACCGCCCCACAACCTCGTACTCGCCCGCCGTGACGACTGCGTCCGTCGAAATGACGGGCGTGACCGATTCCACGATCTCGTTGCCCGCATCGTCCTTCAAACCGCGGATCGCATCGATGTCCGCCTGCGTGAGACCGAAAGTGCCTTTTACGTCGATGTCGTACGCCTTATTGTCGATGAGGTAGGTGCTCATCGTATTTTTCATGTCGGGCGTGGCCTGCGTGACGCCGATCAAAAACCCGACGCCCAGCGCGATGATCGCCATGATGGCGATGAACCGCCCGAAGCTCGTTTTAAATTCCTTTGCGATGTTTTTGTTGAATTTACGCATAATGCCCTCCGCTCAATCCGCAAAAGCCGCTCCGCCCTGCATACGCCGCCGATTGCGGCGCGCCGGAAGTTTTACCACTCGATGGTGGATACGTCGGCGGGGTTCTCCTGCACGATTTCCGATTCCACGCGACCGTTTTTGACGTGGATGACCCTGTCCGCCATCTGCGTGATTGCCTGGTTGTGCGTGATGACGATGACCGTCTTTTTCCCTTCGCGGCAGATATCCTGCAACAATTTCAGGATGCTCTTGCCCGTTTCGTAGTCGAGCGCGCCCGTCGGCTCGTCGCACAGCAGAAGTTTGGGGTTTTTTGCGATGGCTCGCGCGATGGAAACGCGCTGCTGTTCGCCGCCCGAAAGCTGCGCGGGGAAGTTATCCATGCGCTGCGAAAGCCCCACTCGCTTCAGCGTTTCCGCCGCGTCGAGCGGATTTTTGCAGATTTCGGAGGCGATCTCCACGTTTTCCTTCGCCGTGAGGTTCTGGATGAGATTATAAAACTGGAACACGAACCCCACGTCGTAGCGGCGGTAGTCGGTGAGCTGCCGCTCGTTGAAGGAGCTGACCTGCGCACCGTCGACGAGGATCGTGCCCTCGCTCACCTTATCCATGCCGCCGAGCATGTTCAGAACGGTCGTTTTGCCCGCGCCGCTCGGCCCCACGATGACGCAGAACTCCCCCTGCCCGATCGTGAAATTCACCTTATCCGCAGCCTTGATCTGCGTGCTTCCCATCGTATAAAACTTGCTCACGTCATGAAATTCGACAAAACTCATTTTCCAAGCCTCCTGCAATGTCATACAAAGTCATTCCGCTGTAATTTTCCGTAACAGAAAATTATGACAATAGTGAAAATATTTATCACTAATAACTTTTTTCTGTTTTTATTATATTCCATTGCCGGCGATTTGTCAATGGGTACGAGGCGAAAAAATGTGAAAAGTTTGCGAATATTCCGGCTCGGGGGGCGGCGCGGAAAAAAGTCTGCCTTGCGACGCGCGCGGGCATAAAGAGAGGGAGTATGATTTTCCGTTTCCGGCAGAAAAAGTCCCAGGTAATAATCATCCACGTGCGTAGCACGTGGTTTTTATTTTTCGGGCATAGCCCTTGT
>ERZ1106952.374-NODE-374-length-22922-cov-121.960117_pt1 | contig 22922 bp, 42 predicted proteins | sample MGYA00403677_ERZ1106952 | MGnify/ENA primary metagenome ERZ1106952 (study PRJEB35170, sample SAMEA104062415) | human gut metagenome | biome: human gut; feature: human-associated habitat; material: faeces | place: Denmark | collected 2012-05-14 ...
CCTATGACCCCCTGCTTGTAAGGCAGATGCTCTCCCAACTGAGCTAAACTTCCGTCAGAACGCCTATATACTATATCAAAAAGAAAGACAAAAGGCAAGCATTTTTGCGGAGATTTTTTATTTTTTCTAAAAATATTTCAAAGAGCGGGCGCGCGTTTTTTGCCGTGTGTGTTTTTGACGAAATTTTATTTTGTCTTCGATATTGTTTCACTAAAAACCGGGAAAAGGTATATAATATTATTTGAAAGAACGAAATTTTTTATCAAGGTTTAGGAGTGATTTATGCCCGCATCGTATACGCATCAGATTTTGGCGGAAAAAATATTCGAAGCGCTGCCCGAAAATATCAAGGCCATGATCCCTTTTTCATCCGAATATTTTTTGGGGGCGCAGGGCGGCGACGTCTGGTATTTTCATAAGATCCCCGGCAGCAGGCACCGCCTGAATCTCGGAAAGTATTTTCACCGCCGCAACGTCTATGAGGTTTTCTGTTCTCTTTTGAAAAGCGCGGCAAAGGGCGGGGTTGCGGCCTCTTATGCGGCGGGATACGTGACGCATTATGCCGGAGATACCGTATTCCATCCCTATGTCTATTTTATGGTGGAAAAATATAAAAAGTGCAAAAACGGATGGAAAGGCAACCGCCATGCCCTCATGGAAAGCGATTTTGACACGTATTTCGTACGGAAATATAAAGACCTGCCCGTAGGGGAATATCATTTTCCGGTCCGGTACGACCATCTCGATCTTGCCGCGCTCTATCCGGTCGTTGCCTCCGCGTCCGAAGATACGGGCGGGGATTCCAAGATCAGCGCTTCGTCCGTCCGCCATGCGGTCAGGCGGTTTTTACGCTTTCAGCGCTTTTTCGCCGACCGTCATTATCGCCGCCGCAAAATCCTGTACGGTGCGGAGAGCGTTTTTCATGCAAAGCACATTCTTTCAGGGCTTTGCAGGAGAGAAAATCCCGAGCCCGCTTATTTCAATCAGGACCGCGAAGAATGGCATTACCCGGCAGACGCAAGTCAGACCAGCCGCGAAAGCGTCGATCAACTGTTCGACCGCGCCGTGCGCGAAGGAGTGCGCCTCGTCTGTGAATTTTTTATCTGCATGGAAGGGGGAAAGCCGCTGCCCCGCGAAGATTTTTCAAAACACTTCCTTACGGGCGTCAGCCTTCCTGCGGAAGAACGCAATGCGGATACGGAAAGGGCGGGCGGCGCATAAATCCGTCGCCTATCCTTGCAAATACGGCCCTCCGTCTGTTACCATGTTGACTACGGGAGGTCTTTATGCAGAAATTATATGACAGCAACATGCGCCTGCTCGGTTCCGTCGAGACGCGCGCGGACGGCAGACAGGAATTGCGGGACAGCAATCGCAACCTGCTCGGATATTATGATCCCGACAGCGGAAAAACGTACGATTCCAACCGCAAACTGATCGGCAAAGGCAATCTTTTGACGGCCCTTCTGGAACCGTCGGAATAATCTCAAATAAAAAAGGGGGCAATTTTTGCCCCCTTTTTTATGTTGAAAAATCAGTTGCTTTTCAGAGCCGAAGAAACGTCTTCGGTGATTTTTTTCAGTTGTTCGGCGGAAGGCTTGTACGCGAGCCTGATCGCCGGCATCAGAGGTTCGCATTTGCTTGCGGCAAGCGCTTCGTAAACCTGGTCGGGCGACTGTCCGCCCCAGCCGTAAGAGCCGAAGGCGATAAACTTCTTTTTGTTGCCGTTCAGTCCCTTGAAATAGGTGAGGAAACTGGATACGGAAGGCATCATATTGTTGTTCAGGGTGGGGGAGCCGACCGCGATGTATCTGCTCGTCATGGCATCCGCGATGATATCGGAATTGTGGCTGAAATGCAGATTGTAAAGTTTGGGCTTCAGTCCCGCGCCGATGAATGCGCTCTCGATCGCGTGTGCCATCGCTTCGGTAGAGTGCCACATGGTATCATAGACGATGACCGCGCTGTCGTCGTATTCGTTGGACGTCCAGGATCCGTACATCGCGAGGATGTCGTGGATGTGTTTCGTCCAGATAATGCCGTGGCTGGGGCAGATGGTCTGTATGGGCAGCGTCTTGCACGCCGCAAGCGCCTTTGCCGTCTGCATCCCGTAAGGCTGCACGATGTTCGCGTAGTACTTGCGCGCCTGGATATACGCTTCCGCAAGATCGCATTCGGTATCCAACCTGGGGTCGGTCGCGTAATGCTGGCCGAACGCGTCGTTGGAAAACAAAATATTGTCCGGCGTCATGAACGAGACCATGTTGTCCGGCCAATGCACCATGGGCGTAGGCACGAAGGTGAGCGTCCGCTTGCCGAGGCTGAGCGTCTCTCCGTTTTTGACGCCGATATAGGCAAGGTCGCCGTAATAGGCTGTCAGGTCCTTGACGCCCGCGCCGAACGCGGCGTACACCTTTGCGGTTTTCGCATATTGCAGGATATAGGGGATCGCGCCGCTGTGGTCGGGTTCCGCATGGTTGGAAACGATGATCTCGATCCTGGCGGGGTCGATGACGGAAGAGATTCTTTCGAGCATCTCTTCTTTGAACGGTTCCTTTACCGTGTCGATCAGGGTGATTTTTTCGTCGATGACGAGATAGGCGTTGTAAGTCGAGCCCTTCTCCGTCTCGTAGCCGTGGAAATTCCTCAGGTTCCAGTCGATCGCGCCTACCCAATAGACGCCTTCGGAAATTTTAACTGCTTCCATAATTCGCTCCTTGCTTATATATTATATTGTTAGTACGCTTTTCCGTTCGTTATTATACAACGAAAAGGGCGTAAAGCGCAAGGATTTTTGACTTTTGCAGACAAAAATCCGAAAAAGGCGGTAATTTGCGGGAAAAAATTTTGATTTCTTCAAAAAAACGCGATTCCGGTGCCGAAAATTATTGACAATGCAAAAACTTTATGTTAGACTTTAGAAACACACCGGTCCCAGGGTGTGATTTTTTTGCACGGAGTTTTTAGAAAAATGGCTGCCATCAACAGAACCAAAATTACATTCGAATGCACCGAATGCAAGCACAGAAATTACGACAATATGAAAAATAAAAAGAACGACCCCGAAAGGTTGCAACTGAAAAAGTATTGTCCTTTCTGCAAAAAGCATACCGTTCATAAAGAGTCGAAATAACAACGGGGGACAGAGCAGGGTAAAATGAAAGCGAAAACCGCAGAAAAGAAGCCCAATATTTTTGTAAGAATGGGCAGGAAACTGAAAGAGGTCTTTTCGGAACTGAAAAAAGTCACGTGGCCTTCTTTCGGCAAGGTCATGAAGTCGACCGGCATCGTGCTCACCGTGATCGTGAGTTTTCTGATCGTATTCACGGCGGTAAACTACGGGCTCGGAGAACTTTTGAATCTCATCACCAGTCTCGGTTCGTAAGGAGAGGTATGGAAAATTCTCTCGAAAGCCAGGCGAAATGGTACGTGCTTCACACCTATTCGGGTTATGAGGCAATGGTCAAAGACAGCCTGGAAAAATTGATTGAAAACAACAATCTTAAAGACAGCATCTTCGATCTGAAAATCCCGATGGAACAGACCATCGAAGAGAAAAACGGCAAGAAAAAGGTGGTCGAAAGAAAACTGCTTCCTTGCTACGTCTTTATAAAAATGATCTATTCCAATCAGGTGTGGTATCTGGTGACGAACACGAGAGGCGTTACCGGGTTCGTAGGCCCGCAGGGCCGCCCTCTTCCGCTCAAAGACGAAGAGGTGCGCAAAATGCAGTTGGAAAAGATCGTCGTGGACGCGGATTTCAGCGTGGGAGACGACGTCAGTATTGACGCCGGTCCGCTCGCCGGATTCGTCGGCAAGATCAAAGAACTCAACGATTCTACGCAGAAGGCAAAGGTCAACGTGGTCATGTTCGGCAGAAATACCGACGTGGAGGTGGAGTACGTTCAGATCCGCCGCCTCAATTTGACGGAACCTGCCAAAGAAAAAGAATCGGAAGAATAATTCATACGGCAGAAAAGGGAGCAATCCCTGTTTCTAATAAAGTGGGAGAAGCGCAAAAATATTCGCCGCGCTTTGTTAAAACCACAATTCGGAGGAGAAGTTATGGCTAAAAAAATCACTGCGGTAGTCAAATTGCAACTTCCCGCAGGTAAAGCAACGCCCGGTCCCCCTGTCGGTTCGACGCTCGGTCCTCACGGAATCAACATTCCCGGCTTTACCAAGGAATTTAACGCGAAAACCGCCGATCAGGCGGGGCTTATCATCCCCGTAGTCATCACCATTTATCAGGACAGGTCTTTCACGTTTATTCTCAAGACGCCGCCCGCACCCGTGCTGATCAAAAAGGCTTGCAAGATCGAGACCGCAAGCGCCCGTCCCAACCGCGACAAAGTCGCCAAGTTGACCGATGCGCAGGTCGAAGAGATCGCCAAGTTGAAAATGCCCGATCTGAACACGACTTCGCTCGAGAGCGCGAAGAGCATGATCCGCGGCACAGCGCGCAGCATGGGCATCACCGTCGAAGGATAAAGCATAAGGAGTGTGTGGGAGAGTTTATCTCGCATGAACCACAAGGAGGTTAAATAGAATGAAATACGGGAAAAAATATGCCGACAGTCTGAAGGCATACGATCGTTCCAAATTATATGACGTTGACGAAGCGATGGGGCTTGCCGTAGATACGGCGAAAGCGAAATTCGACGAGACGATCGAGTTGCACGTGCGGCTCGGCGTCGATCCCCGCCAGGCGGATCAGCAGGTCCGCGGCGTGCTCGTCCTTCCCAACGGTACCGGCAAGAGCAAAAAAGTTCTCGTCATCGCCAAGGGCGAAAAGGCGGATATTGCGCAGCAGGCGGGCGCCGATTACGTCGGCGCGGAAGAGATGATCGCGAAGATCCAGAACGAAAACTGGTTTGATTTCGACGTCGTGATCACCACGCCCGACATGATGGGCGTCGTCGGCCGCATCGGTAAAGTGCTCGGCCCGAAAGGCCTCATGCCGAACCCGAAATCGGGTACGGTTACTCCCGACGTCGCCAAAGCGATCGCGGAAGTAAAAGCAGGTAAGGTCGAATACAGGCTGGACAAGACCGCCATTATTCACTGCCCGATCGGCAAAAAGAGTTTCGGCAAAGAAAAACTTTCCGAAAACTTCAACGCGCTTATGGACGCGATCGTCAAGGCAAAACCCTCTGCTGCGAAAGGCCAGTATATCAAAAGCGTTTCCGTTTCCAGCACGATGGGCCCCGGTATCAAGGTCAATTACGCAAAACTGTAATCGGATTTCCGATTTTGCGTAAAAACGGTTGACTTATTGCCGTCAAACGGTTATAATGTATCCGAAAATTTCATATGTACCGCAGAAAGCAGGCACCGCAAGGTTTAATCGCAGAATTGCCGCCCGCCGAGGTAATAAGTCAGACTGTCTGTATTTTCGCATGCAAGTCCTTATATCCTCGCGGTATAAGGACTTTTATTTTCGTTGCGCCCGGGATGCGCAAGCCGCGCGGTTTTTTGCGGCTTTCGCGTTCGGCGCGCGGAAAAATTTCATAAGGAGGTAACCAATGTCAGCCAATTTAGAAGCAAAAAAACAGGTTGTCGAAGAGATCAAACAGAAGATCCAAAACAGCAAGTCCGTCGTATTCGTGGATTACAAAGGGCTTACCGTTGCGGAAGTTTCTGATCTTCGCAATAAATTCAGGGCTGCGGGCGTCGAATACAAGGTGTACAAAAACACCCTTCTGCGCAAGGCGTTCAACGAACTCGGCGTAGACGCGTTCGATGCAGATCTCAACGGCCCGACGGCGACCGCGTTCAGCCCCGACGAAACGTCGGCGGCGAAGATCTTCGCGGAAGCGGTCAAGGCCATGCCCGAAAAGATCGTTCCCAAGAGCGCGTATGTAGACAATGCTTACATCGACGCGAAAGGCATCAAGGCGCTTGCCGATATGCCTTCGAAGGAAGAACTCATCGCAAAGATGCTCGGCTCCATGCAGGCGCCCATCGCAAATTTTGCGGGCGTGCTGTCCGCGATGCTCCGCGGGGTGGTCGTGGCGCTCAATGCGATCGCGGAGAAAAAGGCGCAGTAACGCGGCTTTTTCGGATGCGGCTCTGCCGCCGCCTTCCCGCTTCGGCGTAAAATCGGGCGGAAAAATTTATTAAATCGAAATTAAACGGAGGAATCTAAAAATGGCTGATATCGCTAAGTTTATCGAAGAGATCAAAGGTATGACGGTTGTCGAGCTCAACGAGCTCGTGAAGGCTCTTGAAGAGGAGTTCGGCGTAAGCGCCGCCGCTCCCGTTGCCGTTGCGGCCGCTCCCGCTGCGGGCGCCGCTGCTGAAGCTGTCGAAGAGAAGACGGAGTTCAACGTCAAACTCAAAGACATCGGCGCGAAGAAGATCGAGGTCATCAAGGCTGTCCGCGAATTCACGTCCCTCGGCCTTGCGGAAGCGAAGGCTCTCGTCGAAGGCCTCGGCATGATCAAGGAAGGCGTCAACAAGGAAGAAGCCGAAAAGATCGCCGCCCGCATGAAAGAAGCCGGCGCGGAAGTCACCATCGACTAATTTTCGCTATTAACGAAACAAACAAAAAGCACCCGGAATTTTCGGGTGCTTTTTAATTATATGAATATAGCAACGGTTATTCGGCGGCAACGGGGGTTACTGTTTTATACTGCGGAGTAAAAGAAACGGCTTCTTCATATGTCGGCTGATATCGGAAAGCGTATTCGTTCCCGAAATCAAGAATGCGGGTTTCTTTGGGGAGAGTAAAAATATAATAGGAAGCCAAAATGGCTCGGATCGAACACGGAACAAAATTTTGATCGTTTGCGAACATTTCCGTGAAGCGGCCGATATTTTCTATGGGGGTGATATAATTATCGGCATAATAAGTCACATAGCCGCTGCAACATAAGATCGTGTTACATTTCGGCAGAACTGTCCGAATTGCGTCATAAATAAGTTTATCGTCTTCCGGCAAGGTTTCGGGCGTAACTTGAGAAAGATCATAAATATATATGCGGTCGACGGCAAATAAGAAATCCCATTCTTCATATGCTTTGGCGGAATCAAAAGTTTCTTCGATGATTTCGCATGCGAGCGTTTTGAGATATTCCGTATAGTCATTTATATATTTTTCATAATATTCTAATTCCGCGGAGGTCAGTTCGTCCGCGGGGATTCCGATAGAGACTTCGTTGTCCGTGTTTTCGGGCGAATTGTCACAGGCGGAAAAAGAAAACAACGCAGACAGGCTGAATAAAAATAACCAAAGTCCTGCAAATTTTTTCTTCATACAAAGTATACCTCGTTAACATTGCAGTAGATATAACTATTATATCATTTCGAAAACGAGTTGTCAAATCCACATAAAATAAACGGCCTACCGCATTCCCCCAAAAAATTCCGAAAAAAATAAAAAAATTATCTATTTTTGTTTGACTTATCCGGACAGATATGGTATTATTTTTAGGCTGTGTAATAGGGTTGAGGTATAAAGTTACTTCAATCGCTTTGGGTTGCGAGGATAAATACAGCACAATCGTGCCCTTGGCGAAGATAATTTATACCGACAAATGTGGGGGCCAGACCCCTGCGACTAACCGGAGTACAGCCATTCAATAGCAAATATCGAATGGTTTTTCTTTTTGCTCGGCGCTCCGACACACACGGCACAGTTGACATAAAGTTAGTATAAAAATCGGAGGAATCAACATGGCAAGTCAGAAAATCAGGATCAAACTCGCGGCCTACGACCACGAACTCGTAGACCTGGCAGCGCAGCGCATCGTAGACGCGATGACGAAATCGGGCGCAAAAATCAGCGGCCCCATTCCGCTGCCCACCGAAAAGGAGATCGTAACCATTCTCCGCTCGCCCCATAAAGATAAGGACAGCCGCGAGCAGTTCGAGATCCGCACGCATAAAAGGATCATCGATATCTACAGCCCCAACGCGAAACTTTTGGACAGCGTTCATCTTCCCGCCGGCGTAGATATCAAGATCAAACTGTAACAGGTTCGTACGAGGCGCTGCCTCTGATCCAATAATCACCTGCGCGTTTGAAAATCACATTTTTCAAAAAGTGCCCCCGATTTGCCGAAAACATTCGGCTTGTGGGAAGAGAGTGAATTTTTGCCCATTCAATAATAGTGTGGGCGCCTAAAAGGGCAAAAAGAGGGAGAAAACGCCGATAGGTGCAAAGCACCGTACGGCGGTGTCTCCATCAAAATCACGAAAATTTGTTTTTGCCGCAAAAAAACAAATTTTGTGAACGAATAAGATAGGTAATACTTTGTAAATTCAAGGTATTCGAAAATAAAACAAGGAGTGAACTTTATCTATGAATAAAGCAATCATCGGAAGAAAAGTCGGAATGACACAGGTCTTCACGCCGGAAGGGAAAGTGATCCCCGTTACGGTCGTGGAAGCCGGCCCCTGCCCCGTAGTGCAGATCAAGACCGTGGAAAAGGACGGCTATGCCGCTCTGAAACTCGGCTTTGACGAGACGAGCGAAAAGCGGGTCAACAAACCCGAACTCGGGCAGTTCAAAAAGGCGGGCGTGAAGCCGCAGAAAGTGCTCAAAGAATTCAGACTGGACGACCTGTCCTCTTATGAAGTGGGCAAAGAAGTTACGGTCAGCGTGTTCAAGGACGGCGACAAAGTGGACGTCGTCGGCACGACGAAGGGCCACGGCTATTCCGGCGTTATCAAAAGATGGAACCAGCGCCGCCTGAAAGAGACGCACGGCGTCGGCCCCGTACACAGGGAAGTGGGTTCCATGGGCGCGAACAGCACGCCGAGCAGGGTATTCAAACAAAAGCACATGCCCGGCCAGTACGGTAACGAAAGGGTAACCGTTCAGAATCTCGAAATCGTGAAAGTGGACGCAGCGAGGAACGCCCTCCTCATCAAAGGCGCGATCCCCGGAGCGAAGGGCAGCGTCGTCACCGTCAGCGACAGCGTCAAGGCCAAATAAGGAGAGAAGAAGATGCCTACAGTTAAGATATATAAAATGGACGGCTCGGTAGCCGGAGAAATGCAACTTTCCGACAAAATTTTTAACGCCGAATACAACGAACCTTTGATTCATCAGGCGGTGGTTGCCCGCCTTGCGAACGAACGCCAGGGCACGAAGAGCACCCTCACCCGCACGGAAGTGCGCGGCGGCGGCGCAAAACCCTGGAGGCAGAAAGGTACGGGCCGCGCCCGTCAGGGCTCCATCCGCGCACCGCAGTGGAGAAAGGGCGGCGTCGTATTCGCACCCAAGAGCAGGGATTTTTCCAAAAAGATGAACGTGGAAGCGAGGAGGAACGCATTGTTCTCCGCCCTTTCCAAAAAAGTGGCGGACGGCGAACTGATCGTTGTGGACAAACTCGAAGTGAGCGCTCCCAAAACGAAAGAGATCGTGAAGTTCCTCGACGCGCTCAAACTCGACAAGCGTACTCTGGTGGTCATGGACAATGACGACGCAAACGTGATCCTTGCGAGCAGAAACATCCAGAAACTCAGCACGCTGCCCGTGGCGCAGATCAGCACCTACGAAGTCGTGGCGAACGGCAAAGTCGTTCTCACGAAAGGCGCGGTGGAAAAAATCGAGGAGGTCTACGGAGCATAATGAGAGCGGAAGACATTATTATAAAGCCCATCCTCACCGAAAAAGGTTACGACGGCATCGCCTCGAAAAAATATACCTTCAAGGTGGCCAAGAGTGCGAACAAGACGGAGATCAGAATTGCCGTCGAGCAACTCTTCGGGGTGGAAGTGGAAAGCGTGAACACCATGAACGTGCGCGGCAAATTGAAGAGAATGGGCAGAAACGAAGGTTTGACTTCCTCCTATAAGAAAGCCGTCGTGCAACTGAAAAAAGACAGCAAACCCATCGAATATTTCAATTCGCTGTCCTAATTAGTCTAAACGGAGGAACACAGTAAAATGGCTATAAAGAGATATAAACCGACCTCTTCCGCCCGCCGCTTCATGACGGTGCATACCTACGAAGAGATCACCGAAACGAAGCCCGAGAGAAGCCTCGTCGAGGATATGAGAAAGTCGGGCGGCAGAAACAACCAGGGTAAGATCACCGTGCGCCATATCGGCGGCGGCAACAGAAGAAAATACCGCATCATCGACTTCAAGCGCAATAAAGACGGCGTGCCCGCAACGGTCAAAAGCATTCAGTACGATCCCAACCGCAGCGCGAACATCGCCCTTTTGCAGTATGTCGACGGCGAAAAGAGATACATTCTCGCGCCCGTCGGACTGAACGTGGGCGACAAGGTGCTCAGCGGTGCGGAAGCGGACATCAAGGCGGGCAACTGTCTCCCCTTGGAAAACATTCCCGTCGGTACGATGGTGCACAACATCGAACTGAAGCCCGGCAAAGGCGGCCAGATCGCGCGCGCAGCCGGCATCGCGGCGCAGTTGATGGCAAAGGAAGGCGCTTACGCAACCCTGAAAATGCCCAGCGGCGAAATGCGCCTCGTCTCGGCGAAATGCCGCGCGACGATCGGTCAGGTCGGCAACGTCGAGCACGAGATCATTTCCATCGGCAAGGCGGGTAAAACCAGGCACATGGGCATCAAACCCACGGTGCGCGGTTCCGTCATGAACCCGAACGACCACCCGCACGGCGGCGGCGAGGGCAAGAGCCCTGTCGGCCATGCCGGCCCTATGACCCCTTGGGGCAAACCTGCATTGGGTTATAAGACGAGAAAGAAGAAGAATGTCACCGACAAGTTCATTCTCAAGAGGATCAACTAAGGGAGGATCATCAAATGAGCAGAAGTGTAAAGAAAGGGCCTTACGTTGAAGCGCGCCTTATGCAGAGGATCGAGGCGCTCAACGCGGCAAACGATAAAAAAGTACTCAAAACGTGGTCGAGAGCGTCGACGATCTTCCCTCAGATGGTAGGGCACACGATTGCCGTTCACGACGGAAGAAAGCACGTGCCCGTCTATATCACGGAAGATATGGTCGGCTGCAAACTCGGCGAGTTCGCTCCGACAAGGACCTTTAAGGGGCACTCCGGCGGTAAGACAACCGGTAAGAAGTAAAGGAGGCGCAGGATAAATGGCTACGAATACCCGTGAAAAAACCAAAAAGATCGCGGAGAACAGGGACAGACGTCCCTTCGCGGTCGCAAGACATATCAGGATGTCTCCTTATAAAGTGAGGAGAGCGCTCGCGCTGATCCGCGGAAAGAGCGTCAACGAGGCGGAGGCGATCCTCGCGTATGCGAACATCATTTCGGCGGAACCGGTCAAAAAAGTCCTCCTTTCCGCAGCGGCCAACGCGGAGCACAACTTCGGTATGGACAGGGGCGACCTCATCGTCGCCGAAGCGTTCGCCGATCAGGGCCCCACGCTCAAAAGAATGCAGCCCGTTTCCAAAGGGAGAGGGCATTCCATTCTCAAAAGAACCAGCCACATCACGGTCATCCTTGATGTCAAGAGTAAGTAAGGAGAGAGTACTGTATGGGACAGAAAGTTAATCCGCACGGTCTGAGAGTCGGCGTCATCAAGGGCTGGGATACGCAGTGGTACGCCGATAAAAAGGATTTCGGTAAATTTTTGAAAGAGGATTACGAGATCCGCAAATTCATCAAAGACAAATATTATTCCGCGGCCATCAGCAAGGTCGCCATCGAGCGCGCGGCAAACAGGATCGTCGTCACCGTATATACGGGCAAACCCGGCGTTCTGATCGGCAAGGCGGGCTCTGAGATCGAAGTGATCAAAAAAGACCTTTCCAAACTCACGAAGGGCAAAAACATCGTCATCAACGTGACCGAAGTCAGAAAGCCCGATTCGGACGCGCAACTCGTCGCCGAGGGCGTCGCTCTGCAGCTGGAAAAGAGAATGTCTTTCAGAAGAGCGATGAAACAGGCGATCGGCAGGGCAATGCGTTCGGGCGTCAAGGGCGTCAAGATGATGGTCAGCGGCCGTTTGGACGGGGCGGAAATCGCCCGTTGCGAGCAGTATCACGAGGGGTCCATTCCTCTGCAGACGCTGCGCGCGGACATCGACTACGGCTTCGCGGAAGCGCATACCACGTTCGGCATGATCGGCGTCAAAGTATGGATCTACAAAGGCGAGATCCTCAAAGCGGCGAAGGCGCATGAAGGAGGAGAAGCGTAATGTTAATTCCGAAGAGAGTAAAGAGAAGAAAACAGCATCGCGGCAGAATCAAGGGCCAGGCACATAAGGGCAATAAGGTCGCTTACGGCGAATTCGGCCTCGTGGCCGTCGAGGGCGCGAGGATCACCTCCCGCCAGATCGAGGCGGCGCGTATCGCGATGACGAGATTTATCAAGCGCGGCGGACAGGTCTGGATCGACATTTTCCCGCACAAACCGATCACGAGGCACCCCGCCGAATCCCGTATGGGTTCCGGTAAAGGTGCGGTGGAGTACTGGGTCGCGGTCGTAAAGCCGGGCCGCGTGCTCTTTGAAATGGCGGGCGTTCCCGAAGAGGCTGCGCGCGAAGCGATGCGCCTTGCAGGGCACAAACTGCCGATCAAAACGAAATTCATGGTCAAAGGCCAGGTCAATCCCGTAACGGGAGAACTGCCCGAGGGCAGCGAAAAAATCACAGAAGGCGGTGAGGGTTGATGAAAGCAAAGGAATTTCACAACATGACTGACGAAGAGTTGAAAAACAAACTCGGCGAACTCAAGAGTGAACTTTTCAATCTCCGTTTCCGTCATGCATCGGGTCAACTCGAAAACCCTATGACGATCGCGTCGTGCAAGAAGGACATTGCGCGGGTCAATACGGTCATCCGCGAGAGAGAACTCAAGGCGAAGGGTTAAAGAAGGTATAAGTTATGGAAAGAAATCTTAGAAAAGAAATCGTCGGGCTTGTCGTTTCCGACAAGATGGACAAGACGGTCGTCGTAGCCATTACGGATAAAAGATCGCACCCCCTCTATAAAAAGACCATCACCAAGACCAAAAAAGTGAAGGCGCACGACGAGGAGAACGAGTGCGGCGTCGGAGACAGAGTCAGGATCGTGGAAACGAGAAAACTCAGCAAAGACAAGAACTGGAGAGTTGCCGAAATCATCGAGAAGGCGAAGTAATTTAATAAGGAGAGTAAGAGCCATATGATACAACCACAGACAAGGCTTAAAGCGGCGGACAACTCCGGCGCGAAAGAGCTTATGTGCATCAGGGTTCTGGGCGGTTCGTTCAGGAAAAGCGGCAACATCGGCGACGTGATCATCGCAAGCGTCAAGACCGCCGCTCCCGACGGCGCCGTGAAAAAGGGCGAAGTCGTAAAGGCCGTCATCGTCAGAACCAGCAAAGGCATCAGAAGGGCGGACGGAACGTATATCCGTTTCGACGACAACGCCGCCGTTATCATAGACAACCAGAAACAGCCGAGGGGCACCCGTATCTTCGGGCCCATCGCGCGCGAACTGAGAGACAAAGATTACATGAGAATCATCTCTCTCGCGCCCGAAGTGCTGTAAGGAGGTTCCCGGTATGAACGTAAAATTAAACGATAACGTCGTGGTCATCGCGGGCCAGGACAAAGGCAAAACGGGCAGAGTCGTTGCCACCTCCCCCAAAGCGGGCCGCGTGACGGTGCAGGGCGTAAACCTCCAGAAAAGGCACCAGAAAGCAAGAAAGGCGAACGCCGTTTCGCAGATCATCGAGCGCGAAGGCGCGATCGACGTTTCCAACGTCATGGTCATCTGCGACAAATGCGGCAAAGCGACGCGCGTAAAGCACGCTTTCGTCGAAACGGACGGAAAGAAAAAGAAAGTGCGCGTCTGCAAATGCGGCAACGTGCTCGATAAGGCATTCAAGAAGCAGTCGAAGACCGCCGCGAAACCTCAGGAAGAGGCGCCTAAAAAGAGGACGAGGAAGAGGACCGCTAAGACGGAAGAGGCTTCCGCGCAAGAGAATAAGGACTGAGGCGGAGGAGAACTGAAAAATGGCTGAAAAAGTATATAAGAGCAGGGTAAAAGAGGCTTACGATAACGAAGTCGTGCCCTATCTCATCAAAAAGTTCAACTATAAAAACGTGAACGAAGTTCCCAAAATCGTCAAAATCGTCATCAATTCCGGCCTGGGCGACATCAAGGACAACGCCAAGAGCGTCCAGATCGCGCATGACGAACTCAAGGCGATCGCCGGCCAGAAACCCGTCATCACCAAGGCGAGAAAATCGGTCGCGAACTTCAAAGTGAGGGACGGCATGAGCGTCGGTCTCAAAGTGACCCTCAGAAAGAACAGAATGTACGATTTTTACGATAAGCTCGTGTCCATAGCGCTGCCGAGGATGAGAGACTTCCGCGGTGTGCCCGCAGATTCTTTCGACGGCAGAGGCAATTATGCGCTCGGCATCAAAGAGCAGTTGATCTTCCCCGAGATCTCCTACGATCAGGTGGAAAAGATCCGCGGCTACGACGTGTGCATCGTGACCACTGCCAAGACGGACGAGGAAGCGAAAGAACTTCTCGGGGCGATGGGAATGCCCTTCAAAAAATAAGGAGAAAGTGTGACATGGCTAAAAAATCAATGATAAACAAACAGCAGAGAACGCCGAAATATTCCACGAGAGCGTACACGCGTTGCAGCATTTGCGGCAGGCCCCATGCGGTTCTGCGCAAATACGGCATCTGCCGTATCTGTTTCCGCAACCTCGCGTACAAGGGGCAGATCCCCGGCGTGAAAAAGGCGAGCTGGTAAGGAGGCGCATCATGACAGATCCTATCGCAGATATGCTCACAAGAATCAGAAACGCGCTCACTGCGCATCACGACACGGTGGAAATGCCCGCCTCCAATATGAAAAAGTCGATCGCAGCCATTCTTTTGGAAGAAGGGTATGTAAAAGGCGTAGACTTTGCGGACGACGGACTTTCCGGCAAGATCGTCATCACTCTCAAATACGCGCAGGGCGGCAAATCGGTTATTTCCGGCTTGAAGCGCGTCTCCAAACCCGGGCTTCGCAAATATTCGGGCGCGGACAACATGCCCAAAGTTTTGGGAGGCCTCGGAACGGCGATCGTTTCCACTTCCAAAGGAATAATGACGGATAAACAGGCCAAAGCCGCGAACGTAGGCGGCGAAGTGCTCTGCTTTGTCTGGTAAGGAGGCAAGAAGATATGTCGAGAGTAGGAAAAGCGCCCGTAGCGATCCCCGCAGGCGTTACGGTCGACGTCAAAGAAGGCGTTATGACCGTAAAAGGCCCCAAAGGGACGCTCGTGCAGGACATCGATACTCAGATAAACGTTGCCGTCGAAGGGGGGCACGCCACCCTTACCCGCGCGAACGATTCCAAAGAATTGCGCGCAAAGCACGGCTTATACAGAGCGCTTTTGCATAACATGGTCGTCGGCGTTACCGAGGGATACACGAAAGGCCTCGTGATCAACGGCGTCGGTTATAAGGTCGCAAAGCAGGGGAACAAGATCGTACTCAACGTCGGTTATTCCCACCCGATCGAATTTCCCGAGTCGGACGGCATCAAACTCGATTGCCCCACGCAGACGGAAATCACCGTTTCCGGCATCGATAAAGTGAAGGTCGGCCAGGTCGCGGCGAATATCCGTTCCATCCGCGAGCCGGAACCCTATCACGGCTACGGCATTCGTTACAAAGACGAAGTGATCGAGCGCAAGGAAGGCAAGACAGCCGGTAAATAAAGGAGCGTAAAACATGATATCGAAAAAAGATAAAAACGCAGACAGAGTGCAGAGGCACGCGCGCGTAAGAAAAAAGATTGCCGGCACGGCGGAAACGCCCAGATTCAGCGTTTACAGGAGCCTCAATCACATTTACGTTCAGGTAATTGACGACGTGAAAGGCGTAACGCTCGTGTCCGCCTCCACGATGGAAAAGGCAGTCAAGGAAAAGATCAAAGATCTGACCAAGACGGAAGCGGCGAAGATCGTCGGCGAAGAAGCGGCGAAGAAAGCGCTTGCGGCAGGCATCGAAACGGTCGTATTCGACAGGGGCGGCTACATTTATACGGGCCGCGTGAAGAGCGTTGCGGACGGCGCAAGAGAAGCCGGGCTTAAATTCTGAGAGGAGAAAGGCAAATGGCAAGAGAAGACAGAAGGCCTCAGAGGAGGCAGGAAGAAAACGACGGCTTCATTAAAAAGTTGATCCAGGTCAACCGCGTAACGAAGGTCGTCAAAGGCGGCCGCAATATGCGTTTTGCCGCTCTGGTCGTCGTAGGCGACGGCAAGGGCAAAGTGGGCGTCGGCTCGGGTAAAGCGAACGAAGTTCCCGAAGCGATCGAAAAGGCGCAGGCGCAGGCAAAGAGGAATCTCATCTCCGTGCCCATGATGGACTCGACCATCCCGCACGAAGTTCTCGGAAAATTCGGCAAAGGCGTCGTGCTGATGATGCCCGCAGCCGAAGGTACGGGCGTTATCGCGGGCGGTCCCGTGCGTGCCGTCATGGAAGCGGCGGGAATCAAGGACATCAGAACAAAATCTCACGGAACGAGCAATCCCGTCAACTGCGTCAAAGCGGTCATCGCGGGCCTTGCGGAACTGAAAACGGCGGAAGAGGTCGCGGCGCTCCGCGGCAAGACCGTCGAAGAGATCACAGGCTGAGGAGGGCGAACAATGGCACAGATCAAAGTTACGTTGGTTCGGAGCACCATCGGCTGCACGGAAACGCAGAAAGCGACCGTCGCCGCGCTCGGGCTCAAGAAGATCCGTTCTTTCAAAATTCACGAAGATACGCCCGCGATCATGGGGCAGATCAAAAAGGTCTCGCACCTGGTGAAAGTGGAGAACGCATAAGGAGTTTAGCATTATGAGAATTGATACCATTCAACCCGCGATCGGCTCCAACACGCCCGCCAAACGGCTGGGCAGGGGCATCGGTTCGGGCCTCGGGAAAACGAGCGGCAAGGGCCACAAGGGCCAGTGGGCGCGTTCGGGCGGCGGCGTCCGTCCCGGTTTCGAAGGCGGCCAGACTCCCATCCACAGAAGGCTCCCCAAGCGCGGTTTCAACAATAAGTTCAGAAAAGAATACGTCATCGTCAATCTTTCCCAGTTGGAAGGGGTTGCCGCGGGCACCGTGGTCGATTACGAATATGTTATGGCAAACAAACTTGCCAAACAGGTAAAGGACAACTGCGGGCTCAAAGTGCTCGGCTCGGGCGAGATCAAGGCGTCGATAACTGTTAAAGCAGCGAAGTTCTCCGCTTCCGCAAAGGAAGCGATCGAGAAGGCAGGCGGCACGGCGGAAATTCTTTGATTTCCCGTACCGCACCCGATCCGCTTTCGACCGTTCCGCAGTGACGGCGGGAGACGGAAAACCTCATTTTTAAGGGAAAGAAGATGTTTGAAACTCTAAAAAACGCTTTCAAAGTCAAAGAGATCAGAAAAAAAATCTTTATCATGCTCGCGCTTCTGCTCGTATACAGGATCGGCTGCTATATTCCCGTTCCCGGTTTGAGGAGCAGTGTGTTCAGCGAGTACGTAGAGGATGGCGGAAACAATTTTCTCGCTCTTATGAGCGCCGTCACGGGCGGCGCGCTTGCGAACGGCACGTTGTTCGCGCTCGGTATCGGGCCGTATATCAACGCATCCATCATCATGCAGTTGCTCGCGGTCGGCATCCCCGCCCTCGAACGCCTGTCCAAACAGGGTGAAGAGGGCAAAAAGAAGATCGCCACCTATACGCGTATTCTGACGCTCGTGCTCGCGATCGTACAGGCGATCGGCGTCATCATCAATTTTGCCAGTACACGTAATGCAATAAACTTCACCTATTTCTGGGATCAGGAATGGCTGACCTATATTTATATGGCGGTGGTCTATACCGGCGGCGCGATGATCACGATGTGGCTCGGCGAGCGCATTACCGAATACGGCGTCGGAAACGGTATTTCCATGATCATCTTCATCGGCATCATTTCCACGGCCGGCAATCAGTTGATCATTGCGCCTATCCAGAATACGGTCGAGAGCGGGTTCAGCGCGAGCACGCTCGTGTCTACCATCGTCTTTATCGTCATCGCGATCGTGATCTTCGCACTCATCGTTTTGGTCGACCTTGCAGAGCGCCGCATTCCGGTGCAGTACGCAAAGCAGGTGAAGGGCAGAAAGATGTACGGCGGTCAGGCTACGGTCATCCCCATCAAAATTTCGGGCAGCGGCGTCATGCCTTTGATCTTCGCGTTTGCGATCATCAGCCTTCCCGACCTGTTCATGGGGCTGTTCTGGGACGGTTATTCGAGTAGTTGGTATGCCCAGAACATCAGCGGCGGCACGGGGCCGTGGGCGTGGGTGTATATTCTCGTCCTCTGCCTGCTGATCTTCGCGTTCTCTTTCTTCTACGCGCAGATCCAGTTCAATCCCGAAGATATTTCCAAGAGTATCCAGCAGAACGGCGGCTTTATTCCCGGTATCCGTCCGGGCAAGCCTACGGCGGATTATCTCAAAAAGATATCTAACCGCATCACGCTGTTCGGTGCGATCTTCCTCTCGCTGGTCGCGTTCGTGCCTTCGTTCGCGTTCAGTTTCGCGGGGGCGGGATACGTCAACGTATTCTCTACGACAGGTATCCTGATTATCGTTTCCGTTGCGCTGGAATTCGATAAACAGTTGCAGTCGCAGTTGATGATGAAAAATTATAAAGGCTTCCTGAAATAAGAAAAAAGGAGTCATTCGTTTATGAACATTATCCTTCTCGGCGCGCCCGGCGCGGGTAAGGGCACGCAGGCTGTCCGCATTTCCGAAAAATACGATCTGCCGCATATTTCCACGGGAGATATTTTCCGCGACAACATCAAGCGCGGTACGGAAATCGGACTTCTTGCGAAATCTTATACCGATAAAGGGCAACTCGTTCCCGATGAAGTCACCTGCAAGATCGTCGAAGGGCGCCTTAAAGAGAAAGATTGCGAAAAGGGCTATCTTCTCGACGGGTTTCCCCGCAACCTCTTCCAGGCGCAGGAACTTGACAAATTTTCCAAAGTGGACGCGGTCATCAATATCGATATCGATCTTTCTCTGCTGATGGACAGACTGTGCGGCAGGCGCGTGTGCAAGGAATGCGGCGAAAGTTATCACGTAAATTTCCTCGGCGGAAAGACCGTATGCGACAAGTGCGGCGGCCAACTGTATCAGAGAAAGGACGATAACGAGGAAACGGTGGGCAACCGCCTGAAAGTTTATTCGGAACAGACCGCCCCTCTCATTGATTATTACAAAAACAAGGGCGTTCTGATCGACATTGACGGCGTGGGCACCATCGACGAAGTGTTTGCCCGCATCGTCGCCGCATTGAAATAACCGGGCGAGAAAGATGATCCATATCAAGACGGAACAAGAGATCGATTTGATGCGCGAGCCGTGCGCCATCGTGCGCGACACGCTCGCATACGTCGGTTCGAAAATAAAGCCCGGCGTCACGACGAAAGAGTTGGACGAGTACGCGGAAAAATACATCCGTTCGAGGGGGGCGATCCCTTCGGAACTCGGTTATTGCGGATATCCCGCGAGCATCTGCGCATCCGTCAACGAACAGGTCGTGCACGGGATCCCGGGCGACCGCGTGATCCGCGAAGGGGATATCGTCAGCATCGATCTGTGCGCTTATAAAAACGGATTTCACGGCGACGGCGCCCGTACCTTTCTGGTCGGCGAAGTCAGCGAAGAAAAGAAAAAACTTGTCCGCGTGACGAAGGAATGTTTTTTCAAAGCGATCGAAAATCTGCGCGCGGGAACGCCCCTTTACGACATCGGCGCGAGGGTGCAGAAACACGCGGAGGAAAACGGCTTTTCCGTCGTCCGCGCTTTGGTCGGCCACGGCATCGGCAGGGAAATGCACGAAGATCCGTCCGTTCCCAACTACGGGAAAGCCGGCACGGGGATCCGCCTGAAAGCGGGCATGGTCATCTGCATAGAGCCCATGATCAATATGGGTACCTGGCAGGTAGATTTCCTCGACGACGGCTGGACGGTGGAAACGCGGGACAAAAAACCTTCCGCGCATTACGAGAATACCGTGGTGATCCGTGAAGACGGGGTGGAAGTGCTCACACTTTGATCCCCGCGGAGAAGACAACATGAAGGTTCAGACACCCGAGATCGGCGGCGCCTGCGAAAGTATATCCGGCAGGGACAAAGGCAGACTGTATCTGATATCCGCAAAGGACGGAGAAACGCTCCTGCTTTGCGACGGAAAATACAGAAGCTGCAAAAATCCCAAAAGAAAAAACCGCAGGCATGTGCGCCTGCTGCCCGCTTTTTATCCCGAGATCTCCGCAAAGATCGCGGAGGGAAAGGACGAAGACAGCGAAGTACGGTCCGTGCTTTTGCGCCTCGGGCAAGAGCGCGCAAAGAGCGGAAAATCTAAAATTGATCAATAAGTATCGGAGGAAGCATTCGTGTCCAAAGACGACGTAATCGAAACGGAAGGCAAAATCGTGGAAGCGTTGCCCAACGCGACGTTCAGGGTACAACTTTCCAACGGCCATGTCATCACGGCGTATATATCCGGTAAACTGAGAATGAATTACATCCGGATCATTCCCGGCGATACGGTGAAATTGGAAATGAGCCCCTACGATCTGACAAAAGGCAGAATCACCTGGCGCGGCAAATCGTAACCCGCAAGGTGTCAAAGCAGGCTTTCGGCGCTTTTGCGGCGCGGAAGGCATTATCGGGGCGGAGCCCATTGCAAAAAGCGTTTTGAAAAGCGCTTTGCGAGCACTAATTTTTCGGAGGAATTAAAAATGAAAGTAAGACCGTCAGTAAAACCCATGTGCGACAAGTGCAAGGTCATCAAAAGGAACGGCAAAGTCATGGTCATCTGCTCCAAAAACAAGAGCCACAAGCAGAGGCAGGGTTAATCGGAAAACAATCTCAGGCGGCGCGCAGGTTTCATTCCAGACCGGCGCACCCGGCTGAATGGCATATAGAGATAAGAGAAAAAATCCAAACGGAGGTCAAAAGGACAAATGGCACGTATTGCCGGCGTAGATTTACCCAGAGAGAAACGGGTAGAAATCGGACTGACTTATATCTACGGAATAGGTCTCACCACGTCTAAAGAGATCCTTGCCGCTACGGGTATCAATCCCGACACGCGCGTAAAAGATCTCGACGAAAACGACGTATCCAAATTGAGAGAATACATCGACCACAATCTCAGAGTGGAAGGCGAACTTCGCGGAGAAGTGAACCTGAATATCAAACGCCTGATGGAGATCGGCTGCTATCGCGGCATCCGTCACAGAAAGGGACTGCCCGTCAGGGGACAGAGTTCCAAGAGAAACGCGAGGACGAGGAAAGGACCCCGCCGTACCGTCGCGAAGAAAAAGAAGTAAGAGGAGGATTTAAGATATGGCAACAGCGAAAAAAGCGGTGCAGACAAGGCGCCGCAAAGAGCTTAAAAAAGTTGACAAAGGTCAGGCGCATATCCAGTCCTCGTTCAATAACACGCTTGTTACGATCACGGATATGGGCGGCAACGCGATCTCTTGGTCGAGCGCGGGAAGCCTCGGCTTCAAAGGATCGAGAAAGGGCACCCCGTTTGCGGCGCAGATGGCCGCTGACACCGCGGCAAAGGCTGCAAAAGAGCACGGCCTCCGCTCGGTGGAAGTTTATGTAAAGGGACCCGGCGCCGGCAGAGAAGCGGCGATCCGCGCGCTTGCCGCGGCTGATCTCGAAGTGACGATGATTACCGACGTTTCGCCGATTCCTCACAACGGATGCAGGCCCCCGAAGCGCCGCAGAGTTTAATTTAAGGAGAGAAAGAAATGGCAAGATACAGAGAATCCAAATGCCGTCTCTGCCGCAGAGAGGGCGCAAAACTCTTTTTGAAAGGGGACAGATGCTATACGGGTAAATGCGCGTTCGACAAACGCCCCACGCCTCCCGGAGCGCACGGCGCCGGCAGGAAAAAGGTTTCCGAATACGGCCTGCAGTTGCGTGAAAAGCAGAAGACCAAGAGGATCTACGGCGTACAGGAAGGCCAGTTCAGAAAGTATTACGAGATGGCCGACCGCATGAAGGGCATCACCGGTGAAAACATGCTCTCCCTTTTGGAGCGCCGTCTCGATAACGTGGTTTACAGAATGGGCGTGGGCGGTTCCCGCGCGCAGGCAAGGCAACTCGTGAACCATGCGCATTTTTCCGTCAACGGCAGAACGGTCGACGTTCCCTCCTATATCGTAAAGGCGGGAGACGTGATCGCCGTCAAAGAGAACAGGAAAAAGGACAAATATTTCGAACAGATCAAAACGATGAAAGTCGGAAACATGCCCAAATGGCTTGAATTCGATCCTGAAAAATTGGAAGGAAAGGTATTGGCTCTCCCTACGAGGGAGGATATCGACAGTCAGATTGCGGAGCATATGATCGTCGAGTTGTATTCGAAGTAATCGGGTACGCCCTAATAAAAGGAGGTAAATTCGCATGATCGAAATGGATATGCCCAAAATCGAAGTGGTAGAGGAAGACAGAAACGGTTATCCGAAAAGTTACGCGAAAATCGTCGTCGAACCGCTCGAAAAGGGCTTCGGTCTCACGATCGGCAACTGCTTGAGAAGAATACTCCTCTCCGCTCTCCCCGGGGCGGCGGTGCAGGGAATCCGGTTTTACCCCGACGGCCTCGTGAAGCACGAGTTTTCTGCGATCGAGGGCGTGAAGGAAGATGTGCCCGAAATCATCCTCAATCTGAAAACACTCGCCATCCAGACGGCGTCGGTCGACAAGGATTTCACGAAGACCGTGCATCTTTGCAAAGAGGGTCCCGCAGTGATCAAGGGCGGCGACATCGTCGGACAGGATGCGGAGGTCGAAGTCATCAACAAAGACCAGTACGTCTGCACGATCGACGAGGGCGCGAAACTTGACATGGAGATCACGATCGGCAGGGGCAGGGGTTACCGCGGTGCGGGTTCCAACAAGAACCATCCGATCGGATATATCCCCATCGATTCCATTTATACGCCCGTCAAAAAAGTCAATTATAACG
>ERZ1106952.377-NODE-377-length-22824-cov-7.958233_pt1 | contig 22824 bp, 18 predicted proteins | sample MGYA00403677_ERZ1106952 | MGnify/ENA primary metagenome ERZ1106952 (study PRJEB35170, sample SAMEA104062415) | human gut metagenome | biome: human gut; feature: human-associated habitat; material: faeces | place: Denmark | collected 2012-05-14 ...
CCTGCAAGCGTGTCGCTCGGTGGTGAGCGTTGATATGATCGCGCTTGTCAGTGCCTTACTGCGCGAAGGTCGCCGGTTCAAGTCCGTAAGTCACAAAAAAAATATCCACACGCATTAAGCGTATGGATATTTTTGGTGGAAGCTTCCGATCGAACCTGTGACCCTCTGCTTGAACTTCGCGGAGCGGTTGCTCCGCTCGTGATTCTCGCTTACGCTCGAATGACAGGGCCTGCAAGCGTGTCGCTCGGTGGTGAGCGTTGATATGATCGCGCTTGTCAGTGCCAGACTGCGCGAAGGTCATAGGTTCAAGTCCGTAAGTCACAAAAAAATATCCACACGCATTAAGCGTATGGATATTTTTGGTGGAAGCTACAGGGATCGAACCTGTGACCCTCTGCTTGTAAGGCAGATGCTCTCCCAGCTGAGCTAAGCTTCCTTATCGGGGGGAATGACCGCCCGAATTTCTATGGTATCCCTATCGGGACTCGAACCCGAGTTTCCACCGTGAAAGGGTGGTGTCTTAACCGCTTGACCATAGGGACTCGTGGTAGCGGCGGGTGGATTCGAACCGCCGACCAATCGGGTATGAACCGAGTACTCTAGCCAACTGAGCTACGCCGCCACATTTTTTCAAAAGGCTTGATTATTGTAGCAGATACTACGCTAAAAGGCAAGCATTTTCGCCTCTTTTTTCAAAAAATTTATATATTGCCGCGCGTCGGAGCGGTCTGAGTTATTTTGCGGCTTTGATTTTTAACGCACGGCGTTTAAGCGCTGAAGAAACGCGGACGGAGTCGGGAAGAGCCGATCCGTCCGCGTCGTAAAGCTGCTGTGTTAAGCCGCGGCGGGATCCGACGGGGGAGCGTAACGGTATTGCGTAGCCGTTACTGTTATCGTTTCCGTCGTTCCCGATTTGACCATGCGTCCGTTGGATACCGTCATGCGTTCGACGCCTATTGCCAACGTATCGCCCGCGGAGACGCTTTCGAACGCGTCGTAGACATCGTTTTCGGATGTCACTTCCGTGGTACTGCCGTTATTTATTTTTATAGTGCGTATCGCGTGGAAGTACTGGTACTGCATTGAGCTGTTGTAATCTTCATAGCTTATCAGATCTCCGAGACTGTCGCTGCCGGTGCTGTACACGTAAAACATCGTTTCCGGATCGGAATAGGTATACCTGTTGCCGAACATACCTCCCGACGAAACGAGCGTCTGCGTGTATGCGGTATAGCTTGCGACCGTGATCGAAAGCCCCGCGTCACCTTCGACGTATCCGTAAACTTCTTCGTCGGTGTTATAGGTTTTGAGCAGGGATTCCGCTGCGAACTTGGCGTCGTTCGAAGGTATCGCAAACCCGAGACCTTCGTAGTCGTCGGTACCCGCGTTTACAATGCCCGCAAGCGCGCAAGTGTATGTGCCGTCTTCATCTTCCACGGTGCAGAAAAGCGCTCCGCCCGAGTTGCCCGAGTTTATTGCGGCGTCAAACTGGATGAGATCCATGCTTCCTATGTTTTCGACGTCTATTTTGCGGCTGGTCGCGGAAACGATCCCTTTCGTGACGGTCCCTCCGAGCGTACCCGTGGGGTTGCCTATCGCGATCACGTCCGCGCCGACTTTGAGGTCGTCGCTGTCCATCCATGACGCGCAGGAAAGCTCGTCGTTTGAGCGTATGCTGAGCACCGCTATGTCGCGTTCATGCGAACCGCCTATAAAGTCCGCTTTGTACATCGACGTGCTTTCGGTGCTGTCTTCCGCTATCGTGAGTACGTTTACGTAAAAATTATAACAGTTTTCGACGACGTGCTGATTTGTCACGATTATATATCCGTTCGACTCTTCGGTCTTGGAGATTATGACGCCCGCGCCCGCGCTCGTAAAATAATTGCCGCCGCTGTAACCTTCGCCGTATACTTCGACTACCATGGGGCGGACGTCCTGAAGCATTTCGGTAAAGGAATTGTAAGTAGTGAGACTTACGGCTTTCATGTTTACGTCGTAAGTGACCGTGCCGCATCCCTGACAGCCTGCCGCAAAGATACATGCGCAGACCGCAAGCACTATCGCCGCGACTACGACGGTGATCTTTTTTTTCATTTTCATTGCTCCCCGATGTTTGGATTGCGGGAGCGCCGTGGCGCTTGATCCCCGCTTTATGACCTTATGCGTCTACGGAAACGGTTTCCGATCCGCGCGTGTCAGTTTATTATATACGCTTTCAATATTAAAAACAAGTTAAGCGCGGGTTAAATTTTTTTTATTTCATAAAAAACGTGTCAATACCGTGATTTTAATTGCGTTTGTCATCAATTAATGTTAAAATAAAATTAATATAGGGAGCGTCGTGTTTTATGGCGTATAAAACCCCTGTGTGACGTTCCCGATTACCGAAGATTCCGACCTGACCGAGAGCTAAAATGAGGGAAGGGGGAAAATATTTTATTACTTATGAAGGAGGACATTATGTCTGAAAACAAAGAACCTCTTGACGAAAAAGAGGTTTGCGCTTGCAACGAGGAGGCTCAGCCTGCCGAAGAAGCGCCTGTTGCAGACGTTGCCGCAGAGGGTGATATTCCCGAGCAGGTAAACGTAGGCGAAGGCGACGCGGCTGTCGTTTCCCCCTACAAGAACGGTTTTCTTCGCGGACTTGATAATTTTTACGGTATCTCGAAGAAAAAGAGCAGTTTCAAGGTGGAGATCTTCGCAGGTATAGCAACGTTCCTTGCAATGTGCTATATCTTGACGACCAACCCTCTTATGATTCTCGGAGATACCGCCAGCGTTTATTGGCCTTCCGTCTTCATTGCAACGGCATTCGGCGCGATAATAGGTACGCTGCTTATGTCGTTTGTTGCGAAAATGCCTTACGCGCAGGCTCCCGGTATGGGTCTTAACTCCCAGGTCGGAGCGTTACTCGGCGGTTATGCCGCGGGTGCGGGCGCGTATGCGTTCTCATTCGGTACGGCTATGTTGCTCGTCCTTATAAGCGGTCTTATATTCCTGCTTCTTTCGGTTATTCCCGGCGGAAAAGATAAGGAAACGGGTAAGTTAAAGAGCCTCCGCGAATACATATTCGACGGCATTCCCGCAGCGGTCAGAACGGCTATTCCCGTAGGTATCGGTCTGTTCATCGCTTATATCGGATTCCAGAATGCGGGTATAATTACTGCCAGCCCTTATACTCAGGTCGACTTGGTTATATTTAACGCATATACTCCTTCTATCGGAGATTATGCCGCAAGCGGCGCAGTCGTTTGCTTTATCGGTCTTATCGCGATCGCAATTCTCTCGCACTTTAAAGTGAAAGCCGCGGTTATTATCGGTATCATCATCAGCACGCTTATCGCTATACCTATGGGCGTTGCGGATATCGACGTTCTTACCGGTAACGGCGGTATTACCTGGAAGTTCTGGGAAAACTTCGCTAACTTCTTCTCCATGGACGCCGCTAAGGGCGGTACGTTTGCCGCTGCGTTCTGGGATGTTGAGTTCAGCGGCGCTTCCGTAATGTTCTGCATTATGACGGTAATTTCGTTCTGCATGATCGATATGTTCGATACGATGGGAACGATAACCGGTTGCGCTACGCGTGCAGGACTTCTCGATAAAGACGGAAAACCCCTCGCTCTCGACAAGTGCATGTATGCCGACTCCATCGCTACCTGCACGGGCGCTATCCTCGGTACTTCCACCGTCACGACTTTCGTCGAGTCCGGCGCAGGCGTTGCCGTAGGCGGCAAGACGGGTATGACTTCTCTCGTCACTGCGGCGTTCTTCCTTCTTTCGATATTCATACTTCCCATATTCGCGTTTATTCCTTCGGCGGCAGCCGCTCCCGCGCTGATCTATGTCGGCGTGCTGATGATGGGCAACGTGAAAAATATCGACTTTGCAAGCATAAAGAACGCGGTTCCCGCATTCCTTACCATTGTTATTATGCCTCTCGGTTACAGCATTACCGACGGTATCGGCGTAGGACTGCTTGTATATCTTATAATCGCGCTTCTCGAATTTGTTTTCGGTATTATCGTCAATGCGATCAAGAAAGAAAGATTGCCTAAATTCGATATTCCCGTAGTTACTATCATAGTTGCCGCACTTTTTGCGGTTTACTTCTTCGTTCCTACGAGTTTCTGATTATTCGGGACAACGGGTTAAAATGCTTCCGTCGTGACGGAAAAATCCGCGCGAACGGCGCAAAACAATTAAACTTAAAAGGAGCTTTTGGATAAATATTTCCAAAAAGCTCCTTTTGTTTTTTCATAATATATTGCAAATGCAGTCGGAATGTGTTATAATTGAAAAGACAGGAGGAAATATGGATAAGAAAACTTCAAAATATGTGTTTGCGGCGATATACGGCGTTTCGTTTGTTGCGCTTGCCGTGGGAATGTTTACGCTATTTGTCAATTTTACGATAGGTAAAAGTTCGCTGGATCTCGCATATGACGCAAACGCCGCGCCTTATGTGTACGCGCTTTCGATTGTAGGATTTGTGTTTTGCGCGGTTTTAATTGTTTTTTGCATAATGTCGTGCGTTGGCAGAACGCGAGGATTTACCATTCCTGCCGTAGTATTCGGTATAATAACTACGGTTGCTTTGATTGTGATCATGATCGTGGCGAATATATCGATTTATGATGAAGAGCACAAGTTTCAAAGTAGCTCTTATTTGCTTGTAAGTACTTTTCAGGCAAGTGTTTTGCAAGTTCTGATTCCGATTGTTATTATCGTGATATTATCGTGTGTTGTTATGATAAAGTCAAAATCGGTCAACTATGATGAAGATTGTGAAGAAACAGAGGAAGATACAGACGAAGCACAGTGATCGGTCGCCACGGTTTTGCAGAATTTTTTTAATATCTTAAAATATTTTGACGGAATAAAAATTTTACGGGAGGAAATATGGATAAAAAAGCTATTAAAACACTTTTTATTGTGATTACGGGCATAAGTTTTTTTGTGCTTCTGATGTCGGCATGGACGCTTTTTTCCAACTTTACGATAGGTAAAGGCGCAATGGATATCGCAACGGAACAAAAGGATTATATCACAAAGGCGGGAAAAATCGTATACTGGTTTTCGGGCGCGGGATTTTTTGTGCTGTTGCCATTTATCGTCGGGCTTATGTTTACATGCTTTGCAAAGCGCAGAAAAGTATGTTTGTTTACGGCGATATACGGCATGATAGCTTTTGTGGCTTTCGTCGTGCTGACGGCGGTGGCAAACGTCGCGGCTTATGAAGACGGGGAGGTTCTTGATGAAGCATATCTGCTTATAAGCGCGTTGCAGGTAAATTTAATGCAGGTTTTAATTCCGACAGCGCTTCTTGTGACGGGCGCATTCGCGGCGTTTGCTAAATGTGCACATACCAGTTCGGCGAATAAAGCCGATGAGAAAAACGAAGACGGCGAGAATAAAGAAACGGAGGCAAATGTATGAAAAAAGTTTTTGCGATAATTGCTTTGCTTGCCGTCTCTTTGATGTTTCTGACGGCGTGTTCGAGTATTACTTATTCCGAAAACAGCCTTAAATATCAATTTGACGGCAATTTTATAGAATATGAGTTTTCTTTGAACGTTTCATCCGGAAATGCGGAATATTTCAATTTCGATCTCAATTTATACGGGGCAAACGATGAGCTTCTTCACACCGAGCATTATGAAAAAAGATGGCTCGGGGAGAAATATCAGGACGGCTGCTATAAATACGAATCGAGTTTTTTGCTTGCCGACGAACTGTACGGCCGCGCCGATGAAATAAAGAGCGTTACGATCGCGAATATAACTTTATGGTATTTTAACGGACCGAGGAACGCTTTTATTATCGTCGCCGTAATCTGCGCCTTAATGCTTATAGTATTTATCCCGATAGCGGCGTCGGGAAAAAGAAAACGCACCGAAGCGCAGAGCGACGCTTCCGAAAACTCCGAGGAATAAGTTTTTTTCAGAACGCGATAGATGAGCAACGCGTCTGCCTGCAATACGGGCGGCGCGTTTTTCACGCTCGCGGTTCGGCGGTTATCGCTTATAATTACTTTTTATATTTTTTTGTTTTTTGTTTCAATGTTCTTGACTGCCGCCTTGCATAGTGCTATCATAAAGCGAAAATAGTTTACGGAGCAAAAAAATGAGTAAAGACGAAAGAAAACAGGTTTTAGTAAGAGTCAAAGCGGAAATGCTTGAACGGTTGACTGCGCTTGCGGAGCGCGAATACCGCTCGGTGAACGGAGAAATAGAATACCTTATAGCGCAGGCGGTTAGCGGGGGAGAAAACGGAAAGGCGTATTTGCCCGAGTTTTTCGACAGCGCGAAAGCGTTCATATGGGACGGGGAGGAGCGCGAGCTTTTGCCTATGCGGTCGACCGATCCCGTGCGGCTCAGCGACCTTAAAAAGTATGAGGAAGAAAAACAGATAGTAGTCAACAATACGCTTGCGTTTCTCGAGGGGCTGCCCGCGCAGAACGTGCTGCTTTACGGCGATCGCGGGACGGGCAAGTCGAGCACGGTGCATGCCATAATTAACGAGTATGCCGATCGCGGGCTCAGGCTGATAGAAGTCAAGAAGAAAGACATAATCACGCTGCCGCGGCTGATGAACGCCATAGCCGATTCCGGCAACAAAAAATTCATACTGTTCATCGACGACCTGACATTCGTCGAAGGGCAGGATAATTACGGAGAGCTTAAAGCGGTGCTCGAAGGAAGCGCGTTGCATCTCGGAAATCTTATAATCTATGCCACGACGAACCGCAGACACCTCATAAAGGAAACGGCGGCGGATAGGCATAACGATATGCATGAAAACGATCTCAGGCAGGAGCAGATGAGTCTTTCCGACAGGTTCGGAATAATCGTGACGTATATCAACCCCGACAAAAAGGAGTTCTTCGAGATACTCAAAGAGGTCCTTGCCGATCGCGGCATAACCATACCCGACGATGAGTTGTCGCTTCGTGCCGAAAGATTTTGTCTCGAAAAGGGCGGCAGAAGCCCGCGCGGCGTACGCCAGCTCGCCGACATAATCTGTTGCGAGATGGGAATGTGTTAGTCCTCGATAGCGAGCGACCATGTTTTTTGCGTCAGTTTGTGTATGTCGATATTTAACGGCGATTATTCGCAGATTTCATGTGAGTCCAAAGCTCGCAAAAGTTCGGTTTTAACATAAATAGCAACTTTATTTGAGAATATAATTTCGTCGCGCACCCGCACATGGCGGAGCGCTGCAAAAAAGAAAAACACGCGGCGAATGGGAGCGCGTTCAAAAATTTGGACTTTTGGATGCGCATTTTATATAATGATTTTTCCGTTTTTAATTAAGATTGGCTTGCAAAAAATACTATCTTTACTTTAACCCACAAAAATGATATAACTATTATAATATCAATTATTGAACTAAGGAGATTAATTTATGGATTCGTTGACAAAATGGAATTACATAGTCGAAAGGTATAGCTTATTATATAATTCACAAGAAAGTATAATACAAAAAGAGTGGGAGAACTATTTCTCTGAATTATTTGACTATAAAAAATTGTTCGGAGAAATAGACAGTCAAAGGAGTATAACTATAGGATCCGGTCAAAAGGTAATTCCTGATATTATATTAAAAAAGAACGGAAAAGATCTGATTGATATTGAATTAAAACAGTATAATCTTGTTTTTGAAAGCAAGATGGAAGAGCAATTAAAAAGTTACTTAAAATTATTAAATCTTTCAATCGGGGTTATCATCTGTCATAAAATATTTTTCTGTTATTTTGACTATTCAGCAAATAAACTCTATAAAGTTGTGATCGATTTTGTCAAGGATAATAAAGACGGAGCGGTTTTTATTGATTTATTGACAAAATCGGTTTTCAACGAAAATATGATTAAAGATTTTATACAAAAAAAATTGGAAGCTAAACAAAAAATTGCTGAAATCCAAAATATAGTCAATGAAGAGTTAATTTCAAATTTATTAAAAGATTATTTACGAAAACAATATACGGAAGAAGAAATAAATATTGCGTTAAAAGATTATGAAGTTAAAATAGTAAAAAACAGTTGGGAGCTTAACAACAGTAGGGAGTTTAACGCCCCTACAGTAAAAATTGATCCAGTGAAATCGAAAGAAGTATCTTTTTCAGAAGATGCAAATTTTCCTTTAACACCTAATTACATAATAATAAAAACCTCTTATGCACGAGTAAACGCTTGCGGCGGTAATCTTTATGATGCAACGCGCCATTGTTGGCGAGTTAAATTTGATACTGTTAATAAATATCCGTATGTTTTGGCTGTTATTGAAGGCGTTGTAAAAGAAGCATACAAGGTGAAGCGATGGCAAAAAGCTGAAAAGTGGGATAATGATGGCAACGTGGATGGTCGTTTGGAATTTGTGGGAGAGATTGCAGAGGAAGAAATAAGGAAATCATTTATAGGAAAAACAATCCCTGCAAAGTATAGAAAACCCGGAATGGCGTCGCCCGTAATTTATTCAAAATAAAAACTCATCTAAATGAAGTGGCCCCAAAGGTTGGACAAAATTTAATAAAATTGCTTGGTAATGAGTTCGGTAATGTGCCGGGCTCATTCCGTTAGTTTTAGAGATTCTCTCGTTGTTCCGATAATAAATGTACTTTTCAGGAAGTAAACGAATTTGTCCACTGTTTTTAACTTTTCCACGTAGAACATCTCAGCTCTTAACCGTGCTAAAAAATTTTTCGGTATATTGTTGTCTAATGCGTCCGCTCGTTTAGGAATTTTAGGGGTAGTATCAGATAAGCGCGGCAAGCACAGTAAACTGTATCGGGGTTAGGCGTTCGCCGCGGACGGCGGGGTCGAGCGAAAGCGCGGAAAGCGCGGAGAGCACTTTGTCCTTTGCATAGCCCGCGTTAGTAAGGCAATTGACGAGGGTCTTGCGCCGCATTGAGAACGCCGCGCGCACGACGCGTCTTACGGCTGCGTCGGGGCGTTCTGGTGAAAGGCGGATATTGACTACCGCGCTGTCGACATTGGGCGGGGGAGTGAAAAGATTGCGCCCCACGTTGCGGGTTATCCGCGGCTCGCCCGACATCTGCGCCGCCACCGAAAGCGCGCCGTAATCTTTTCCGCCGGCTTTCGCGGTGATGCGCTCAGCCACTTCCTTTTGTACCATTACCGTTACGCCGTCGCACATCGGGTCTTCGAGAAAACGGAACAGCACGGGCGTTGTGATGTAATAAGGCAGGTTAGCCACTGCCTTATATCGTCTGCCGCCCGTCGCCGAAGCAATGTCCGCTTTCATGAAATCCCCGAAGCGAATTTCGAGATTGGCATACTCTTTTTCCAGCGGCTCGAGATAATCGCGCAGTCTTTCGTCTAGTTCGAATGCCGTCACATGCGCTCCGCTCGCGGCGAGCGGCCGTGTGAGCGCGCCCATGCCCGCTCCCACTTCGATAACGACGTCTTTGTCCGTCACTCCCGCATCGGAAACAATGGCGGCAAGCAGGTTCCTGTCCGTCAGAAAATTCTGTCCCAGCGAATGTGAATGTCTGAATGTTTCCATATATATACTATACCATATGCGCGGCATGCGCGTCAACCCAAACGTATGCGCGCCCGTGCGCGTCGATAAAACGTCTGTCGGCGGCGCACGTTCCTTTCGTCAAGCATACGCGCACTTGCCGTCGGTCGTCATAAAGAGCCGATACGCTACTGAAAATTATGCGGCACTGACCGCGTATGCCCCGTTAAAAAGCTCCCGTGCATATGCTATCGTGACGATTTTGTGACGGATTGGTAAAAACTTAAACTTAAACGCAAAACGGGCGCGCGACTTCGGATTTAGGATTGACATAAAAGCGGGAAAAATGTATAATGATAGCACACTCGGATGATTGCGTGACCGCATGAATTTCTTCGTGACGGCCGCTTACGGTCGGAGTGAGCGCAGGAAAACGGTTACCGTAATAAAGGCGAATCGGTCATCGGGGATATTTAATGGAAACGTTCAGGGAACTGAGGGAAAACAATAAGATAATAGCGGCATTGGTAGCGTGGCAGAAAACTGTATGGTACCCCGTTTTTTATGCTGTCTGCGGCGTGCTTTCGTGCAGTTTCGGCTGGCAGGTATATGTTCCCGTATTCTATATCCTCGCGCTTACGGTGCTTTTCGCGGCGTTGTTCTGCGACGATATAAAAGTACTGCTCACGCCCGTATTCCTGACGTATTTCTGTATAGGTTCGGACGTCGAACTCAATCTCGACATCTCCACGGGGAACGTGTTTCAGACATGGAGCACGGGCGGACTTGTCAATATGATAATAGCGGGCGTGATACTCATCGGCTCGATCGTGTTCCGCTTCATTCATGACGGACTGCTCGTCGACATATTCCGTAAGCGCGGGATATTGACGACGGGAATGGCGTGCATAGCGTTCGCGCTCGTGTTCAACGGCGTGTTTTCTCCCACCTGGCAGCCGCTCGACCTCGCGTTCGGACTGCTTATCGCGGGCGGGCTCATGCTGATGTATTTCGTCGTGCTCGCCGTTAGCAATCATACGCACGACCTCGTCAATTATATCTGTACCGTCTGCCTTGTCTGCGGACTGATGATCGGGTTGCAGGCGGTGATTCTGCTTGCTCGTACCGCGGCGAACGGACAGTTGTTCGTTACGGAGGCGGGACAGCTCACAGGCAGGGTAGACAGACATTATCTCGTGCTCGGCTGGGGCGTTGCCAACCTCGTGGCGGGCATGCTTGCGCTGCTCATCCCTCCCGTTATGTATCTTGCGTATTGCCGCAGATACTGCGTCGTCAGTTATCTTTCCGCCGTGTTCATGTACGTGGTCATCGTGCTGCTCAACGCGCGCACTTCCATGCTCATGGGCGGGATAATACTCATAGTATGCATTATAATATGCTGCTTCGGCAAGAACAGATCCGCAAATCGCTTGCTGACGCTTTTTATCGTGCTGGCGACGGTGCTCGGCGTAATAATATCGATGTCGGTCATCGGGTTCGATAAACTGCCCGATTACATAGCGAACCTGCTCCGATTATCTGACGGCGACAGCGCGCGATTCCCCCGTTGGCTCAACGGAATGGGCGACTTCGCGAAGGCTCCCGTGTTCGGCGCGGGATTCATGGACGGCGGCGTTGACGTCGGCATAGACGGTAATATGTACAGCAACATGTATCACAATATCGGGGTCGAGATACTCGGCTCGCTGGGTATCGTGGGAGTGCTTGCGTTTATCGTACACATAAAAGGCATGCTCGAACTGTGTCTTCGTAAATTCCGTACGGAGCGTTTCCTTATCGGCCTCGGCGCGGTCACCGTTCTCATGATCAGTCTGCTCGACAATTTCTTCTTCTATTTCAGCGCGCAGATATTCTACGGCGCATATCTTGCCGTTGCGGAAGTACAGCTCGAATATACCCGTGCGGACCTTCTCAAGGACCATAAGCGCGCACGTGCGTCGGGAAAGCCGCGCGTGGCGTTCACGTTCGTGGAAGCGGGAATGGGACACATCGTCCCCGAAGCGGCGGTCTGCGACGCGTTCGAGCGTAAGTACGGCGACAAGTGCGAAGTGGTGCGTTCCAGATTCTATACCGAAACGGACAATACGGATATGCACAATTTCGAGGACGGGTTCGTGCGGGCCGTGCAGCTCCAGAGCCGCAGCCGCGTGTTCGGCAAGCTGTGTATATTCGGCAACAAACTCGCGGGCGACGCGCTTGCCCAGCAGTTTGTCATGAGCATGCGCTATCCCGACAGCCGCGCGGGCAGAACGGCGCTCAAACATCTCAGGGAACTGGATGCCGACGTGCTTTTCACCACGCATTGGGCAACGGCGTATTACGTGGGCAAACTGAAAAAAGACCGTCCGTATACGATAATGTTCTGTCCGGACGCGTACTCGAACGGCATGTTCAATATCGATTGCAACGATTTTCTCATCCCCACCGAAGAAGGGCTGAAAAAAGCCAATCACCGCCGTATGTACGCGGGCGGTAACGGCAGGGTGGTCCCGTATCCCATACGCGACGAGGCGTTTGCGTTACGCGGTAAAAAAGCGGAAGTGCGCGCAAGTCTGGGGATCGGCACGGACGAATTCGTGGTCATACTCGCTGACGGCGGTTACGGTATGGCAAAGCTGGAAAAAACGGTGGGCGAGCTTATAACATGCGGCAGAGCGGACGGAAAAACGCGCCTGCGCATAATTGCCGCCTGCGGGAAGAACGAGGAGGCGGCGGAACGTCTGCGTTCGCTCGAGCTCCCGTCCAATATAACTCTCGACGTGTACGGATATACCGACCGTATGCTCGAACTCGTGTGCGCGTCCGATCTGTTCGTCGGGAAGAGCGGCGCCAACTCCATGGCGGAACCGACGTTTTTCGGTCTGCCCGTGATCATAACCAAATGCATCACCCCGATCGAGAGCGGCATACGCAAATATTATATGAAAACGGTAGGCAACGCGATGTATATCCCCGATCCGAAAAAAGCCGCGGAAAAGATCTTCGCGTTCGCTTCCGATCCCGTCAGCCTTGAACCGTACGCCCGCCGCGCTCTCAGCGTCGCCGACTCTTACGGCGCGGAAGCCATAGCCGATCTTATTTACGACCGAGTGAGCAAACTGGCAATGGCCGACGATAACCGTTATACGGTCAGATATAACGCTTCGGTGTGATATGCGGGCAATCGGCAAAAAAAAATCGCAAAAATCCGCAAAAATCGCTTGACAATCTCAGCGCGAAGTTATATTATGTGCGTAACGACCGCGTTCTAAGGGAAAATGCGGGCGCAGAAAAATACAAGAATAAGGAAAAATCGGACAAAGGCGTCTTAATAGCGGCAGCATGCCGCTATTAAGGCGTTTTTTATTTACCGTAAAGAGAGGGACGTTTATGGAAGATTACGATCAGTTTCGGCAGGTAGCCGAGAAAAACAGGGAAGGAAACGTAAGGATACCGTCAGGTTGTGCGATCTGCGGGTATTTTTCGCGTAAAGGACACGCCCTTCCAGCTTCCGACGCGGTAAACGCCATGGCGTACATGCACGACAGATCCAACGGTCTGGGCGGCGGCTTTGCGGGTTACGGGATCTATCCCGATTTCCCCGACCACTACGCTTTTCACGTGTTCTACGACAACGACCGCGCGAGAGAAGAAACGGAGGCTTTTCTCAAAGCCCGTTTCGACATATCCAACATGGAGCGTATACCCACGAGAAAGGTATACGGCATAAAAGGCGCACCGCTCATATGGCGGTATTTCGGCATGCTTTTGCCCGAAGTAAAAGCGCATACCGAGCTTGACGAAGAGGAATACGTCTGCCGCTCGGTCATCCACATCAACACGAAGATCAAGGGCGCGTACGTCTTTTCCAGCGGCAAGAACATGGGCGTGTTCAAAGGCGTCGGTTATCCCGAGGACGTCGGAGAATATTACCGCCTTGACGGTTACAAGGGCTACTGCTGGACGGCGCACGGACGTTATCCCACCAACACTCCCGGCTGGTGGGGCGGCGCGCATCCCTTCAATATACTGAGCTATACTGTCGTGCATAACGGCGAAATATCTTCTTACGACGCCAACCGCCGTTTTATGGAGATATACGGCTACAAATGCACGCTGCTCACCGATACCGAAGTCATTACTTACATAATAGACTATCTGCACCGAAAACGCGGACTCACTCTGCCCGACGTCGCGAAGGTCATCGCGCCGCCGTTCTGGAGCCGCATAGAGAAAATGGAGGAGAAAGAGCGCGAAAAGCTGACTACGCTCCGCAACATGTACGCGCCGTTGCTCATTACGGGACCTTTCTCCATAATACTCGGATATTCGGGCGGAATGATGGCACTCAACGACAGGCTCAAGCTGCGCAGCATGGTCGCGGCGGAAAAGGACGACGTTGTGTACGTTTCAAGCGAGGAATGTGCGATACGCTCCATCTGCCCCGAGCCCGACAGGACGTGGAGCCCCGCAGGCGGCGAACCCGTTATCGTAGAACTTGACAAGGAGTGCGTGAAATGATCGATTATTTACAGCCGGACTATGAGGTCGTCCGCAACAAAGACCTCTGCGTAAAATGCAAAGTATGCGTCAGACAGTGCGCCAACGAAGTGCATAAGTATGACGAAAAAAGGGACGTGCTTTATACGGATAATTCCAAATGCGTCAACTGCCACCGTTGCGTTACGCTTTGTCCCGCGCATGCGCTCAAAATAGTAAAGACCGATCATTGCTTCAAACCGAGCGTTAACTATACGGAAGACATAATAAAGGATATTTACCGTCAGGCGGATTCGGGCGGAGTGTTGCTGTCGAGCATGGGTACGCCCAAGAACTACCCCGTATACTGGGATAAAATGCTGATTAACGCGTCGCAGGTCACCAACCCTTCGATCGACCCGCTGCGTGAGCCGATGGAGATTAAGACTTTCCTCGGCAGAAAACCCGAAAAGATAGAATATCTGCCCGACGGCTCCATAAAAACGGAAAAATACCCCAACCTCGAACTCAAAGTGCCGATAATGTTCTCGGCAATGAGTTACGGCTCCATATCCAAGAACGCGCACCTTTGTCTTGCGCGCGCGGCTACCGAGCTCGGGACGTTCTACAACACCGGTGAGGGCGGTCTGCACGAAGACCTTTATAAATACGGTCCAAACACGATCGTACAGGTGGCGAGCGGACGTTTCGGCGTTCATCCCGCATACCTTCAGGCAGGCAGCGCGATAGAGATAAAGATCGGTCAGGGCGCAAAACCCGGTATCGGCGGACATCTTCCCGGCAGCAAGATAGGTGCGGACGTGTCGCGTACGCGTATGATCCCCATGGGAACGGACGCGATCTCTCCCGCGCCGCACCACGACATATATTCCATAGAGGATCTGCGTCAGCTCGTTTACAGCCTTAAAGAAGCCACCGATTACACCAAACCCGTCATCGTCAAGATAGCGGCCGTGCACAACGTAGCCGCGATAGCGAGCGGCATTGCGCGCAGCGGCGCGGACATCATCGCGATAGACGGTTTCCGCGGAGGCACGGGCGCGGCGCCCACCCGCATAAGGGACAACGTCGGCATACCCATAGAGCTTGCGCTCGCGGCGGTCGATACGCGTCTTCGCGAAGAAGGTATCCGTAACAACGTCGGCATAGTCGTCGGCGGTTCGGTCAGATCAAGTGCGGACGTCGTAAAAGCCATTGCGCTCGGCGCGGACGCTGTGTATATAGCTACTCCCGCATTGCTCGCGATAGGCTGTCATCTGTGCAGGAGCTGCCATGCGGGCAAGTGCAACTGGGGCATAGCCACTCAGGTGCCCGAGCTGGTAAAACGGCTCAACCCCGATATCGGCGCGCGCCGACTGGTCAATCTCGTGACCGCATGGGCGCATGAGATCATGGAAATGATGGGCGGTATGGGTATCAACTCGATAGAGGCGCTTCGCGGCAACCGCCTTATGCTCCGCGGCATCGGTCTGACTCAGAAGGAACTCGATATCCTCGGCATCAGACACGCGGGCGAGTAAGGAGGGCAGAAACGTGAAAAGAGTTTATGTGAACGAAGAATGGTGCCTGGGTTGCAGGCTTTGCGAATATTGGTGCGTATACAGCGCTTCGGGAGAAACTAATTTCCCGTTCGCGTTCGACGGCGGAGCAAAACCGCCCGCAGGCATACAGGTGGAAGATCACGGCAGCATACATTTTGCCGTCAATTGCCGTCATTGCGACGACCCGCTGTGCCTTAAAGGCTGTATCTCGGGCGCGCTTTCCCGCGATAAATACGGCGCGATAAGAGTGGATAAAAACAAGTGCGTCGGCTGCCATACGTGCATAGCGCTTTGCCCTTACGGCTGCATAGTCAGCGGGGGCGACAACAAGCCCATAAAGAAGTGCCAGCTTTGCGCGGGCAAGGAATATACGCCTCAGTGCGTTTCCCATTGTCCCAACAACGCGATAGTTTTCGAGGAGGACGAGGAAATATGAAATACGTTATAATCGGAAACGGCGTGGCAAGCATAGGCGCCATCGAAGGGATACGCGCCAACGATAAAAAAGGAAGCATAACCGTTATCGGCGCGGAAAAATACCCCTGCTACGGCAGACCGCTCATATCCTATTATCTCGAGGGTATGACCACGCGGGATAAAATGGATTACCGCGACGCGGAATTCTATAAAGAAAACAACGTAAAACTCGTGCTCGGCGTTACCGTGGATAAGATAGACGCGGCGTCAGGCAAGGTGTGGGGCGGCGGAAAAGAGTATTCCTACGACAAATTGCTCATGGCAACGGGCAGCTCGCCCGTGGTGCCGCCCACGCCGGGCTATGAAAAAGTGAAAAACAAGTTCACGTTCATCAAGCTGGACGATGCGCTTGATATCGAAAAAGCGACGGACGGTTCGAGCAGAGTGCTCATAATCGGCGCGGGTCTTACGGGACTTAAAGCCGCCGAAGGACTGCACGGCAGAGTGGGCAGCATAACCGTGGTAGATATGGCGGACAGAGTGCTTCCCGCCGTTACCGACGCCGAAAGCAGCGCCATGGTGCGTGCATATCTCGAAAACAAAGGTATCGAGTTCCATTTGTCCGATCGTGTGGAAAAATACGAGGATGGTTTCGCCGTGCTCGCAAGCGGCAAAACGCTCGCCTTTGACGTGCTCATAACGAGCGTGGGTGTGCGTCCCAATACGGCGCTTGCCGCATCCGCAGGCTGCACCGTCGAGCGTATGACGACATCGGGCAGACCTTTCCGCGGCATCGTCGTGGATGAAAATCAATATACGGGTGTAAACGGGATATATGCGGCAGGCGACTGCACCCTCAGCTACGACCTGACTCTCGGCAACACGCGTCCGCTTGCGATACAACCCAACGCATACATGCAGGGCGAGGCAGCAGGCGCGGCTATGAGCGGTAAGCCCCGTGAGCGCCGCGAATACCTGCCCGTCAACTCGGGCGGTCTGCTCGGTCTGCGCATGATAACCGCGGGCGCTTACGACGGAGAGCCGGTAACGATCAGAAAGGACGGATCGTTCAGAAGATTTTTCGTTGCCGACGGTAAACTGCGCGGGTTCATCCAGATAGGCGATTATTCGCGCGTGGGTATCCTTACCGAGATGATAAGGAAAGGAACGCCTGTGGAATCGGTGGATTTTGCGTCGCTTGTGGAAAATCCCGATCTCGGCGCGCTCGGCGATGAGTACGTCAGAAGCGTGCTCGCGAGAAAGGAGGCAGTAAAATGACTCACATAAACGCTGAAAACATGAATTTCGCCGTGCTCGACAGGATGGTCAAGAGCGCGGAAAGCGAAGTCACGATAGATAACGTGCTCGGTCAGCGGTATATCGCGGCTGGCGCGAGCGGAAAACGCGTCGTCATAAACGGTATCCCCGGGAACGCTCTCGGCGCGTATATGGACGGCTGCGTGATCGAAGTGCACGGCAACGCCCAGGACGCCGTGGGCGATACCATGAACACGGGGACCCTCGTGGTATACGGTAACTGCGGCGATACCGCAGGTTACGGCATGCGCGGCGGCAAGATATTTGTCAAAGGTTACGCCGGCTGGCGCGTGGGAATACACATGAAGGAGTACGGCGACTATGTTCCCGACATCGTTGTCGGCGGCACAGCGGGTTCATACCTCGGGGAATATCAGGCGGGCGGACGTATAGTCGTGCTCGGTATAGGCGCCGAGGATCGTCCCTGCGTGGGCGAATTCACGGCTACGGGTATGCACGGCGGCAAGATCTATCTCAGGAGCCGTTTCATCCCCGACGATCTTCCTCCTCAGGTGGAAGTTTCGCGCGTGACCGACAAGTCCGAGCTCGAACCCCTCGTTCGCGAATTCTGTTCGTACTTCGGATATAACGCCGACAGTCTGCTTTCAGACAATTACTTTGTCCTTGCTCCCGCAGCGGCATGCATTTACAAACGTATGTATACCAACAGACCGATGTAGGAGCATCCCTCTCTCGGGCGCGGTTTTCTCCCTTGAAACCGCGCTCTTTTTTAACTTTAGCAAAAAATCGGCGCAAAACCGCTTTAATGCCGTAAGGTAGTTACGCCTATTTTTGCTTGTATGTATAGCGTTTAGATAAATGTTCGGATATTCGTCCGAACAAAAGCCGATCTTTACGCAATTTAAGTTAACAAACCGCTTCATGTGTGTTATAATGTATCCGTGCATAAGGAATACGAAAAATGTATGCTTTGTCCGCGCGCTTGCGGGACGGACAGACGGAGCGGGCGGGGTTACTGCGGCGCGCCTGCGGAAACCGTTGTCGCGAAAGCCATGCTGCACAAGTGGGAAGAACCTTGCGTAAGCGGCGAACGCGGCAGCGGCGCGGTGTTCTTTTCGGGCTGCAATCTGCGTTGCTCGTTCTGTCAGAACCGCGATATTTCTTTCGCGCTCAAAGGCGAGCGGGTGAGCGATGAGCGGCTTGCGGAAATATTTATCGGCTTGCGGGACAGCGGGGCGCATAACATAAATCTCGTGACCGCTACGCCTTATCTGCCCGCGGTCGTAAACGCACTGCGCATTGCGCGAGGGCGCGGACTGGATGTTCCCGTCGTTTATAACACGGGCGGATACGAAACGCCCGAAGCGGTCGATACGCTTTCGGAAACGGTCGATGTCTGGCTCCCCGATCTGAAATATTCCGATTCGGCGCTTGCCGCTAAATATTCGCGCGCCGCCGATTATCCCGAAGTCGCTTTGTGCGCAATAGACCGTATGGTAAAATTCGCGGGGGCGCCCGTTATCGAAAACGGGCTTATAAAGCGCGGGGTAATAGTGCGGTATCTCGTCCTTCCCGGACACCGCCGCGACGGGGAGGCGGTGCTGCGCACGATAGCGGAACGCTGGGGCGGGAAAGTCTTACTGTCGCTTATGCGGCAGTTCACGCCCGAATTCGCTTCGCCCGATTGCGATCTTAAACGCCGCGTCACTACGTTCGAATATGATTCCTTGCTGTCGCTTGCGCTCTCGCTCGGTCTCGACGGATATTTTCAGGACGCATCCAGCGCTGTTTCGTCATTCACACCTGCATTTTAGTATATATTGCGCACCCTTTATGGTTGCGCACCGCAACGCTCGCCACAGGCGTGCGCAATATACAGACGTATCTGCGGAGTCTTTTTCGTTCACGGGCGATTTTTCGGGTCGCCATAGGGTCACCTAATGGCGACCGCTTCCGCTCCGCCCGCTCCGAAGAAATCGCCCGTTATCCGAAAAATCCAACCGCATCTACTGCTTAATATGCACTGTATGTACTCGTTCTTACTTTATAAGGTCTTTATCCTTATAAATAAAGCATAGGTAACAACAGACATAAGTAAGCAGCGATTGCGGAAAGATTTCGAGGCGCAGACGCGCAAAATTTGTACGGAGGCAAAGCCTCCGCACGTCCCCGAAGCCTACCTTACGGTGGCGAGGGAAATTTTGCGCGTATCCGACCGAAAGAATCCGCAAGCGCGGAAATGGTATGCGGACGCCAACGGCGAGCGTTAGCGTTCCGCAACCAAAAAAAGTTGGCGGTGCGCGAATAAAGGAGAGAGAACGAATTCATTTCGGGCGAACGACCTTTAATTTCCTTGTGAGCGGTGAGCGAGCAATGGCGAAGAGTTCGTAATGCATAATATTTATGAGAACATCGTTTCCCGGACTGTCAGGCGGGCGAACTAACGCAAAGCGTCAGTGTGGTCTGCCGACGAAAGAATCTTTCGGCGCCTCGCTCTTATATGAAGCGCTGCCCGCGTTATAAAAATGCGCGGACAGCTCCTGAATATAACAATCGGCGCGAAACTTGTTTATCGGGGAAGGTATAAAGGGGCGTTTACCATTACTATCTTGCCTTTTTCGAGATATTCGGGCTGAGCGAAACAACGGCGCATACGGGCGAGTAGGATGCGGCGGGCGAGCGGACGGGAACGGTAAGCGTTGTTTTTTGCGACGTACGGCTCATCCGAGCGCATATTTGCCGTTATACAGCCTTTCGCTATATAGCGGCTGTCGGTAACGGATATCCACACTTCGTATTTTTTACTGAGTTTTGACGCGGCGCGGTGCAGGCGCGAGCGGAGAAAACCCGAATACGGTACTCCGTCGAGGTCTATCGCCACGGTAACTGTCTGCGGCGTTATCCTCGCGGCGAGCGTTACGAGTCGTCTGTCCACAAACGACAGTTTGCCCAGTCGCGAGCGCAGGCTCGCTTTCGTTCCGCATGTGCGGAGCAGTTTTTTTATCTGAGCGTCGCTCAGGCGCGGCGCGTCGATAAGCGCGCGTTCATAGCGGATATACTGCAATACGGTAAAATCCGCGAAAGGGTGAGTGCCCACGACATAATAGTCCTTGCCCTTTATCCTGCAAATGTTCGTCACTTCGTCGTTATGCGCGCGTGCGACGCCTTGCGCCGAATGCATTACGCGGCGTTTTTCCGTACTGTTACCGAGTAGATACGCTATATTTCTGCAAAGAGTTTTCATACTCTTTGATTATGCCCGCGCCCGTTTTTTTTAATCGTGCGCGTAAACAAAACAAATAAAAAACGTCATTTCTTTACGCGCGCGGGTCGTAAAATCGCTATTGACTTTTTCCGTTCTTTCGTTGTATAATAATATCGGTTTATATTTAAGATATATATATCGCGGATCGGGGATCCGCGTAAAAAAGCAGAGGTAAAATGAGAAACGTAGCGATCGTGGAAGACGAAAAAGAAGCGGCGGACACTCTGGAAAATTTTCTCGGGCGGTTCGGCAAAGAGTGCGGCGAGCAGTTCAACGTCGTGCGTTATTCTGACGCCGTCACGTTTCTATCCGCGGAGCAGAACCGCTTCGACATGGTGTTCATGGATATCGAGCTTCCCGACCTGAACGGAATGGACGCCGCAAAAAAGCTGAGGGAGAAAAATGCGGAAATAATGATCATTTTCGTGACCAATATGGCGCAATACGCCATCAAGGGCTACGAAGTGCGCGCGTTCGACTTTATAGTAAAACCCGTATCTTACGGGAATTTTTCCGTAAAACTCAAAGGCGCGATGGACGTGCTGCGGGCGCGCGACGGGAAGTATGTGTGGATAAGCAATCTCGACGGAAAGATCCGTCTTCACAGTTCCGCAATACGTTACGTGGAAGTCGTTCAGCATATGCTTATATATCACACTACCGACGGCGACATAAAAGCGAGCGGTTCGCTCAGTGCGCTTGAAAGCGAGCTGGAAGGCGAGTCTTTTGCGCTTTGTAATCGCTGCTATTTCGTCAATCTGCGTTACGTTACCGCGGTACGGCAGTTCGATGTTTATCTCGGCAGTGAAAAATTACAGATATCGCGCCTTAAACGATCGAGTTTCATGAGCGCGCTTAACGATTTTCTCGCTGCGGGGGGTTCGCTTAACTGATGTTCTCCTATCTGTTCTTTTACAAAATGCTTTTTGCCGCGGAAATACTCGTTGCGGAATTTCTGTTCACTTTCCGCCTGAAAAAGCGCAGTCGTTTCCCTCTGCGTTTCGCGCTTTGCGCCGCGGCATGCATAATCATTGCCGCGTTTTTCCCTGACGGACCGCAGGCGTTCTGGTATTCGTCCATTACCTTTCTTTGTATATTCGCGTTCACTTTCGCCGCGCTCGTGATTTGCTATGAAGAACCGTTCGGCAATATACTGTTTTGCGGAATGGCGGCATACAGTACGCAGCATTTTTCTTACGGGCTTGCGAACATAGCTCTTTCGCTCATCATGCGGGTGCGGAGCCCGCTCAACGGTATGTACGTGGAGGATACCGTCGATTTCGGTTGGAACGGAGAAACGGCGCTTGTCGTGCTGTCGTATGTAATATGCTACTTTGTGTCTTACTGGGCGCTTTATGCGATTTTTGCCCGCCGCATAAAAAAGGGTAGCAACATGAAAATAAAAAGCATGTCGCTCCTCGTTCTTATCGGGATAGGATTGCTTATAGACATAGTGTTGAGCTCGGTCGTGATGTCTGCCGACGAGCTAAGTATGACGGTCGATGCCGTATATAACGTGACGAACATGCTCTGTTGTTTCCTTTTGCTTTACAGTCAGTTCAGCCTTTTGCAGAACAAGGAAAAGGAGGACGAGCTGGCGTTCGTAAACAGGATGTGGCATCAGGAAAAAGAGCAGTATGCCATAAGCAAAGAAACGATCGATCTGATAAACATGAAGTGTCACGATATGCGGCACCAGATACGCGAGATCGGCAAGAACAAGAGTTTTCCCGACGAGGCGATACGCGAAATGGAGAGCACGATCTCCATTTACGACTCGATAGTAAAAACGGGTAACGAGGCGCTCGATACGATACTGACGGAAAAGAGCCTGCGATGCAATCGAAGCGGCATTATATTCACTTGCGTCGCCGACGGAGCGCTTCTGGACTTCATGAACGCGACCGACCTCTACTCGCTTTTCGGCAACGCGCTTGACAATGCGATCGAGGCTGCCGGCAAAGTGAGCGACCCCGATCGCCGCGTGATAGGGCTGAAAATAAACCGCGTCGGCGAAATGGCGTCAGTAAACGTCAAGAACTCTTTCGAAGGATACATAAAATACGACGAACACGGTTACCCCGAAACGACCAAAGAGGATTCCGACTACCACGGTTACGGTATCAAGAGCATAGCGTATATCGTGGAAAAGTACGACGGCAATCTTTCCATCGCAGTTAAGGAAAATATCTTCAATCTTAACGTCCTTTTGCCGCTGCCCATTTAATTTGCGCACCGCTAACGCTGTATTTCGCGCCGATTGTTATATTTCGCGCGCATAGCAAGCGATAATATAACAAGAGTGCGCGCTCATATAAGCGCGAGGCGCCAAAG
>ERZ1106952.379-NODE-379-length-22808-cov-158.755856_pt1 | contig 22808 bp, 21 predicted proteins | sample MGYA00403677_ERZ1106952 | MGnify/ENA primary metagenome ERZ1106952 (study PRJEB35170, sample SAMEA104062415) | human gut metagenome | biome: human gut; feature: human-associated habitat; material: faeces | place: Denmark | collected 2012-05-14 ...
ACAGTCCTATATAAACTACTTTCAAATTACAAATTCCCCCTTTTTTCACAAAAATGATACCCCCCCCCGATGGTTTTTGTCAATATATATTTCCATTTAAATGAACGATTGTTCATTAATTTATTTCTTTTTTTTAGTTTTTTTAATATTTTATTTAACTAGAAATTAGTTATTTATATATCAAAAAATAAAAAAAAGTAAATAAATTCGAGGTACGGCACCTTAAATTATATTTACTTTATTTTTTATTTATTCTTAGTTAATTATATATTTTTAGTTATTGCATCTTTTAATTAAATAATTCTTTATACACCTAAATGAGTATAAAATAAACATTTTTGTATAAAAAAACAAACCAATTTTAAGGTTGTTACTTAAACTTTGATTTGTCTATAATTTTTATCTATTTATTTCGTATAAAGGACAAGTACTACTTGTACAAGTAATACATTGATGAGTATGATATATACAATTTATTTTTTCATCAAAAATCCATTTTTCTTTTTTTAATTCTTCTAATTGTTTTTGCTTTTTCTTTTCTTGTAATTCTTTAATTAAATTTTCTTTTTCTAGAAGAATTAATTTTTCTTCTTTTTCTCTTTTAATAAATAAAACTGATAATGTAGTTATTAAGGCAATTAATACTACAATTAAAATAATATTTGTTATTAACCAACCTATCATATTAATTCTCCATTTCTACTTTTAATTGACCACTTTGCTTGATATAACCTATATTAAGTTGTTTTTTTACTAATTCAAGTTCTTTTTCACTTTTGATTTCAATTTTAATAGTCTTTAATAATAATGGTTCAACTTCTTTATTTACTTTAATTTTACCAAAATTAAATTTAACAATTAAACTACCATTAACCGCAACAATTTTGGCAATTGTTTTTCTTTTACCATAAGTTAAACTTTCATATGATTTTCTAGTGTTAACATTAACATCTTTTAATGTTGATACATAATTAATAATTTCATCATAATATTTTTTATGTTCTTCATCTAGTTTAGCTAATTCATCAATAAAAATAACATCATGGGAAGTTCTAACAATAACATTATTATTTTCAACTTTCTCATCTTTAAAGTAATCTTTTAATTTTTGTATTTCTTGATCTAATTTTAAACATTTTATTTTAAAATTAAGACTTTCATTATTATTCTTTAACATAAATGCAACAAAATATCTAATGGTGATTGCAATTAAAAATATTAATACAAAAAATACGGCAATATATACTATTTTCAAAGTAAAATCCCCCTTTTTTTCACAAAAATAATACCTTGAGAAATTATTTTTGTCAACAATCTTTTATTTAAAGTAAAAGGAGGTTTTATATCATAAATTATATTATGTAAAAAAAGTTTCACATAAGAGGTAATTTATAATTAAGTTAACATATTAAATATTATTGAATTTAAATTAGAGAAAATAATATACAGAAGTGTATGAATTAAAAAAATATAAATTTTCCAACAACTTTTAAAGTAATTAATAAAATGCAATTATATATGTTTTTTTATATTTCTCCTTTTTCAACAATAAAAAAACGATAAATATCGTTAACTATACCACATCTAGTTATATATTTATCGTTTTTATTTTATTTAATTAGTCACAAAGTCTTTTAAATCTTTTGAAACGCATTTCTGCATATTCTTGAGATTTAGTTAATAACTCTTCAGCATGTTCTGGATTTACCTTTGGTAATTGAGAATATCTTGTTTGAGTCATAACGAAGTCTCTAAATTTAGAGAAGTCTGGATCTTTGCAATCCATTTGCATTGGACATTTTCCTTCTTGTTCAAGTCTTGGATCATATCTAAAGATTGGGAAGTAACCACATTCAACTGCTTCTTTTTCAGTCTTTTGTGCATTAGCAAGGCCACCTTTTAATCCATGAGCTTGACATGGAGAATAACAAATAATTAATGAAGGTCCATTATATGATTCAGCTTCTTTCATAGCTTTGATTGCTTGCATTTTATTTGCGCCCATAGCAATTTGTGCAACGTAAACATTACCATAAGAGATTGCCATCATTGCTAAATTCTTCTTAGCGGTCTTCTTACCTGAAGCTGTAAACTTAGCAATAGAACCTGTTTGAGATGATTTAGAAGATTGTCCACCTGTATTAGAATAAACTTCTGTATCAAGAACTAAGATATTAACATCTTCTTCATTAGCAATAACGTGATCAAGTCCACCATAACCAATATCGTATGACCAACCATCACCACCGACAATCCATACAGATTTATCTAATAAATCTCTTTCATAATTAAGAACTTCTTTGATAGCTTCATTTTTAGATGCTTTAATTAATTCAACAAAGTGAGGTAACATAGCTCTAATATGTTCTCTATCTTTAATATGTTCTTCATAATCGTTAATAGCATTAGCTAATTCTTCTTCAACGTCAGCTTTATTTGCTTCTAAGATTTTGCAAATTTGACCGAGTTTATAATCAGTAGCTACTCTCATACCAAAGCCATATTCTGCATTATCTTCAAATAATGAGTTAGCCCAAGCAATACCATTACCATCTTTATCAGTTGTAAATGGAGTTAAAGGAGTAGAACCATTATAAATTGATGAACATCCTGTAGCATTAGCCACTAACATATCTTTACCAAATAATTGAGAAGCTAAACGATAATATGGAGTTTCTCCACATCCTGCACATGCTCCAGAAATTTCTTGGTATGGCATTAAGAATGCGGCGCCTTTAACTGTTGTTACAGGGAAGCCACCTGTTTTATATTCAACGTGTTTATATAAATAATCTGCTGCTGGTTCTTGAACATCAAATTGAGATTTAGCTTCAACCATTTCAAGAGCTTTCTTACCAGCTTTACCAGGACATTCAACAACACATAAGCCACATCCAACACAGTTTCTTGGAGTAACTTGAATTCTAAATGATAAACCTTTAACTGCTGGTCCACCCATTGCAGGAACGACATCATTTCTAACTGTTTCAGGTAAATTTGCTTTTTCTTCTTCAGTTAATAAGAAAGGTCTAATTGTTGCATGAGGACAAACGAATGCACATTGGTTACATTGAATACAATTTTCTTTAATCCACATTGGAACTCTATCAGCGATAGAACGTTTTTCCATAAATGTGACATTATTTCTCATTGTTCCATCAAGTAATTCATAATCTAAGAATTTTGATACTGGAATATCATAACCATCTAATGAACCAATAACATTGACAAATGAATCAAAATATTCATCACCAGTAGTAGCGTATACTCTTGTTCCATCAAGGTTAGCCCATTCTTTCTTAACTGGAACTTCTACTAAGCCTTGAGCACCAGCATCAATAGCATCCCAGTTCATTCTAACAACATCGTCACCTTTTTTAGCATAAGATTTTTGAGCAAATTTTTTCATCCAATCTTGTGCTGTAGCATAATCCATAATGTTTTGATTTAAGAAGAAGAAAGCAGATTGTAAAATTGTATTTGTTCTACGTCCTAAGCCAATTTTTGCTGCTAAACTATTAGCATCAATAATATAGAATTTAGCATTCTTTTCAGCGAGTTGTTTTTTCATTCTATTAGGTAATCTTGCTTCAATTTCATTAGCAGGAATATCTGTATTTAATAAGAATGTTCCACCTTTCTTTAAGCACTTAATCATATCAAATTTAAAGATGTATGAATCAAGTGAACAAGATAAGAAGTCAGCATGTTCAACATAATATGTAGAATGAATTGGTTCTTTACCAAATCTTAAGTGAGATCTAGTAACACCACCAGCTTTTCTTGAGTCATATGCAAAATATGCTTGAGCATATTGATGAGTAGCATCACCAATAATCTTAATGGAAGATTTATTAGCAGAAACTGTACCATCACTACCTAAACCATAGAATAAGCAAGATGTATAATGACCATCAACATGGAAAGAATCATCAACAGGAATTGATAAATGAGTTACATCATCATTAATACCAACTGTAAATGAAGTCCAAGGTTTTTCTGAATCTAAGAAATCAAAGACTGCTTTAACATGTTTTGGTTGAGTATCTCTACTAGAAAGACCATAACGTCCTCCTACAATAACATCCATCTTTCTACCCATTTGTTCAAGAGCTGCAACAACATCAAGATATAAAGGTTCACCAGTAGCACCTGTTTCTTTTGTTCTATCTAAGACAGCAACTTTTGTAACTGTTGAAGGAATAACACTTACTAAATGTTTTGCAGAGAATGGACGATATAAGTGAACTTTAACTAAACCAACTTTTTCACCTTTAGCCATTAATGCATCAATAACTTCAATAGCAGTTTCAGTAACTGAGCCCATAGCAACAATAACTTTAGTTGCATCTTTAGCACCATAATAAGTAAATGGAGCGTAGTTTCTTCCAGTCATTTCAGAAACTTTTTTGAAATAGTAATCTGCTACTTCAATAACTTTATTGAAATGAGAATTTTGAGCTTCTCTACCTTGGAAGTAGATATCATCATTTTCTGCTCCACCACGAGTTACTGCATGAGTATGTGGATTTAAAGCTCTCTTTCTAAATCTTTCAAGAGCTTCTTTATCTAATAATTTTGCCCAATCGCTTGGATCAATAAATTCGACATTTTGAATTTCGTGTGAAGTTCTAAATCCATCAAAGAAATGGCAAACAGGAACTTCTGATTTAATTGCAATTAAGTGTGCAAGAGAAGCTAAATCAGCAACTTCTTGTACTGAATGAGAGCATAACATTGTTATGCCTGTTTGACGAATAGCATAAATATCTTGATGATCACCAAAAATTGAAAGTGATCTTGTTGCTAATGATCTAGCAGAAACGTGTAATACTGCAGGCAAACATTCACCAACCCATTTATAAATGTTTGGAATCATTAACAATAAACCTTGAGAAGCTGTATATGTTGTAGCTAATGCGCCAGCTTGTAAAGCACCATGAACTGTTCCTGATGCACCAGCTTCAGATTGCATTTCAACAACTTTAACTAATTGATTGAAGCAATTTTTCATACCTTCGGAAGCATATTGATCTACTAATTCAGCCATTGTTGAAGATGGAGTGATTGGATAGATACTAGCAACTTCGGTAAAATTATAAGACGCTAAAGCAGCTGCTGTATTGCCATCAACAGACTTCATTGTCTTTTTAATTTCATTTGACATGTTTTATTTTATCCTCCTATAAAACCATCTTTCATTATAAATTATTTTTTAATAATTTAGTAGACTATTTTTTTAATATAATAAAAAAAAGTTATCTATTTGACAACTTTTTTCAGATATTCATAAACTTTGAAAGATAAATCATCTCTTTCTAAAGAAAAATCAATCATCGCTTTAACATAACCAAACTTATCACCAATATCATATCGATCACCTTCAAACCAATAACCATATACTTTTTCTTCTTTCATCAAAGTAGAAATTGCATCCGTTAATTGTATTTCTCCACCTTTACCTGGTTTTTGATGTTCAAGGATATTAAATATTTTATTAGTTAAAACATATCTTCCTAAAACAGCATATCTAGAAGGAGCTTCTTCAATAGTTGGTTTTTCAATAACCGAATCCGCTAAAATCATTTTATCATCAATGATAACTTTTGGATTAATAATTCCATATTTAGAAACATCATCATCAGGAACAACTTGTACACCTAAAATAGATGCTTTTTCTTTTTCATATGCATCAAGCATTTGTTTTAAAACAGGTTCACCTTTACGATTAACAATTAAATCATCGCCAAGCATAATTGCAAAGTCTTCACCATTAATAAAATCTTTTGCACACATTATCGCATGGCCTAATCCTTTCGGTTCTTTTTGTTCAATAAAAGTAATCTTTACTAAATTACCAATTTCTCTAATCATTTTTGCTTCTTGTAACTTATTTGCTTTAATAAGTCTTGCTTCTAAAGTTTCATCTTGAGAAAAATGATTTAAGATACTTGGTTTTTCTTCTGAAACAATAATACCAACTTCTTCAATTCCACTATTATGTGCTTCTTCAACAATATATTGTAAAGCAGGCTTATCAATAATTGGGAACATTTCCTTAGGAATAGATTTTGTAGCCGGTAAAAACCGTGTCCCTAACCCTGCCGCCGGGATAATTACTTTTTTAATACTCATTTTTATCAATTTCCTTTTTATAAAATTTTAAACACAATAACAAAACGTTATAACTATATAATACCGATTTTTTTATTTTTTACAAGTCTTAAAATTTTTGTATCACTATTGAAAACGCTTTTTTTGAAAATAAAATATATTGTTAAATTATTTTATTTAAGATAAAATAAAGAAAAGAAAGGACTTTTATATGAAAATTGTCACAGGAATTGTTAAAGCTAATAATGGATTAACCGCTAGATTATCAACTCAAATCGTTGCAGAAGCAAATCGTTTCAAATCAAAATGTACAATAAAAGTAATGGATGAAGAAGCTGATTTAAAATCAATTATGAATGTTATGGCACTCGTTGTTCCAACTGGAAATAAATTTTCAATTATCATTGAAGGTGATGATGAAGAAAAAGCAGAATTAGCTTTTAATAAATTATTACCTGAAATTGATTTGCAATAAGAAAAGACATTAAGTCTTTTTTATTTTGTTTTATCATAAGTTTTAATGTGATGATTAATGCAAACTTACATTAAAATAAATCTTTCAAACATTATTGATAATTATAAAAAAATACAAGAATTTACTAATAAACAAATCATTGCAATTATTAAAGATAACGCTTATGGGCATGGATTAATTCAAGTAGGTAAAATGTTATCTTCTATAAATTCTTTTCTTGCAGTTTCTAATATTGAAGAAGCAATTACATTAAGAAAAAATATGGTTTTCTCGCCAATTTTATTATTAGGTAGAGAAGATGATGCTAAAATAATTTTTTCTTTAAAAATACATCAAGGTGTTTCTTCTTTAGAACAATTAAAAATATTAGCTAAGCAAGAAATTCCTATTTCTATTCATTTAGAAATTGAAACTGGAATGTTCCGTTTAGGAATAGAAGAAAAAGATATTGATGAAGCTATAAATATAATTAAACAATCAAAATTAAGATTAAAAGGAATTTATACACATTTTTGTTCAAGTGATAATTCTTTGCAAATTGAAATATTTAAAAAAGTTTTATTAAAGTTTTCTTCTTTTAATAAATTATTAATTCATACTCAAGCCTCAAATTATATCAATCAAGATTTATCTTTTTGTAATGCAATAAGAGTTGGTTTAGCTTTATATGGTTATTCACCTTATTTAAAATTAAAGCCAGCGTTAAAACTAATTTCACCAATCATAAGAATAATTCCTATTAAGGCCAATCAAAAAATTGGTTATGATTATCTCGAGTCAACAAATGAAGATGGATTTATTATAACTATTCCCTTTGGATATAGTTTAGGTTTATCTAGACTAAAAAAAATATGTTTTACCTATCAAGATAAAACATATTATCAAATTGGTAAATCATGTATGGATATGATGATGTTTTTTTCTAACGAAAATATTCCTATAAAAGAAATCGAAATCATATCAAACGAAAATACAACAAAATTATTAGAAAATAATAATGAAATCATATATTATGCTTTATCTTCATTATCATCAAGCATTAAAAGAATTTACGAAAAATAACTTTTATTACTTTCTTTAATTAATAAAAAAGTCCCAATATATGATTTTACTAAAATGATAAGGTCTTATTATATACATGAATTTATTTGAATCATTACCATAATTATTATTTACATGCTTTATAAAATTAACATTTTCCACAAATTGTTTAAATTTGGAAGTTTGTGGAAAAACATTTTAGTTATGGTAATTATGATTTTTAAATTGCTTAGTTTCATTAAATTTGTGATAAATGATTTATAAATAGATAATAAACAAGCAATAAATTATAACCAAAATCATTTTTAAGTAATAAAAAAGCCTAAAAATAGGCTTAAGGTAGGTAATTGGTGGACCCTTGGAGATTCGAACTCCAGACCCACTGATTAAGAGTCAGTTGCTCTGCCAACTGAGCTAAGGGTCCTTTGCTTAAAAATAATAAATCATTTTTAAGTAATAATCAAGTAAAATGCTAATTTTGGTTTTCTTTAATTAATGCTTTGATATTTCTAATTAACATTTGTGTTCCAACTTTATGTTGAGTATCATTAGGAATAATAATATCCGCATATCTAATAGTAGGTCTTACAAAAAGATGATGCATTGGTCTAACTGTTGATAAATATTGATTAATAACTGTTTCAACACTTCTACCTCTTTCTTCAACATCTCTTTGAAGTCTCCTTATAAAGCGTAAATCATCATCACAATTAACAAAAACCTTAATATCAGCAAGATTTCTAATTCTTTCATCTTCAAGAACTAAAATCCCCTCTAAAATAATAACTGATTTAGGCTCAATATGTTCAATTTCTTTTTTTCTTGTTTGACTAACAAAATCATAAATCGGTTTATCAATTGCTTTTCCATTTAGTAAATCTTTCAATTGCTCCACTAATAAATCATTTTCAAGAGATGAAGGATGATCATAATTAGTTTTTCTTCTTTCTTCTTTTGATAAATGATCTTGATTGCGATAATAATCATCATGCTTAATAAAAATAGCATCTTCTTTACCGATTTTACTTCTAATTTCATCTACAACAGTAGTTTTTCCAGATGCTGATCCGCCAGCAATACAAATTAATATAGGTTTCATACTTCTTCCTTTTAAATATATCTATTACGATATCTTTTTGCATATTTTGTATATTTAAACTCTAAATTTTCTTCACCAGATATTGCTTTACCATCAATATAATAAGGTGAAGTTACTCCTAATCCTTTACAAGTTGAATTAGTATCATTCCAAGTAATATTAAATGTTCCTGTTGTAAAATTGCAATATACTTTTTGAGAATATTGAAGTAATGTTTTTAAAGCACTACCAATTGGATGAGTTTGATCTTGAGCATCTCTAGAAGCACTTCCACGATCCACTAAAGCGGTAGAAATAACTGAAAAATTAGGCTTAAATTTATTCAATAAACGATAATTATTTGCATTACTTGAGCCATGATGACAAGATGTATAAACATCAATAGAAGTTAAATCTTCATTGTTTAGCAATGATAATTGACCTTCGTCTTCAAGATCACCACCAAAAAAGAACTGTTTATTTTTATATGTTAGTAATAAAGTTACTGAAGTATTATTGACTCCATGTCCATCATAATTAATAATATCAGTATTTGCATCTTCATAATGACCTGTATTTAAAAAAGTAACATAAAAATCTTCACTAATATATAGAGTTTTTCTTGCTCCATTCCTATTGTTAATACAATCAATTACAGGTGAATATTTATCTGCATTTTTTAAAGTATTTTGAACATTTTGAGCGGTTGAATAATCACTTCTTTTACATCCATAATCAACAGCATATGTAATATTTTTAAAAGTCGATAGAGCAGTCAACATCCCGCCTATATGATCACTATGTGGATGTGAGCCTACGACTAATTCAATTCTACCATCACTAACATGTCGACGTAAAAAATCATTAACATATCCCCCATCTTCTGGAGCACCTGCATCAAGAAGCATATCAAAATCACCAGCTTGAATATAAATAGACTCCCCATATTCTTTATGCATTTCAATAAAATAAATATTTACTTCATCAATAATTTTTCTTCCTTTATAAAGCATATTAGTTTGACTACCTAATTCACCAGTTCCACTTGAAGGAGGAATAGCTAAAAAAGAAAAATCTAATTTATCATATTCAATTGAATCATAAAACAAATGAACAGTTATATTAACTTCTGTATCACTAGAAACTTTATAATATTTACCATTATTATCAATAACATTTGTTTTATCTGACTCATAAGTAAATTTTAATTTAGGAGATAAAATAGTATTAGTATAAAAATATAAATCATCACTTATATATTCAACATCTTCAAAACAATCTTCAATAAATTCAATTCCTTTTAATTTAATATTCATTTCGCTACTATCATTATCATCAAGAGGAAAAGAATGATTATCAATAATATTTTTAATATCTTGATTTTCAATAAATGTATAAGTAAATAATGTACTACTTACATTTTTGTTAACTAATTGAGCAATATCAGTAATATCTAATTCAATAGAAGTTATTGATTCATTTTTAATATAAATAGCATAATTAACATTACTTGCATAATAATAGTTTTCATGAGAAAAATTAAACGCTCCAATATTAATTAAAAACGATCTAACAACACCAGCACATTTAGATGCATCAATAGTAGAAGAAATTTTCCCATTAATAATATTTTTATTTTGAGCATCATTAAAAATATTATCTAAACCTAAGAAATTAATAATACTATTAGAAGAAAAACTTTTATAATAAATATCATCTTCATTTTTTAAGCATATATTTTCATTTAAAGTAAATTCTTCAATATTTAAATCCTTTTTTAATAATACATTCGATTTAGTTTGTACTACTGAATATGCTTTAAATTTATCTTCTTTTAATAAATATGTTGTTTGATTAGATGCTAAAGTATCATCAACAAATAATGTTTTGTTAACTTGTAAATTATTAGTTGAATTGTATTTATCAAATATTTTTTTAGCTTCAGAATTAATAATAGCACAACTAGATAAAATAAAAGTTGATAGATATATTAATGTAAAAGCAAGTTTATTAATTAATTTTTTCATAAAAACCTCTTAATTATTCTATCAAAATAATTATATAAATTAAACAAAAAGACTCTCAAATTGAGAGCCTTAATTATAAAAATATATTATTGAACGTTTGTACTAATAATAACTGCTTTATATGCTCCTTTGTTAGTATAATGACAAATAGCAAAAGCAGTAGAAGTATATGTATCAGAAACTAATGATTCAAATTCTTTTCCACTTTGAGATCCTTGTAATAAAATATATTTTCCATTAGCATCCATGATTTCATAATTAACAAATCCTGATCCTTGGAATGCTTGAACTTTAACATCAGCAATAAATACTTTATTTAAAGAATCAGTTGCAGCATATATTTCTGCTAAAGTTTTTCCTTTTATAGCAGAATCAAGAGGAACATTTTTATTTTTTGCAATAGTTACAACCTCTGTTGGGTTTTGAACTTGTTGAACTGCTTTATTAGATTGATTTGTAAAATCTTTTCTATCAGCTTTTAAAGTAACTTCATCACCAATATTAGCAGCTTGAGCAACTTTTGGTCCATAAACATAAATTGTTCCTGTTGCATCAGTTAAATACATTCCTTGAATAAATTGTTCACCTTCATTTTTAGAATCATCTTTATATGAAAAATTAGATACAACGCCTCTAATAGCAACATTAGTACCGACTGCAGCAGCGATTGCTTCACTAATAGTAATAGTATCCGCTACTTCAATTTTCTTAACAGTAACAGTAAAATCTCTTGTACCAGTTGCATTGCCTTTTGTTGCAGTTGCAGTTAATTTAACTGAAGCGTCATTATCTGTTGGTCTAGTAACAATTGCATCACTTCCATTGATAGTAATAGCTTCATTATCGGAAACCCAACTAATTGCAACTCCACCTCTAGCAGAAATAGCTAAAGGGAAATTATTACTAACTTCAGCATTACCATCATTAACCTTTAATTCTTTTAAAGCTGAATCAACAATTTCTTGATTTTCATCAACAACAGATGAATTTTCTCCACATGCAGTTAAAACTGTAGGTACAGTAGCAAATAATGCTAATGCACATAAAACTTTTAAACTTTTTCTCATTTTTTTCTCCTATTTATATCCTTATTCTACTACGACAAATTCACTTTCGTAAACACCTTCAGAAATTTTATTTCTATTTCCTAAAACAATTTGATAAGAAGGATAATTTTCAGCTTGAGCCTTATCTTCTTCAAAATATATACTTAAAATTCCTGTGACTTTAACATTTTTTCCACGATAATTATTATTATATTCATCAAGAGTATAACCAGGATTTAAAGTACCATTAATACGAATGCTAATAGTATTGTAATCATCTGTTTTTTCAGCTAAATCGGTTATTTTATTTGAAGAATTCACTGTATAAGACAAATCTTTAGACATATTAGCTTCAGTTCTAGTAGCAGAAGTTAACTTAACATTAATTTCAATCAATTTACCAATATATTTATCTAATGTTGTTGTAACTAAGTCTTTACTTGCATCTAAAGTAATTGGAGAAGGCATTTCAACTTTTTTACTTTCATCAGTAACCTTGATAAATGTTTCTCTAGCGAAAACAATATCAGTCAATTGTTTTTGTCCACCATATTCAGATAATCTACCACGAATATTAATTGTATCGCCAACACTAAACATAGAACAAATTGATTGAGCATTAATACCCATATAAACATATAAAGCATAGCCATTAGCATCTTGGAAGTAGAAATTAACACCAATAAATCTAGTAATAACACCAGTTAATGCTACAAATTTGCAATTATTATAATATTCATCAAAATTATCTAAAGCTTCTTTAATTGACATTTCTGTAGGTGTTTTAGAATAATCGTAATTTGGATCAATTTCATAACCAGTATATCTTTTTTCAAGTGATTTCATTCTTAAATCAGCTTCAAAGAATAAGTCACCTAATTGTAAAGAACCATAGTTTTCTTCATGACGAGAATATAATTTTGGTTCTTTTGTTTTATCAGCGTTATAGCACCAATTTGTTTCACCTAAATTACCAGTATAAAAAGAATAACATTCTTCAATTACATCTAATTGATAAGAACGATAATTTTTTAAATTACCAGCATCTTGTCCTTGTGGACAATACCAAACTAATCCTAACCAACGTGTTCCATTACTATCAAGACGAACACCTGATTTGAATGTATCGTAAACACTTGTATATTTACTAGTATTAATACTAGTAGCATCAATAATAATACCAGCAGCGTTTTCTAATATACTTTTTGCATAAGCAGAAGCTTTTTTACCCCATGGAGCAATTGAAGAAGTTGATTCAGGAGTATCAATAGCTAAAAATCTAATAGTAACATAGCTATGTTCTTTTCCTAATGGATTAGTGTATTTGTCTTGAATACCTGCACTAGAAATATGGAAGACAGCAGTATCACCATCAGTTACTGATTTTAATTTAACTTTTTCTACTTTATCTTCTAAAAATGTTTTTCCTTCAATTCCAATACCAAGATCAGCAAAAGATAATTTATCACTATAATAATGATCAATTTGAGTTGGTACATTATCAAAAATAGATTCTTCTTTATTTTCACCACATGATGCTAAACAACATAGAATAGAAAAGCTAGAAACAAGCCCTAATAAAATTTTATTCATTTTGTTCTCCTATTCGCATCTAATATTAAAGTCTTCTAATTCTTTATATGCATCAGTCATTGCTGCATTAATATCTTTATTTTGACAATAAATTGATTGAATCATTGTATCAACTGTATCACGAACAATAGATGAACCAGAGAAAGCAATATCAGTATAGAAATAACTTAATTCATCATAAGCAGCATTTAAGCATCTTGGAACAGCTGGATTAAACATATCATCAGTAGTTAAAAATGATTGGAATTTATCACTATTTTTTGCGCTTTCTCTAACTGGTAAATAGCCTGTTCCCATTGAGAAAGTTATAGTATTTTCGGTAGAAGTTAAATATCTAATTAATAACCAAGAAGCAAGTCTAGTTAAATTATTAGAATTTTTAGAAAGAATAGCACAGTTTGTACCTTGTTGAATAACAGCTTTAACACCACTTGTTTTATCTTTTTGAGGCATTGTTGTACATTTAAAATCAAATTTACCTTTGTTTTGATTAGCACCTGCTGTTGAGCCAATAGAAATAAAAGCTTGACCAACTTTCATTAATTCAGAACCAAATGATCGACTAACTTTATCTGGAATATTCCATAATCCTTGATCTGCTTTTTCTTTGAAATATTGTTGAACCGCTAAAGTTGTAGAATTCTTAAATGTAACTTTTCCACCTTCAGCATCTCTTGTTGTATATACAGCTTTTGCTGCTTCTTCACTCTCTGCCCATTGTCTAGCAGTAGTAATAAAGAAGTTTGCACATGAATCAATATAAACTGGATAATCAGATTTTTTAGTTACTTCTTTGTTAGTAGTATAAATAAGTCCACTAGCGGAATTAACTTTTGTTTTTAAAACTTCAGAAACTTGCCAAAGTTCATCCCAAGTTGGATTTGACCATTTTCCATTTTCATCTAAGAAGCCTTTTTCTTGTAAAATTGGATCAACTGCAGTAGCGTTATAGTACATAACTTCAGTTGATTTATTAAATGGAATACCAGCAATAATTGATTTACCATTCATTTCTAATTGATTTTCTGTACGATATGATTCAATAAAATCACTCCAAGCATAATCACCATTTAAGCCAATATCCGTATCAGCAGAATTAACATATTCATCAAGTGGTAAAAGAATACCTGAATCAATATAGTCAGCAAAATGATCTGGATAACCAAGTAACATAGTAGGAATAGAATTAGATTTAGTTCCTAAATTTACTCTACTTCTAAGACCATCATATCCTCCACCAACAGAAGTCGCTTTAACTTTAATATAAATATCTTTAGTTGCCATTTCTTCTTCAAATGATTGAAGTAATGGATCTAAATTACTTGAAATAGCATGCCCAAATGAATGCCAAAATTCAATTTGAATAGGATTACTTTTTGATGATGCTTCCTTTAAATCATTTAATGTTTTCATTGCAAATTCTTCACCAGCATTTGCAACACTATCTCCACATGAAGTTAATGAAGTAGTAGCAGCAAAAATAACTAATGTTGAAGCAAGAAATTTTAATTTTTTATTTTTCATAAATCTCCTCTTTATTCTTGTTTAACTAACCTTTTATACCTGAACGAGCAACTCCACGCATAATATACTTCTTGAAACAAGCAAACGCTAGAAGTAATGGAATACTTACTACTGTTGTAGCAGCCATTCTAATGTTAGATGTATCACCACCTGTTTCAGATGAGAATAATGACATTAATCCATCAGTAATTAATTTCATATCTGCACCTTGAGAAACAGTTCTTGGCCAAATATAAGCATTCCAACTACCAATCATTGATAAAATCAAGACAGTAATAATTGCAGGTCGAGCAATTGGAATCATTACTTTAAACAAATACTTAAAGTCTGAATTACCATCAACTTTAGCAGCATAATATAATTCATTTGGAATTTGTTTAAAGTTTTGTCTTAAGAAGAATGTATAGAATACGGAAGCTCCAAAAGGCAAAATCAAAGCAATATAAGTATCTAATAAGCCCCAGTTAGCAATCGTAGTAAAATTTGTCATAATCATCATTTCACCTGGAACCATCATTGTAGCAAGTAACAATGAGAACAATGTTTCTCTTCCTTTAAATTCAAGTCTAGAGAAAGCAAAAGCCGCTAAAACTGTAGTAGTAGTAGATAATAATGTTGATAAAACTGCAACAAGTAAAGTATTACCAATATACTTCAATAGAAGTGGAACACCATTTGATGACCTTCCAGTTGTAAAAGCGGTAATATAGTTTGCAAATACATCTTGAATGCTTTGAGAATGGAAAGGAGTAGTAGCAATAAATGTAGCTGGTATTTGTTGTAATTCTTCTTGGTTTTTAAAAGATGTAATAATCATCCAATAAAAAGGAATTAAAGTAAATAAAGCGGCAACAACTAAGAAGAAATAAATTAAACCTAATTTAATTCTTCTAGTAATTTCATAATGTCTAGCTTGTTCTTCACTTTCAAAATATAAATCTTCGTGCTTTTCCATATGAGATTTCTTTTTCTTTTTAGTATCTGTATTTTCAGTTTTTGCTTCAACTGAATTTTCAATCACTTCAGCAATCTCTTCTTTTTCAGCAACTTCAGGAATCGTAATTTCTTTTTCTTCCATAAATTACACCTCCTTAATAATGTACTTTCTTTTTATTTGCCCACATTTGAACAAATGTAATAATCATAATGAAGACAAATAAGATTAATGCTGCCGCTGCTGCTTTTGAAAGTAAAGTAGCACCAGCTGTTGCACTAGTAACTTTTCCAAAGTATTTATAAATATAACCAACCGCGGTAATAAATGTACTATCTTGGCCATTACCCATACTTTCACCAAACAAAGAAACAATTGATGAGTATGACTTAAATGCCCCCATTAAAGAAGTAATAGTAATATATAAAATCATTGGTGATAATAATGGAACGGTAATTTTAGTAAATACTCTCCATTTAGGAGTAGCGTCAACTTGTGCAGCTTGATAATATTGTTTATCAATACCTTGAATTCCACTTAAGAAAACTAAAATTTTAAATGCAAGTCCATTCCATATTGCGTAAACTGTAATAACAAAAATTCCAGCCCAGTAAGGAACATGTTGAGCACTTCCTGTCCAAGCAACAGAAGATCCACCTAACAAATGAAGTAAAGAGTTAACAAGTCCATAATCTTGAGGTGAAAAAATAGTAGAGAAAACTAATCCAAAAGCAATTCCATTTGTAACATAAGGTAAGAAAAAGACAACTTGGAAAAAGCCTTGTAAAGCTTTAATTGAATTCAAAGCGACTGTTAATAATAAAGCAATAATAATACTTAATGGAACCGAAACGACTACCATTACACAAGTATTAAGCATCGCTCGCCAAAATTCTGCATCAGTTAAAACTTGTACATATCTATCAAAACCAAATGATCCAAACGAATCAGTAATATAGTTATAATCTGGAAAAAATGAGATTACAAATGTATTAATGATTGGATAGAAAGTAAAGATTGCAAGGATTATCATAGCTGGAGCAAGCGAAATAAGAGCCTTCCAACCATCTTTTTTCCATTCAAGCATTTGCCCACCAGATGATTTTTTCTTTTTACCAAGAACTTTTCTTTTTTCAGCAACTTGGTTTTCCATTATAATAATCTCTTTCCTTCTTTGTCAAATACAAAGAATCTTTTGAAATTAACTTTAACTTCTTGGCCTGGTTCAATTTCTACATCACTTGGAATAATCGCTTTACAAGTATTTTCTTGACCCTTAAATTTAAAAATCATACTCTTATCACGTCCAATATATTCAACCATATCGACAGTTACTTTATATTTTCCTTTTTCATCAATTTTAATAAATTCTGGTCTAACACCAATAAATAAATCTAAATCATTATTTTCTGTTTCTAAATTATTTTCTTCATTAGAAACTTTATTTGCTAATAATTCATCAAAATTAATATTTTTAATAGCAGTATCTCTAACAAAATCATTATAGAAAGTAACTTTCTTTTTTTCAGCATTATATTTAGCAGGAATAATATTAATAGGTGGAGTTCCTAAGAATTTAGCAACAAACATGTCAACTGGTTCATTATAAACTTCTTGAGGTTTTCCAATTTGATGGACAACACCAAAGTTCATAACAACGATTTCATCAGAAATAGACATTGCTTCTTCTTGGTCGTGAGTAACAAAGATTGCAGTAACCCCTGTTTCTCTTTGAATACGTTTAATTTCTTCTCTAGTTTGTAAACGTAATCTAGCATCTAAGTTAGATAATGGTTCATCAAGAAGTAAAACATCAGGTTCTTTAACAAGTGCTCTAGCAATAGCAACACGTTGTTGTTGACCACCAGATAATTGACCTGGTTTTCTATCCATTAATCCTTCAATACCAACAATTTTAGCGTATTCAAGAGCTTTCTTTTCTGCTTCTTCTTTTGGCATTTTCTTATTTTCAAGAGGGAACATTATATTTTGTTTAACAGATAAATGTGGATATAATGCATAATTTTGGAAAACAAGTCCAATTCCTCTTTTTTCTGGTGGATATTTACTAACCTCATTCTCACCAAAATAAATTTCACCTTCTGTAGGTCTATGTAAACCAGCAATCATATAAAGTGTTGTTGATTTGCCACATCCTGAAGGTCCTAGTAATCCAACAAGTTTTCCAGTAGGAATTGTAATATTAATATGATCAACTGCTACAACATTTCCTTCCTTTTTACTAAAAACCTTCGTTAGATTTACAAGTTTAACTTCCATAGGGATCCTCCTAAATTTTATAAAAGTCTTATAATTTAATTTTACCATAGATAAGAGATTTTTCAATTTCTCTTTTTTAATTTTAAATAGTTTCTTTATCTATATAGATAAATCTTCATTTTTTCAGTTCAAAAATCCAATTATTTTTTAATTTTTTCTTACTTCCAAATAATAATTCATTACCAACAGTCATAAGATATGAATTTCTTCCATAAAAAAAGATAAAATAAAATGAATCATTTTCTTTTTTAAAAACATATCTTAATTTTTTGTTATAACGATAAAAGACATTTTCTAATCTTTTTTCAAAATTCATTAAATAATTTTTATCTTTTTTATATAAAGCAGAAATAATATTTTCTTCTTCTAAAATAAAATATTCCCAAAATTTATCAATTTCTTTAACAAGTTTTTCTTCAATATAAATTGATTCATACTTTGCTTCAAACATATCTATTCTCTAAATTAATCTTGGTAGAATTCCAAAAATAAAAAATGCAATTCCGAAGCCTAAAATAAAACATAAAATTTTAGCCCATAAAGGTACGGCTTTACCATCTAAACGCGCTAAATCATCTTCTTTTCTTTTCATCTAAATCCTCCTGAAGCATAGTAACCGCTAGTAAATCAGCAATTCCTCTACTTTTCTTATCACATAAGCAAATAATGATATTAATCGTAATTGGAATTAATAATAGCCATGTACTCATTAATATATCAATCATCATCCAAGCAATAAAACGAATAATAAGTTGAGCAAAAGAAGGTTTATTTCCATCTTGAGAAACTAATTTTAACTTAAAAATTAAATCACCAATTGTTCTACCTTTTTTCAAAATAAGAGGCATAATAAAATAAACAATTAAATTGCTTGAAACAATACTCACATATCCACCTATTTTCAAAACACGATTAACTTCTTTATCAAGATTTTTATAATTAGTATAATTATATAGTGAAATTTGAGCTTTATATAATTCTCTTTTATAAAAATTAATAAATTCACTATCTTCTTTATCAATTAAAGGATAATAAATATCATTCACTTTGTTAAATAAACCACTTTTATCTTTAGCATCCTCATAAGATGTATAATAATCTAATTTATCAACATAAGGGAAAGTATGTTCACCATCATATTTCATTTGATAAAATTCACTAATATGTTGATCATAATTAGAATCAATATCCACTAGTCGATCTTTTTCTTGCTTATATAATCCAGAAGAAGATAAAATATTATTCATTTCCACTACATTATTTTGATAATCTTGATTATTTTCAATAAAAATACATGAATAAATAAATCCTACAAATAAAAATAGTAGAAGCATGATAACAAAATCAATTAACGAAGATAAAATTCTTTTTAACTTTAAATTATTCTTCATAAGGCTTCCTTAAAGATTTATCAGTATTTAATTTTTCTTTTTCTATAAATTCTTTATATTCATTAATATTTTTAAATGGTGTAAAGAGTGTTGTATCAATAACTTGACTAAACGATAAAACATCATGTAAACATTTTCCATTTTGTAAAATAAGCATCATTAAAAAACTAATAAGTGCAGTTAACCCAAAAGTAAAAAATCCACATACAACTTCAAATATATAAATAGCTAAAACTCTTAAAAGCATAAATAAAACTCCAGAAGGAACATAATATTTATCAACAACCGCTAATTTTAAAAATTTTTGACCTAAACTTGCTCTATTTTTATTACAAAGTGGAATAACAAATAAAAATATTAAAATAGGAATTAAATAACTTAAAGCAAATAATAAAATTCTTAAAGAGGATAATTCAAATAATAAAGAAGAAATTAATCCATCTTTATAATTATTAATATCTTTATTAACTTTATTATAAACTTGATTACAAAATGCTATTCTATCTTCTTCTTTAACATTTTCATTAAAATTATCATTAGTAAATAATTCACTTTGGCTTTTCATTTCATTTAATATATTTTCATCATAAATGCTATAAAAATAATTTAATCCAGTAAGATAAAATTCACTATCATATTTAGAACTATTGTCCACTAAAGATTTTAAATCTACTAAAGTATATGATTTTTTATATGAAGATATTATCTCTTCTTCGGTGTTTTCTTTCGAAGAAATGACATTATATTCATTATCAACGAAAAAATATAACCCCGTTTTTACTTGTTCAACAATAACTTGGTTCGATTTTTCTTCAAGATGGAATGCACTATTAAAAAAAGGAATGCAACAAGCATATTCAAAAATTAGACTTGTGATTACAATTAAACACAAGTCTATTAAGAAAGCATATATTCGTTTTAAAATTGAGCACTTATTCGTCAACATCTGAATTTTTAATTTCTATGACTTCTTCAGTGTTTTCAGTCTTTTCATCTGATTTCTCTTCAGTAGAAACTGTATTTGCTTCAACATCAATAACATTATTAGTAGTGTTCATTTCTCTAGCAATAAGTTTATTATCTAAAACTAATGTTCTTGCCGCATAATCATGAATAGCAAAATTATTCTTTGTAAACATCATCATAAGCATTGAAACAAGTAAAGGTATTCCATATAAAATTAATGATCCCATTACTTCTAAAGCAATAATTACAAATCTAACTAAAACTTGCCATTTTTTAATAGGTTCAACATCATCAGAAATTTTACCTAAACGTAATGAGAAAATCTTTTTACCTAATGTTTCACCATTTTTAAAGATCATTGGGAACAATAAAAAGACAATTAATAAACTAACAAAGATACCAACATATTTACTTCCATTAGTATAATTAAGAACTTTAGTGTAACTAGTATTATATTCACTATTATTTTTCATTAAATATTTATGTAAGTATTGAAAAACAGCATTTTGAGCATTTAAATAAAAGTTTGATGCATCTACTTCTTTGCCATTTTCATCTTTATATAATGAACATGTATTACTTGCTTCATCATAAACAAATATTTTATCTTGAGCTTTTTGACTTTCAACATACGCTTTAGCTTGTTCACCAGTTGGATCACAACTATTATAAATAGCTATAAAATTATTATCATACTCTTGAGTTTTTGTATTATCATAAGTTTTATTAGTTAAATAAAATGTCATTTGATTATTTTCATTTTTAATAATTAAAGTAGGATAAGCGCATAATGTTCTTTCATATACTTCAAAACTATTTTTATAATCATCACTATTTGAAACAATAGGATTAATTACAAAAGATGCAAGTAAAGTATATAAAACAAAACATATTAATAAATCAATTAATGTAGCAACAAGTCTAGAAGTTGGATTAGCTTTATATCTATTATTCATTTTGAGATCTCCTTATTTTTTTAATATACCATAAAATCATAAAATATCATAGTTTAAAATATAGTTTATTAGAGGTATTTTCTTATGGAAAACATTAAAATTCATTTAATTACAGAAATAGACACATTAAAATCAATTTCTCATCAATATAATTGTCCTCTAGAAACCATTTATTTATTAAATCCTCTAGTAAAATATCAAGATTTAAAAATTGGACAAATTCTTTATGTGATAGAAGGAAGAAATATCGTTCTCCCTTTTGATCTATCCACAATAAAAGATAATCTTAATAAAATAAATGATTTAAACAAAAAGTCATTTACTTCATATGTTAATAAGTTTAACGATTATATTTTAATTGAAAGTGAACTTTCAAATAATTATAGAAATTTATCTAATAAAATATTGCAAGAAGAAAACGACCAAACAATATTAAATAATCAATTAAAGTTATTACATTCCTATTATATTAAGTTCACCGATAATTTAATAAAAAAAGATGAAAAAGAAATTATAGAAACTAAAAACAAAATTAAAAATCATTTATTAAGTCTTTATAAATATCTAGATTCTAAAAATATCAAAATTGATTTTAAAAATCTTACTTCTTATGTTGAAAACAGATTATTAATGATTATAAAAATCGTAAATGGCAACTATTATGATTTATACAATAAATCTTAAATTTTTATATAATTTTTTTTAAAGCAATGGTAGAATTAAAAAGTATTAAGGAATTATATATTATGAAACTTACCACAAGAAACATTGCTTTTATCTCATTATTTACCGCGGTAATATGTGTATTATCACCTATTTCATTTCCAATAGGCCCTATACCTATTACTTTAGCTACCCTTGCTATTTATATAACGGGAGCCTTACTTGATTTTAAAAGATCAGTATTATGTGTTTTACTATTTATTCTAATCGGTTTAGTTGGTGTTCCAGTCTTTTCTGGATATCAAGGTGGTCCTGCTAAATTAGTTGGTCCAACAGGTGGATTTATCTTTGGTTATATTTTAGGAATTGTGGCTCAATCACTACTCACAACATGGAAAAAAGACAAAATTTGGATATACCCTTTAGCAATGATTTTAGGAGCGATCTTTATTTATGGCTTTGGATTAGTATGGTACATGATCTATACAAAAACATCATTTGTAAGTGCATTTAGTACATGCGTGATAACATTTTTACCAGGAGATGCGATTAAAATTGTTATTGCTACTCTAGTATCATTCAAATTAAGAAAACCATTAGATAAATGCTTACATATAGAAGCAACTAATAAATAAACTTGAATTAACAACTAAAAAGAGTTCAAATGAACTTAACCCCAAAAGTTGGACCGAATGAAATCGGAAAGACAAAGGGGTTTTT
>ERZ1106952.384-NODE-384-length-22217-cov-8.757784_pt1 | contig 22217 bp, 20 predicted proteins | sample MGYA00403677_ERZ1106952 | MGnify/ENA primary metagenome ERZ1106952 (study PRJEB35170, sample SAMEA104062415) | human gut metagenome | biome: human gut; feature: human-associated habitat; material: faeces | place: Denmark | collected 2012-05-14 ...
CTTGCCGGTCTGGGTCAGGTCGATCAAAACTTCGCCAATCGTTAAAATGTCCATGGTTGCTCTCCTTATCATTCATCATAGTGGGGTGTCTGCTCCGGGAACTGCTGGCTGATCTTTTCTTCAATGCCATAGGCGGCATTGAAATCGTTGTACAGCAAAAAGAAGCAGACGAACCAGATAAACCACACACCGAGGAAAGGCACAAGAAAGCCCGTCCACGGCAAAAACAACACAAACAGCAGCCACCATACCAGCTGAAGTACGGCTGCACCCAGAACGTGCTTGCCGTATTTCAGGCAGAATAGCACGGCATTTTGCAGGCGGTGAAGGTTGCTTTCTTCAAACAATACCACCTGCGGCCAGAACGCAGTAAACAGCATGAACAGAATCAGCAGCCCGGCCAGAAAAACAGCCATGGTTCCGATACCGGGCAGACGCTCCCCGGAGAACAGCACCATGCCGAAAAACAGCTCGATGCCAAGTGCCAGGCTGAACACCACACCGGGCAGAAGGGATGCTTTCCAGTTTTGTTTCATGCCCTTGCAGTAGTTTTCCCACCAGCCCCGGGGCGCATCCCGGTAGCTGCGGAACAGCGCGTCCATCATGCAGGAAATGGCCGGCCCCACCAGCAGTCCGCCCACCACGCAGACCGGGATCAGCACCAGCAGACTGGAAGAAAGCAGGGCGTACCCCACCCCCAGCCCATAGGGGATGCACAGACCCAAGGTGACAAAATCCGCAAAGAGAAAGCTTTTCCAGTCTCGTTCCAGCAGCTCCTGATACCGGGGCAGACCAGTGGCGCGTTGACCATGGATGACCGGGTCACTCGGAAAGAATAAGCCCATTTCTACGCCTCCTTAATAGGTGCAGCCGTTCAGAAATTCGGTCAGTACAGCCAGTGCATCGCCGGTGTAGCTCTCCTGACAGGAAAGCTCCCACTCTATGGCACTGGTGCCCTTCTGTCCAAAGGCGGCAACGCCAAAGGCATAGGGGTTGCTCTTGTCCTGATAGGCAAACTGAATGACAGTGTACTCCTGCCCGGCGGCAGTCAGGGTCTGTGTGTCAGAAATATCGTAGTTCTGCTGTGCCAGCTCCTGCCAGCCGGAAACAGCGGAAGCTGCCTTTTCTTCGGTCTTGTTTTCCTGTACCACCAGCGTCAGCTGGGCATCATAGAGATCGACTGTCTTACCCTCGCTGTTTTCATAGGGCTGGGGTTCTCCGTTGACCCAAGAAGCATAGTACAGGCCGTTGGCGGCAAGGATATCCTTGTTGTCCAGCAAGGTGAAGTCCTCCGGCGGGGCAGGGGCAACCAGCGTTTTGCCTACCGGAGCCGTCCCATCCGCATTTACCAGCGGATCACTTTTCAAATTTTCATCCTTCACACCGCAGCCAGTACAGAGAACTGCCGCCAGCGCAAGTGCTACAACACACAACCAGTTCCGTTTCATGGAGTTGCTCCTTCCGTCAGAATCTCCCACAGCCGCTGTGCTCCTTCCCGGGCAAGGGCGGCTTTTTCGTTCTTGGGCTCTTCATAAAAGGCCCTGCGGCCTAAAAATAATCCGTTTACCAGTTCTGCGCTGCTGCCAGTAACGGTGGTTCCCAACACGGTGGTCTGATACGTTCCAAGGTCGTATCCGGCCAGCACCGGGCAGTCTGCCCAAGGCACGGTCTTTCCGGCGGCGGTATAGTCGTTGTCGCCCGGCGGAGTGCCGTCCCAGTTGGCAAGTGCCTGATAGTCCAGCTGAAAATGCGCCGGGTCATCCAGCAGCAGAAAATAGCTTTCCTCGGCGTTCATATCCGCCAAAAACTGCATCTGTGCGGCAAGCGCGTAAGTAGAAGCGTTTTCCACGTCCTCAGTGTCGCTGACATACTGGTTGAGCTTGACCGAAACGATTCCGTCGCCGTTCAGATCTTCGCCATACTGCGCAAAAGCGGCTTCGATGGCGTGGGCTGTATCCTCCGGCAGAGCACTTTTGCCCACATAGGCGATCTGATAGTCCGGCAGGGTTTCGCCCCAGTGCAGGGCGTTGCCCAGCCAGCTGATGCCGACCCAAAGCGCCACAGCCGCAATAATAAGGTAGAGCCAGTGGTAATGCAGCCAATTTTTGAACCAGTACCACCGGCCTTTTTCCGGGGCGGTCATGCCTTGGTGGTGCCGCCGTAGGCGTAGCGCACCGGCAGACACAACAGGGAGGGAGTGTTAGCGTGGGAGTCCTGCAGCACCAGATCCACGCAGGTCTCTGCCATGGCTTCTACCGGCTGGATGATGGTGGAGCAGTAGTAGTCCTGATCTCCAAAGGCGCGCAGACCGTCGTAGCCGATGACCTGCACATCCTCCGGTACGCGCTGCCCCATCCGGCGCAGCATCTTGATGACGGCGACCGCCAGCTTGTCGGTGACGCAAAAGATGCCGTCAAAGGCCAGCCGTCCGTCCTTCAAGTTCTCTTCTAGAAAGTGCTCGAACTCACTGAGCGGCGCGTCATCCATCAGGATCTTTTGGGTGCAGGGCAGCTGCATGGCTTCACACTCTGCCACAAAACCGTCCCGGCGTTTGTTGGTCTCGCTGGTCAGCGGGGAGCCGATGCGCAGGAATGCCAGATTTTTGCAGCCGTTTTCCACCAGCTTCTGGGCCGCCAAGCGCCCGCCGTTGTAGTTATCAGAGGCCACGCAGGTGGTGCTGCCACTGAGATAGCGGTCGATGGACACCGACCGCACATCCGGGGGAATCTTCAGGTCGGGGTTGTAGGTCAGGGCAATGATGCCATCCACCTTGTTCTGCGCCACCATCTGCACCATTTCCTGCTCCTTGGTGTAGTCGTATTCCGTATCGCACAGCAGCATCCGATAGCCGCGGTTCACCAGCGCCCGGTTGATGTAGTGTGCCACCATACTAAAGAAAGGGTTGAGCAGATTGGGCAGGATGACCGCCACGGTGTAGGTGCGGTTGTTCTTCAGCCCCTTGGCGTAGGCGTTGATGTGGTAGTCCAGCGTCTTGATGGCCTGTTCTACCTTTTTACGGTACTCGTCACCCACTGGGATGCCGTTGATGACCTTGGATACAGTGCCCAGAGAGACCCCTGCCTCCTTGGCCACATCCTTCATAGTAGGGGCGGTGTTCTGTTTTGCCATGCGGGCCACTCCTTTGTTCGTGAAACGTTTCTATTTCAAGTGGATATATATCAAAGGAAATCTTGCTGTATTCCTGCTAACTCTGAGGTTCTTGCAACTTCAGTATAGCATGGTTTTTCCAGAATGTAAAGACTTTTTTCGTGAAATTTCATGAACCGTTTCACGAACGCACGATGATGCATTTTGCACAAAAACATCCTACCGCAAGTGTGCAAAACGTTGAAAACATGGATACAAGGCATTTTTTGCGTAAAATCCTGTTGACACAAAAACGCTGGCGTGTTATCTTTGTGTTGCAAGCCGTGTAACGTTTCACGGGAAACGACAAAAAACGCTCCCCGAACGGCAGGGAACCCCGCCCACGGGCCTGTGGGCAGCGTAAAAACAAGAAGGAGGAGTTTTTATGACGCAGACCTCGCCAGCTGCTGCACGTCAGCTGGACGCTATCCCGGTCCACCGCAAAAGCCTCAGCCAACGGCTGCGGGAAAACTGGCAGCTCTATGTGATGCTGCTGATCCCGGTGGTGCTGACCATCGTTTATAAGTACTGGCCCATGTACGGCATCCAGATCGCCTTCCGGGACTTCAAGGCAAGCCGGGGCATCACCGGCAGCGAGTGGGTCGGCCTGTACTGGTTTGAACGGTTCTTCACCGCACCCAACTGTGTGCGCATGATCAAGAATACCGTGCTGCTGAGCCTGTACAGCCTGCTGTGGAGTTTCCCCATCCCCATCATCCTGTCCCTGTGCATCAACCAGCTGCGCTTTGCAAAGTTCAAGCGGGTGGTGCAGACGGTGCTGTATGCACCCCACTTCATCTCCACCATGGTCATCTGTGGTATGATCAAGATTTTCCTCAGCCCCTCGGGTGGTCTGCTGAACCTGATCCTGGGCACCAGCGTGGACTTCCTCTCGGAGAGCGCCGCCTTCCGCACCATCTATGTGGCATCCGGCATCTGGCAGGAAGCCGGATGGGGTACCATCATTTATATGGCTTGTCTGGCTGCTGTGGATACCAGCCTGTACGAAGCCGCTAAGATCGATGGCGCGTCCATGTTCCAGCGTATCCTGAACATTGATATCCCGGAACTGGTACCCATGATCGTGCTGCAGCTCATTATGAGTGTAGGCAACCTGATGAACGTGGGCTTTGAAAAGGTGCTGCTGCTGCAGACCGAACTGAACAAGGCCACCAGCGACATCATTGCCGTGTACGTCTATGAACAGGGCATCATCAACGCCAAGTACAGCTATTCCACCGCTGTGGGTCTGTTCAACACGGTGGTCAACATCATCCTGCTCATCATCGTCAACCGCATCGCCAAAAAGGCGGCAGACGTCAGCTTTGTGTAAAGGGGGCGAACCGTTATGGCAAAAAACATTGCAGCATCTCGTCAAAAGAAGCCCGGCGGTCTGTCCGATAAGGTCAGCGACATCGTTCTGGTGGTCATCTGCGCCGCCGTCATGCTCATCGTGGCCTATCCGCTGTACTACGTTCTGGTGGCGTCCTTCTCAGACCCCTACGACGTGTACGCCGGCAAGACCTTCCTGCTGCCCAGCCAGTTCACCCTGAAGGGCTATCAGGCTGTGTTTGCAGACAGTGCGCTGTTCTCCGGTTTTATGAACAGCATCAAGTACACCGTCATCGGCACCATCTACTCGGTGGTCATGATCTATCTGGTGGCATATCCGCTGAGCGTCAAAGACCTGCCCGGACGCAAATACATCAGTCTGTTCTTCGTCATCACCATGTATTTCGGCGGCGGTCTGGTACCTACTTACCTGATCGTTAAGGAAACGGGTCTGCTGGGCAGTATGTGGGCACTGTTCCTGCCCGGTGTGGTGGCTGTGGGCAACGTGATCATCGTCCGCAACTTCTTCGAGAACAACATCCCCCGGGAACTGCTGGAAGCCGCCGAGATCGACGGTGCCTCCAAGTGGACCGTCTTTGTAAAGATGGTCATCCCTCTGAGCCGTTCCATTATGGCCGTTATGGTGGTGTACAGCATGGTGGCCTACTGGAACGACTGGTTCACCGCTCTGATCTACCTGAGAGCCGATCAGGCTCCGCTGCCGCTGGTGTTGCGCAATATCCTGATCAAGAGCTCCACCAGCGCCAGCCAGTCCTCTATGGTAGCGGGCGGCTTTGCAGAACTGAATAAGCTGACCGAAATGATCAAGTTTGCTTCCATCATCGTGGCAGCTGCCCCCATGCTGATCGTTTACCCCTTTGTACAGAAGTATTTTGAAAAAGGCTTCATGGCAGGTGCAGTCAAGGGCTAAAATTGCGACCGCGGCCTGCGGCCGAAACAGGGAGCAATTTTTGGCGCAGCGGTCTGCAAGACGCGAGTGCCGCCCAAGGCACGAAGCGGATGCAGGGCACCGCAAGAGGTTTTAAACGACCGCAGCCTATTCCAGAAAACGAAAAGAACCTGATATAACATTACAGAAAAGGAGAACAACCATGAAAAAGATGATCTCTCGCCGCAATTTCCTGAAGGTTTGCGCCGTTGCCGGTTCTGCCGTGGCACTGTCTGCCTGCGGCGGCAGCAAAAAGGCCGCTGCACCCGATCCCTCCAACACCGACCAGACCAGCTTTGACATCGTGGGCGGTCAGTCTGCTCTGAGCCCCGGCTACAACGACAACGAGGTGCTGAAGAAGCTGGCAGATAACGTGGGCGTTAAACTCAATTACGAGACCATGAGCGACTCCCTCAGCGAGCAGGTGAACATCCGCATTGCAGGCGACCAGCTGCCGGACGCCTTTATGGGTGTAGGCTTCTCCAACTACGATATCGCCAACTACGGTGCAGACGGCACCTTCCTGGACCTGACCCCCTATATCAACGCCGAGATCATGCCCAACCTGACCAAGATCCTGGACGAGCATCCCAACATCCGCGCCGCTATCACCATGAGCGACGGCTGCATCTACGGTCTGCCCGCTGCCGAGCAGATGGGCACTGCCGGTATCGGTGACGACGAGGATTACAGCATCTTCACCATTCCGCAGTTCTCCATGATCAACAAGCGCTGGCTGGACGAGCTGGGGCTGGAAGTGCCCACCACGCTGGACGAGCTGCACACCGCCCTGAAGGCCTTCAAAGACAACGATATGTCCGCCAAGGTCTACGGCAACGCTCCCGGCAGCACCATCCCCATGTCCACCGGCTTTGACGAGTGGTGCTGGGGTCAGAACATCTTCTACGCAGGCTTCGGATTCACCAACTGGCCCAACGATGTGTGCAACGATCTGGTGCTGCAGAAGGACGGCAAGTGCCGCTTTGTCTGCGCCGAGGACAACTACCGCAAGGCGGTCACCTACTTCCACGACTGGTACGCCGAGGGTCTGATGGACGTGGAGATGTTCAGTCAGGATACCAACCAGCTGCTGGCTAAGGGCGCACAGGGCTATCTGGGCGTTTCCACCTGGTGGTACATCGAGGAGCTGATGGGCGATTACTCCAAGGACTATGTGTTCCTGCCCGTACTGGACGGCCCGGACGGCACTCACAACGTCACCGTGCGTACCGGCGGCGGCACTAACAGCGGCAACCTGAACGTGACCAACAAGTGCCAGAGCCCCGCCAACCTGCTGAAGTTCTTTGACCAGTGGTATGACGGCGAGACCGTGATGCAGCTGCAGTACGGCCCCATCGGCGTGTTCTTCACCGAGCAGGACGCCAACGGCAAGTGGAAATCTATCACCGAGGAAGAGGCCAAGGCAAAGTACAACAAGGGTGCCGGTGAGCTGAAATCCACCTACGAGGTCTGGGGTCCCAAGCTGATCCTCAGCGAGTACTACGACAAGTACTTCTACATGGAGGACCGCGCCATCGAGCGTCTGACCGACCTGAAGGACTTCTGGATGCCCTTTGTGGACGACACCACCACTTACCCCATCGACTGCGTGTTCACCAGCGAGGAACTGGACACCATTGACCGCTACCGTGCAGATTTTGAGAATGCAGTCTCTGAGCAGGAAGGCCTGTGGCTGAAGGATGGCGGCCCCTCTGATGACGAGTGGAGCGCATACCTCGACACCCTGACCAACAGCTGCGGCATGGACAAGCTGCTGGAAGTCTACCAGAACGCTTATGACCGCTACAAGGCCAACGTCTGATTTTGAGCGACAAGGAGGCATCCGCGATGCCAAGTGAAATTTTGAACAAAGCCCGTGCCTACGAGGCCAAGCACGGCGCTGCCATTTCCCCGGCGGAACGCCCTGCTTACCACATGACCCCTTATGTGGGCTGGCTGAACGACCCCAACGGCTTCTCTTATTATAAAGGGAAGTATCACCAGTTCTATCAGTATAACCCCTACGATGTGCGGTGGGCGCCCATGCACTGGGGTCACGCCGTCAGCACCGACCTGCTGCACTGGGAGTATCTGCCCTGTGCACTTGCCCCGGATTCCCCGGTGGACAACGGCCCCGGCTGCTTCTCCGGCTCTGCCACCGAGATGGATGACGGCAAGCAGCTGCTGATGTACACCAGCGTGGTGGCAGAAAAGCAGCCCAATGGGGAGATGCGGGATATCCAGACCCAGAGTATTGCCATCGGTGACGGTCTCGACTACGAAAAGCCTGCCTGCAACCCGGTGCTGACCCAGAAGGATCTGCCGGAAGGCTTCAGTAAGTTTGATTTCCGGGACCCCAAGATCTGGCGTGAGGCCGATGGCACCTACTCTGTCGTCACCGTCTGCCTGGCCGAGGACGGCAGCGGCGCAGCGGCACTGTTCCAGAGCAAGGACGGCTTCGACTGGCACTTTGTCACGGTGCTGGAACGCTGCAACAATCAGTACGGCAAAATGTGGGAGTGCCCGGACTTCTTTCCGCTGGATGGCAAGCAGGTCTTGATGCTTGGCCCCATGGAGATGCTGCCCAAGGGCGAGTTCCACAACGGTCACAACGTGATTGCCTTCATCGGCAACTACGACGAAGCCACCCACACTTTCACCAAGGAAAACGTGCAGCTGATGGACGGCGGCATCGACTTCTACGCCACCCAGACCACCCTTGCCCCGGATGGCCGCCGGATCATGACCGCATGGCTGCAGACATGGTCGGACACCGAGGATAAGCCCAAGGGCTGCAAGTGGTTCGGGCAGACCATCTGCCCGCGCGAGCTGCACATCAAGGACGGCCGCATTGTTCAGGCCCCGGTGCGGGAGCTGGATGCCGTCCACGGTAAGCGCACTTTCCACGAAAATGTGACGGTGCAAGGCGAAACTTCTCTGGAAGGCATCAAGGGCCGTGTGGCCGACCTGACCGTCACGGTGCAGCCCGGCGAATACCGCTCCTTTACCCTGAAGCTGGCCGCCGATGCAGACCATCACACCAGCCTGACCTACGACCCCTACACCTCGCAGCTGACGCTGGATCGCAGCTATGCCGGTTCCCGTGCCGACATCGTGCATACCCGCAGCTGCAAGGTGCGCAGCCAGAACGGTGCGCTCAAGCTCCGCATCCTGCTGGATAAGAACAGCATCGAAGTTTTCGCCAACGATGGCGAGCAGACCATGACCGCATGGATCTACACCCCCCAGTCTGCCGACGGCATTGCCTTTGCTGCCGATGGCGAAGCAACTGTTACAGTGGAACAGTTTGAGCTGAATCTGTAACCTGATATTCCCTTCATTTCTCCTTCATCAATACAGCCCCGCTTTGGCTTCTCCTTCGCCAAAGCGGGGCTGTGTTTGTTATGTCATGGATTTTCCAGCCTGCCGTGGTCACAGCCAAGTGACAGGTAGTGCTCAATCTCCCCTCTCAGCACAAGCTGAGCATACTCCAAAGGCTTATTGTATAGCAGTCAGTCCAGCTCTGCCCGCTGTGCCGGGGTGTTGCCGTATTCGTCCTCCACGGCGATGCAGTCGATGGCAAGGGTAGTGCCATCCTCGAACCGGGCTTCCACCCGGTTGGTGTCCATGTTGTAGCGGCAGGAAAGCAGTTTGTTCATAAGGAAACCTCCATGTTTTTCACATTTACTTCTTCTGCGGTGGAAAGTTCCGGCTTGTCCGTTTGCAGATTCATGAATCCGCTTTGTGATGCAGCCCTTTGCAGGTCTGCACCCATCCACCACACGCTCCAATTTTACGCTAAATGCGAACAACGCTCTTTTTGCTCTGCACAAAATCCTACATCGTTTGGCGTAAAATTGGCGTATGGCGTAGTTTTCGCTGGAAATCCGTCAAAAGAAAAAGCCCGAAACTTCTCAGTACATCAAGAAGTTTCAGGCTTTGTTTTGCTTAAATTGGGAATTTACTGCTCAATCGGCTTCATCGTGGGGAACAGCAGCACATCACGGATAGAGGCACTATCGGTGAGCAGCATCACCAGACGGTCTACGCCGAAGCCCAGACCGCCCGTGGGGGGCAGACCGTACTCCAGTGCGTTGACGTAGTCGTAGTCCACCTGTGCCTTGCACTCGGGCTCCAGCGCCTTGCGCTCGGCCACCTGACGCTCGAAGCGGCCCTTCTGGTCGATGGGGTCGTTCAGCTCGCTGAAGGCGTTGCCGTACTCGGTGCAGTCGATGAAATACTCGAAGCGCTCGGTGAAGGCGGGATCATCCGGCTTGCGCTTGGCCAGCGGGCTGATCTCCACAGGGTAATCGTAGATGAAGGTGGGCTGGATCAGCTTGTCCTCCACAAAGGCGTCGAAGAACTCGGCCAGAATGGCGCCCTTGGTGGGCACCTCGGGCAGTTCCACGTTGTGCGCCTTGGCGGCAGCGATGGCGTCCGCATCGGTCTGCCAGTCGTTGAAGTCCACACCGGAATACTTCTTCACAGCCTCCACCATGGTCAGGCGCTCCCAGTGGCTCATATCGATCTGCTTGCCCTGATACGGAATGACCAGACTGCCGCAGATCTTGAGGGCAAGGCGCTTGTACAGCTCCTCCACCAGATCCATCATGCCATGGAAATCCGTAAAGGCCTGATACAGCTCAATGGTGGTGAACTCCGGGTTGTGCTTGGGGTCCATGCCCTCGTTGCGGAAGATACGGCCCACCTCGTACACGCGATCCATGCCGCCCACGATCAGGCGCTTGAGGTACAGCTCGGTCTCGATGCGCAGCACCATGTCCATGTTCAGGGTGTTGTGATGGGTGTAGAAGGGGCGCGCGGAAGCACCGATCTCGAACGGGGTCAGGATGGGGGTATCCACCTCCAAAAAGCCCTTCTCGTCCAGATAAGCGCGGATCTCCTTCAGGATGCGGCTGCGCTTGATGAAGGTGTCCTTCACCTCCGGGTTTGCGATCAGGTCCACATAGCGCTGACGGTAACGCATCTCGGTATCGGTCAGGCCGTGGAACTTTTCGGGCAGGGGGCGCAGGCTCTTTGCCAGCAGGGTCAACTCGGTGGCGCGCACGCTCAGCTCGCCGGTCTTGGTGCGGAACACCTCGCCCTTCACGCCGATAATGTCGCCCACGTCCAGCTTTTTAAAGGCGGCGTAGGCCTCGTCACCCAGCTCGTCGCGGCGGACATAAAGCTGGATATCGCCCTTGTCGTCGCGCAGATGGGCAAAGCTGGCCTTGCCCATGACGCGCTTGGACATCATACGGCCTGCCAGTGCCACCAGCTTGCCGCTGTCGGTCTCGTTGGGCAGTTCCTTAAATTCTTCCTTCAGGTCAGCGGAATACGCGTCCTGCGGGAACTTGGTCAGGGTAAAGGGGTCGTTGCCGGCGGCCTGCAGGTCGGCCAGCTTCTGGCGGCGCACCTGTACCTGCTCGCTCTCGGACAGACCCGCAGCGGGATTTCTCTTTTGCTCTTCCATGGTTACTCCTACTTAGTTTGCAGAATGGGTGATGGCCAGCACGGTGTACACCACGGTCTGGCCGGTGGGCAGCAGCACTTCGGCCTTATCGCCCACAGCCTTGCCCATCAGGGCGTGGCCTACGGGGCTCTCATCGCTGATCTTGCCGTTGAAGGCGTCAGCCTCGGTGCGACCCACGATATCGTATTCCTCGGCTTCGTCCTCGCCGGTCTCGCGGATGGTAACGTGGGTACCCACGGAGACGTTATCCACGCTCAGCTCGCTCTCGTCGATTATAACTGCGTTCTTGATGGTCTGCTCCAGTTCGGTGATGCGGTTCTCCACCAGACCCTGCGTATTCTTGGCCTCGTCGTACTCGCTGTTCTCAGACAGGTCGCCGTGGCTGCGGGCTTCCTTGATCTCTTCAGCCAGCTCCTTGCGGCGGACGGTTTTGAGGTATTCCAGCTCCTCCTGCATTGCCTTCAGACCGGCAGCGGACATCTTGATCTCTTGTGCCATTTGAGAATCTCTCCTTGTTATTAGCTGTATTTCTTTCGCGCAGCCACAAAGCCGCACAGAAATGCCATTTTGACTACACTATTATAATAGCAAGCCGGTGCCTTGTCAACAAAAAAGGCGGTGCTGGGGCAAAAAAGCACGCAGAGCGGAAGAACGGCAGGGGCAGAGCCGATCAAAGAGTGATACTTTCGATAATTCGTGCTCTTTTTGGGCATTTTGCGCCATTTCCCTTCCAAAATACGATAAAATGTAATATAATGGAAGTACCGTAATACATACCCCCCCCCCGTAAATAATACGAGGGGAAAAAGGAGGTTGTACCATGAAACAAGGCAAACTTATCCGACGTGCAGTATCGGCAGCGCTAACCGGATGCATGATGTTCACCCTCTCAGCCCCGGCTCTGGCTGAGAGCACTGATGCACTGATGCAGTTGAACATCAGCGGCAACCGTGCGGTCAGTGTGCTGGATGCGGAAAACGGCAACGGCATCACAGTTAATGGCGTAGAGGTCACAGATGCTAACAAGGACGATGTCCTTGCAGGAACCTTGAATGCCGGTAAACTCAGATATGAAAACGGTGCATTATGCTCAGATAATGTACAGCTCTCAGGTATTCTGCGTGTAACTGCGCCGGGCACGAATATTGAACTGAACGGCGGAGCGTACAGTCCTCTGGCTACAATCTATATTAATGATGCAGATAACGTAACAATCTCCAGCGATAACTACTCCGCGATTGGCAATAAGGCAGAGATTGACTGCACCGGAAAAGTAACGATCAATGCGTCTGGTAATTTTGGCACCTATGCCATAGGTGCCCGTTCTCAGGCAGACGAGGGCACTCTGATCATTCGGAATGCCAGTGCAGTAGAGATCAATGCACCCCAGTATAATCAGGTCATCGGCGGACGGAAGGGCATCGCCGATATTACCTGCAACGGTCCTGTTACCATCCGCGGTAATGCAGAAAGCGGCAATAGAATTGCCAAGAACTTCACCTACCAGCGCACGGATGGTGCAGACTACGTCTACTACACCAGCGAGGATGCGGAGACAGAAGCCATCGACGGAAGCATTACACCCATCCCGTCCGATGCACCCTACAGCTATCTGCATATTGAGGAAAAGACGTTTTCCGCAATTACCGTAAACAATGGAATCGCAAAAGCGGGCGGAAGCGAAGTGCAAATGGCCTTCAACGGTCAAAAAGTGACCGTCACCGCCCAGATTGATGAAACTGACGAGCGAAAATTTGACGGCTGGGAAGTAGTAAATGCTCCCGCAGGCTTTACGATCTCTGCCGAAAAACTGGCGCAGAAGGAATTTTCGTTCATCATGCCTACAGGCAATGTAGAACTGACCGCACACCACAGCAACAAGCTTGAGGTGTCCGGCGGTACTGCCAAAGTGAACGGTAACAGCAATGCAGACTTTGCCCGCCCGGGCGCAGCCGTTACCGTGACCGCAGGCAGCCCCGAGGATTACCAGTTTGACCACTGGGAGGTATCTGGCGGCAATATCGGCAAGACCGAAGAGGAGCTGAAGGTCAGCCCTCTGAGCTTCACCATGCCGGATGCAGCCGTCAAGCTGACCGCTGTCTACAAGGCTGCTGTCAAGGTGAGCAACGGTACTGCCCAAACGGACAATACCACCGGTGAGACGGTGTATGCACTGGAGGGTGCATCCGTTACCGTGACCGGTCACGACAGCAACGCAAGCTTTTCCAAGCTCGTAGGCTGGAAGCTCAAAAAGGGCAGCCTTACTGCAATCATCGATGCGGACGGCAATAGCCTGAATGTTACGGTGGACGCAGAAAACAATTATCTGCTGGATGCCAGCGGGGCAAAGATCAAAAACGAAACTTTTACGTTCACCATGTCTGACAAGCCTGTGGAACTGAGTGCTGTCTACAGTATTCCCGCCATCGCAATGAGTCTGCCGGTCATCGTGGAAGGCGGTACAATCAATTGCACGCAGGACAGCTTTGTGCGTGTAAAGGCGGGCGAAAAAGTCACGATCAAGGCTGATGCACCTGCTGAAAACATGCAATTCCATCACTGGAAAGTGGAAGAAGGCACCAGCGCGGACTTTGGCGTAACGGTCGGCACGCTTGGCTCTGATACGGAGCAGGGTACTGAGGAGATCGCATTCATCATGCCCCGGGGTGCTGTCAGACTGACAGCACAGTGGTCCGCTACTCCGGCGACCCGACCCGATCCAGATCAGCCGCTGGACGAGGATTTCGGTGTTGATACTCCTCAGCCGAAGCCCGAACCTGAAGAGCCCGAAGCACCCGCAGAGTCCGCCGCCGGTGCTATTGCAGCAGTCGCCATTGGCGGCGCAGCAGTCTGGGGCGGCTACGAGATCACTACCCGCGCCATCCTGAAGAACCTGCTGCCCGCAGATGCAGCCATCCCCAAGACTCAGGGCCAGCTGGCTGAGCTGCTGTGGCAGAACGCAGGCTGCCCCCAGCCCACCATTGCACAAGCCACCGATGCCGCTGCCGCCGCCCGCTGGTGTGTCGAGCAGGGCTATCTGGAAGAGGATTTCGCCCCGGAAAAGTATGTACCCAAATACAAGGTGATCCGTATCCTCAAACAGGCTAAAAGCGCCACATAACCTCTGATATCATCTCACATCACTGCACAAAAATGGACGGAGGAGCGTCTTTGACGTTTCTCCGTCCATTTTCTTTTAACACACTCAGACCAGCTTTGGCACCTCTGCGGTCAGCAGTTCTGCCAGCCGGGCGTGACCCTTGCAAGTCAGGTGCATAAAGTCCACCTCGTTGAACTCGCACTCGGCGGCGTCCATAAAGTGCACGCCCTGCCGCTCGGCTACGATGCGCAGCAGCTCGGCGACCCCGCGGGATTTTTCCACGCAGCCTGCGCCCATGACGGCATCGTGGAAGCCGTCCTTGATGCAGGGCGGCGCCACCACCAGAATGTTAGGCGCTTTGCCGCCCCAGCAGTCCACGCTTTTCACCTTGAGCAGCAGCCGCTCCATGCCCGCACCGATGCAGGCGGCGTTTGCGCCAAAGCGCTCCTTGACGTCATTCGTGCCCAGCATGATGATGAGCAGGTCGATGACCTCGTGGCTCTTGAGCAGGGCGTAAGCCACGCTCAGCGCATCCATGGATTCGTGCAGCGGGTCCACGAATACGGTAGTGCGGCCGGAAAGCCCCTCCTCGGTGACTAGATACTCCTCGCCCAGCGCCTTTTGCAGGCGGCAGGTCCAGCGCTCGTCCTCGTTGAAGCGGATGCCGTGGTCGGCGCAGTCGTTGGGGTCGGCGCAATAGCCGTGGGTGTTGGAATCACCCAGACAGAGAATATGCTTTTTCATAACCAAATCACTCCTTTTCCATCGTCTGCCGGAAGTAGTACACAGCGCCCACCATCCCGGCGTCATTGTGCAGCTGCGCGGCACGAATTTCCAGCCCTTCGGCAAAGGCGGGCATGACGGATGCTTTCACCTTTTCAGCGATAGGCTCGATAAGCAGCTTCTGCTGGGCAGACACGCCGCCGCCGATCAGGATCAGCTGCGGGTTGAAGATATGCACCATGCCTGCAAGCCCCTGCGCGATCTCGTCCGTCCATACGTCCAGCAGCGCCAGCACGGTCTCGTTGCCCGCTTCTGCGGCGGCAAAGATGGCGCGGCCATCCTTCCATGCCGGGTTTTCCTCCTGCGCGGCGCGCACCAGAGCAGTGGTGGCAGCGTAGCGCTCCCAGCAGCCCTTTGCGCCGCAGGTGCAGTCCACGCCGTCCAGCGCATGGGTGCGGTAGTGGCCCAACTCACCGCCCAGACCCCGCGCACCTTCCAGCAGACGGCCGCCGGTCAGGATGCCTCCGCCCACGCCGGTGCCCAGCGTCACGCCGATGACGTCCGTATAGCCCTGTGCACCGCCGACCCACACCTCGCCCAGTGTCATGCAGTTGGCGTCGTTGGCTACCGTGACCGGCAGACCAAAGGTCTTTTCCAGCTCCGCCTTGATGGGTGCGCCGATGTAGTTGGGCAGATTGCCGCAGGTACCCGCCACGATGCCCTTGCGGCTGTCGATCTGCCCGGTGGCAGAAACGCCGATGCCCGCAAGGCTTTCCGCCGGGACGCTCTGCGCGGCAAGGAAAGCTTGTGCAGCCTTCAGCACGGTGATCAGGATGGGGGTGCGGTAGCCGTCAAAGCTTACGCTCTCTTCGGCTTTCGCCAGCACTGCACCGGCTTCGTCCACGATGCCCAGCTTGACGGCGGTGCCGCCGATGTCGATACCAAGATAGTGTTTCATAGCAGGCACTCCCCTGTGTTATTTCTTTGCGGCGTTGATGGCACCGGTAAAGCGTGCGGTGATCTCTGCCGGGCGGGTAATGGCACCGCCCACCACCAGCGCAAAGGCACCGGCTTCCAGCGCCTTGACCGCCTGCTCCGGGTAGTGGATATGACCCTCGGCAATGATCTTTGCCGGGCACTCTGCGGACAGCTTGCGGATGAAGTCAAAGTCGATATCATCAATGCCGGTGGTCTCCGGGGTGTAGCCGCGCATGGTGGTGCCTACAAAGTCGGCACCGGCTTCGGCGCAGAGCATGGCATTTTCAAGGTTATCGCAATCAGCCATCACCAGCTGTTCGGGGTACTTTGCCTTGATGGCGCGGATGAACTGCGCGGAGGTAGAGCCGTCCGGGCGCAGCGCACCGGTGCCCTGCACGGCAAGGATATCCACGCCGCAGGCCACCAGCTCGTCCACTTCCTTCATGGTGACGGTAATGTACATGGGCGTGCCGGGGTAATCCTTTTTGATGATGCCGATGACCGGCAGGTCCACCACCTGCTTGATCTGGGTAATGTCCCGCACGGTGTTGGCGCGGATGCCCACAGCCCCGCTCATGGCGGCAGCTTTCGCCATCAGGGGCATGACCCCGCCCTCCTTGGTATACAGCGGCTCGTGCTCCAGTGCCTGACAGGACACGATGAGTCCGCCCTTGATCTGTGCAAACAGCTTTTCCTTATCCATTCTTACTCCTCCATTCTGATCTTGACAACGGCCTTGCGCACGCTGACGCAGCCGTGCTGTACAAGGCCGGGTTTATGCAGTTCCTCCGGAAAGAACAGTACAAAGCGTCCTTCGCCCAGTGCACCGGTCACTACGCTGGCACTGTCCTGAAAGCCGCAGTCCCCGGTAAACTCCCCGATCTCCGCGCCGGGCAGATTGGTGTAGCCCCAGCCCTCGCTGCCGGTAAGATCCACCTGTAAATCAGCATAAAGCTTGTGGTACTCCGGGTGGTAGCCCGCGTCTGGGTGCAATGTGGCATCCATCAGGTTGATGAACACCTTATCGCCGTCCACCTCGGTGCGTCCCAGCGGCAGGGCGGCAAGGTCGTGGGTAAGCAGATAGTCAATGGCGGTATCCAAGTTGGGGTGCAGTCCCCTGTACCGGCCCAGATGCTGCAAGGTATCGCAGATCATTCGCGTTTCCTCCAATAAAAGAAGCGCCCGCCTCCCCTCTGAAAAAGAGACGGAGAGGGGCGCTTTTATCCTGTTACAGCTTTGCGATGGCAGCTTCGATCATGGCCTGTGCCTCGGCAACGATGGGCTCATCCTCGGGGATCAGGCCGGGCATCGGGGCGCGCACGCTGCCCAGCTCCAGACCATACATCCGGCGCAGAATCTCCTTTTGCACGGCATACAGGTTGCCGTGGGCAGAGCACATCTTGTAGATGATGCGGTTGGCCTCGTACTGGATAGCGCGTGCCTTTGCGATCTCGCCCTTTTCCAGATGGGCATTCATGGCCAGATACAGCTCCGGCATTACGGCATAAGTACCGCCGATGCCGCCGTCTGCACCGATGACGCGGCCGGAAACGAACTGCTCGTCCGGGCCGTTGAACACCACAAAGTTTCCCTCGCCGCGGGCGGCGATACCGGCATCCTTGAACATCTGGATGTCCTGCGTGGGCATGGAGCTGTTTTTCACGGCCACCACGTTGGGGTTCTTCAGCATCTCGTTCAGCAGGCTCATGGTCAGCGCCGTGCCAGCCAGCTGCGGGATGTTGTAGATGACGAACTCGGTGTTGGGTGCTGCTGCGGACATATCGTTCCAGTACTTGGCAATGGCGTACTCCGGCAGGTGGAAGTAGATGGGCGGGATGGAGGCAATGGCGTCCACGCCCACGCTCTCGGCGTGGCGTGCCAGCTCCATGCTGTCGGCGGTGTTGTTACAGCCAACGTGGGCAATCACGGTCAGCTTGCCCTTGGCTTCGCTCATCACGGCTTCCAGCACCGTCTTGCGCTCCTCGACGTGCTGGTAGATGCACTCGCCGGAGGAGCCGCCCACATACACGCCCTTGACGCCCTTGGCGATCAGGTGACGGGTCAGCGCCTTGACCCCCTCCACCGAAATGTTGCCCTCTGCGTCATAGCAGGCGTAAAAGGCAGGGATGACACCCTGATATTTTTTGATATCTTTCATGTTTCAAGCCCTTCTTTGCAATCAGTAATAATTCAAGATAAAATAGTCGTTCGTATCAGGTTCTGAGGCTTTTTGCTCCGGGCGGGGGGTATTTTTGCCCTCTTGCCGCTGTCGCAATTTTAGCCCTTGACCGCACCCATTGCGATGCCCTTGGTGAAGTACTTCTGGAAGATGAGGAAGATGATGATGATCGGCACTGCGGCCAGTGCGGCACCGGCCATGATCAGGCCGAAGTCGGTGCTGTTCTCTGCCTGCAGTTTTGCAATGCCCAGCGAGATGGTCAGGTTGCTGGTGCTGGACAGCATGATCAACTGCATGAAGTAGTCGTTCCAGCTGTTGATGAAGGTAAAGATGGCCAGTGCACCGATACCGGGCTTGACCATGGGCAGCACGATCTTGACAAAGGTGCGTGCCTCGCTGGCACCGTCGATGCGGGCAGCTTCCAGCATTTCTGTGGGGATGCCCTCACTGAACTGCTTCATCAGGAACACGCCGAACGGCCAGCCCACGATGGGGAAGATGACCGCCCAGATGGTGTTGTACAGGTTCAGTGCGCTCATCTCCCGCAGCAGGGGGATCAGGATGACCTGCTTGGGCAGTGCCATAGCGCAGACGATGAGGGTGAACAGCAGCTTGCGGCCCACAAAGCGCTTTTTGGCCAGCGCATAACCGGCCATGGCGGCGGTCAGGCAGGTAAGGATCATGGACATAACGGCCATGAACACAGTGTTGATCATCCAGCGGATGGCAGCGGGAGCCATGGGGCCTACCGAGAAGTAGACGGGCTCGCCGCTGGCGCTGAATTTGGAGCCGAAGGGCACAGCCAGCTGCCACAGCGGGGCACGCTTGCCGGCAAACAGCTTCTGGTAGTTGGTCAGCACCCACTGGCTGGGCCACCACTCGGGGGTAGTGGCGTTGATGGCGGCACCGGTCTTGAAGGAGCCGGTGATGATCCAGTACAGCGGGAAGGCGAACAGCACCGCCATGATGCTGATGAGGATGATCGCCAGAATGGCGTAGGCGCTCATCTTTTTCAGTTTACTGGGATGGCGCTCCAACGGTTTTTGCTTTTTTGCAGCAGTTGCACGCATTGTTCCGCACCTCCTTAATTATCCTTGTTGCCCAGCTTGAACTGGACAGCAGACAGAATGGCGATGATCACCGCCAGCACCACGCCCATGGCGTTGCCGTAGCCGTACTTGTACTGCTTGAAGGCGGTGTAGTAGATGTAGTACATAATGGTATCGGTCTTGTGGTTGGGGCCGCCGGAGGTCAGCAGCTGGATCAGTGCAAAGCACTGGAAGGAGTTGATGGTGGTGATGACCAGAATGTACAGGGTGGTGGGCATAATGGCCGGCCACTTGATCTTCCAGAAGCACTGGAAGTCGGTCGCGCCGTCCACTTCGGCAGCCTCCACGATGGACTGATCCACGTTGCCCAGTGCCGAAACGTACAGCACGATGGGCTGACCCACGGAGGTAGTGAGCAAAATCAGGATGATACAGCCCAGTGCAAACCGCTCGTCACCCAGCCAGTTGATGTTCTTGTCCAGAATACCAAGGCTCTTGCCCAGATAGTTGAAGATGCCGTAGTAGTTATTGTACATCCACTTCCACACCACGGTAACGGCAACCGAGCCGGTGACCACGGGCAGGTAGAACACGCAGCGGAAAAGGCTTGTCGCCCACTCCGGCAGGTCTACGATGGCGGAGGACACCCACAGCGAGAAGATGCAGGTGATGGGCACCGACACGATGACGATGACGAAGGTGTTCTTTAATGCACCAAGGAAGATGGGGTCGGCAAACAGGGTCTTGTAGTTTGCCAGACCCACAAAGATATCCGCGCGGTTCATGGTGGAGTCAAAGAAGCTGGTCACCACGCAGAGGATCATGGGGTAGATGACGAAGCCCAGAAAGAAGATCAGGCTGGGCAGCAGGAAGCAGTAGGAGGCGAAGGTTTCGCGCCGTACCAGCGCACTGCTGCGTTTGGGCTCTTTCATTGCCGTCTTTGCAGCCAAGAGGATCACCAAACCTTTCGTTTGAGAGTGTTTTTTCCGTAAAAGGGCCCCTCCCTCACCCGGAGGAAGGGGCCTTGCGGTTCAGCTGTGATGCAGTTCAGAAAAAGTAGCGCTTATGCCTCGGCGGCAGCGGCTGCGTTTGCGTTGTCCACAAAGGTCTTGACGGCAGTCTCGACGGCCTCGCCGGAGCCCACGCGCTGCAGCATGTTCCACCACTCGGTGCGGGCAGTGGTCCAGCCCGGGGTGATCTGGTAGTAGTCGCCCAGATAGCCCATGAACTTGCTATACTCGCTCATGACCTCGTTGCCGGCGTAGATGTCGCCCACGCTGGTGCGGACGGGGAAGTAGGTGGAAGCCAGCACGCTGTCCTTGACCTGAGAGGGATCGGCAGCGATGAACTCGATAAAGGTCTTTGCAGCCTTGATCTTGGCCTCGTCGCCGTTATCAAAGATGCCGAAGCCCCAGATGCCGCCGCACAGCTTCGGGTCGCCGCTTTCGGTGGGGAATGCCATGGGGAAGATCTCGTCGCCGCTGATGGTCTGGCCTGCGGCAGCGGTGTCAGCGTTCAGCTGCTGTGCAATGTTCCAGCAGAAAGCCATCTGCAGGGTGCCGTTGCGGAACAGGGTGATCTCCTCGCCGCCGTTGATGGAGGGATCGAAGTTGACGCCCTTTGCATCGTACAGAGTCTGAATGGCCTTGATGTTCTCGGCAGAGTCGGCGGTGTACTTGGTGTGGGCTGCATCGGTAAAGGTGCCGCCGTACATATTGTTGATGATGGCGCGGGTGCCCTGGTCGCCGCCCTGACCGCTGCAGTAGATGGCTGCCACGTTCTCGTAGCCGCCCTTGTACAGTGCGTCCACAGTGTTCAGGAAGCCCTCGGTGCTCCAAGTGTGCTTGTCGGTATCAATGTACTTGTCCGCGCCCACTTCCTTGACCTTGGTCATGTTCACGGCCATGCAGTGTGCGGTCATGCACAGGGGGTACTCGTAGTAGTCGCCCTTCTCGTTGTGGCAGGCAGACTCCACAGAAGCGTAGATGTCTTTCTTGGCATCATCGGTCCACAGATCGTTCAGCGGAGCCATAACGCCCTTGGCACCCCAGTTGGCCACCAGACGCTCGGGGCCTTCCATGACCAGATCGGGTGCGCTGCCGCCCTCGATGGCGGTGTTCACCTGATCGTCGCCGTTGGTGTAGTCCAGATACTCCACGGTCACCTTGATATCGGGATACTTTGCGTTGAAGCTGGAGATCAGGTTCTGGACAGTCTCGTCATTGCCCCAGCCGCCGATGGGGTATGTCCACAGCTTGATGCTTGCGCCGGTGCTGGCTGCACTTGCAGCAGCAGAGGAAGCGGTGGAGGAAGCAGCAGTGCTGGTGGAGGAGGAACCGCCGCAGGCGGCCAGTGCACCGGCAGCGCCCAGAATACCGGCAGCCTTCAGGAAGGAACGGCGGGAAATGCAGTTTTTCATGGTAGATTCTCCTTGTTCATCTTCTTCGACCCATCGGGGGATCGTACTCCGTTTTGCTCGTAGCGGCTGCTCGTGTCCGCAGCCGTTGTTTGTAGCCTAATTATAGAAAATTATTTTCATTTTGTCTATTCGTTCTTTTCATAAATTTTCATTTTTAAACCCGGCAGCCTGCACAAAATTGTGGGATATCAGAAAAAACACAATATTTTCATCCACTTTACTTGTCAAAATAGTTACAAAACGGTACACTTTCCCCGGTTGCTCTGAAAATCACTTTCAGCTTTGAAATTGTAAAAATGAAAAGCATTTTCACCATTTGGGCCGTTTTTTCCTTCAAAACTGTGCCCTCTGCACAGAATCGGCGGGTAAAATGTGTTCATTACGCCTCTTGCACAGCGGCGCGGTTTCTCTTATACTTTTATATAAGAAGGTAAGCACGAACACGGCACCGGCACCCGCCGGCGGCCTAAGTCAGGAGAGGGAAGAATGTCTACAAATTTTTGGGAGCTGCTGCAGCAGCACCAGAATGACCTGACAAAATCGGGTCACATGGTGGCCGACTATCTGGTGCAGCACGCAGCAGAGGCACAGTATCTGTCCATCTCATCCCTGGCAAGGGAATGCAAGGTGGCAGAGGCTACGGTGTTCCGGTTCTGCCGGGCGCTGGGGTTTGAAGGCTACCATGAAATGCGCATTGCATTGGCACAGGCCAACGCCACCGGGGTACTGGTAAATCAGCAGGCACCCAGCCCGGATGCCGACACCACCACCCTCTGCGAGCACGCATCGGCTCTTTTTATGACCGCCATCAACGGCACACAGAACGCCCTGTCGCCGGAGGCAGTGGACCAGGCAGTGGCACTGCTGC
>ERZ1106952.386-NODE-386-length-22163-cov-50.195450_pt1 | contig 22163 bp, 15 predicted proteins | sample MGYA00403677_ERZ1106952 | MGnify/ENA primary metagenome ERZ1106952 (study PRJEB35170, sample SAMEA104062415) | human gut metagenome | biome: human gut; feature: human-associated habitat; material: faeces | place: Denmark | collected 2012-05-14 ...
TTTGAGCTATTAGACAAAGCTTTTGTAGAAATGAAAAACAGTAAACGTGAAATTTTCGATTTAAGGCGCATAAAAGAGACGAGATGAGGAATGTATCGAGAAGAAATGAAATTCTTTTCTAAGGGGCAAAAGAAAGGCTCTAGCAACGTTTTTGCAAACAAATGTTTGCAATAGCTTTATAAAAATCCAAAAAATTCTTCTTGCCGCGTTGGATATGCCTGAAAAAAGTGAAAAATCACAAAATTGAGATTTTCTTATTTGTTGTTTTAATTTTAATGATTAATTGCGAACGTGATTTTTAATTGTCTGTTTTGTAAATATTAAATATCTGTCAGAAGAAAACGAGAAAGAGACGAATGTAGAAATGAATTTTGAAAATAAGATACCCGTGTGTTTAATGAGAGATATTTAAAAATCTGTAAGTTGATTAAACTCGTACATGGTAGCTTGTTTCGGGGATCGCAATTTTTATAAATATGTTGGAACAACATATATTCGTCTAAGGCCGAAACAGGCACTCAAATAAAAAGTAATCGATTTAAGTAAAATCGTTCGGCTTGTTTATTTTTTGGAACAGCTTGATTTTTGGTTTTAATTGTAGTATAATGACATTGCTTGGAAAGAGGTAATATTATAGGTGATTTCGGAGAAGTGGTTCGTTTAATATATTGAATGAGATATAATTCGCGAAGGAGGCGGAATGGAAAACAACGAATTTACTGTGAACGAAAGTGATGTTCAATTTAAAAAGGTTAACAAAAACGATTGTATAGCGCTAACGGATTTGGCGGGATACACCAATCTGTCCGAGCCTAAAGCACCCATCGTAACCTAGATGCGTAGTAAAGACATTATTTCGTATCTAGGGTTTTAGAAAAAATTGCATAATCCGGATTTCAAGAGGCGCGAATTTGAAACATTTGAGGTTGAAATAGTTTACGCCGACGAAGCGGATTTGTTAAACGTAGCGTTATTCGGTAAAACGGCGGTGCAGCGGCGGAAAGAAAATTTGATGCTTAAAGACAATATCCTCAATTAAGCAAGTATAGAGGCGTTGCTTGTGATTGCCAATATGGAGAGTTGCAATGCTATTCTTATAGAGCAGAGCGTAACGCAAGAAGAGCGATTAAAACAGCTCGACGCCATGGCAGTTTTTCGGTTTCGGGTGTTACGGCAAAACAATTCGCGGTTGTTTGCAGAGGGAAAGAAAGACTAAAAGTAAAATTTTTTGAAAATGGAATGATTCAGGCACTTTATTTGGTAGGTTAAAAGGCGTTCTTCAAGAGAAAAAACAGATTGATTTTTAAACTTTTACCGAAATGGGATAGCAATTCTAAAGGTTGCATTTTTAAGAGAAAAAATAATTGGAAATAAAACTTTCTTCGAGAAAAATTTATGAAACACGAAATTTGCGATTTAAGGCGTACGGAAAAGAATGGGCGAAAGTATCAGGAGGAAAAAATGAAAAAGAATCTCGTTTTTTGGTCGTGGAACGGAAGATTGGAAAAGGAATGTTTAATCGCGGAAATGAAGGACATGAAGCGTGTTGGTATCGGTGGATTTTTTATTCACGCTCGGGCAGGATTGGAGGTTCCGTATTTTTCGGACGAGTGGTTTGAATTGATTCGTTTTTGCGCGGAATATGCTTGCTCGATAGGGCTGGAGGCTTATTTATATGATGAAAACGGATGGCCGTCGGGGACCTCCGACGGAGCTGTGCCGAAAAAGTCAAAGTGTTATCGTCAAAGTTGGCTGGACAGGTGCGGAGAAAATGAAGTCTCTTCTTCCGACGAGATCGTTATGCGGTGTGAAGAGTCCGGAAAGAATGTATTTTGGGTGAGAAGATACAATCCAGACTATACAGATTTATTGAATCGAGAAGCCGTACGTGAATTTTTAGATACTACATACGAGGTTTACCGAGAAAAAATCGGAGATTTGTTCGGGAAAAAGATTTTCGGGATTTTTACGGATGAGCCGCAAATGTCTAATGAAGGCTATCCGTTTACCGACGGGTTATTCGATATTTTTGAGGAGAGGTACGGCTATTCTTTAAAAGAAAATCTTTCGGGTCTTTCGGAGGGGGCCGAGGGAAATCGGATACGGCTCGATTACAGGGCTCTTCTCGCGGATTTATATGAAAATTCTTATTTTCACCAAGTCGGCGATTGGTGTCATCAAAACGGACTTATATTTACCGGTCATCTCGCGGCGGAGGACGGATTATATACTCAAATTCAGACGCAAGCCGATGTGATGCCTTGTTATCGCCGCTTTACCGTTCCGGGAATTGACAGTCTCGGACGGAAATATCCGTCCGTAATTTTGTTGAAACAAGTTGTATCCGCGGCGGTGCAAGCGGATATAAAGGATGTCCTCTGTGAAATTTTCGGGGCCTCGGGGCATGCTTCGACGCCGAAAGACTGGCTGAATATTCTTTTTTACGAAACCATGTACGGCATCAATACGATTTGTCTGCACTTGTCTGCGTATTCTGCGCTCGGAAGGAGAAAACGGGATTTTCCGCCGACTTTTTCCTATCATATGAATTATTTCGAAAAGATGACGCAATTTTTCGATACGGCGGAGAAATTGTGTCTGAATGCAACCGAGGGGAAAGAATATGCGGATATATTGATCATCGATCCTATCGAAAGTTTCTTTTTCCGTTATCGCAATCAAAAACGAAAAATCGGCGAAACGTCTTCCTATTCCAATGAATTGAAAGAACTTGGTATAGACGAAAAACTCAGCGCGGTTACCGTCGCATACAGAATGTTTCAAGAGGCGCTTTTAGAGCTTAATTTCGATTATCACATAGGAAACGAAAAACTGTTGCGTGAAACGGCGAAAGTCGAAGCCGGGAAACTGAAAGTCGGCAATGCTTCGTACGGTCGGGTAATTATTCCCTATTGTCTGATTTTACGAGACGAAACCACCTCGCTGCTAAGGGGATTCGCCGAAAATGGAGGAGAATTGTATTTTGTCGGGAAAATACCGAATGACGAAACGGGCGGAGAAAACACCGTTTTGCGCGCGTTGTATAACGACGGAAAATTATTGCCTTTGACGCTTCGCAAAGAGACGTTGAGCCGTCAGCTGGATTGTTACGGGTGGGTAAAAGAAACGACTTTTTATGAAGAGGATTCGATGTCTCCCGCACGGGAACTTGTATTCAGCGAGCGTATCGTCGGGAAAAACAGAAACATTTTTATCGCGAATCGCTGCCGTTACGACCGAACCGTTAGTTTCTTTTTCGGCGGCAAAAGATATTATTTTCATTTGTTCCCTGAAGAAGACGCCGTTTTATATTGCGAGAAAGAGAGGATAAAGATTTTTTATCCGTTGAACGGAGGAGAAAGCGTCCTTCAAACAGAATATTGTCCCTATCGCTTACAAAGGACGGAAGCGGTGTTTTCGGAAGAACGTTTGGACGAAAACCTTTTTGTATCGGACTGTTGCGTCGCCGCGATAAACGGAAAAAAAATCGACGAACGGTATGTCGTGCGAATAAACGAATCATTGAACAAAAAAATAAATTCCGGAGACGAATTGACTGCGGAATACTCTTTTTCTGTGTGCGATTACCGCGGCCCTTTACGGGGCGTGATAGAGGACAGTGATTTTCTTTATGAAACTTTTTTTAACGGGCAAAAAATAGAAAAAACAAAAGAATGGTTTTACGACAAAGATTTTTCGGTGTATGATTTATCGGAAAAACGACGGGAGGGAACGAATATTTTGTCTCTTCGTTACCGTATTCCGGAAAAAAAACCGGAACTTTCCGAATTTGGCTTTGAAAATGTCAAAAATAAATTCTGCGAGGTGGTTTCTTTGGAAAACGTCGTTTTAAAAGGCGATTTTTCCGTAAAAGGAGAAATAGAAGAAACAACCCGGTCGGGCCGTCGGTATTTTTCGTTACGGAACGAATTTATTTCCGGAAAGGATGCGGAAGAAAATCTTTTCCGTCGCCCGTTTTATCGCGGCAGAATGTTTTACGGAGGCAAGTTTTTCTTTGGGGAAAAATTTCGCAGAGCGTTTATAAGAATTTCGGGACAGTATTCCGTCCTGGAAATATCGTTGAATAAAAAGAAATTTGTTTTTTACGGCGGAACGGCGGAGATTACCGATATGCTGAAAACGGGAGACAATACCTTGGAGATTACGCTGTTTACATCGGACAGAAACCTTATGGGGCCACATCACTATTTCGACATGGATTCGGAAATGGTTTCGCCGGATATGTATGCGGGGAGAAAGGGGTGGTTTGACGGTTTCAATTTGCACGTCCCCGCATGCAGGATTCCCGAAGACACGTATTCGGAGAAAAAATATTTTATGGAAGAATATATAGATAAAACTATAACTCTTTTATTTAATTGAACGAAATTGTTTCGGGAATGACGATATGGCGATTCAGATAATCTGGATTTCTTGTTTTTTCGAGAACGATGGAAAAGGCGTTTTGGCCTATCGCCAGGGCGTTTTGTTTGATATAATTGAACTTGTACTGTAAAAGGTCATAAAGGTTTTCGAATTCTTCGTCGAAAATCATCAGATCTTTTATGCTCAGAAGATTGATTCCGTTTTTCAAAACTTTTGCGGTTTTCAGCCCGAGCTCGTAATTGAAAGAAATCACAGCTTCCAGCCGAGGATTGCTTTTTATAAAATTTTCGATGATTTTTTCGGCTGTTTCGTCGTAATGGTCTAAAGTATTCAGTATCAGATTTTTATTCATGGGGATATTGTGTTCGCCTAAAGCGTCTCGATATCCCCTATATCTTTCGAGGAGGGAAAAAGCGGATTCGAAAGGCTGAGAGATGACGCCGATGTTTGTTTTTCCCTGACGGATAAAATGTTTGACAACTTTATAAGTCGTGCGTTTATTATCCGAAGTAATAGAGCTCATTTCTACGCCGTGCAAAAGGTTGTCTATAACGACCAACGGATAATTTTTCAGGGAAAGGCGTATGATTTCTTTGTTATAAGTGGTATCGGTGACGGGGAAAATAATCAGCCCGTTGCAATAGGATAAAAATTTTTTAATCAACGACATTTCGAGATCCTGATTGTAGTTGGAAATGGCAACGAGGACGTCCCATTCGTTTTGTATTGCCAGGCTCTGTATTCCGTCGAGTATTTCGATCATATATTTACTTTTCAAATCCGGAAGAATGACCGCCACCGTCTTTCGGATTTTATTTATTTCTGAAGTGCGGGGGGGGGGTAGAGTTTCTTTATATTTATTCAGCTTAGACAATTTTTTCTCGCTGAGGTTGTTGTTTATTTTTGTGCCGGCTCCCTTTTTTCGGATAAGATAACCTTCTTGCGTCAAATCAAGAATCGCCCGTCTGGAGGTGACTCTGCTTACGCCGAATTGCAAGGCTAGCGCCATTTCCGACGGGAAATCGTATTTGCCGTTTGTATAATTTGTGTAGATAAGTCTCAATAAATATTCTTTGATCTGATTGTAAAGAGGGGGCCTTGAAACATACATGGTTTAGTTCCTTTATGATTGAAATATGTATTAATTGTAACATATATTTTTTAACATTTCAATAAGTTTGCTCAAGAAAAGAAAGAGATTATAAAAAATATGTATTAAGTAATACAGCTTTATTGTCCGAAAGTAAAAAAGGGTATTGACAACAAAAAAAAGCGATTATATAATAAATTTGACAGAGGAGGGTTCAAGATGAAAAAAATAAAATTTATAACTATGTTTGTGGCTGCTGCGATTTCGCTTCAGGGGGTATTACATTTTTCCGCTTGCGGAAAAAATGACGGAATCGTCATTTACGTGGACGGAGGCGGTGCAAACGGCAATTTTAATACGACGGCTTCCATGGATAAAACTCCCGAAAATCCTTATCCTTACAATACCTTGGAAACGTTGGCCTGCGAGTATATGGAGGCGCATCCCGACGTAAAAATCGTTATCAACAAAAGTTCTTTAAACGGCGACCGCGAATCGATCGTATCGCTTCTGACGGCTGAGGAAGCACCTCATTTGCTCTACCAGATATCTCCGGACCTTTTGTCGGACGCGAAGAACGGCTGGATCGTCGATTTGACGGAATATCTCGCTCAGCCTAACGAATATTGCGCCGAAGGAACGGCGGGCAGCGAGAAGTGGTCGGATATCTACAATGAAAAAGAACTACTTGCCACTCGTGCTTCGGACGGGAGATATTATGACGTATGTCTTGAAAAAATTCCCATCGGAATTCTTTATAACAAGAATATGTTCAAGAGTGCGGGGCTTGCGGACGAGGAGGGCAACATTATCGTGCCCGATACGTTCGGCGAACTTCTTTCCGCGCAGAAAACGATTTACGAAACTTTGGGAAAAAATCCCTATTTCCCCATTTACACATGGTACGATATCGTTCTCGAAGTGTCCGTATTCGCCGATTTATTTGAAGAATACGATTCGATTGAAAAAGACGGGTTTATAAGCACGGAAGAACTTGTAAAGGCTTATACGAAAGGAAGCTGGGGAATCAACAGTACACCCGGAACGGAGGCCGAAAAGCGTTACAGGGAATATTTCAGGCTGATGAAGCAAAAGACGCAGTACTACCCGACGGCTTGGACTTCGTACGACGCGTTGGAAGAATTTCTGAAAGGGAACGTTGCGATGATCGAGGCTACGGGCGGACATATGGCGCAAGCGGCAAACGACGGGACGAAAGATTTCGAAGTGGGTGTTTTCGGATTTCCGACGCTTTCGGAAGAAGATTCGAAATACGGAGGCAGCGGCGTTTATCGTGGAACGGCGGGGCTTTGCACCGGATATTTCGTAACGAATGCGGCGACCAGAGACGGACAGGAGACGGTAGAGGCATGCGTCGATTTTCTTAAATTTCTTACGGCGCCTCAGAACAATAACCGCCTGGTGAACGATCTGGGGCTTGGGCTTCCGATTTCTTCCGATGCGAAAATTAACGAACTGTTTCAGCCGTTGGTGGATATTTATCAGACCGATTGCAAAGATCCGAACCGTTACGATTGGAATACGTTTTGCAGCTGGAACGCATTTAACAAAGTCTATTACGATACTTTCTTAAATACCGTTCAGGCTTATCAGATGGGAAAATTGGATATCGACGAGGCGCTTGACGCGATGGCGTCGGCGACGGAAACGGCGGTGCAAAAATCTATGAAAGATAATGGATGGTCGAGCGACAGATGGAATTGACGGACGCTAAGAAAAAAAAGAAAAAGTGGAAGGAATTCGGCGGGCTGCTGTGGATATTGCCCGGCTTCGTGCTGCTGCTGATTTTCAGTTATTATCCGCCGATCGCTTCGTTTTATTATTCTTTGACTGATTGGAACGCAAAACGGGCGGAATTTATCGGATTTGCCAATTTTACGGAGTTATTCCACGATACGATATTTCTTAATTCCATCAAAACTTCTTTGGTTTTGACGTGTACGGGAATATTGTTAGGCAATGTCGCGACGATCGTTCTCGCCGAGCTGCTGTTCAATCTCAAGGGGCAGCGTCTCGGCGGGACATACAGATTTTTCTTTGTTTTGCCCTGTCTCGTGCCGGGAATCGTCACCATGCTGCTTTGGAATAAAATCATATTTGCTGTCAACGATGCGGGGCTTATGAATACGATTTTGCTCGGACTCGGGCTTATTAAAGAGCCTTTGGCGTGGTATGCGGGCGAGAATACCGTCATTGTCAGCCTTATCCTTACGAATTTCCCTTGGGTTGCGGGAACCTCTTTTTTAATTTATCTTGCGGGGTTGCAAAATATTCCAGCCGAAATCATCGAGGCGGCGACTTTGGACGGCATTACGATTTGGAAGAGGATAATCCATATTGATTTCCCTTTTCTTTTGGGACAGATACGGTATTTCTTGATTCTCGGTTTTATCGGCGGGCTGCAAAACTATAATATGCAATTGCTGTTTACGAAGGGTGGACCTTTTTACAAAAGCATGGTTCCCGGGTATTACATCTATTGGAACGCCTTTAATAATACCCGATTCGGGTACGCGTGTGCCTGCGGTATCGTAATGTTCTTCATTATATTTGTTTTAACTCTGCTCGTCAACAAGCTGAAATCTTCGGAGGATGTGATGTAATGAATTTGGCAAAGAAAAAAATATCGGCGGGACAAATCGTTTCCAATATAATTATTTTGATTTTGCTTTTTATGTCACTGTATCCGATTGGTTTGATGCTGATAAAAAGCGTAAAGACCATCGATCAGGAAATTCATCACGGATTCGCTTTAACCTTTCCCTTTCATTGGGCGAACTATTCCTTGGCTTGGAAATCGGTGAACGGATATATCGGCAATACATTTTTGCTTGCGATTTGCAATACGCTCGGGATTCTTTTGATTTGTTCCTGTATGGCATTCGGGTTTACCAGGTACAATTTCTCGGGAAAAAATGCTTTGTTTATGGCGGTATTGGCGTTGACCATGGTCCCCGGTGTGCTTACCCTGATTCCGCAATATTGCATGGTAAAGGATTTCAATCTGATCAATACCCGGCTCGGCGTTATTTTGCCTACGATTGCGGGTTCGATCCCGATGGGTACTTTGCTGTTAAGGACCTTTTTCAACGGCCTGCCTGGCGGATTGTTTGAAGCGGCGGAGCTTGACGGGGCGAATTCGATTACCAAATTTTTTGCGATCGCATTGCCTTTATCCCTTCCCATTTTGGCGACTTTGGGGCTTACGAGCTTTTTAAATTCATGGAATGATCTCATTTGGCCGCAGTTGATTCTGCGTCGGGATGAATTGCAGACGATTACGATTGCGATGACGTCGTTTACCACGAATTACTATACCGTGACGCACAGTTACGGGGTCCCTTTGGCGGGGTATGTCATCGTTAGTGCGCCGTTGCTGATCATTTTTGCGTTTACATCCAAACAATTTATAGCGGGTATAACGAGCGGCGCGTTCAAAATGTAAGGAGAAGTCCGGAAATGAAATATAGCGAAAAATCGAAAAAAGCGTAACAAAAAATAAGCCATCGGTGATAGCGCGAAAAAAAATATAAGTGAGTACGACAGGCAGGGACTGCGCGATAACATTTGATAACGAGTAATGTCGTTACAAAGATAAGTCCACGGGCTCGATGTCCCACTTGTTTGTGCTTGAATACGTCGCGCGACACACATAAATATACAGTCAGCAAGAGACGCTGCGCCTACTCACCTCCACGTGTTGTGTAGTGTGTCTGCCGTCTCATGACAATATTATACACTAAAATACTGTAAAAGGCAAGAGCTATTTCCATACCGCTTTGTGCCTTTCGCAGAAAGGAATGGTCATAAATATGAATAAAAAAATAACAGGACTTTTATTGGTTTTCTGTATGATGTTTTCTCTGTCGGCCTGCGGGGGCGGCAAGGCTTCCGGCGGCGAGTCTTTGACGGAGGAGGAAAGCAGTTTTTCAGCAAGCGTCGATGATGATAAGATTACAGAGACGCAGATAATCGCAGATAGGACGTTTCGCCATGGTTTCAACGTGAAGTCTCAGACCGACGGGATTTCGACGCCTATCGGACAGATCAAAACGGATGAAAACGATACGGTGGCTCCGCTTTGGAATATCGGTCAGTGGTATTGCGGTTATTATTATAAATCGGACGAGGAATTGTACGATACTTATAATATTATGAACGCGAAGCGCACGGTAAACGGGACGAAGCATACATATACCGACGCCTCCAAAAAACTTTCCGTCGATACGCAGACGGGTGAGATCGGAATGCGCCTGCTCGGAACGAAAGAATATACGGAAAACCGAAAACAAAATCAGCCTTGGCCGCATTTGCTGCTGGAATACAGCATGACCAAAAATTATTATCTTTCCGCGTTGAAGTCGGTGAGATTTGAAATGGATTTTATGCTTACCAAGTTATCGGACGGTTATTCTTCCGTAGCGGAAATAGATAAAGACCTGCATACCGCTCAATTCGTTTTTTATTGTACTTTGCGCAATAATAATTCGCAGAGTAAGGATTACGGAAATTATATTTGGTTTGGACTCAATCTTTTTGACGCCAGATACGAAATTGTACCTGCTTATGCTTCACAAGACGGCGGAAAGGACGTTAATACGGGCGCATTCATCTATCAGCCGATCTCTTCCGTTTACTGTAAAACTCCCACATCATTGGGCGAGGAACAGACAATTGATTTCAACATGCTTCCGAGGATGAAAGACGCTTTTAAAGCAGCGCAGGACGCGCGTTTTTTGGTAAATACGAAATGGGAAGATCTCACACTCTGTTCTGGGAATTTCGGGTTTGAAGTGACGGGAACTTACGATATAGCGGTGGAAATTTCTGCTTTGAATCTGTATGCGGGGGAATGATATGAAACAGATCATCGAAGACAATTCTTTTAACGACGGATTTATGCTTTGCCATACGGATGCTCTTGTCAGCAGAGAGCCTATAAAGAGATTTACTTTCGGAGAAATGTCGGAAGCGAAGCCGATTTGGAAGATCGCTCAATGGTGCAGCCGATATAATCTCGCAAACGGCCGCGAAAAAATATACGACGACGCATCTTACGAATATTCCGACGAGACGAAGAGCGTTCGGGTATGGAGAGGAAAAGGACGGATAAAGCTTTCTCTCGAGGCGAGCAAGGAGTATTTTCATCCGCGTCGGGAAGGAGAAAACTGGCCGCATATTCTCATCGAACAGGAATTTCAAGAAGATTATTTTCTCAGTCGTCTGAAAGAAACGGAACAACAAATCGAATTTACGATTACGCGTTTTTGCGACCATATGTCTTCCGACGAGAAAAATATGTTACACACGGCGCAGTTTCAGTGGTTTTTGGCGATACAAAACAGAAACAAAAGTTCGAAAGGCTACGGGGATTTCTTTTGGTTCGGATTGCCGTTTTGGGATTACCCGAGATATAATTATCCGCCGGAATTCAAGGCAGTCGATGGGGGCAAGGAAGAGAATACGGGGAAATTTATTAATATCATAGGCGCGGGGGAATTTTTGAAAAATCCCGTGACGATAGGGGAAACCGTTTCCCTTTCCGTGCCCGTGTATGACCGGATAAAAGAGGGATTTGAATGCGCAAAAGCCAATCATTATCTGAAAGACTCCGATTGGCAGGATATGTGTATCGGAAACATGAATCTCGGTTTTGAAGTTACCGGGACGTTCGACGTCGAGGTAACGATAAATAAATTAAATATTTTTATAAAGGAAGGTAAGTAATGATGAAAAAAAGTGTTAAGGTGAGTCTGTTGACTGCGTTATCGACCGCTTTTGCCTTTTCTGCAATTGCCGGCGTCGCTGTCAATCGGATGACTGCTTCGGCTGAGGGCGTGACGAAGAACGATGGAAAAACTACCGACTGGGTGGATTATTGGTGGGGCGGCGGAGCAATGAGTTCGGTTTTGAACGACGAGGGAGAAACGGTGATTACTTTGCCGAATACGTCATACGGTCACAGAATGAACAACGGAAAAGACATCAACGGTACGGGTACGGATATTTATACGGCTAAAATCGACTATACCATGTCGACGGAAACTCTCGGCTTTTTTGCGTTCGCTACCAGCGGTTCGCAGTATCTTGCAAACGAATCGCTTGCCGTTTGTCTGAAAGGCGAGGAAACCAAGGAAGACGGAACGAAGACCTCGCCGGTTGTTCTGGTCGGGTTGAGCCACGAAGCCTATGATTATCATTATGAAATCGGTTCGGCGCAAAACGTACATTTCGAGCTGGAATGCTCTAAGCTGAACGCCGACGGCGGCGTTGCCGTGAGCCTTAAAATTGACGGAACGGAACATCTCATGGAGTTTGAGGAAACGTATCTGCAAACTCGTTTCGGTTCGGTCAGAGCCTTGGACGAAGTGTTCGGCGGTTGGGACGGAACAACTACCGTTACCGTTCACAGCTATTCCGACTCGTACAGAGACGCGTATCTTGACGAAGTGGGCGAGCTTTACGACGCTTTATCGGCAAAGATCAAGGCGGTGGATTTTAGTAAAATATCTTCTTCCGCTACGGTGGCGGAGCTGGTTGATGTAAAAAAATATTCGATTATGTACTCCTCGGAAATTTCGGAAGGGGGGTTTAGAAACCGTGAAAAAACTCTGTTGAATCGGGAGCTTACCGCCATTGACGCTGCAGTGGATTCGGCGATCGGATCAAACGAAAGCCTCGCAAACATGGTTGCTATTGCGGCGAACGTCGAAGTATTTTCCGAAAAGGTGAAAGCGGGGCTTGAGACGAAAGACAAGGCGGCTGCGGCGGAAAGCCTGAAACAGGCTGTAGATCTCGACGCATTGAATGATCTTATCGATGCTTCCGAATATTCGGATTACGCAACGACGGTAAAGCAGAAGTATACCGCGGCGAGAAATACTCTTTCTTCCGCGAAAGACGCGCTTGTTTTGTCCGATATCGTTGCTTTCGAAGCTGCCGTCGAGGATTTGTCCACGGATGAAAAAATCGTGGCGGCGGGCGATCTTAAAAACCTGATCGTGCTTTCCGACGCGCTTGCGGCCAATACAGCCGATTATGAGGCGCGGGTGAATGCGGCGGCGAAAAAACTCGGCGCGGCTTTGCAGAATTATGCCGGCGACTTGGCTAAATCCTGGGATATTTATAACGTAACGTTTGTAAAGGCAAACGAAAACGGCGGAATTGACGTTTCGGCGACCGATTATTACGACGACAATCCGTCCACCGATGTAGGGCTTTCTTTCCGCGATAAATTTCAACTTGACGGTTTTTCCGTCGAATTTACCTATACGGGACCTACCGGCGCGAATGTTTGGCTGGGCTTGCATTTCTTCTCCGAACTCGATGTTATGCATATTTCCGATACCGACGCGTTTGCTGCGTCCACCGGCATCACTACGTTGATTGTTCCGAAAGAAGCTGCTACGGAATTTCAGATGGGGTATCCCAAACTGTACGGCAATTGCCCTGCGGGCGGTTGGCCTTCCGTAGATGTCGGCACGGTGGGGACGCTCATCAAAGTACGTTTTGAAAAGGATGCCGATGCCGGCGTTTACAATTGTTATGTGACGATGGGAGAAGGTGAAGAAAAGCTTCTTTGCTCCATGGACGCGGGCATACTCGAGACGTACTTGGTGGACGGTTACGGCTATTTCAATATGGGTTACTGCGATAAGGATCTGAATGTCGGCCATATTACCATTCATAAGATCAACGGAAAAAATGCGGCAACGTTGGTCGCGGAAAATCAGGGCGGAGAAGATCGGCCCGATAATCCCGACGATCCCGATAACAGCGGGGACAATAGTTCTTCCGGAAACGGCTCTTCCGGGTCGGAAACGGATAAGCCGGAGTCTTCCCGTTCCGAAGGCGGTTGCGGAAGCGTTGTCGGTATCTCGGCGGCGTGCGCCGTGTTGCTGTGCGGCGGAGCATTATTTGTCGTAAAACGCAGACGCGAATAAAAACAGGGGTTGTAAAATTGAGAACGGCGGCTTCCGTCTTCTTGCGGAAGCCGCCGTATTAAAAGGATGAAATATGATTGGATTTGCAAAAAACGGATATTTGGCGGAAGATAAATACGATATGGCGGAAGAACCGAAAGCGGCCTCGCTGTTTACCACAGGAAACGGATATATGGGTGTCCGCGGGAGTTTTGAAGAGTTCGGCTCCACAAAAATTCAAGGTGCTTTTATTCGGGGATATATCGATGAAATCATAGAGATCGTTGAGCCTTTTTGCGATAATATTTACATGAAAAAATATTATTTCGACGAAGAGAAGCTGAAACATTTCGATAAACAGGTTTCTTGTATCAATCTCCCCGACTTTTTGTTGATGCGTTTCGATATCGGCGGACATATTTTTTATCCTTGGGTGGGAGAGGTTTTGACGTGGTCTCGAACGCTCGATATCGCGCATGCTTCTTTGTGTCGAAAAGTGACTTGGAAAGATGACGACGGCAATATTACGGAGTTTGTTTTCGAACGGTTTGCGTCGTATCATAACAGGCATAAATATTATCAGAAAGTTACCGTAACGCCTGTCAACCATAATTTGTTCGTAAAAGTTCTTTCTGGGATTGATACGGCCGTTCGGACAAACGGACAAAAGATACTGAAAGATTTTAAGAAAGAAAAAAGTTCCGATCGGGTTTCCGTTTCTTTCCGTTCCGGAAATAAATATGGGTTCGGGGCGAAAATATTCTCAAAAAGTATTTTCAAGGCGGACGGAAAGGTATGCGAAAGCGTTGCGGCGGCGGATGAGGACTTGATTTATAACGAATGTATTTATCCGAAAGCGGCGAAATATACCGTAGAAAAAGAAGTATGTCTTTATACGGAGCGCGACACCGATATTTCCGAAGGGGACTTTTTGAAAATCGTTGATGAAAAATTTTCTTACGATGAGGCTTACGCGGCGCATTGCGCTGCGTACGAAAAAATTTTAAAAAAATTCGACGTCTCCGTAAAATGCGACGAACATAGCGAGGCGGCTTTGAGATTTGCCGACTATCATACAATTATTTCCGCGGATGACATAGATTCCGTTCACGGTATTTCGGCAAAAGGACTGACGGGCGAAAAATACAACCAATTTGTATGGTGGGACGCCGATATTTATCAATTGCCTATTTTTATCCGCGCTTATCCCGAAGCGGCGAGAAATTTGCTGCTCTACAGATACCGTATGCTGAAAGAGTCGAAAGAGAATGCAAGGCGGGAAGGGCTGAACGGGGCGAGATATGCTTTCGTATCGTCCGTTGAGGGAAAGGAGCATGTATGGATTTATGCGAGGCACCCGTTTTTGCAGATTCATATCAATTCCGATGTCGCTTTCGGGGTAATCGATTATTTTCGGAATACGGGAGATCTGGAATTTATGCAAAAATACGGCATGGAAATGTTGTATGAAATCGGGAAATATTGGATCGACCGCGTTACGTATAGAAACGGAAGGTACGAAATTCTCAACGTCACGGGTACGGACGAGCATCACCCGTATGTCAATAACGATGCCTATACCAATTATGAAACGGCTTTCGTACTGAAAAAAATTTGCGAGTATGATCGGGAACATGACTTTTCGGAAGCAAAAGCAAAGTCGGGGATTACGGAGGAAATCCTGAACAAGATCGACGAAGTGGCGAAAAAAATGTATCTTCCTTTAGAGAAAACGGGGCTTATACCTCAGTTCGACGGATATTTTTCGCTAGATCGGACGCTTGAGGTGGAAGGAAACGGTACGGGAAAAAATTTTCAGATGAAACAGGCGGGGCTTTACCATAAGAGCCAGGTAATCAAACAGCCGGACGTCATGTTGCTTTTCTCTTATCTGAATCTGAATATTTCCGGCGCGGATTACAACGCAAATTGGGATTATTACGAAAAGATGTGCGAATCCTCGTCGTCGTTGACTTTTCCCGTACATGCGATTTGTTCTGCGCTGGCTAATCGTCCGCTTTCGTTTTTGGAATACTTCTTCGACTGTACGGAAATCGACATCAAAGATATCCACCGCTGTGCTTATCAAGGGGTGCATTCGGGATGTTTGGCGGGGGCATGGTTGAGCGTATTTCGCGGCGTTTTCGGGATTACGGCGGACGAACGAAAGCTGAACGTCGAGCCGCATCCGATTCTGTTCTGGGAAGAAATCAAGCTTAATTTTTACTATCATGGCAAGGCGATAACGGCGGAAATGAAAGGAAAACATATTTCCCTTTCGTCAGACGATGAAAAGGAAGTAATCGTTTGTTATAAAGAAAAAAATTATGTTTTGAAAGACCGAATAATTTTAGACCTTTGAGGAGATTTATGAAAAAACTTTTAAGTGTTGCAATAGCTGCGGTTCTGACGATTGCCGCGGGCGGTTGCGGAACGGGTGATCGGAAAGAGTCAAACGATTTTTCGGGAAAAGATTCGGAAGCCTGGCTTACGGAGGAAAATATGGTGCCTTTTTGGAAAAACGAAAAAATAATCGGCGAAAGCATATTGCTGATCGGGGAAAATGGAAACGAAGCCGAAGGGAAACTATTGTTTACGCCGACCGAAATCGAAAGCGTCGTTTCCTACGATATATCGAAAAAACGCACTGTCGTTTACACGGAAGGAAAAGATTTCGAGGTGATCGGAAACACGATTAAATCGATCGACGGTGCGCTTCCCTTTTTGACGGATAAACAGCTTTCCGGAGAAGAAAAGTTGAGCGGATTTGATTATTCGCAGATACCGAGCACCGATTCGGGACTATATCTGCCTTTTACGGAGGGGACGGGATTTATCGAAAGACAGATTTATGTCACCTATAAGTACGAGGAGAAATGGGGCGGAAGCGTTCCCGGTTATGAGGGCGAAATTCTGTCGGCGGCGATAGAGAAACTTCGAAACAAAAAGGAATTGAATTTGTTTATATATGGCGATTCTATTTCTACAGGCGCTAATTCCACGGGATATCTGAAAGTGTATCCGTACGCGGAAAGTTGGCCGGAAGCGGTTTGTTCCGGTTTGGAAAAGCAATATCAAACAAAGATCAACTTTCTGAATAAGTCGGTCGGCGGTTGGACGAGCGAAAACGCCATTAAAATTTCGGAATCGATCGGATGGGTAGGCGGCGTCCAGATTTCTCAGCCGGGCATTGCGGGGACGTTGAACGAAATGCCCGATTATAAGCCCGACCTTGCCATTCTCGGTTTCGGAATGAACGATGCAACCAACGGCATCGGTCGAAAAAGTTATAAAACGTATATGCAAAGGATTATGACGGTTATCAGACAACGCAATCCTCAATGTGAATTTATTTTACTCGGAACAATGATCGCCAATCCGAAGGCATATAATCAATCGAAAGGTCAGATAGAATATTTTAACGAACTTGAGGCGTTGGCGCGGGAAAATAATGGAACGGTTGCCGTTAATATCGGACGCATGCATGCGGATATGCTTAAAAAAGGCAAGCGATATGTCGATATGACGGGAAATAACGTCAACCATCCGAATGATTTTTTGGCGTCTGTTTATTCCATGAATATACTGTCGTTGTTAATTAAATAAAAGGCTCTTGAATTTTACGAAAAAACGGAGATCGCCGTTTGTGCGCGGGGGATGGATAAAAAAGATCGAATAAAACATATAGAGGTGGATTAGCGATGAGTGTAAAAAGTGCTTCGGTTGTTTTGGCTGCCGTATTGTCTTTGGCAACAATGAATAGCGGCGTTTCGCAAATAAAAAACATCAGTCAATCTTTATTGAAAGATGTCGGGTTCAAGTCTGCTTTTACGGCGACGATAAACGGAACGGACGGTGTAAAACTGGGAACGGACGAGTCTTCAGGTTATTGGGAGTACGACCAAAATAACAGTTTATATCATTTGTCTCCGTCAAATTATTATATCGACGGAACAACGAAAGTTTATTATGCTTCCGAAGAAAAGAAACTTTTTATAGATTCTGCGGGGGAATCTGTTTATTTATATGCCGATTCGTCTTATGATTATACGCCGGCAAGGACGGAAAGGCAGCCTATAGCAGCCAATGTTTTAAGGCAATCGATAAAAAATCATATTCCGCTTGAAAAAGTGTCCGATCTTACATTGACTACGGATTTTTTTATTGCAGAATATGTGGATTTGAACGGCACGGCTTATGATGCCGATATACATACGGCACAATTACAGATTTCGCTGATGGTGCAGAATTTAAATCCCGATTCGCTCGGATACGGAGATTATTATTTATTTGTTTTGCCTTTATATGATGCGAGATATACGCAATCTCCGTCCTATGATAACGGAAGCAATGACGGAAGCGGAAAAAAATATGTCCGAAATTTATCCTCAAGAGATTTTTTGACCGATTCGGTTGTTGTCCCTTTTACTGCTTATTCCGTTAACTTAAATATTACGGAATGGATTTATGATATTTTTTTGGAAGCCAAAACAAAAAATTATTTATCGAAGTGTAATTGGTCGGATATGTATATCAGTACGTTTTCGATTATTCAGTCGCTTCCCGGCTCCTATAAAATCGGATGTTATTTCAGCAATGTCGGTTTAAAGTATAATATATCTCTTCAAAATGCATATCTCGACGAGGATTATCAATCGGGGTTCGATGTTTATACGACGGAAGAAGGAAACGGAACGGTATGCGGGGCTTTGAAGAAAGACGAAGGCGGGACGGCGCCCGTATGGACGATAGCGCAATGGAACAGCGTCAATAATATAGTAAACGGATATCGTATAATTCGGGATGATTTATATCTTTGGGGAGATAATTCAAAACAGGTATTTATTCGTCCCGAAAGCAATACCTTGGGGCTTTTGTTAAACGCTTCGGCCGAGTACTCTGCAGATCGGACGGCAAATCAACCATGGCCCTGTTTGTTACTCAATCAGGAGTTTGATTTTGAGCATCATATAAAGGTAAATGAACTTGCCTCATTGTTTATGAATATCAATTTCCGTATTACAAAAATGGAAAATCATATGAACGGAAGCGTAAATCCGAGTTTGCACGCCGCTCAGTTGCTTTGGTATATAACTGTACAGAACAGAAACGTGAACAGTCCGGATTTCGGAAAATACGTTTGGTTCGGGTTGCAGTTATACGATTCGAGATATACGTTTTCACCGTTTTATGCAAATGAAGATGGGGGGAAAGATGTAAATACGGGAATGTTTATTTATTTGCCGGAAGCGACTGATTTCCTAGAAAAAGAGGCTGTTGTCGGAAGCTCGGTTTCTGTAGAATATAATGCTTTAAGCCGCATCAAACAGGCGTTTTCTTTGGCTCAAAGCAGAGGATATCTGACGAACACGGTTTTTGAAGATCTGTATATCGGCGGGATGAACGTCGGATGGGAATTGCCGGGGACGTACGACGTTTGTGTGGAAATTGATGATATAAACCTATATCCCGTATATTAAAGGAAAGAAAAATGAAAGCTTTTATATTTGATTTGGACGGTGTGATTGTAAGTACGGACGAGTTGCATTATCAAGCATGGAAAAAAATGGCTGACGAGGAGGGCGTTTATTTTGATAGACATATCAACGAGCGACTTCGCGGAGTCAGTCGTATGCAAAGTTTGGAAATTATTTTGGAAAGATCGAAAAAAATATATTCCGATAAAGAAAAAGCCGTTTTATCAGAAAGAAAGAACGAAATTTATCGTGAGATGTTGAAACGATTGACGCCTGGCGACAGACTTCCCTTGGTTACGGAAACACTGAAAGGTTTACGGGAAAACGGATATAAGCTTGCGATCGGCAGCTCAAGTAAAAATGCTTCTTTGATTCTTGAAAAAATCGGTTATAAAAAGTATTTTGACGTTGTTTCGGACGGTAATAATATTAGCAACAGCAAACCGGATCCCGAGGTGTTTTTGTGTGCTTCGAGAGACTTGGGGGTTCCTCCGTGCAAGTGTTATGTCGTGGAAGATGCCGAGGCGGGAATACAAGCTGCAAATACAGGGGGATTCGTTTCCGTTGGAATCGGTTCGGCTGCAGAATACAGCGGGACTGACATTAAAATAAAAACATTTGATATGTTGCTGAATTTGAAATAAAAAAGTTTGATTGAAACAGAGGATTGAAATTGTTTACAAATAAAGAATGGTTACTCCAAAAAGTATTTTCCGAAAAAGCGAATAAGATAGCATTATAAAAAATTCGAGTAGAATATCGTTTAATGGATGAAAAAATCATAATCCTTTCTCAGAAAAGCCTGTGACTGGCTTGGAATTTTTTATTGCAATATTTGCAGTTGAGATATCGCTTTTTTCTTGACAAACGATTAAACAGAGTATATAATAAACTTATGAGTTTGCAACTTGTAAGTTTATTTTTTTTTGGGGGGGGGGGTGAAAAATGTTTTATTGCAGAGAAAAAGAATTGAAACAGATGAATAAACGCTATATGGAGGATAACTTTGAGTGTATAGTTATATACGGGCGTCGTCGTGTAGGAAAAACCGCTCTTATAAAAGAGTTTTGTAAAGATAAACCTGCAATCTTTTTTTCAGCGCTTAATGCTACAGAGAAAGAAAATTTGGAGGTATTTTCGAAAGCGATTTATGAGCTTAAAAATTCGGATTCATCGAATGCGCCGGTGTATAATTCGTTCGACGACGCTTTTAATGAAGTTACTAAGTTGTCAAAGGAGAACAGAGTGGTATTTGTGATAGACGAATACCCGTATTTGGCAAAAACGTTTCATTCGGTATCGTCAAGATTGCAGCATCTGATCGATAAAGTATGGCAGGAAAGTAAACTGTATTTGATTTTATGCGGTTCGTCTATGAGTTTTATGGAAAGACAAGTCCTCGGTTATGAGAGTCCGTTATATGGCCGAAGAACGGCGCAGTTTAAGATAGAAGCGCTTTCTTATAAAGAAATAACGGCATTTAATAGAGAGTTATCGTGTGAAGATCAGGCATTAATATACGGTATTACGAACGGTATTCCGCATTATGTCAATAAACTTGATGTAAAAGGGGATTTGGATGAAGCGATTTTAGAAAATGTATTTAGTCCGTCGAGTTATTTATTCGAGGAACCAGAGAATTTATTGAAACAGGAATTGCGGGAGCCGGCTTTATATAATTCTATCATTACGGCGGTGGCTTCTGGGGCTTCCCGGCTAAACGATATAGCCATGAGAGTAGGAATTGATTCCAATGTATGCAATAAATATGTCAAAACATTGTTGGAATTGGGCATTTTAATTAAGGAAACGCCTATAACGGAAAAACCGGGAAAGAAAACTATCTATTTATTAGGAGATAACTTTTTTCGTTTTTGGTACTATTTTATTCCCAAGAATATAACTTCTATTCAATCGGGAAGGATTGAACAAAACTATACAATGTCGATAAAAAAATATTATTCTGACTATATGGGACTTGTCTTTGAAAAAATGTGTAAAGAATATCTTATGAAATATGCAAGCGATTTGCCGATCATGTTATCGGAGGTAGGGCAGTGGTGGGGAACAGACGTTAAAAATAAACGGCAGATTCAAATAGATATAGTCGGATGCTCAGCCGCTGACGAAACGGAATATATAGTCGGGTCATGTAAGTATAAAAACGATATGGTTGGTATAAATGAATTGGAAAAACTGAAAGAATATGCCGAAGCGTTTAACAGTAGGGGAAGATATTATTTTTATCTTTTTTCAAAGAGTGGATTTACTAAGGGGTTGAAAGAATTAGAAGAAAAAGGTGAAGTATGGTTGTTCACGCTTTCAGACATTTACGAATAAATAATTTTATCGGTTTTAAAGTGCATAAAATAATCGCGTTTGAAAACGGAGCGCATTTGGAGTCCATATGGCTGAAAGCCGTATGATAAAAGGGAAAGAGCGTTATAGGGATAGGTTCAATTCCTGTCGACCGCACCATTTATGCAGTTTGCTGAACGAAAATTCAGTAAACTGCTTTTTCTGTGCCTTAAAATGAATAATTATTATTTTAATTTCATGATTTTGGGTCGTGTTGGCGAGTTTTTTGGCGTGTTGAACGACAGGAAAAGCATGGGTAAAATTGAGATATAAGACTTATAAAAAGGACAATAAAAAAGAGCCGCTTTACAGGAATTATCCTGCGAAGCGGCTCTTGCTGTTTATGCAATCAGAAATCGAAAACAACGTTTTGCATTTGTTTAATCATGAAATCGTCAGAGAAGTGGGTATAAACTCTGCCGACAAGCCTTTCGGAAGAATCGCCCATCCAGATATCTACGATGTCGGGACGGACGTATTGCTGGCAGACGGTAGCGAAGGTATGACGGAGATAATATTGAGTGACGGTATCATCGTCCATGATGCGTTTGAAAATACGGTTGAGAACGTCGGTTCTATGTAAGGCTTTGATGGGAGCGGATAGATCGAGCAACTCCCTTGCCTGGTTACAGATAGGGATTTTCTTGTATTCTATCTTGCCGCCCTTGCGTTTGGCGTTTCTGGCGATAAGGAAATCCTCTTCGAAACGAGCATCCTCCAGTTCGCAGGGGCGAAGACCGAAGAATAAAAGAATAAGGAAAGTTTGCTTATAGTCCTTAAATTCGGAAAGATTCAAGCGTTCAAAAAGCTTTTTAAGTTCATCGTTCGTTAAGGCTCTCCTGTTATTTCGTTCGGCTTTCTTAAAAGGGATAAGGAGCATGGGGTTATTGGAGATAAGGCTGTTTGCAA
>ERZ1106952.387-NODE-387-length-22138-cov-26.451116_pt1 | contig 22138 bp, 16 predicted proteins | sample MGYA00403677_ERZ1106952 | MGnify/ENA primary metagenome ERZ1106952 (study PRJEB35170, sample SAMEA104062415) | human gut metagenome | biome: human gut; feature: human-associated habitat; material: faeces | place: Denmark | collected 2012-05-14 ...
TTTCAAGACTCATCGGTAAACCTCTTTTCAACCACGCGACTATCGCGTGGTTTTCTTTATACAGCAACAGCGGCCGCCCAAACAAGGGCGGCCGCTGTTTTTTGTGTTATAATCCCTCCGTATATCGTTCGCATGCAAGAAAAGACTCTTGAACAAACCGATATACAAGCAACGAAAGCACACCACAAAAAAGTAAAATCAGATCAAACCAAGCAAAAGGCATATTCAAACACAATGTACCGACTGTAACACATGCAACCGCGGCGCAGTGACTGTGCACACAAGCAAATGCGGCAAATCCTGCCGAATCACACACGCGACCGCGGCGCGGCAAACCGACCGCGCGAAACCGCGGCGCGGTGACTGTAACACATGCGCGGCGGCGGATAGCGCAAATATCTTGAAGCGGATGCTCCGTCTTTTTAAAAAATACAAAAAATGCGCCGCCGTTTATTGGGAATGCGGGCCTCCCTTCGGCGGTTCGTTGCGCGTGCCATCCGGCATCCCTTTGCGCTGGCGGGTTTCAGCGACCGTCTTTTCATACCCTTTTCCCTGCGGACGGTAAAATACGGCATTCTTCAACGAGTCCGGAAGATACTGCTGGCTGACCCACCCGCCATAATTGTGCGGATAGTTGTATGCCGCGCCCGCCGCTTTATCCTCCCGCCCCGCATAGGAAACATCTTTGAGATAAGGCGGAATATTGTCATCGCGCACCTCACGCGCCGCGCGGCGCGCTTCCTCCATTGCCAAAATGACCGAATTGGACTTTTCCGCTTCACAGACATAGATGATCGCATTGCTCAGCGGGATCAATCCTTCGGGCGCACCCAGCTTTTCAAACGCCGTGAGCGCAGCCGTCGCCACGACCAGCGCATTCGGATCGGCCATACCGACGTCTTCGCTCGCATGCACGATGAGACGGCGGAGAATGTTCATCGGATCGCATCCCCCCTCGATCAGGCGAAACGCATAATACAGGGCGGCGTTTGAATCGCTTCCACGCAGGCTCTTGCAGAAAGCGGAAAGCATGTCGTAATAAGTATCCTTATTATACGCAAGCGATTTCCGCTGAATGGACTGCTCCGCATCGGCAAGGGTTACGCGGATACTCCCGTCTGCGGCGGGAGGCGTTGTCAGGACGGCGAGCTCCAACGCATTGTACGCCGTGCGGAGATCGCCCGCACTCACCTGCGCGATGTGTAAAAAAGCGGCATCGTCTACCTGCGCCCGATACGCCCGCAGCCCTTTGCGCGAGGTCAGCGCCTTCCGCAGCGCCGCCTCGATCTCCGCATCCGAAAGCCGCCTGAACTCGAATACACGGCAACGGGATACGATCGCGGGGGTCATGCTCGCATACGGATTTTCCGTCGTGGAACCGATAAATACGATCGTTCCCTGCTCGGCTGGGACATACTTTGTACATCATTAGGCAATGGAAACATTCCGTCCGGTATTTCACCGAACCTCATCTCTTTATCGGGATCATATTTTAAACCGCCATTTAAATAATTGCATTTATATTTGTACTTAACAGTAATTTTATCGTCATATACAGTGATGCGATCAATTAAATTAATCAACATTGATTTCTTTTTGGCCATATCTTGAATTTCAAATCGATCCACCCAATCCGTCATTTCCGATTCGACAGTTTTCTTCTCTGCTAAGAATATTTTCAATTCTTCTATCTTTCCCTCTATACTCCTTTGCTTTTTTCTAATCTCCGCGACTTCGTGTTCTTTTGTTTCAACCAGTTTGGAAAGAAGTGCCTGCGACCACTCGCTCTCGCCCATAATCACTTTGCATACTTCCTCGTTCAGCTTTGCTAATTCCTTTTCAATTCGTGTTTCTTCCTTTTTAAGATTTTTCAGTTGCTCCACAAACAACTTTTCCCGTTCATACAGGTTATCGTCTTTCGACTGTACAAGCTTTTCAAAGTCTGTCTGCAGAATAAAATTTTTTGCATCCCGAATCACCAGATTCTCCAATGTTTCCGCTTTGATAGGCAATTTACTGCATTGACCTGTTTTAGGTTGTCTAAAAGAAGCACACCGATATGTATTGCGCTCGTAAAGCCAACTTGTTCCGTCTTTCCTTGTATGCAAAGCTCTATTAGTTTGACTAGTGTACTTCTTTCCGCATTCACAATAAAGCAATCCCGTCAATAGCCGAGATCCTCGAACAGTTGCCCTTTTTTGCGTATCAATCTTAACATTTTGCCTTATTAATTTTTGTACCTCATTAAACTCATCTTCGGAAATTATGACCAGATTTTTCATTATAGGAGAGGTCGCTCTCACTTTTTGATTTTTCTTTCCTAACTCATATATACCAATGTAAAGTTTATTATGTAGAATATCCCGCACTTGCGACCAAGACCATAGGACTCCCGACGTCGTTGGCACATTATTATCATTGAGATATTTTGCTATCCCTTTAAATGCATAGTGTTCCCTATACATTCTAAAAATCATTCTTACGACATCCGCCGACGCAGGATCTATTTCTACATCAAATATCGGTCTTCCTTTTCCGTTTAAAGTACCCCTACTTACAGTTTTATAACCGTATGGCGGATGCCCACCACGCCATTTCCCTTGAAGCACGGCCATTCCATGTGCATCCTTAATCCTCTTTGATGTCTTAAGACTTTCACCCTCCGCTTGCCAATATCAAATATAAGTCATAAGTTTTTCATCATGAGTTTTAGAAGAAATCTCTCCGTCTGTATATGATAATACTTTGATCCCGCGAGCATTTAAATAAGAAACAATCAGCGGCGTTTCGTCAGCAATTCTTCCCAACCGGTCTGACATATAAATTCCTAATACATCAAACCCTCCTCGATTTGCCATTTCTTTTAATTCAATGACTGCATCTCTCTTTTCTGCCGAGATTTTGAACCCAGAAACACCACCTTCAACCAATTCTTTGACAATAACATAACCTTGTTTTTCGGCCCAAGGCGTAAGGATGCTCCTTTGAAGCGGAATATCATACTCAATTCTACCATCTTCGCCTATTTTCTTTTCCGCTTGTTTTTTCGATGAGTTACGCAACAGAAGCACCATTCTGTTTTTATCTTCCGGTTGCACCATGGAACCCTCCCGATTATTTTCGATTATCGCATTAAATCCGTTTAAGGAATTAAGATATTATGAGTCCGATAACTTCTGACTAAATTATAGCATAAAAGCCATTTTTCGTCCATTGTTTGTCCCCTTTTCGTCCTAAACTTTATTCCGCTTCATTTGTAAAGCACAAAATGATCCATTTTTGGACAGACTCATCATATCGAACCAATTCAGCACAACCGTCATGGTAGATTCTTTTATAGTAATAAATACCGCCAATAAAATATATAAAGTTCTTGATTCTCTATATAAATTTTTGCCCCTTCGTGCATGATGGCTTTTTCTCCTTCATCTATAATAAATCTGCGTTGGCCATTCTGCTTGTTCCGATATTTAAGTTTCAATATGCCACCCTTTACATGAAGCGTTATCTGAACGAAGCTAAAAACAGAATTATACGCAGGTTTCAAAATAAAACCGTAAATGCACTTTCTTGAATTTTAACGTTTCCGGAGGCATATGCCCATAACGTCAAGCCATCATAAGCATATGGATACCGACTGTCACCGTTTTTTCTCGGAAAGCAAACAATTTCGTCTTTGTTTAAAAAATACGCTTCCGGCGGAAGTTTTACTTGTTGCCGTAACTGTTCATCTTTCCTCAAATCATGTACCGATTGTATAATACGCCGCATCTCATTTTGCATAAAATATTTCTCCTGAATACATTAAAACTACTGATTAACTTATGACCTCATTCTAACTGCATTTGTATAATAATTACATTATCGGTTTTATTTGCGTTGTATAAAGCCAATTATTGAAGAGAATAGCTTTATCATCTTCTTTATTAAACGGAAGGATGTCCTCTTCGAGTTCGGAGATGCCTTCTCGCTTGCCTACAAGATATTCCGAAAGAATATTGTGGCAATGCCTTATCCGTTGCATGAGACCTCCCAACCGAATATCGTGCTTTTCAAACCCATTCGGTTTACATTCCTTTTCCCATTGCGTTAAGAACAAACGATAGAATACTTTTAAACGCTTTTCCAATTCTTTATAATCTCTAAGCAACTCTTTTAGTGCCGCACAATCTTTTTTCCTGTATACCGCCCGTGTTCGTACGCCAAGATCGTACTTTATCTCTAACGCTTCACATAACGATTTAAGCGTTCTGAAAATGTAGCCATATTTTCTGTTTTTCGTACCAATTTGCAGTTTTTCTTTAACAGTAGCAAATCCCCCGTTTTCAACATTCAATGTTTTGTCGAAGATCCCAAGAAATGGATCAGAATATAGCATGTACTTACAAGGATTGTTCGTTTTTTCAGCATTTAGATTGACTTCATCCAAAGCAACAAAATTTTCCAAACAAATCCCCGTCAAACGACGAAATTTTTTTGCTATGTTCTCTATGTTAAAATTTCCGCGAGCGAACTCTGCAGCAGACAAAATAACAGGAAGCGTTGCAAATAAAGGACATTCCGCCCCATCATCCTTCCAGCAGGTAACAAAAATATCTTCTATATCGTTTTCTATACATGACCGTATCGCAGATTCACACGCGAAAACGGCATATTGATTATGCGGCGCAAATCCATACCATCCAGAATCTCCACACGCAAAAATAATATTATTGTCAAACTGCTTATGAGCCTTAATCATAGCGTCAAAATGCGATTTATCAGTACTATAATAGTCCCAATAGATGAGTGAAATATTCTTCGGAACAAGGTCTTTTACTTCCTGCGGTAATGTATTGTTGACACAGTAATATTCACCGCCATTTGCCAAACGGAAAAACATATCCGACCACATCATGGATGAAAATCCGTATTTTTCGGCTATTTCCGAGACACGCCTTAGATGTTTTAACAAAATTTCAAAGCGGTTTTCATAGCCATGTTTATCAAGGTATTTCCCAAGCCCTACCAAATGCGCCTCATCCATGCCTATATTGATGCGACGTGAGGTGAAACACTCCGCACAAGTTGCAAACATCCCATCTATGAGCTTATATGTCCGATCTTCCCCAACAAATAAAATATCGTTCAAATCAAAACATGAATTCGCGTATTCCGGCCAACGAGCAATACCGCCGAGATGCGCAAGCGTCTGAATGCAAGGGATAAGTTCAAGTTCGTTCTCTTTAGCCGCCCTATCCAGTTCTTTCAACTCCGCTTTTGTGTAACGTCCGCGAAGATATCCAAAGTACGGCTCATCTTCTACTTCATATAAGGTTTGGTTACAAAACTCAAAACCATATGCAGCAATTTTCTCCACTCTTCCTAATTGCAGTATTGATTGAAATTGTCCTCCGAAAACTTCTCCAGGATCTTTGATCGCCGTAATAAATTCTCCGTCCGATTTGTCCTTCTTCCTTTTCGAAACAAACACAACAACAAAAATCATCACAAATAAAATCCCTGATGATTTCAGGTTGCGCCAGAATCATAAGGGAAAATATCTTCGATTATTCAAATTGTGCTATTTGCTATTATCTTATTTTGTTCTGCCAAAACCAGCCCCGCCATAGGCCGGATTTTCGCTAAAAGCAGTAAATGCCGTATTATTTGGGATATTTCAATACTTCTTCCCTAAATGGTACCGACTGTGCCGCCCCTTTCCGTGTACATGCAATACTGGCCGCTTTGCTACCAAAGGCCATTGCTTCTTCCAAACTTTCGCCGCGCGCCAAGCCAGCCGCCAGCCCGCCGCACACCGTATCCCCTGCAGCAGTCGTATCGATCGCCTTTACTCTGATGCACGGATATATGCGAGCGACCCTATCGGTTGCTATTTCATAGCCGCGACTTCCAAGCGTTGTTATAATTGTCCGCGCTCCGGCTTGAAATAATTTCTGCTTACCGCCCAATATTTCCAGTTCACTTTCATTAGGGAGTATCAGATCGACGCAATGTAGATATTCCATTATGGAAACATCTGCAGGAGCCGGATTCAGGACCGTCAACATCCCCCTTTCTTTTGCCCGCTGTAACCCATATCCGATAATCTCGACCGGATTCTCCAGCTGTGTGAGAAATAAATCCCCAGGTTCCGCAGCGCTAAGTACGCTATCGATATCCTCCTTATTCAAGCACGCATTTGCACCCGCATCGACTATAATTCGATTTTCTCCGTTCGTAACTATAATCATTGCAATTCCGGTGCATACACCTTCAGCGAGCCGCACAAAACGGGTATCAACGCCGCAATTTTGAAGATTTTGCGATAAAGCGGTTCCGAACTGATCGTTTCCCACCCTGCCGCACATCATCACATTGCCGCCCAATTTACTCGCAGCCGTCGCTTGATTTGCGCCTTTTCCCCCGCAATTCATCATAAAATCGTCACCGGTAAGCGTTTCACCTCCCGACGGACAATAGGGCGCATGAATCACCATATCCATATTCAGGCTTCCTGCCACAATTATTTTTTTCATAACCGTGCCCTTCAGTTTGTCCTAAATTTTATGCTCCGAAAGAGCAGTTGCTTTCTCACCTAGTTCAATAGAATGATTAATTTTTTCGGCAATTTTATCATATCCTTCTTTCAGAAGAATAATATGATGCTTGCCACCTTCTATATTTTCAAAAAGCGTAACCCCCCTTTCCTCTATCGTAATCTTTCCACCTTCGGAACGATCATAATATTCGTGATACCCCTCTGTTGCGCAGATGCATGTTACAGGATCCCAACTCGGTCGTGTGAATACTTCCGTTTCTAAGGGGAAGTTTTCAGATTCAGCATATTTCTGCATGCTATACCAGACAGGGTTGTCGTTCCGTCCCATCCTGGTCAAAACATAAGCTCCGGCTTCCCATGGAACAAATGTTATTTCTACAGGGCAATTCTCGACAAAATACCGTGCCGCAGCAATATCCTGCAATAGGTTCCATTCGGGAAAGACGTCTAAATTCATTTTCAGAAAACGATAATTCTGAATAAAACTACCGCCCATGGAATAAATTTCGCCCACCTTTTCCCGAACCAGTTCATACCCGGAAAGTTCACTAATATCGTCGGGAGCACTCTTTAACAGGCGCTCCATATTACTCAGTGGCCCGATTGTTATAATTGTAACTTTCTCATTCTGCCCAGCGAGTGCTTTGCGAAGCAATAGTACGGCATCATTTTTTGAATCTTCCGTGCCATAGAATTCTTTCAGCGCTTTGCCGTAATGGTTGGCAGCATCACACTCCAAAGCAGGCAATGACATCGCGCCGATCTGCAATGCGACTCCGTAATAACTGGCGATAGCGCTGACCGCCGCAGTGGCACCTTCCCTCGTGGAACTTGCCGTAACACATTCAATCCTGATTTCGGCTCTCCTATGCATGTTCAAAAGGATAGCAAGAGCAACCGCATCGTCACAGTCGACACCTATATCCGTATCAAGTATAATTCTTTTAATCGTTTTATTCATAATGCGACAATTCCCGAATTTCCTAAGATCGTCGGGGCGTCTTTGTCAGGCGCCCCGACGCCATGCTACTATATTTTCCGGAACTCAAACCTCTTCAATTACAATGTTGTCAATCAAAATTTGAATGCCTTTTTCGGCCTCAATCATAAACCTGTAATTGGATTTATCCGCGGTTTGCAGGAATGATTCATAATGCCCTCCCGTACCGGAAAAGACTGCAAGGCGGAAAAGTTCCGCATAAGAATCGCCTTGATATCCCTCGTCCGGACGCATCAGAATCTGAATGAATGCAGACTCCGTACTGACGACATAATAATCAAAGGAGATTTTATATTTTGTGTTCTGCTTTCCTGTAAAGGCAGAAGTCGCTTTTACAATGGTCGGAAAGCTTCCTGAAACATCGACAGACAGGAACCTATTGCCGCAAGTTTCGAAAAATTCGTTCTGCGTATCTCCCTCATATGAAGCAAGCTCAACAATCCGGTGCGTCAGAGCACTGCCTTCCAAATTGCTTTCCAGCAAGCCCGCAGTTTCGAAATCGATGTACCCCGTCCACGGCTGTAATTCGCCCACCTCTTCAAACAAAATATCGTCGTAAATCAAAACGCCCGGATGATACATGCCCATCACGAAATAATAATCGGATGCGTTCCCGGTAGCGATCTGTACAGACATGACCTGGTACGGTTCCGTCGTTACTTCCGTGCCGAAAGTAATCTGCATGCTATCCCCGCCATACCCGAGAGAGGAGCTACGGAACATCATATAGAAATATCCCATCTGCCCCGTTTTGATACTTTCCGGCGCTTCTTTCACCCTGTACTTGAATGAAATATTGTACACGGTATTCGGTTTGAAGGATATTATCCTCGTATTCGAATAACTAAATTCGATCCAACAGTCCACTTCACCGTAATAAAATGGAACAGCATACGGATCCATTTCTGAAGAGAACGATACATTCCCCGCTATGACATCATCTTTGTCGGTCGTCAGCGTTCCCAGGCGGTCAAACCCGTACTTCATCACGGAATTATTATGGTTGCAACTTTCAAACCCCTCCGTTTTGAATGCCTTGTTCGTAAAATCGGGAATCGTATTATTGACAGCATCCAGATCCTCACCCTCCAAAATTTCAGCGTTTGACGCGGCCTCCGTTATCTGCACGTTATCAATCATATATGCGCCCTTATTTTTCATGCCGAAAACCAATGTCATTTCCTCTTCATTGGGCACAACAAAGGTATAGGTTTTCCGCAAAACGCCTTCGTCCGGTCTGTTATACCATTCGGCAAAAACATCCTTACTTTCGGCGCCATTCAATGCAAGATACATATATGCACCATTTCCACCGGGCTTTGTTGCACTGAAATCAAACGAAATCGTGTATGCCGTATTCGGTTTGAGCCGAAGTACGTTCGGGTCACTCGTGAGCAAATCATTATAGCTGTGCGATTCATCACCAGTCAACAGTGGAGAACATCCGTTGATACCCTCTTCTTCCATGATCGCATCGCCTTCGAACAGCGGATAAAATGCGCTTTCATAGCTTGCAAAATCATAATTCTCGAATGTTTCACCGTAGGCTTTACCGCATTCAATATAAGCCTTGCCTGCCTTTATTTTGCCCTCATATTCCCCGGTTCCGTACAAAGAAAGTTTACCGTTTGCCTGTGGAATAAAGGTAACTGTTTTATACGATGTTTCTGAGGAAACATCCTGCCAACGCATCAATTCCTTTTCTCCGAGTTTCAGCACAAAACCTTCGTTCGAGCCAAAGCGGAAATCGGACAACGGAAAAGACGGCGTATATTCAAACGTGACTGTATATGCACTATCCGCTTTGAATTCATAAGCGGTTAAATCGGACACCTCTTCAAAAGTTTCTTTGGCGGCCGAAGTATTACCGACGACATTGATTTTACCCAAATTATATATACGCCGGTCATAATCGCCCTCTTGACCGAGGCGAATGGCAGGATTCCCATCCTGATCGACGATACTGGCGACCACATCGTACTTTCCCTCTTTTAGAGCCGCGGGCAATTGAATTATCGTATAAGACAGCTGCGGCTCTCCGTTAATTACCGTGCGCAGGTCAATTTCAGTGTTGACCGCTCCCGCAACCTCCGCTCCGTTGTTCATCAGGCTGATTTTCAAATGATGATCTTCCAGGCAAAACCTCCCTGTCCCAGAATTTGAAATTTGTGCCGTAACCGTAATTTCTTCTCCTGGGCTGGCAAACTTTTTCCATCGGGCAAAATCGGTAGCAAGGCGATAGCCCATCTTTTCATTGCCGCGATTGAACACCTCGGCCCCGCTTGAGGCGACGATATTCGCCACTTCGATATTTGCCCAACCCATAGCGGTACAATAATTCGACCGCATTTTGAACAGTATATCGTCTACCCCCTCCACGGGAGTCATGCCGAACGTACCATTGCTGAGGCTCGCATAGTCGGAATAGAATTCGCCGCACATGGGGACCTTTTTACCGGAGCGGAAAAAATCGGCGAGTAACTTTTCGTCTGTTCCGTACTTGACAACGCCGTTGCCCGCACCACCGTCGCGGCGATACGAGCCGTTTTCATAATACATGATGTGGTCTAAAGATGACCAGTTATAGTAGTCCTCATACGCGCAAAGCCCATTTGTGGCCGCGCTACTGCCATCCTCGTTATAGCTGCGGAAATCCCACGAGTTCGACAAAAATAGAGTTTTTCCTTTTGCATTAAACTTCTCCGCATATACATCGATGATATAATCTAGCGTCTGCATACGCTCGTCCATATCCGCAAAACTATGACCGGAATGCCATTCGCCCCACTGACCGAATCCCCGCACGTCGATGGTATCCACATAAACGTTATCAATGTATTTATCGGAAAGAGCTTGCATAAACCGCTCGAAATGTTCCTGATACACGGGATCCGTAATATCTGTCACGCGCGAAACATTTACCGCGCTCGAATACGCCATTTCCTGATAACCGACATTGTACGGCTCTTCATACAGCCAGCGCGGAGCTCCGAAATATACCTCCGGCAGTGAAAGCGAATCGGTGCAGATACGCAAATTGATATGCTTTCCCTGCGCCGTCCAATATTCAATCGTTTCATCGATCAGCGACCAATCATAATTTCCCGGAGATTTCTCGATCATGTCCCAACTTGTCTGAATTCCGATATTATCCACCTCCGGGATATCCCCGGAGGCGCCCAGATCCATTTTTCCGGTGCCCGTCTGTTCTTCCAACGCAATCCAACCCATTCCCGGATTATGCAGCGCTCCTGATATCTTTTCAGGATAAACGATTTCATAGTCTGCCAGTTCTGCGGCTTCCGGTATCCCTTTTTCCTTTCCGCAGCCGACCATCGAAACAAAAAGCGCCGATGTCAGAAGGATCGCGGCCAATTTCTTTACTTGCATAATTCCTCCTTACCTCTTCTTCTTTTTAAGTAATACGGTTCCTGCAACAGCGAGCGCAGCCATACCGATCACGGCCGACGAAATCGCAACGGATCCACTGCATCCGCCCTGGCTGTCCGGAGCTTCCGGTTCACCACCGCCCTGCACTTGAGCTACAACGATAGAAAATACAGCATTCATATCGCCGTAAGATACCGTTATCGTATACGTTTTGGGTTTATACGGATCGAACCCACCTAGATCAATGAAATATTCCTGCTCGGTCAACGCAGTGCGGTCGCCGTTTGTGTAGACGAGATATACCTGCAGCCCGTCCAGCGACAACTGTTCCCCGTAAGCATACTCTGTTTTAACCTGCGACGTATTTAATTCAATTTTATCTTCGACCAGGACGGTCACATCGTACGAAGCCTGCAACGATTCCCCGGAAACGGCATCATTGTAGGTTATAGTAACAACATATTTCGTGCCCTCATTTTTCATAGAAGCACTGTAATCCTCAGCAGAAAGGACACTGCTCGTCCCGTCGCTGAACACCGCAGTTACAATCAAACCTTCCGTCGTGGGAATTTCTCCCTCTAACACCTTACCGGCAACATTCTCTGTGTTCAGCTCAATGCGTACCGTTTCTTTACCGACTGTTACCGTATATTCTGCGGTCAGCGTAACGCCGGAAACGATACAGTGCACAACCACCTTTTTCGTGCCGACAGTCGTCAGATCCACCTCTTCCGCAGTAAAACCTTCTTTGACTGAGACGGTACTTTCATCCGTGAAGCGGACATTTGCTGAAAGCCCGCTTAGATCGAGCTTCATATCCGTCCCGGCCCTGTAAACGGTTTTTACGCCGGATGCATCCAGCGCCATACTGTACGGAACCTTTTCCTCCATTATACGCATATATTCAAAGCGGACGGACGATAGCCCCGAAGCCAACGATTTCGACGTAAACCGAATCTGTGGAGTAGCTGACGACGACATTGTGAAGCGCAAAACGCCGTCCTTATAACTTGCATTGCTGAACTGATTGCCGTCACCGCTGACAACGACCGTACCCTTGGCAAAATTGATCGTAATCATCGATGTAGAAACATCGACATTCCCATTCCACTCTTCATATTCAAGATACAGTTCCGCGAGATTGTTCTGCGAAATTTTCATTTCAAAATCATAGCTTCTGCCGCCGATGAACAACTCGGCCTTTGCGCGCTGCAAATACATAAATACGTTGTACAGATATTCGTCGGGCTGATATTCAACCTGAAAAGCTGTGCCCTCACCGCTCTGCACCGTTTTGCCGGTCGGCTTCGGTTGCGAACCGTTCGCCCAGTCGCGCACCGTAAAGGGAAGGGAACCGATATAGCCGTCTCCACTGACTCCGTCAAATTCCTCATTGTACAGGTATTCCCCCTGTGCAACCGTGAAATCATCGATCCAAATATCTCCGGCGGAGGCAAAGATCTTGATCCTGTTCCGATCTTCAGCAGCGACGCCTGTTTCGGAAAAATACAACGAAAAGCTGAAAAAATGATTTTCCCTGTCCCAATTGATGTACCGAATACGGTCGACAAGATTTCCGCTTACACCTACGGCCTCGTCCAAATCTTTGCCGATGCGAAAACAGAGATAATTTCCCCCTCCATACAAGTAATCGAAATCAATTTCCTGGCAGGTCGTCTCCAAGCGCATGCTGAAAGTATAGACCGTCCCCGGAATAAACGATTCAAAACCTTGCAGCGTGAGAACAGGGGCCTTGTCGCCCGTTCTCGATAACTTGAGGCTTTGGTTCTCCCCTTCGGAAACAATATCTCCAGTGCCTGCAAGCATTCCCTCCAGATTTACACTACCCTCCGGATAAGACTCAAAATCCTCTCTCCATTTCAAACGAACGTCAGATTCGGAACGATTACCAATAAACACTTGAACGCAGGTACTCTTTCCTGCATACGAAATTTCAATATCATAGTAGCCGCTGACGTAGGGATTCAGATCGACCGGTCGCATCGTATATCCAGTCTCAGGGTCAAATTCGACCTTGTTTCCTCCCCCTTCTCCGACGGTTTTGACCTCGATCCCTCCGGCTATTGCCGAAAGGCTGATGCTCTCTCCGAAAGCGAATTGTAGAGCGTTTTCATCCGTAACGACTACTTCGATGCCCTCGATCCCCGGCTGAGAGACCTCCACCGTAAATTGCGCGCTGAACTCGCCGTAGTGAACGGTTATTGTTTTTTTACCGGGGACAGTACTGTCAAACCCATCGAAAGTACATTCGGAAATCTGTACACTTTCTTCCGCATAATCGGAATAGAGCGCTTTTACGACCAAACCCGAAGAATCAAATTCATCGCCTGTAAAATATTCTGTTTTTACATTTTCCGTGTTCAGGGAAATACCCTGCAGCACGGGTTCCGCCATCAGCGACATCTCATCGATCATCAGATACGCTTCACCGCTGTTTGCAGGAGATTTTGCTATTATTTTTACCATCATATCGCCCGACGACTCTTCAGGGTACGGAATTGCAAGTGAGTATGCATTCCCCGCTTTTGTCAGGGTTATCCCATTCTGCGTTTCATCGCCGTCCGCTCTGCCCTGCATTACAAAACTGGCTTTCCCCGTTCCGCAGTTTTCTACGTCGATGAACCATTCGTTGTATGAAGATTCGACCACCGTCTGAAAGACATACTCCCTTCCCTTTTCAAAATAATTTGCGCCGATCTGTACCAACGGATAATAATCGCCCGCGGAGGAAGCCTGCGAAGTTATTTTCCATTTTCCGCCCGCGATTTCCGACGTCTGCGAAAGCGTGTCTGCATTATTGATGACGGCTCCCGAAACCTGCGCGATATCAAACGCCCCGTCCGGCAGGTCGAACGACATATCCAGATTTCCGACGTAGGCGATCGATATATCGTCGACGATTATATTATCTTCCCCTTGCTTGAAATAGAAAATAATACTGTTCCGCCCGGTACCGGTTACGACCGGAACATCAAAGATGAGCCGCCGCTCTGTAGCCGAATACTCGGCATAGACAAACCGCTTTCCGTTGCCGACTGCAAATGTACCAGTCGCCGGATTTACGTCAAGCGTTGAATATGTGCCTTCTCCGTCGACATAATCGACGACAACCTCGGAATTATTTTCTACTTTCATTCGCAGACTGATCCGATAGGTATTGCCCGCAATCAGTTTGGACAAACGGATCTGCATACTGCCGTTTCCTGTATACCGCGCACTCTTCCCGAAATCGGGATCGTTTACAACGGCGGGAATCCCGTTGAAATACCCTTCGGACTCAAGATCGATCGTATCCCCTGCGCTTTCGAAATCCTGCGTATACAGCATATTTCCGCTTACCTGCGGCGCTTCGTCTGCATGAACCAGTCCGATCATGGCAAAACAATATACAGCCGCGGCGACCATAGCTGCCAACAGAACGTACTTTCTGACAATTGCTTTCATCTTTTCCTCCTCATACATAAAAATTCAGAAATAACTTCGATTTATTTAAGGCCGCTCGTAACGACCCCTTTGATAAACGCTTTCTGCGCAAATAAAAAGATCAGAACCATCGGCAAAGAAAACATGACACAGCCGGCCATCAGCAGGTGCCACGGAGGGGCCGTATAATTGCTCGTTTTCAGCCTCTGTAAGCCGAGCGACAGCGTATACATCTCTTCTTTGAGTATATAAATGCTCGGGCCCACATAATCGCCCCATGCGGCATTGAACGAAAAAATCACCACTGTCATCAGTACAGGCAGGCAATTCGGCAAATGAATAATAACGAGCGTCTGGAATGAATTACAGCCGTCAATTTTTGCCGCATCATCCAACTCCACAGGCATTCCACGAAAATACTGCCGTAAAATAAACACATAGAAGGCATTTCCGCCGATCGCCGGCAAAATCAACGGCAAATGCGTGCCGATCATATTGAAATCGGAGAAAAGCATATAAGCCGGAACCATCGTAATGACCCACGGTAACATCATCGTGGACAGCAATATCGTAAAGCAGATATTTTTTCCGTAGGCCTGAAAACGAGCGAAGCCATATCCGACCAGTATGGAACTGATCAGAACAAGCACCATGTTGCAAATGACGATTTTCAGCGTATTGCCCAACAAAACATACAGCTGCATCTTTTCTGCCGCGAGCGCGTAATTTTCAAAATGCAATCGATCGGGAAGACGGGGCGGCGATTGAAATAAATCGCCGGCCTCCCCATAAAAAGAACAGAATAGCATCCATACAAACGGCAATGCGATTGTAATTCCGACCGCAAAACCCACCACGATACAAACCGTCTTTTTAATAGCCACCCTCTGCCTGTTTGTCAGAGATTTCTTCTTCCTATCCTTCATCCCCTTATTCCCCCGCATAGTACACAAAGCGTTTACTGAATCGGAAGAACACCAATGTAAACACCATGATGATCAGAAACAGAATCCATGCCTGCGCGGACGCATACCCCATAGTCTTGAAACCATCGAGATTAAAAGCATTCATGACAACGTTCCATGCCATTGTCAGCGTTTTATCCGTTCCGATGCCGACCAAAAGCTCCATCTCCGCATAAGCCTGCAAACCGCCGATGAGATTCGTAATCAGGAGATAGAATATCGTAGGCGAAATCATCGGCAATATGATTTTGAAAAACCGGCGGAACACGGGGCATCCATCTAGCTGCGCCGCTTCGACCAACTCCTGCGGCACGCCCTGCAACGCAGCAAGCAGCATGAGCATTGTCGGGCCGAGCGAACCCCAGATGCTCATCAGCAATACGGTCTGCATAGCATTGGGATAGCTCAACCAATCGATGGGCGGAATGCCGACTAACGACAACAGATAATTCAACAGTGAAAAATCCGAAGAAAACAGCTGTGCCCAAACCATAGTACTCGCCACCATGGGAATGATTGCCGGCAGATAGACAAGTACGCGAACCGCCTTATTGCCTACAAAACGTACATCTACCAACAGGGCAATCAGCAGAGACACAGCCAGGCCGACAACCGTTTTGACCGTTGCAAAATAAAATGTGTTGCCGATGGAGGCCAGAAACAGTGAATCCTGAAACGCTACAGCAAAATTTTTCCAGCCGATAAACTCCGGCGGGATCGCCGACATACTGATAAATGAAACGTTGTGAAACGCATAATACAGCGACGACCCCATCGGTACCAGCGTAAACAGGCTGAAACCGACGATCCAGGGAAGAATATACAGATAGAAATTGATTGTCGACTTCGCTTTCGCGCTCAACCTTTTCCCTCTCATCTCAAATTATCAACTCCTGCTCCAACTGTCTTTTCAGTTCCGATAACATTTCATCGAAACTCTGATCCCCTGAAAAATATTTTGAAAACTGATTCTGCATATGTGTCGACATCTTATCGAATCCGATTTTCGGATTATATTCGATGGGATGCACCTTGCCGCTAAGCGCCAAATTGTAGAAATAATTGTTCAATTCCTTTACCTTTGCATCGGAAGGATTGAGAAAAGCATCGCTCGCCGCCACCGTTTTATTTCCCGGAATATTGAAGCCGATTCCAGCCATAATTTCCTGACCCGTCGTCATATAGTATTCCAGAAAACGGAACGCTATATCGGGATTTTGGCAGGTGGACGAAATGCAGTGCGCCAGCATACCGCTCGAACCTGCATATACCCCATCACTCTTATCGTATACGGGCGGAGGCGCGATACCAATTTCAAAATTCACGTCGTAGAATCCATAAGTATAAAACGCCCACAATCCGCTGAAGATAGAAAACATTCTTCCCTGTTTGAAACTCTCCTGCTCTGCAACACTCGCACCCACTGTATAGGTTGCGGGAGCTTTTCCCCCGTTCTGGCTGGGGTAGTCGGGAAATTCGACCGCGTTATCCTTCTGAAGAGCGCAAAAAAACTCAAAAGCGCTCCGAACGCCGCTGTCCTGCACATTGAGTTTCGTATAATCGTCCGTGAAAAGTTCGCTGCCCGTCATCTGTACCCATTCCATCAGGTGTTTATAGGACTCGAAACCGATGCTTGTCCCGTACTGAATACCAAGCCCCTTTTGAATTTTCGATGCCGCCATATAAAATTCTTGCCAGGTCATCGGCGTCTGCGAATCGATTGTGATCGTGTCCTGCGGGTTTCGCTGGTTATATTCTTCCAATTGCGTCTTGTTATACAGCAACATGAAATCCGGAGACCAATCCTTGATAAGCCCGTACAGAGTCCCCTCACCCACTCCTGCGGTGCGGTCATACCGATAATAGCTGTTGATATCCCACAAATCCTGCTCGGATATTAGCTCGGAATTCTCCAGATATTCACCCAAATCGAGCAGATATCCCAGGCGCGCATAGGAGGCAAAATTGCCGCCGTCCATCAGGAAAATGTCGGGCGCGTCGGAAGTATTGAACATATTCCCCAGCGACGTATAATATTCTCCACCGGGTGACTCCATTTCAATTTTATATCCCTCATCTTTGATCTGTTCGTTGAATCCGTCTATAATCTCCTGCAATTTTTCTGCTTGAAGATCGGTTGTGCTGGAAGCGAGATATGTTAATACCTTGCCTCCCCCCTTGCCGAATTCACGACTGCCGTCTCCGCAACCGCAAAACATCGCAAGGCAGAAAGCGCACAGCAACGTAACTCCGATTATCCTTTTTTTCATAACCTACCTCCGTTTAATTGTATTTCGGAATCCAGCCCGCATGAGCCTCAAACATGTCATCGCACAGCGAGCGGATGCTGTCCAGATCCAGTTCAGCCGCCGTATGGGGGTCGAGATACGCCGCCATATATACCAGCTCCTTTTTGCGCTGCGAAGCCGCTTCAATCGTCATGTTCTGAACATTGATGTTCGTCCTATTCAGCGCAGCACATTGCTCGGGAAGCGCGCCGACATAGCAAGGGTTAATGCCATTCCTGTCGACCATGCACGGAACTTCCACGCAAGCATCCTGCGGCAAATTCGTGATCAGGTTTTTATTCAACACGTTCCCATGCACGCGGAAAGGTTGATCCGTAAGCATTGCCCTAATGATAGGTGCCGCAAATTCTCGGCTGTATTCATGCTCAACATCTTTCCTGATGCATTTTTCACGCAATTCCGCCCAATCGGCAATCTGTTTTTCACAGCGGCGCGGATATTCGTCGAGCGGAATTTTGTAGCGCTCAATCAGTTCCGGATAATTCTTTTTGATATAATACGGATTATATTCCGCCGTATGCTCGCTCGATTCTGTATTATAATACCCGAACCGATGCATTATATCGTGACGGACAAGATCCCATTCCATCTTTTCTCGATATTCCCCGCCAAGCGAACGACGCTTGATCTCGGGATACAGATCCTGCCCATTTTCATCGCAAATTTCCAACAGCCATGCCTGGTGATTAATCCCCGCTATTTTCCACCGGCAACCTGCCCTATATTCCTCCATGCCCAACGACTGAAATAAACCGTCAACACAACACTGCACGCTGTGGCACAGACCTACGACTTTCACCCCCATTTTCTTTTGCAGATAACCCGTCAGCATCGCCATCGGATTCGTATAATTCAAAAGCAAGGCCGAAGGGCACGTTTCCTGCATATCATGCACAAAATCTTCCAGAACTGGAATCGTCCGCAACGCCCTGAATATTCCGCCGATTCCCAGCGTATCCGCAATTGTCTGGCGCAGCCCGTATTTTTGGGGAATTTCAAAATCAGTAACCGTGCAGGGTTTATAACCACCGATTTGGACAGCATTTACGACAAAATCCGCCCCATCCAGAGACTTGCGCCTGTCCATATACTTTTTAATCCGGGCTTTCCCCTGGTATTTCTCATTGATATTGCATAACATTCTGTACGAATCTTCTAGCCTTTCGGCGTCGATGTCATATAAAGCGATATCAAATTCGCCCAATTCTTTTGTAAGAATACAATCTCCCAGTACATTTTTCGCGAAAATTGTGCTTCCTGCGCCCAAAAAAGTGATTTTCATGATACCTCCAAAATTAAAGTTATCGTTTAACTTTATTCTCATTATATGGCATCGAAAGCGCACATTCAATGACTTTGCGTGTCTAATATATGTCAAAATGTTGCTATTTCCCCAAAAAAACAACATTAGAAATTCAGAAGTCTTCAGCGCTTCCATTTTGCAATATAAAAAACGCCGGCCCGCTTATACTTGCGCCCGGCATTTTTTACCAGCTGTTTATTCCGTTTCAAAAGGGCTCTTCGCATACTCACGAGGAGTTATTTTTGTCTGCTTTCGGAAAGTCTTCTGAAAATTAGAGTAATTATCGTAACCGACTTTTGCTGCGATCTCATTCATTTTCAATCGTCCCTCCCGTATCAATATCTGCGCTTTGGTCATTCGAATGTTCATGATATATCTCTGCGGAGATACAAACATTTTTCCCTTAAATACGCGGTAAAAATAAGAGCGCTCCAATCCGACATAATTTGCCAAGGATCCTACCGAAATATTGTCCGCGTAGTGCGCATGGATATATTCAATAGCCTTTGTGACGAAATCGACCGAATCTTCGCTCCTTTCGCCCTTCCTGTTCGACTCATTTCCCTTGATAAGCAATGAAAACAAAAAATACAATTTACCCAGCAATGCCAACTCCGACGCAAAAGATTTGTCCTTAACAGACAAAAACGATTTCATCGCATCTCCGACCTTTTCGCTTCCCCGATACGTCAAAACATATTTTTTATCGAAAAAACCACTTAATTCCAAAAGTTTTTTCGCCTCAAGCCCATTGAATCCTACCCAATAATAATTCCATGGATTTTGTTCACAGGCACAATAAAACGTCGTAACATCGGGCGGAATCAAAAAGAAATCTCCCTCTTTTACTGGAAACGTATTCCCCAGAATTTTATACTTCCCTTCTCCTTTGAATACATAATGAAGTATAAAATAATCACGGCGTGTCGGCCCGAAAGAATGTTTCGGATAACACTTTTCCATGCCGTATTCGTAAACAGAAAGCTGCGGATTTTCGCGGCGGAAGGTATAATTCAGCATGAGATTGTTATCTTCTTGCCAGTCCCCCAAATCCGTTGTTTCCAACTTCTCCGCCCGCTTATCCGGCGGATCATCGGAAACGTTTGGGAAAGAATCCACAAAACTATATTTTTCCCCTTTTTTCCGCAGTCCTGCGTCAATTTTCTCGGGCGGTATTACCTTAACGACCTTATAAATTTTTGGCATTTTCTTTTCTCTCTCCACTCAGTACTTCCACTGTTAAAGCCAACAGCCGCTCGATATCTGCTGATTCCGCAACAAAAATTTCCGTTCCAAAAGCATCATTTTCGACCGTCATCCCCTCGTCAGTAACGGCAACTTTCATCGACTTATATGTAAAATCTTCCGGCATCAAAGCCCCCCATACCGGTGCAAGATCATATAATATCGTCGACGAAACAGAAATGTCCGCTTTTTGCGCTCCCCCGGTGTACACCTTATCCCAATAAAAATAATGGCGCAGCAATATATCCGTGACCCGATCTTCTGACCGCAATACTTTCCGATAATTTTCCCCTTGCATGATGATACTGTTACATATGTCAAGCGGGTAAAGATAATATCTTTTCCCGATCGCCTGCATCACTCCCCTGAATGCCGCAGGATTTTGTACAACATTGCACTCCGCTGAAATCGGTCCACCAAAATATCCCTCTCGAATACTACCGCCCATGACATGAACGGATACACCCGCCTCTGCGATGATATCTGCAACCACTGTAAGCGAAGTCGACGGCCCGATCGATATGACGGCATCAACGTTTTCTTTCAGCGCGCAACGATATGCCGCAACATAATCTTTATTTTCATCGTTCCGTCTTTGAAGTATCCCCTCAAAAGGGCTTTCAATTTGCTTGCTTGCCTTCCCTTGCACGACCGGAATATCTTTGCCAGCTTGACGAAGAATCGTCCTCACCAATCGTGCACGATAATCCGTATCCCCGTCTGTAACGGAAACCAAAACAATTTCTATTTCCGGATGATTCAATAAAAAACACAATGCCCATGTATCATCTATATCCGAACCGATATCTGTATCCAAAATTATTCTTTTCATTGGCTTCTTAAGTCTCCCCCGCTTTTTGAAAAATATTCTATCATACTTTCTATTCAAAATCAACCCTTATCTTAAATTTTTTGCAGAATACGCAGAACTGCGTTTTTGCAAAAAAAGCAGCTAATACCCTCGGCATCGTAAAGTTATATCGCCAAGTATATGGCCAAAATCGACCAGAGGTTGGCCTGCCAGCCATGCATTTGTTACTTGCTACCCGTCAACGGGTCTCTCGGGTCAAAGATCCTCGTTCTATAATCAAACAGTATTAACATTAACAATAAGGTGACTTTTATAATTATTGAAATTTGCTTAAACAATTTTTATCCTCCCCCCTCCCAGTAGAATTGGGGGATTTTTTAAACTAAAGCATCATACAAGAAGATCACCGAAATATATCTCGGTGATCTTCACCTTTTTATTAAGTTTTTTATGGATAATTCATCATCTTCGAAGCACGGTGTCACTTTAGTGTCAATATGTAAGCAATGTCTTTAACTACTATATATTGTACTTATTTTAAATATATAACACCAATATATTGATATATGAGTGCTTCGTAATAAGCAGGTCGCCGGATTAAGTCCGGCCAGTAGCTCCATTAAAGTCCTTTACAATATACAACGGACTTATTTTTTCGCCACTGCCCGTATCGTCGAAATAACGTGACGCGATCGGCTTCCCCCCTCTTACAATATTTTCTCCGTTTGCAACGATCGCTGTTCCGCCGCGGAGTTCTCTCCGCTCCTTTTCAGTAGTCAAAGTATTACCGTTTTTATCATTTATATTTTTAGCCTCTATTAACGAATTCAAAATATCTTTTGTAAAACTTTCCACAGCCAAACGCAGCACGGTAGCCATCGCCTCGTCCTTACTGTTTTCGCTAACAGAAGCTATATTTATAACTTCCAGCACATTTACAAGCTCATCATGATTCATTTTTTAGAATGGTTATATTTTCTCTCCTTATATAAAAACAGACCACCATCTGGCGGTCTGTTAAACGAATTTGCTGTTTATTTACCTATTTATTATGATTCCCCAAGGATATTTACCTTGTGCTAAACTGTTTATGGTATTAGATGAGTCTTTCATTTTAATATCCTCCGATT
>ERZ1106952.389-NODE-389-length-21884-cov-6.532686_pt1 | contig 21884 bp, 16 predicted proteins | sample MGYA00403677_ERZ1106952 | MGnify/ENA primary metagenome ERZ1106952 (study PRJEB35170, sample SAMEA104062415) | human gut metagenome | biome: human gut; feature: human-associated habitat; material: faeces | place: Denmark | collected 2012-05-14 ...
AGCGTCCGCAGACGCTCCGGTGTCCCGAGTACCATTCAAAATCGTTCTATTACAACTGCTGCTTTGCCAGCACGTCAGAGGTAGGGGTCTGGAACACCGGAATGTCGGCATAGGGGTCGGCAGCGGTGTCGGCGGGCAGACTCTTCATATACTCGTCCATGGCGACAGCCACCTTCTTGGCAACAGCCACAGCCTCTACCACGGTGCGTGCGCCCATGACGGCGTCGCCGCCGGCAAATACGCCCTCGCGGGTGGTGCGGCCGTCCTCGCTGACACTCAGCAGACCCTTCTGGTTGGTCTCGATGCCGGTCGTGGTCTTGACGAGGTTGCTCTCAGAACCCTGACTGACCGACACGATGACGCCGGTGTGGGGGTAAAAAGTCTCGCTGCCCTCTACCTGCGTGAACTTGCCGTCCTCACCCTTGACGGTGTCGCGGCAGATCAGACCGTTTTCCCGGATCTCCACCGGTGCCTTGCAGAAACGGAAGCCCACGCCTTCCAGTTTGGCATAGCTCACTTCGTACTCGGAAGCGCTGATGCAGCTTTCGTCCCGGCGGGCGTAGCAGGTAACGTGGCGGGCACCGTTGCGGATGGCGGTGCGGGCGCAGTCCATAGCGGAGTTGCCCACGCCGATGACGGCCACGTCATCGCCCAGACGGAAGGCCTTGGAGTTTGCCAGATAGTCGATGCCGAAAGCCACGTTGCCAAGGCTCTCGCCCTTGATGTGCATGGCGTTGGCCTTCCACAGACCGGCGCCGATGAACACGCTCTTATAGCCGTCGCGGAACAAATCGTCGATGGTGATGGTCTTGCCGATGGTGGTGTTGGGGCGCACCTTGATGCCCTTCAGTTCCAGATGACGATACTGGAAATCGTCCAGCACACTGTCCGGCAGGCGGTAGTTGGGGATGCCGTAACGCATCACGCCGCCGATCTTATCCCGGGCGTCAAAGATGGTCACATCGTAGCCCCAGCGTGCCAGCAGCACCGCGATGGTCAGGCCTGCCGGGCCGGAGCCCACCACAGCGGCCTTCATGCCGTTTTTCGGGGCAGGGCCTGCGGTCATCTTGTTGGCGTAGGTGGTGGAGATATAGTCCTCGATGATGGAAAAGTGCACCGGGTCGTGGCTGGGCATCCGGTTGCGGATGCAGTGACCCTCGCACTGCTTTTCGTGGTTGCACACCAGACTGCATACAGTGGTCAGGGGGTTGTTTTCAAACAGCATCCGGCCCGCAGCGTCCATCTGGTTTGCCTTGAGCAGACGGATGACCTCCGGGATATTGGTGTGGATGGGGCAGCCCTCCTGACACATCGGCTTTTTGCAGCCGAGGCAGCGGTTGGCTTCGTCCAGAACATGAAGTGCCATGGGTTCCTCCTTGTGTTTCCCCTGCGGGGACAGTCGTTTTTTACAGGTTCGTTGTATCCAACATTGCATTGCTTTAATCATACACCCGAACTGCGCCGGATACAAGAGGGCACAATATAAAATTTTTGGCGTTATTTTTTGTCAATTCGTCAAAAAGATAATTTTTTGACGATATATCCCGCCCATCGGCTCCGGTTTTGTCCGGCACAGCGCACCAAGGTCGCTGGCTCTGCTCTGGGCAGCAGCCATTTGGGCGCAGGTCTCGTTTTCCCGTGCCAGCCGCGCCAGCGAGTGGGACAGCGGCAGCGCCGTCTCCCCGGGCAGGGACAGAGCCTCCTTGCGTGCGCCCAGCAGGTGCAGATAGGGCGGCAGCGCCGGGGTCTGGGCGGTGTAGCCCAGCGCCGCATCCATCGCCAGCCGCCGCATCCGCGCCCGGGGGTAACGCACGGTGGTCAGGGCATCCAGCAAAGCGGGCAGGCTTGCGGTCTCCCGCACGGCGTTTTCCAGCCGGTGCTCCAAGCCTTCGGATACCCCGCGCACCGCGGCAAAGGGGGCTTGCCCTGCGCAGGCTGCCCGCAGCAGTGCCAGCTCGCAGTGCCCCATGACCGCAAAATCCGTATACTTTCCGTCATATTCTGCCTGTTTATACAGTTTCAGCGCCTTTTCCGGCACATAAGGTGCCAGTGCCGCCGCGCCGCCCTCTGCCCAGAGCGCCCGCAGGGCGCTGGCGCTGGCAAAGGCTGTATGGCTGCTTTCGGTCAGCGCCTGCCCGTGGTCTGCGCCCTGCCGGGGCAGGGCGATGGGCTGCATTTCTACATTCTGTTCTATGATTGCTTTACAATACTCTACGGCAAGATTATTGTTGGGCTTGTCCAGCAGTGCGGCAACGTCTGACCCCGGGCACAGCGCCTGCACCGCCGCCTGCCGGGCGGCGGCAAAGCTGCGTGCCCCGGCGGCAAGCTGCTGTTTCAGCGCGGTGCGGTATGCTTCGCTGCACAGCACCCGGGCAGCTTTTTGCAGTAGGGCGGTGTCCGGGTTCTCTGCCCCAAAGACCAGCGCATCGCACCCGGCAGCAGCCAGAATGCGCACCCCTGCCCGGGCAAAAGCCTCGGCACCGGCGCAGGCGCAGGGCGCGGGCAGGGCAAACACGAGGTCTGCTCCGCAGGCAAGCGCCGCCTGCACCCGCACCGCCTCCGGCAACAGCGGCAGCGCTCCCCGCTGGGTAAGCCCGCAGCTCATGGCAACGGCCACCCGCTGCGCCCCCAGCGCCCGCGCCTGCGCCAGCTGCCATGCGTGGCCGTTGTGGAAGGGGTCGTACTCCGCAATGATGCCTGCAAACTTCATGGAACTGCTCCTTTTCGCCAAAAGATTGTTAAAATTATATCGGATATACAGAAAAATCCTGACGTTTCCGGGATTTGTGGGCAGGATATACAAAAACCTTGTACACAAGTTTTACCGCTTTGCCCGGGTTGCGCCTTGAAAAGCCGTCACGCCTATTATATAATAAACATAGGAATCTGTAAAATTCTGTCCGCAGGTTTTTAGGCTACGGACGGTACAAAAATTTTCAGGAGGCAACACAGATGAAGGTTCTGGTTATTAACTGCGGTTCTTCTTCCCTGAAGTATCAGCTGATCGATATGGACGGCGAAAAGGTGCTGTGCAAAGGCCTGTGCGAGCGCATTGGCATGGAGAGCAGCATGATCACTCACGAGGCCAACGGCACCAAGGCCACCACCCCGGCAATCTTCCCCACCCACACCGAGGCTTTTGCCGAGGTCGTGAAGAAGATGACCACCGGTGCAGGCAAGTGCATCAATGACGTGAGCGAGATCGACGCCATCGGTCACCGCGTCGTGCATGGCGGCGAGAAGTTCAAGAGCAGCTGCCTGATCACCGATGAGGTCATCAACACCCTGCGTGAGCTGAGCCCGCTGGCTCCCCTGCACAACCCCGCTGGTATTCTGGGTATCGAGGCCGCCCGCAAGGTGTTCGGCAACATTCCCATGGTGGCTGTGTTCGACACCGCCTTCCACAGCACCATGCCGCCGAAGGCTTATATGTACGCCATCCCCTACGAGTACTACGAGAAGTACGGCGTGCGCCGCTACGGCTTCCACGGCACCAGCCACAAGTACGTTGCCCACAAGGCAGCCGAGTATCTGGAAGAGCCCATTGAGCGCCTGAAGCTGATCACCTGCCATCTGGGCAACGGCTCCTCCATTGCCGCAGTCGATCAGGGCAAGGTGGTGGATACCTCCATGGGCATGACCCCGCTGGCCGGCCTGATGATGGGCACCCGCTGCGGTGACCTGGACCCCTCTGTGGTCAACTACCTGAAGTACACCCTGAACATCACCGGCCACGAGCTGGACGAGATCCTGAACAAGAAGTCCGGCCTGCTGGGCATCTCCGGTGTTTCCAGCGATAAGCGTGACGTGGAAGAGGCTGCCGCGGCCGGCAACAAGCGCGCACAGCTGGCTTCCGATATGCTGAACTACCAGATCAAAAAGACCATCGGCAGCTACATTGCAGCCATGGGCGGCGTGGATGCCATCGTCTTTACCGGCGGCATCGGCGAGCACGATGCCATTGCCCGTGCAAAGATCTGCCACCACATGGATTGGCTGGGCATCCGCATCGACACCGAGAAGAACAAGCACCCTGTTGGCGATGTGTGCGAGATCACCGCTTGGGGCGCAAAGGTGCGCACGCTGGTCATTGCTACCGACGAGGAGCTGATGATCGCCCGCGACACCAAGGAAGTCATCGAGAAGTAAGCTTTTCCCAAAGGGCTTTGCAGGGGCTGCTGCACAGAATGTGCGGCAGCCCCTTTTTGCTTGTGTGAAAAAGTGGTTCAGAAACACCCGTAGGTGTTTCTGAACCGCAAATCATAAATTATCTGCCGCTGCGTATAACCTGTGCGGCGCGCCGCTTTTCCATCTTCCGGCGGTGATTTTACCCAAATATATGCTGTCGGTTTGTGCTATGTGTACAAATAAAAGGGCGAACGGTTGTTTTTTGGTTGACAAATCTCAAAAATAACGGTACAATAGGAAAGTCCTCAATCCGAGGGCGTTTATCTATTCAAGCCCCTGGTAAGCTTACTGATCAGCGCGATGGTCCCAAAACCAAAGGTATGGTTACAATCCTTCCGTGGGCAAGAACTAACTAAAGAGGAGATACTACTATGTTTGAAGACAAGACTCTGGTCTGCAAGGACTGCGGTAAGGAATTTGTTTGGACTGCCGGCGAGCAGGAGTTCTACGCTTCTCGCGGCTTCGAGAACCAGCCCCAGCGCTGCAAGCCCTGCCGTGACGCCCGCAAGAACGGCGGCGCACGCAGCAACAGCGGTGAGCGCCAGATGTTCGATGCTGTCTGCGCAGCTTGCGGCAAGGCTTGCAAGGTTCCCTTCCAGCCCCGTGAGGACCGTCCGGTCTACTGCTCTGACTGCTTCGCTCGCATGAAGCAGAACTAAGCGCTGATTTTCATTTAAATCGGTAACAAATCCCCCCGCTGCCAGTCGGCAGCGGGGGGATTTTTGCGTTTCTCTTCAGGTATTCTTACGCTGATTTGCGCCCGAGAGCAGCAGCACCGCGCGGCATAGCCGCAGCTTGAGCAGCAACAGCTTTACCTGGTCGTTCCGGCTCTGCATGGCGTGCAGTGGGGTGCTGCGCACCGCCGTGCGCACCCGGGGCTTTTGCAGGGTACTGCGCAGCCAAGCAGTCTGCTCTGCAAGGGAAAGCGGGCTGCATCCAAGATTCTTGATTCCCATCATCAGGTCGCGGATCGTGCAGTAGCTCGCCTTTGCGCGGTGCATGGGGCTGTCCTGTAAGCCCCACGCGGCAACGGTGTCCCACACTGCATCGCTGAGATAAAAGTTATCCTCCAGACGCTCCGGGTGGTAGCTGTTGGACAGACTGCCCCGCCGGGCAGCGGTGTAGTGGTACAGCGGCTTTTCCAGCACCACCAGACAGCCGGGATTTTGACGATAAAAGGCTACAAAGAACAGCCCGTCCTCCCCCAGCTGATGGCAGGAGAAACGCAGCCGATGTTGCTCCAGAAACGCCCGGCGGAACAGCTTATTGGTGACCAGATACGAGGACGCCGTCTCGTCGAAATGTTCCTTGAAGGGCGCGCCCCGGTACACGCCGGAGAGGGTGCTGCCGCTGGTCTGCGTGTGCAGCAGCCGGTCATTTTCATCATAGCTGTCCAGATACAGCCCAAACTCCACGCAGTCCGCATCAGCATTCCGGGCGGTATGATACAGCACTTCTGCCGCATCCGGCTCTACCCAGTCGTCCGGGTCCAGAAAGAAGATATACTCTCCCCGGGCTGCATCCAGACCCGCGTTGCGGGCAGCGGCTACGCCGCCGTTGGGCTGGTCGATGAAGCGAAAGCGCGCATCCTCGGCAGCAGCCTGTGCACACAGCGCGGCGCTGCCGTCCTTAGAGCCATCGTTGATGAGAATGGCCTCGAAGTCGGTCAAAGTCTGCGCCCGCAGTGAGCGCAGCGCCCGGGGCAGCAGGCGCTCCATATTATAAACAGGCACTATAAACGAGATACAGGGCATTGTTTTCACTCCTTGCCGTCACACTTCCTTCATCAGAATATGGATGCGGTCCCGCATCTCCTGCCGACTGTCCGGCATCCACACCTTGGGTTCCGGGGGCTTTTTGCGCTCCATGGCGTAGGCAAGCGTCACCAGACGCAGCGCCATCGTGCTCCAGAAATAAAAGGCGGTATTATCGGTCAGGTAGGTCACCGTCATATAGCCTAGCTCGGACAGATACAGCAACGTGGTCTCTTGGTCTGCATAGCGCTGCCAGAACAGCGGAGTCAGAACATACTGGATGCTGGACCAGAGCAGAAAACCCGGAAAGCCTACCTCTACAAAGACCTTCAGGATGTCGTTGTGGAAGGGGTAAGGCTGGTTGATGAGCCCGTCATTATACCACTGGGCGATGATGGTGTCCACATATTCAAAACCGCGGCCGATATAGGTGATAGAAAATTCATAGTAGGGATTCGCCATGCTCCACAGATAGTCCCGTCCCATCATGTCAATGCCAAAACTGTTCAGCAACCTTGAAATAACACCGTAGCGCACACAGTAGAGGAATGCCAGAAAAAACAGGATGCAGCAGACGCCCACTGCCGGGTAAAACCAGCCGGGGACTTTGCGCTTGCGGAGAAGCAGAGCGATCAGGACGAACAGAACCACCGCCGGGATGGCGATGCGCTTCATGCCGACCAGAAAAAACCAGCAGCAGAGCAGCAGATACAGCCAGCGCTTGCGCTTTTCCTGCCGGGTAGTACGAGGAGCAAAAACGGCGTAGTACAAGATCATCTGCCCGAACACAAAGGTCAGGTCGTGAATCTCCAGCTGCAGCGCATAGCCATCCGCATCACCGAAGGTGATCAGACAGGTAATGAGAGACTGGATGCTGGCTGCAAAACCGTAGCCAGGAATGCTCAGTAGCATGATGGCCGTGTTGGCAATGCAGATGCTGATGGTAAACAGCTCGATGGCTTTTTCCCGGAACAGATAGACCAGCGCCACGGCAGTGAGGATGGCAATACTCTGGAACACGATCTTGGAGCAGCTTCGGATCATGGAAGACACTGCGGCAAAGCTTTCGATCCAGATGACCATCGACCAGAAAAACAGCGCCGCCATCAGGGACATATAAAGCAGGGTAGGCTTCCATAACTCCCGGAGACGCTTTTCGTCCGGGTAAAACAGGGTGTACAGCATTGCCAGCCCGATCACCCCCAGAGAGATGGCTTTGGGAAGGCCGCCCACTGCGCTGTTGATTGGCTTCCACTCTCCCAGCCCGGCACCGGCCAAAAAGATCACGCAACCGACGGTCAGCAGTTTTTGCCACAGCGGGCTGTCCTTATAAAACAAAGAGGCCGGAGTTTTCCGGCTGTAATCCTTTTTGGTCAGGATCTGATCCAATGTGCGCATGAAAAGGGCTCTCCTTTTATTGTGGGTGTTCCCGCAGCCGCCGGGGGGCTACGCCTGCCCTCCCAGTTGCAGGTACTGCTGCTGTAAGCGGGCGGCGGCGATGTTGATATCGTAGCCAGCCTGCCGGATCAGTTCTGCACCGGCAGAGCGGTCACAGGGCTGGTGGAGCATCCGCTGCAAGCCTGCTGCCCAGTCTGCATTGCTGGCGGAAAGCGGGATCTGGATGGCATGGGAAGAAAGCAGCACCTCCGCCGGCACTGCGTCCGAAAATACGCACCCCAGCCCAGCGGCTTGCGCCTCGATCCCCACCACCGGCAGACCCTCAAAGCGGGAGGGCATGACGAAGAGATCCATCATCTGGTACCAGTCGGCCACATTGCTTTGCAACCCGGCAAACAGGATATGGTCTGTGATGCCCAGTTCCTGCGCCTGTGCACGGACAGCCTGCTCCAGCCTGCCGGTACCAATGAGCACCAGCATCGCCCGGGGTTCCAGCTGTAAAAAGGCGGCAAAGATCTCCAATAGACGCTCGTGGTTCTTGCGGACATCAAAGCGGCCTACATGACCCAGCACCACCCGGTCTTCCAGCCCGTAGCGCGCCCGCATTTCGGCGCGGACGGCGGGGGAGAAGCGGAAGGTCTCCGGCTCAATGGCGTTGGGAATGATCTGTCCCCGGTGCTCCCAGTCCGCTTTGCCAAAGTAGTAGATGCCCGCATCCCGGCCGCAGGCCCACAGGTGGGTGGCGGCGCCGGGCAGCAGCTGTTTACAGAACATCTTCAGCGGCCACTTGTAGTCCCGGACGATCCAGATATTATGGGCGTGGGCAATGCGCACTTGCAGCCCGGCCTTCTCCGCACCCTTCAGGGCATAAAGCCCCATCGCCTCGTTGTGGGCGTGCAGGATGCGGATGCGGGGGTCTGCGGCCACGGTCTGCTGCACAAAGCGCAGATACGCCGGGTAGTGCAGCGGGTTTAATCCCGGACTCTGGTAGATATGTCCGCCCAGACGGCGGATCTCGTCGTCGTAATCGCCGGGCTTTTGCTTGTTGACGATAAAATCAAACTGGACCTTTTCGCGGTCGATATGCCGGTAGTAGTTCATCAGCATGGTCTCGATCCCGCCGCGGTCCATATTGCTGACCGAATGCAGCACTCGTATCATGGGTACTCCTTATATTATAACAACTGAAATCTTCTGCCGTAGCGGCACCACAGCCCAAAGTCCTGCTGCCGCAGCGCCCGGGCACCCCAGCGGGCACGGCGGGGCAGTGCGCCCTCTTGCGGCAGCGCCTTTGCGTACAAAGCACAGCACAGCCGGAAAACAGCCTGCTGCGTTTCCGGCGGCAGGCCGGATACAGTGGCATAGCAGAAAGCCGAAAGCTGCAGCGTCAGGGTGCAGCGGTACAGCGCATCGTGGGGCAGGCCCAGCGCAGCATCCTGCACTGCCAGCTGCTCCATGATCCAGTAGCTCTGCACGGCGGCAGGGCGGTGCTGACTTGTGGCGGTAAGCCCCTTGGGGTTTTTGCGCCACAGATAGACCATCTCCGGCACAGAGGCCACAGTCTTTGCCAGCCGGAATACCAGAAAATGGATGATGGCATCCTCAAAGCAGGTATAGTAAGCCGGAAAGCGCACCTGTGCAAACAGTTCCCGCCGGTACACCTTGCCCCATGGCATCCCGGGCAGCTCGAACCGCTCCGGCGCGGCGGCACCGGCGTAGACTGCCGCCGGGTAGCGCTGCACCGGGCCGTGGGTGCCGTCGGTGTACAGGTACTGCCAGCCGCCCTGCACCACATCGGCGTCAAGGCGCTGTGCGGCCTCCAGCAGGGTGCGGATGGCACCGGGCAATAACAGATCGTCGCTGTCCACGAACATCAGCCAGCGGCCCACGGCGTGGCGCAGTCCCTCGTTGCGGGCGGCGGCGGCGCTGCGGGGCGCACTGCAATTGCACAGCAACACCCCGGGCAGTGCCCGGTAGCGTTCTAGCACGGCGGCTGTGCCGTCGGTGGAATCGCTGTCCACCACGATCAGCTGCACGGTGCAGCTGGTCTCCTGCTGCAAAATGCTGTCCAGACAGGGGCCGATGGTAGCTTCGCCGTTGTACACCGGCACAATGACCGAAAGGGTCACCGCCGGGTCCTGCGGCGGCAGCAGCGGGCAGGTCTCTTCTGCTGCAGGTTTCGGGCACAGGGATGCCAGCGCGGCGCGGTCGGCCTGTGTGCTGTCCGGCAGCGGGGCACCGCCCCGGTGCAGCAGATGGTACAGCCCAAGGTCTGCATGGCCGCAGGCTGCGCCGCACACGGCGGCAGCGCCCGCCAGCAGACGGCTGCGGGTGCGGCAGTGGATCAGCTGGTAAGCGCGTCGGTTCTGGATCATGCTTCACCACGCTCCGTTCCGGCAAGGACAGCGCCGCCCTCCTCTGCGATCAGGGACATCTTTTTCTGTGCGCAGCGCACAAGGTCGCGCACATGGTAGAGCTCCTCCTCCGAGGTGGTGGCCCATGCGGCGGTGAACAGGATGGGGTACTCCGGGTTGAGCTTATTGTACTCGTCCACCTGACTTTGCAGGATGCGGATCATGACCTCTGCCTTCCGGGTGCTGCATTCATCAAAAAAGGCAAGGAACTTGCCCGCGCCGTTGTAGCCCACCGTGCCGTCGGTATCGCCCATCAGCTGCAAAAGACCGGAAAAATCCTTCAGGATGCCGTCACCCACATGGTAGCCGAAGCGGCGGCTCATCTCGGTCAGGTTGTCCAGCTGCAAAGCAAAGCAGGTATAGTCCTCCGGCAGGATGCGGTCGGCCATGCCGGTGATATACACGTTGAGCTTTTCGCGGTTGGGCAGACCGGTCTTTTTGTCTACATACAGCAGATAATCCACCGCATCCGAGATGCGGCCCAGCAGAATTGCACCGCAGCAGCCAATGACAAAGAACAGCACCAACGCCAGCATCAGATACAGCTTGACATTGATGGCGGCAGCCACCTGCACCGAGCTGATCATCTTCAGATAATCCGCGCTGATGTACAGGTTCAGCTCCTTGCTGCTGGTATTGATGATCTTGTAGTAGCTTTTCAGCTGCGCCTCGTAGTCGTTGATCATGCTTTCCATCTTGGCGTGCTGCTCGCCTGTACCGCCAAAATCCACGTTGCGGAAGCTTTGCAGGATCTCCTCCTGAAACTGCCGGTCGATCTGGCTGGATGCGACCTGCTGTTCCAGCGATACCAGTTTCAGCACCAGACCGTCGTAGGTGGTCTGTGCCTTATCGCCAGCACCTTCCAGCTCGATGTTATTCAGGATATAGTCCGAGGACACCACCTCGCCCCGGTCAGTAAAGTAGTTTTGCAGCAGATCGGCGTTCTTGTACACATACTGGTCGGTCAGGCTCCACAGACTGTCCCGCTGCTCGGTGGTGATCTGTTCGTTCTGCTTTGCAGTTTCGATGGTGTTGGCCAGATATTCCTGCAGCACCGTGCCGTCCCGCACCTGCGGGCCGTTGAGCACATAGGCGTACAGCGCCGGGATGGTGTATTTTTTGAAGTCGGAATAGATATCGCACAGGTCTGCATAGGTGTAGCCGGTGCGGGAGGAGCGAAAATTCGGGTAGTGCTCCCGCTTGCTCAGCAGATAGTCCTGCATCTCGTTGGTATCGTTTTCCAGAATGCGGATGCACTCGTAGTAATCGTAGCCGTTGTCCAGCAGACCGGACGAGGGGTTGAGCGAGAGCTTCTGCTCCACATATTTTTCCGTATAATAGGTGCAGTAGCTCTGGATGATGGCATCCAGCATATTGCGGGCATAACCCGCGCCCTGCTCTCCATCCACCACAAGGCTCACCTTGTAGGTATCCGGGAAATAGGTCACCTCTTCGCCCTTTTGCAGCAGGGCGTCGTTGATGGTCTGCTGATCTTCCGAGATCACCGGGGTCACCGAGATGTTGGAACGGATGGTGCTCAGCCGCCCGGAAGCACCCAGTGCATCCATGGCCTGCGAGATGACGGTGGAGGAGTAGATCTCGTTGACGTCCAGCTCGCTGCCGTCCGGGGTGTAGCCGTCCGAGATGCCGTCGTTGGTATAGCGGATAATGACCGATGCAGTGTACTTCTGCCGACCGTCCGCATACAGGTAGATGGCGGCGGCACCTGCCAGCGACACCAGAAAGATCAGCAGGCTGAAACGCTTCAGATAGCGCAGGATCTCAAACTTTTTCATCTGCGGTGCCTTGCCTTTCTGCGTTTACGTTCGTGGAGCAGCCATGCGCTGCCCAGCATAACAGCAACGGACTCCATCAGGGTCTTTTTCAGGCTCAGGCGCTGCAGGAAGGAGGCCGAGCCGTAGGTAAAGGTAATATAGTTCTGGGATTTGTACTTGATATACGCCTTGTCCAGTACAAACAGCTGCTCCGAGATCTCGTTGATGGCGGTCTCCAGCTTGTTCACCATGGCCTGCGCCTCGGCCAGACGCGGCTGGCCGGCATCCAGCTCCCGGATCTTCTGGATCACATAATTCGTGCTCACGATCTCGGACTGGTAGTCGGTGGCATCGGCCAGAGAAGCGTCTGCCGCCCGCGCCAGCGCATCCATGGCGGTCTTGGTGCGGGACATATAGTACTCGCTCGCTTCATCCACGGTGGGGATCATCATGATGGAGGTCATGGATTTTTCGTAGATGGAAATGCCCTTTTTGTCGGCGTCATAGTAAGCCTGCTGGGTGCGCATGTCAATATCGTCGATTTTGTTCTTGTATTCCAGAATGCTGGTCAGCATGGCCGGGTCGCGGGCAACGCCGCCCTCGATGACAAAGGCCATGGCGTTGGGCAGGTCGTAATCCACCAGATTGTTGATCATTTTGCCCAGTGTGGTAAAGTTGTTGGTGGAAGGGTCGGGGTTTGCCTCGTCCGTAAAGCTTTTGTTCTCCCCCAGACGGGCGTTCAGATAGCGGTTCAGCGCAGCGGCGCGCACCTCCAGCTCGTTCAGTCGCAGGTAAGGCTCGCACGCGGTGGTCACTTCCAGCTTTTCCTTGAGGATGCTCTGGTTATCGCAGTAGTTGCTCAGAAAGATCTCCCGGTAGGATTCGCACACGCTCTGCAAAAGATCTGTGGGCTTGCGGTTGCCCAGGTTCAGCTTGCGGGTGTTGATGGAGAGATAGTAGTTGGTGCTGATATACTCGCTGCCGTTGGCGCTGCCGGTGCCGTCCGGGCTCAGGTAAAGGCACTGGGCCAGCTGGGAGGCAGTCAGGCTGTCCTGCAGGCCCACCCGCCGGATGGCGCGCTCCATCACCTCGTCCGACACGATCTCGTAGGCGTTGAAGCGGGTCTTGTTGGGGTTCATGCCAAGCGCCGCCTCGGAGTAATTGAAGGAGATGCTGGCAGTGGCGCTGTCCGCACTTTTGAAATAGTGAACCAGCCCGAACAGACAGCACAAGGTCAGCAGGCAGAGAAACAGGCGGTATTTATTTGTCCAGATATGACGCAGCGCCTGTTTGATTTTTTCTTTGATGTCATCCATGGCATTCTACCCTTTTGCAGCGGCCTGCACGCGCAGCGCAGGCTGCTTAGTCGATGTCAATGACCGAAAGCTCCGGCACATTGTTGATGCGGGGCGCCCGGCTGGAATCGCCCAGTCCCCGGCTTACAATGAGGGTGGCGTTGTTGGCAAGCGTATAGCTGCCTCCGGCATAGTCGGGCAGAAAGCCCTCCTCGGCGGTATAAAGCGGACCGATCTTCGGCAGACGCACGATGCCGCCGTGGGTGTGCCCGGCAAGACCCAGCTCAAAGGAATAATTTTCCAGATGCTCGGGAAAGTAGGTGGGAACGTGTGCCAGACAGATGCGCAGGTCGTAGTCTGTCTGCGGCTCCACGCTGTCCATAAAGGTGCTGGCACCGTAGTTAGAAAAATCCGCCGGGCTGCCCTCCACGCCCAGAATGCTGATAACGTTGTCGTGGATGGTATAGCGCGCCTCCTGATTGCGCAGGACGGTCACCCCGGCGGCGGTGAACTTTTCCACCAGTTCCCGGTCGTTGTCCAGAAAATACAGCTCGTCCTCGTGGTTGCCCAGCACTCCGCATACCGGGGCAATCTCGCTCAACTGACGGAACAGGGAGAGCATATTATCATAATTGGTGCCTTCGCCGTAGGTCACAAAGTCGCCGCCCAGCAGGATCAGATCCGGGGCAAGGCTGCGGACATCCTGCACCAGCTCACAGTTATCTGCTCCGTACTCCCGCAGATGCAGATCGGTCAGAAAAACGACCCGGCAGCTCTGGGTCAGCTTGCGGGAATGAATCTGATAGAACTCTGCCGTATAGTGGGTGCGGTTATAGCAGATATTCTGCCACAGCGTCCCGCCCAGTAGGGCGAGCAGGGCAACAAGAATCAGCAGCGTCAGCAACACCTGCTTCCAGAGGGGCGTTGCCCTCTGTGCGCAGCTGCCGCTGTGTGTGTGTCTGCCGCTTTGTGCTGCGCCTTTTCCGTGTTTTGCTTTGATAAAGGCCACATCCTTTCTGCCGGGGAACGTTGCATAGAGAAGGGCGCAGCACAAGGCCGCAGCCCATCTTTCCAAAAACGGATACAAAAACTGATATACAGATAAATTATAACATATTTAGTAGGAAAAGCAAAGAGTGCGTCTCTGCCATGAGCGGATTTCACATTTGGGAGTTCCCATCAAAAAAGGGATGCCGCGCACGCAGCATCCCTTTTGTATATTTGCAGATCAATCGTCGTCGCTGTCCAGCTTGAGCACGGCGGTAAAGGCCTCGCTGGGCAGGGAAACGCTGCCCAGCTGACGCATCTTCTTTTTGCCTTCCTTCTGCTTTTCCAGCAGCTTCTTTTTACGGGAGATATCGCCGCCGTAGCACTTGGCCAGCACATCCTTGCGCATGGCCTTGACCGTCTCGCGGGCAATGATCTTGCCGCCGATGGCTGCCTGCACCGGGATCTCGAACAGGTTGCGCGGGATGTTGTCCCGCAGCTTTTCGCAGATGCGGCGTCCCTTGGCGTAGGCGTTGTCCCGGAACACGATCATGGACAAGGCGTCCACGGGGTCGCCGTTGAGCAAAAAGTCCAGCTTGACCAGATCACTCTCGCGGTACTCCTTGAACTCGTAGTCGTAGCTGGCGTAGCCCCGGCTGCGGCTCTTGATGGCGTCAAAGAAGTCGTACACGATCTCGCCCAGCGGCAAAGCATAGTGCAGGTCCACCCGCACATCGTCCAGATACTTCATATCGATCAGCACGCCGCGCTTGCTCTGGCACAGATCCATCAGACCGCCCACATAGTCGTTGGGGGTGTACAGATGCACATCCACAAAGGGCTCCTCCTGCTTGACGATGTTGCTGGGGTCCGGGTAGCTGGAGGGGTTGTCGATCATCTCCACAGTGCCGTCGGTCAGGGTCAGACGGTAGCGCACGCTGGGGGTGGTGGTGATGATGTCCAGATCGAACTCCCGCTCCAGACGCTCGGTGATGATCTCCATATGCAGCAGACCCAGGAAACCGCAGCGGAAGCCGAAGCCCAGCGCGGCGCTGGTCTCCAGCTCAAAGGTCAGGGAGGCGTCGTTCAGCTGCAATTTTTCCAGCGCGTCCTTCAGGTCGGGGTACTTGGCACCATCGGCAGGGTAGATGCCGCAGAACACCATGGGCTTGACCTGACGGTAGCCGGGCAGCGCTTCTGCGGTGGGGCGCTCTGCCAGCGTGACAGTATCGCCTACGCGGGTGTCCTGCACCGTCTTGATGCTGGCGGTCAGGTAGCCTACCTCACCGGCCTGCAGCTGGGCGCAGGGGGTCAGGGAGGTGGCACCCATGTGACCCACCTCCACCAGCGTGAACTCTGCGCCGGTGGCCATCATACGGATGGTGTCGCCGGGCTTCACCGAGCCCTCGAACACGCGGATGTAGACGATGACGCCCTTGTAGCTGTCGTAGATGCTGTCGAAGATCAGCGCCTTTAAGGGGGCATCCGGGTCGCCGGTGGGGGCGGGGATATCACTGACCACACGCTCCAGCACCTGATCGACGTTCAGGCCGGTCTTGGCGGAGACGCGGGGCGCGTCCATGCAGGGCAGGCCGATCACGTCCTCCACCTCCTGCGCCACCTCGTCCGGGTGGGCGCTGGGCAGGTCGATCTTGTTCAGGATGGGCACCAGCTCCAGATCGTGCTCCAGTGCCATATAGGTGTTTGCCAGCGTCTGCGCCTCCACGCCCTGCGTGGCGTCCACCACCAGAATGGCGCCCTCGCAGGCGGCCAGACTGCGGCTGACCTCGTAGGCAAAGTCCACATGACCCGGGGTGTCGATCAGGTTGAACTCGTAGGTCTTGCCGTCCTTTGCAGTATAGTTCATGGTCACGGCACGCGCCTTGATGGTAATGCCGCGCTCGCGCTCGATATCCATGTTGTCCAGGATCTGATCCTCCATGGTGCGCTCGTCCACGCTCTTGGTCAGCTCCAGAATGCGGTCGGACAGGGTGGATTTGCCGTGGTCGATATGTGCAATGATGCAGAAGTTGCGGATGTTGTCTCTTGCCATGTAGTTCCTCCGGGCAGCTTTATGCTTCTAAGATCCAGTCCTCCACGGCCACGATCTGTCCGTGGTCGCGGTAGACGCGGGGCACGCGGCGGGAAACGCCGCACAGCACTTCATAGGGGATGGTGTCGGTCTTGCGGGCAATGGTCTCTGCGGTGTCGCTTACGGTTCCGCCCCACAGGATGGCTTCATCGTCCTCGCGCACTTCCGGTACATCGGTCACGTCCACCATCATCTGATCCATGCACACCCGCCCCAGTACCGGGCAGGCCTTGCCGTGGATCTCCACCACGCCTTTGCCGCAGCTCAAAAGCCGGGGATAGCCGTCGGCATAGCCGGTGCAAAGGGTGGCTACCTTGGTGGGCTTTTCGGCGGTAAAGCGGCGGCCGTAGCTGGCGCACTGGCCGGGCTGCATCTCCTTGATCATGCTCACCACGGTCTTAAGGGTCATTACCGGCTTAAAGCGGCCAAAGCGCACCTCGTCGCTGGGGTCGTAGCCGTACAGGATGATGCCGGGGCGCGCCATGCAGCGCTCCCGGGGCAGTCCCTCCGGCCAGTCCGGGTGCAGCATGACCCCGGCAGAGTTATCACAGTGCACAAGGGCAGGCTCCCGCCCGGCGGCCTTCAGTGCGTGGAAGGCTTTCACGAACAGTGCGTGCTGCTCGGCAGTATAGGCCACATTCTCCGGGGCGGTATCATCGGCCACGGAAAAATGCTGGAACAGGCCGGTCATTTCCAGCCCGGGCAGCGCACAGGCCTCCAGCATCTCCCGGATGGCGGCGTCAAAATCGGTGCGCAGGGCAAAGCCGATGCGTCCCATGCCAGTGTCGGCCTTGAGGTGGATGTGTACTTTGCCCCCTGCCGCCACGGCGGCTTCGCTCAGGGCGCGTGCCTGCGCAAGGGAGTAGCAGGCCACAGTAATGTCGTTCTGGATCAGGGCGGCGGCGTAGGCGGGCTGCACATGCCCCAGAATGAGGATGGGCAAAGTCTGCCCTGCCTTGCGCAGCTGCACGGCCTCGGTCAGGCAGCTGACCGCCAGCCATGCGGCACCCTCCTCGGCGAACACCCGGGCGCACTGTACCGCGCCGTGGCCGTAGCTGTCGGCCTTGACCACTGCGCACAGGGGCAGCGCCCCTGCCCGGGCTTTTACCTCCCGGAAATTATACCGAAGGGCTTCGAGGTCGATCTCGGCCCAGACGTGTTTTTCAAACGGTTGTTTCTGCATGATCTGTTTCCTTTTTTGGTACGATAAAGCTGCCCCGGCCCGTGTGGACGGGACGCCAGCCGTCAATGCCGCTCTCCTGCAAAGCATGGAGCGTCTTTTGGCGGAAGGCGTGGTCGGTGCGGCAGCGCTCCTGCACAAATTCTTTGGTCTGTTCCCGCACGGTAACGCCGTCGGCGGGGCAGCGGCTCTTCACGATGGGCAAGTCCGCCTCCCGCACGGCGCACTGCACCTCGTACTCGGTTGCCAGCAGCATGGGACGGATGAGGGTGAGATCCCGCTGGGAAAGGTAGGTCACCGGCGAGAAGCAGCCGATGCGTCCCTCCCGCCAGAGGTTCATATAAAAGGTCTCCACGGCATCGTCCAGATGATGCCCCAGCGCCACCTTATTGCAGCCCAGCTCCTGCGCGGCGGTGTGCAGCGCGCCCCGCCGCAGCTTGGCGCACAGGGCGCAGGGGTTCTTTTCCTTGCGGTACTCGAACACCACCGGGCCGATCTCGGTGCGGCGCACCTCGTAGGGGATGCCGTGCTGCCGAAACAGCTCTGCCAGCGCGGAGTAGTCCATGGGCTGATGGTCGAACTGCGGGTCCAGCGTGACCGCCACCACCTCGTAATCAAAGCCGATGTACTTGCGCAGCATGGAAAGGCCGATGGTCAGCGCCACGCTGTCCTTGCCGCCGGAAACGCCCACCATCACCCGGTCGCCGGGAGCAATCATTTCATAGTCCTGTACGGCCTTGCGCATCAGGCCGCAAAGCCGCTGCATTGCACGAAGATCACTCATGACAGGCTCACGCTTTCTACCAGATTGACCACATCGCTGATGGACGCCAGCTTGGTCAGCGCCGAGACATAGACCACATCGCCGCTGTCGTAGGTGATGGTGGCCAGCACGGCGTAGTAGGTGCGGATATCGCAGCGCACCGCCTCTACCGCTGCGCCCTCCACGGTCAGGTTGACCTTGCGGGGCTTGATGACGCCGTAGGCCTGCTTGAGGTCGGCTTCCGAGTCCTCGATAAAGCTTTCGTAGCTGTCGGCGGTGCCCCGCTGCAACAGCACGGCCTGATAGTCCTCGCTGTCTGCCGTGTCGGCGGTGGCAAGCTCCAGCACAGTGCCGAGGGTTGCGTCCTCGGTCATGCGGCACACGCTCCACACGCTGCTGTCGTAGTAGACAGAGACGCCGTTCGTGCCGGTATAGTGGGTGTCAGGTGTCGCGGGGGTCTGCCGGTTCACCAGCAGGGTGAGCACCATGTAGGCTGCGATGCCCAGACAGATGAAAATGGCCATCGCCGTCAGCAGCTTGGAGCTGCGGCGCTGCGCCGAAGAAGTGCGGTCGATCTCATTTGGCATGGATGTGTTCTCCTTGTGTTGGCAAGGGCGGCGGTGCACCGCCCATATCCTTTATAGTATACCACAACCGCAGCGGGATTTGTAGCGGGCAAATGGCAAAAATATGCCGGGGCGGGCAAAAAACTTTTGCAAAAATCGGAATTCAGAAATCAAGAGGATTTGAGAGAAAACAAGCGATTTTGAGAGTTTCAAAAATTTCCGCCGAAAAAATCGTTATTCAAGATTTTTCCGTTGGAATCCGGGCGGTATTCCGGCGCATCGTTCCAGTTTTTATGCAACCACTTCCCTGCTTCCGGCTGAATTTCACCGCTGCGATAGAACCGATCCGGAAAAATTTGGTACATCACACCGCCTTTCAACCAGTCAGGCGTTTCAAAATCTTTTGCATATATAAGAAGTTGAAAGGGCGGAATATTTTTCTCCTCTTCCATTTTGTGCATTTCACCGCAGCCGTATTTTCCACCTTCCAATAAAAACCAGTAAAAATACAGCCCGCATTCATGGAGCGAAAAAGAGATCGTCCATCCCGATTCCGTCGTATCCATAGCCAAAGGCCGGGCCTCGCAGCCGTCCTTTTGCAGGACAAACTGGCAAGGCCCGGTTTGCGACGGATCGCCGAAAACATTTATCACAATTTCCCGGTTCTGCTCGACGCCCCCCGTGATATTCTTACAGCGAGGCTCTGTGGGATCGTAAAATATCTTCATTGTTGTTTAAGAAAATAGCAGCGGTTTCAGATTCCAGATATGATCGGCATACTCCTTGATGCTGCGATCCGCGGAAAAGATACCGGCGGCCGCAATGTTGTTCAAAGAAATTTTCGCCCACTGTTTTTTGTCGGAACGATACAGATCTTTCACCTTTTGCTGGGTCGCGTGATAGGACTCATAGTCAGCCATGCACATATAAGGATCGGCGACCGGAGAACCAGTGACAAGATAGTTTGCCATATCCGCAAAAGATTCGCCGTTAAAGCCCTTGATGAGCATTTCAATCACTTTGCGCAGCTTTGCACTCTGGTTGTAATACTGGCTCGCATTGTAGCCCTTTGTCCAGACATCCTCCACTTCTCCTGCCCGCAATCCGAAAATAAAGATGTTTTCGTCCCCGACAGCTTTGCTCATCTCCACATTGGCCCCGTCCATTGTTCCGATGGTCACGGCGCCGTTGATCATGAACTTCATATTGCCTGTGCCGCTCGCCTCTTTCCCCGCCAAGGAGATCTGTTCGCTCACCTCGCTTGCCGGCATCAGCATCTCTGCCATGGTCACATTGTAGTCTTCCATGTACACGACTTTCAGTTTCTCGCTGATCTTCGGATGCTTGTCGATATCTTTGGCCAGAAAACAAATAAGTTTTATGATCTGTTTTGCCATGAGGTATCCGGGCGCAGCCTTTGCACCGAAGATGAAAGTCTGCGGCAGAACATCTTTGTCCGGCTGCTCCAAAAGCTCCGAATATCGATATATGATATCCATCACGTTCAGAAGCTGCCGCTTATACTCATGCAGACGCTTGGCCTGAACGTCAAAAACAGAATTCGGGTCGATCACTGCCCCTTCTTTTTTGAAAGCATAGTCGGCGAACTGCTTCTTTTTGATCGCTTTGATTTCGGTGAGGCGCGCGAGAACACCCGCATCGTTCTCAAATTTTTTGAAGTTTTTCAGCTGCATGGCATCTTTGACATAGCCGTCGCCGATGCAGTCGTTCAACAGCTCGCAAAGTTCCGGATTCGACTGACAGAGCCAACGCCTGTGTGCAATGCCGTTTGTAACGTTGGTAAATTTCTCCGGCCAAAGCTGATAGAAGCCGTTGAAAATGCTGTTTTTGATGATCTCGCTGTGAAGCGCCGATACGCCGTTTACCTTATGCGAACCGATCACGGAGAGATTTGCCATGCGTACCTGACCATTGCAGATGACCGCCATGTTGTCGATAAATTTCTGCTGCCCGGGATAGCGGGCCCACAGATCGTCGCAGAAACGGCGGTTGATCTCCTTCAGGATCATATGAATCCGCGGAAGTCTGCGCGCAATGAGATCTTCCTGCCACGTTTCCAGCGCTTCCGACATCACAGTATGGTTGGTGTAAGCAAACGTAGCCGTCGTGATCTTCCACGCATCGTCCCAGGTGAAGCCGTTTTCGTCCATGAGAATACGCATAAGCTCCGGGATCGCGAGCGCCGGATGTGTGTCGTTAATATGGATCGCAGCCATGACAGGCAGCTGATCGAGCGGCCCGTAGCGATGCTTGTGATCGCTTATAATGTTCTGCAGAGAGGCCGAAACGAGAAAATATTGCTGTTTAAGGCGGAGCGATTTACCTTCATAATGATTATCCGCGGGATAAAGTACCTTGGAGATCACTTCTGCCTCATTTTCTTCCTGCATGCAGCGCAGGTAATCTCCCTGTGAAAAGAGCTTCATATCGAAGCGAGAAATATTTCTCGCTCGCCACAGACGCAGAACGGATACAGCATTGCTGTCCTTGCCTGAGATCATCATGTCGTAAGCGACAGCCTCTACTTCTTTGTATCCGCCATAAGTGATCTTCAGACCGCTTTCCGTCCAGTCCTCCTTCACCCAACCGTCAAATTTTACATTGAAGGTCTTATCACTGCGCTGAATGAGCCAGACTTCACCTCCCGGAAGCCAGATATCCGGCAGCTCAGTCTGCCACCCGTCGACAATTTTCTGCTTGAAAAGGCCGTAATCGTAGCGAATGGAGTACCCCATCGCGGGATAATTCCCGGTTGCGAGCGCATCCATGAAGCAGGCAGCAAGACGACCGAGCCCCCCGTTGCCAAGCCCCGCGTCCGGTTCTTCATCATAGAGGTCTTCCAAAGTCAGTCCGAACGATTTGAGCGCCTTCGTGTATTCCTCGGCAAGGCCGAGATTGTAAATATTGTTTTTCAGCGATCTTCCGAGCAAAAATTCCATGCACAGATAATAAACGCGTTTTGCTCTTTTGCTTTTCATTACCTTATGGAACTGTTGTCTCTTTTCGAGAAGAATATCGCGGACGCTCATCACGACGGCTTTATAGATTTGATCCTTTCCCGCCTCTTTGGGAGAAACTCCGAAATACCGCGAGAGTTTTCCCTGTATAAGCATCCGCACTTCCTTTTCGGTAATCGTGTCCGTAGTACTCATTTCATGCTCCTGAAAAGTAGATTATTTCAACATTTCCCCATATATCCTATCATAGTCCCGGGCAGAGCGACTCCAACTGAAATCGGCAAGCATCGCCCTTTCCATAAGCTGATGCCAAGCGTCCCGGTTCTGGTAAAAGTTCACGGCTTCGCGGATCACGTACAGCATATCGTATGCATTGTAATTGGCGAAGGTGAATCCGACCCCGCCGTTCGCGGCCGGTTTGATACTGTCATACAGACCGCCCGTCTCGCGCACGATCGGGATTGTGCCGTAGCGGCAGGCGAACATTTGCGAAA
>ERZ1106952.392-NODE-392-length-21839-cov-4.665029_pt1 | contig 21839 bp, 15 predicted proteins | sample MGYA00403677_ERZ1106952 | MGnify/ENA primary metagenome ERZ1106952 (study PRJEB35170, sample SAMEA104062415) | human gut metagenome | biome: human gut; feature: human-associated habitat; material: faeces | place: Denmark | collected 2012-05-14 ...
TTTTTGTGCGTTTTATTGCTTTTTTCCGTTTTTGTCGGCGTGTGCGCATGCAAAAAAGACGATAAGCCCGCCGATGACGGAACGCAGGAACAGAATATCGCGGGGCTGGCGAACGGTTTCGATACGATCGATGATTTGTATTCGATGAAATTCAACGTGGGTACAGATTATCCCGCCGATTATAAGGGTGAGATCAATACCGACAAAAATTATATCAAAGACGGAAAAGGCAGTTTGAAAATTACTTACCGTTCGGGCGGGCATCCAGAACCGGTGATCTATTGTTCGAATATTAAAGATTTGAATTTGCAGGATCTGAAATCGGCTACATGTTGGGTGTATAACGATACGGAATATTCTTTTACGGTAAACTTTAACTTACTGAGAAAAAACAACACGGCAAAGAAAGTTGCGATGTTTACACAGGAATATACCGTAAAATCCCGTGAATGGACGTTGCTCGAGTTGCCAATAAACAATATTGTGATGCAGTATAACGGCGATAACATACTCGGATTCGGGGTGGAGTTTGTTTGCCGCGTTCCTACCGAGGGAACGGATGAGCCTCAAGTGCCGTTTACGTTTTATCTTGATACGTTCGTATTGAATTACGGCGCGGAATTAACCGCAGAGGACAGAGAGTACAAGACGAAAATCGACAACGTGATCGCCGCTATCGATAAACTGCCCAACGGCATTTCGGAAAGCGACGAAACTCAGATTCGCGATGTGTACGATATGTATAGCGAATTGCCGGAAATTTATAAAGGCGCGGTAACAAATTATTCGAGATACGAAAGTGCCGTTTCGAAATTGATGTCCGAACTTTACAAAAACAAAAAAACAGAAGAGTCGAGTCCCGTGCTGTTTACGGACAGATTTTTCGGCGTAAACCATTTCTCGCTTGCTTCTACGTATTCGACGACGGCGAAAGTAGAATACAACGAAAACGAGAAATACGGCAATGAAACGGGAAGTACGGCGTTTGTTTTCGACGGGCAATCGGCTTCGCCCTGGGCTGCCTGGAATTTCACTACGAGCGCGCCTTTATCGAGCTACGATTATATCAGTTTCTATGTAAAGAATAATACCGATAACGACGTGATTATGTTCTTTACCTGGTCGAACAACCGCACCATACCGAAAGGCGACTGGGTGAAGGTGGAAATTCCGACGTCTGCGTTCGGAATCAATTTCAACGAACTTGAAATCACGGGCGTAGGGCAGGCGACGCTGACGGGAAAACTTTATTTTTCCGCAATCAACTGCTATTCGTCGGGAATCGACGGATTATTTGAAAACGCTTTAACGTCTTTAAAGTCTTACAACGTAGAGGGCGGCGAACAAAAACCCGCTTCAGACGACGTAACCGCGTTTACATCCGCCGCGAACGGCTTAACGATAAAATTAAACAAGACGCGAACTGATTATCACGGCGTGATCAATGCGTATGCAAATATTTATGTGGATAAATATTATGCAATGAACGTACTGAATGCCGAAGGTCAAACGGAATATACGATTTCGCTTACAAAAGGCTGGAATACGGTGGCGTTCCGTTCGAATCGCTACAATTTCGAAAAAGCGGTAGCTTTGCAATTCGATACAGCTGCGGGCGAAACGATAAAAATCAAAGAATTTATCATCGGCTTGAATATGCGCGACGCGGTATTGAATACGTATATGCTTCATTCGTGGCGTCCGACGGGTGCGCTTACGAAAGACGATTTGCAAAACGCCGTTGATTTTCTCGAAAGTTATTATGCGCTTACCGACAGCGACAAAAAGCTTTTAAAGGGCAACGTAGAAACGATTGAAACGGACGTAGAAAACGTAACGGCGAATTTCGAAACGGCATTGAAATCTTTGATCGATTCGTTGAACGCAACGTTTGTATACGCCGACGCTACCGTTTTGAATAACGCATACGCTGCTTATACGCAAATTAAAGAATTGAACTTCCTGAACGCGGAATATGTTTCGAAAGCGGAAGCAATCATTAAAAAATGGAGCAACTTGCCGAATCAGCCTTTGAATTTCGAAAAAGCGGCGGACAGAGAGATTATTTCCATAAAGAGCGTTACGAAAGGGGAAAGCGATCCGTATACGACAATGCACGACGAAGATCCTTCGTATAACGTATTCGAGGCGTATTACGATGCAGAGTACGGCTATGTGGCGGAACTGAAAAATCCTACGTATTCGGGCGTGGGCGTAAAATTCAATTTCCACACGGTGAGCGAAGCAAACGAACGGCTGAAATCGGTGATTAACGGCTACGATTACGTGGTGTTTTATCTGTACAATCCGTTGTCGAGCGCGTACACCGTAACGGCGAGAATTTCTAACTACAACTGGGGACTTACCTATCTTGCTCCTCAAAAATTAGAAAGCGGCTGGAATATGCTTTCTTTGAAAGTTTCCGAATTCGTAGCGGCGATGGAAGATTCTTCGTATCTGTACGTTTATGTGCAGAAGAACGGCGTTGATGACAGCGGACTTTTGCGCTACTTCGCAAACGGTACGTCCGCTACCTTGAAGATTTCGTCGTACAACTTGTATAAAGACAGCGCATATCAAACGTTTATCAAAGAATACGAAGAAGAGAAAAAGCAAGCCGAGCAAAAGAAAATCAACGAGATTATCGCTCAGATTAAAGCTTTGCCCGCGATCGGCGATTTGAAGAGCAAATCTTCGGAGTTAGACAACGAATTGCTCGGTATTCAGGCAATGCACGATGTATACGGCGATAAAATCACGAATTATGGCGACTTCCTCGCCTATAAAGAGGAATACGAAAAACTGCCTTATATCGTGCTTGACGCGGAAAGCGAAAGCTCGTTGATATCCGCCTCGAAGCGGCACGAGAACGATATTGCCGCGGATTGCTACGATCGCACGATGCAATTCACCGTGAAATCGGCGCAAGATTCCGTTTACGGCGACGTATTCGAAATTGCCGACGTAAATCATGACGGTGCGTTTTTGAGAATCAATTTCCATACGGGATTGACGAATGCAAGGGAGTATTGGGCGAAGAAACTCGATAACGTAACCGGCGTGTACTTCTATGTGTATAACCCGCTTGATACGGATATCGTAGCGCGAATCATGCAAGGCGATTGGGTGGTGCTGAATTCGGGTACGGAAAACGAATGTAAATATACGTTGAAGCCCGGCTGGAACGTGATTTCGCTTTCGAAAAGCACTTTCCTCGATTCTACGAATATTGATAACAGAGATACGGCGAAATACGGCGATAACAGCAATATCGTGAAATCAGATTGCGGATATTATCTGATGATTCTCGACGAAAGTAAACAGCTTTCCGCGAACGGGAAGAATTTGAAAATATCCTCGTTCTACGGGCTTGAAAGCGGCAAAACCGTGCCGGAAGTGCCGAATGTGGAACGCTGCACCGTAACGTTCGATTCCGACGGCGGCAGCGCGGTTGCGGCGCAACAAGTGGTAAAAGGCGGTTTCGTGCAAGAGCCGAAAGCTCCTGCGAAAGCGAGCGGAAGCGCAAACACGGTGATCGTATTCGACGGCTGGTATTACGGCGATAAAAAATGGAATTTCGCTACGGATAAAGTAACTTCCGATATTACGCTGAAAGCGAAGTGGAAAGTGATCGAATATTCCGAGCCTTTGCCGATTGATTAAAAAAACGGTGAAATCCGTTAAATAAATATACAGGGAGGAATTTAAATGAGTACTATTGCAAAACGTAAGAATCAATATGTCAGATTAAAAATCGACATATTGATTCTTGAAAAGTCAGTGGAAACGGACTTTTTGTCCACATCTGGTGGGGTTTACGAGCCGGATAAGGGTTGGGATCCTTGGGAGGAAAAACAATGAAAAAACAAATCAAAACAAAAATGTTAAGTTTGGCATTGATTGCGGGCGTTGCGGCTACGGCGGGCGCGCTTGCATTGAATCATTCTGCAAAGCAAGCGGCAGCCGAAAGCTCCGGTGCGTTTCAGATGGAAAATTCCGTGCGCTTGCGCCTGAACGGCAACGGCTTGGCATTCTCGGTGAAAATGGACGGGACGAAGTATAACGTAATTAAAAACGACGAAAATAAATCGTTGTATTTTATCGTGATGCCTTCGATGTATCTCGGCAACGTGAAAACGGCTGACGGGTACGATTATGCGGCGGCAATCGCGCGCGATGGTAACGGCGATTACAATTATAAAGATTCGCATTGCCTTTACGTGAACGCTTCGGAAGCGATTTATAAAAGCGGCGAAGACTATTACGCTTTGGGCGGTGTAAGCGACGTTCTCGAAGCGAACAGAAAGCTCGATTACGTGGCGGTTGCGTGCGTTGAAACGAAATCGGAAAGCGGCTTTACATACGAATATGCCGCGCTTCCCGACGGAAAAACGCAAATGCCCACGGTCAGTCAGTATACTACGCTTTCTAAATCGGTGTTGTATTCTACTACCGATTATTCCGCGCAAATCGCTCAATATTACAGCTGGTTCGGCAAGGGCGAATACGCTTTAACGATTGCAACGACCGAAGATTATAACGCGCTCGTAGGTAAAATTAACGGCGGCGCAGATCTTGCGGATATGGAACTTCGCATCAATTCGGGCGTAGATAAAAAGGCAACGTTAAACGAAGGCATGGCGTTACCCGCTACGCAAGTTACATACAGTACCGTGAAATTTTACGATGACGACGGAAAGACTTTACTTTCTTCGGCAGACGTAAACAAGGACGGAAGCGTAACGCCGATAACTCCTGAAAAAGCGGCTACCGAAGAGTATACTTATACGTTTGAAAAATGGGTAACCGAAAAGGACGGCGACGTAGCGGCTTCGTTTGAAAATATCACGGCGAATATGAGCGTATATGCGAAATATACCGCCGTCAAAAAACGTTTATTCGGCGTTACACAACATTATACTGATTGGTTAGCTCCGAAAAGAATATTCGATACGGATTTAACTATAGCTCAGTCCGGTTTAAAGGAAGGCGATACGATTACCGGTTTCGTGACGGCTTCCAACGGGACGAACGAGGGCGGTCTCAGTTTGTATTATAAAACAGCAACTACGTTCACGGTGTATAATCATGGCGGCACGTTTGCCATCGGGTTTGACGCTGAAAATCTTCCGGCGTCAGCGATCGTAACGTTTACGAAAGGCACAATATTCAACATAAACGGAGTTGAATATACATTAGATCAAACTTATGTATTCTATAGCAATGAATATACAAAAAAAGATAATTTTTCGGAATATACGCTTAGTAGATTTGTAGACGGCAACGCATTTTTAAGTTCGATTCCAAAGGATGAAAGGGGTGAAAACAGTAGTTATTACACGCAAGTACAACTTACAAGCGGCGGGGTAACTTCTACAGAGTGGATTTATTTGCAGTTTAATAATTATGGAGAGCAAATGGTCGTAAACGTTAAGCGCAATGACACCGATGCGACTTGCGGATGGAAGACTGGTGACGTGGTGTATATCAAAAAAGGCACAGTGGCTTCATATTGGAGCGGTGTGGCGATTTCTGCCGAAGATTATACTCTCACTAAAACGGCTGATGGTTGGGTGTTGGCAACCGGCGCTCCCACGATTTAAAAATACGGCTGAAATTAAGTAACTCTATCTCAAATGCGTGGCGGAAAGCGTTGCCACTTTCCGCCACAACTTTAAAAGAATTAAATGATTATGAAAGACAATAAGTACAATTTTAAAAATATAAAGCGTCAGTCCGTGCCGTTCTGGTCCTGGAACGACAAATTGGAAAACGATCGGCTGATAAAGCAAGTAGAGTGGATGAAGAACGAAGGCTTCGGCGGCTTTTTTATGCACGCGCGCTCTGGACTTGCCACGGAATATCTTTCCGAAGAATGGTTCGGCGCGATTAAAGAATGCGCGTTGAAAGCCAAAGAGCTTGGCATGGACGCGTGGGCTTATGACGAAAACGGTTGGCCGAGCGGTTTTGTAGGGGGAAAACTTCTTGAAAACGAAAACAACAGGGAGAATTATCTGACTTTTGAAAAAGGCGTATTCGATGAAAACGCGTTTGTTTCTTACGATATATCTTCCGATAAAATAAAAAGATTAAACAAAGGCGAAAAGTGCGATACCGCGCTGAATATTTATAAGCATACTTCTTTATCTACGGTGGATATTCTCGACGATAAAGTGGTGGATCGGTTTATTGCCGAAACGCATGAAAAATACAACGAATATTTCGGCGGAAAAATCGGCGAATATATCAAAGGTTTTTTCACCGACGAGCCTCAGTATTATGCTACGGCAACGCCGTATCCGCATTTGATTGAGAAATACTTCCGTAAAAATTACGGCGTGAATATTTTAGATCAACTCGGTTTATTATACTGCGAAAAGCAAGGATACCGAGAGTTCAGATATAAATATTATTACGTTTGTCAACAGTTATTTTTGCATAATTATTCCGAAAAGTTATACAATTGGTGCGGCGAACACGGCGTGAAGCTGACGGGGCATTATATCGAAGAAATGGGCATAACGCAGCAAATGTATTATTGCGCGGGGATTATGCCGTTTTACGAATACGAGCATATTCCCGGAATCGACTGGCTTTGCAGAAGATTTTTAACCGTCATTCCCGCGAAACAGCTTGTGAGCGCTGGGGCGCAGCTCGGAAAGGACGAAATGCTTACGGAAACCTTTGCGCTTACGGGATGGGACGTAACGCCTACGGAATTGAAAGCGATTGCCGAATTTCAGTTTTTGTACGGCATTAACATAATGTGTATGCACTTATTGCCGTATTCGGAGCTTGGACACAGAAAAAACGATTACCCCGTACATTTTTCTTCATCGAACGCGTGGGCAGACGATGTGTTGCCGAAATTCAACGGTTATTTCGATCGGCTCGGCGCATTGATGCGCGGCAGCGAAGAAGACGTGAAAGCGGCTGTATTGCACCCTATCCGCACGGCATATCTTACCTATAATAGCGGCGAAAGCGATCAGGTAGGGGACGCGTTCCGGGAGGCAAGCGAGTATCTGGCGAACGAGCAGATAGCGTTCCATTATCTCGACGAAACGTTGTTTGAAAAGCACGGCTTTGTGGACGGCGCTTCGCTTGTCTGCGGGAAATGCGCATATAAATATTTGATAATCGTTCCCGAAACGCTGACGATGGGAAAATTTACCGAGCAGGCGGTGCGGCAGTTTGTAGCAAACGGCGGCAAGGTGCTTTTAATGGGCGAAAAGCCTTTATATGTTGAAGGCGAGCCGTATCCTTACGAGTATTTGCATACGAACACGTCGATAGAAGAAATGAAAGCGGCGCAGAATTATCGGTTGAATTATCGGGGCGGCAAGGTGCGCTCTTGTTTGAAGCATACCGCTCATGGTGATTTTTTGATGGCGCTGAATATCGACGGTTTCGAAACGGCGGAATGCGAGCTTGATTTAAACGGTAGCGTGAAGCTTCTGGATTTGTATTGCGAAAACGTATACGACGCCGGGAAAAAGTTTACCTTAAAGCCTTACGAATCGAAAATATTGCTGATCGATTATCAAGGCGAAAGCGCGGCGGAAACGAAAAACGAAACGGTGGTTTTGCCCGCGAAAGGCTACGAAGTGGTGTCTTCCGACGAAAATTATATGGTGCTTGATACGGCGAAGTTTTCGTTTGACGGAAAAAAGTACACGCCTTCGCACCCGATTTCCGCAATTTTCGAGCATTTGATCAAGACAAAATACAACGGCGATCTGTATTTGAAATTCGAGTTCGATTGCAATTATATTGCCGAAGATATGCGTGTGATTTATGAAAATTGTCAGGCGGCGGAATTTACTGTAAACGGCAAAAAAATCGTATTCGACGGATGTTCGAAGATCGATCCGAATATGATTACGGCAAAAATAGCAAGTTGCGTGAAGATCGGGCATAACGAAATTATCGAAAAGATTCATTTCTACGAGGACGATATCGTGTTTACCGCGTTGTACGGCGAGGGCGTAACGGAAACGCTTCGGAATTGTCTGGTGTACAATACGTATATCGATACGTTGCGGTTGTCCGGGCATTTCGGCGTGTATACGAAAGACGGACTGAAAGAAACCGCATTGCAAAACTTCTATACGGCAAAAGAATTTTATATCGATAAGCCGAAAACGGCGGTAGACGATTTGATTTTCGACGGATATTTGTTTTTTGCGGGTAAAATACGGCTGAAAAAAGAGCTTATGCTTGATAAAACGGACGTATCTTTAAAAATCACGGGCAGAATCCATTTTGCGAAACTGTACGTAAACGGCGAGTATGCGGGCGATTATATGTTTAACGATACGTTGGATATATCGAAGTTTGCAAAGCTCGGCAAAAACGAAATCGAAGTGGAATTGCTTACGGGCAGCAGAAATCTGTTCGGACCGTTCCACGATAAAAAGAAAGTAGAATCGTTTTGGGTAGGACCTTCTTCGTTTTCGTTCTACGGGCACTGGAACAATTTTGAATATGAAGGGTATACGGATACGTATTCGTTTGCGCGCGCGGGGATTTTCGAGTGCGACGGGCAATTCAGAATAGTGGTGGATTATTAAAACCAACGGAGAAAAAATTATGAAAGCGAAAAATCAATTTGAAAAAATGGGCGTATTGCTTTGTACCTCTAACGGCATATACAATTTAAAGACGTTGAAAACGTTTATGGGGTATATCAAAAAATTAGGCTACACTACGTTGTATCTTGAAATAAGCAAAAATTACGAATGTGAGAACGAGCCGTTTTTTTCGTATATGCGCCCGAGATATTCCATCGAGGAAATGAAGCAGATCGACGCATACGGTATCGAAGCGGGAATTACGGTAATTCCCGTCATTCAGACGTTCGCTCATCTCGAAAGCATTTTTAAATGGAAAGATTATCGCGGTCTTGAAGACGCGAACGGAATTTTGCTTGTGGGCGAGCCGCGCGTGTACGTTTTGATCGAGAATATGATCAAGACGATTTCGAGTTGTTTTTCGTCGGGCATTATTCATCTCGGAATGGACGAAGCGTTTTCGCTCGGCAGAGGTAAATATCAGGATTTGCACGGGGTTTGCGATCCGATTAAAATAATGCAGGAACACGTAAACAAGGTGTTGGATATTGCAAGAAAATACAACGTAAAGCCGGAAATGTGGGGAGACATGTATTTCCGCCTTGCTTACGGGGCATACGATACGGGAACGGTTTCTTTCGATAAATCAGAAGAAGTGCGTGAAACGATTCCGAAAGACGTAAAAATTCATTATTGGGATTATTATAGTCTTGATAAAGCGCATTACATCGATTATACGAATAAATTCAAGAAAATCACGGATAATATCGTATTCGACGGCGGCGTATGGAATTATCTCGGGTTTATTCCCGATAACACATATAGCATTAAAGCCACAAAGGCGGCGTTTGAAGCGTGCAAAGAGTGCGGCATAAAAGAAGCTGTGATTACGGCTTGGGGCAATACGGGTACGGAAACGTCTTTATTCGCTATTATGCCTACGCTTGTGTGTGCCGCGGAATTCGCTAAGGGAAATTACGATACGGATCAGATTAAAGCTTCCTTCAAGAAGTTGATGGGAATGGATTTCGACGATTTTATCAATATCGAAATAGCGGACAGATTGAAAACGACAAGTCCGGAAAATCCAACGGGCGCATTATGCGATCCTACGCATTATCTGCTTTATAACGATTTGTTCGACGGCTTTTTGGATAGCACGGTGGACGAAAACGATAAACCGATTTTTCAAAAAGCGGCGCGGGCAATCGAACATTGCACGAAGAACAGAAAATGGGGTTACATTTTTAAAACGATTAAAGCGTTAGACGAAGTAACCGAACTGAAATTCGATCTCGGTTTGAAAACGCGCCGAGTCTATCAGAGCGGAGATAAAGCGGCATTGAAAGCGTTGTCCGATAACGAATATACGAAATTGATTAAAAAGCTGAAAGAATTTTATGGTTGCTTTAAAAATCAATGGTATATAGAAAACAAGCAAGGCGGTTTCGACGTTCAGGATATCCGTTTCGGCGGGAATATATTGAGAGTAACGCATTGCAAAGAAATGATTGACGATTATTTAAGCGGAAAAATCGAACGTATCGAAGAATTAGAGCAAAAACTTTTATGCTATCGCGGCGGCGGTGAAAATTTCATCAAAGGCGCAACTACTTTAAACGAGTATTTAACGTTTGTTACCGTAAACAATTTGTAAGAGGAAAAAATGAATTACTTATTGCCTGTAAAAATCGTACAAAGCGAAAATATAGAAAACGGTTGTTCGGTTTTAAAAAAGAAAGCCTTGCAAATCGGACTCGGTGAAAAAGATTGCCTTATTGTGAAAGGCAAAGGGTTTATCGGTTTCGATTTCGGGCAAGAAACGTGTGGCGGTATAAGAATTTTAACGTCGTGGGCGGAGAGCGGATCGGCTAAGATTCGCCTTAGATTCGGCGAAAGTCTGGCGGAAGCGTATTCGGATATCGGTTATAAAAACAGCACGAACGATCATTCGCCTCGCGATTTTGAGTGTGATATTTGTTCGCTTTCGGATCTGACGTTCGGGCAGACGGGTTTCCGTTTTGTCCGAATAGATTTTATTGAAGCCAAACAAGTAAAAATCAAAGCCGTTGCGGCGGAAGAAAAAATATTGAATATCAAGCCGCGGTATTCTTATAAAGGTGAAGATGAAACAATCGGACGAATTTTTGATGCCGCGAAACGCACGATAGATTTATGCGCGGGCGGCGAATATCTGTGGGACGGGATTAAAAGAGACCGCCTTGTGTGGATAGGCGACATTTACCCCGAAATGCTTGCGCTGACTACTTTGTACGGCAGAACGGAAATAATAGAAAAATCGCTTGATTTTATTAAAGAAGCAACGGTTTTACCCGCGGTGATGAACGATATGCCCACATATTCCATGTGGTGGATCATCGTATTATACGACTATTATCGTATTATCGGTTGTAAGGATTTTTTAGATAAACAAATAGATTATCTTGAAGAGTTAGTCAAAGTATTAAATTCAAACGTCGGAGAAAACGGCGAGTTAAATTATGATGTTTTTGTCGATTGGCCGACGCGCGGCGAAAAAGACGAGGCTGCGGGAACACGTTGCATCAATCTCGCGGCTGCGGAAAAAGCGGCGAAGATTTTAAAGATGTACGGCAAAAAAACCGAGTACGCCTGTGAAATGATAGGTAAATTGAAAAAAGGCTCGTTTTCTATCGAAAGCAAAAAACAGGTGATAGGCTTGAAGTATTACGCGCTCGGCGAAATTTCGGACAATGAATACGATTTGCTTGTTAAAGGCGGGGCGGCGGGCTTGTCTACGTTTATGAGTTATTTTATTCTTACGGCAATAGCCTCGAAAGATAAAAAACTTGCCGTGCGGATTATGAAAGATTATTACGGAAAAATGCTTGCCCTCGGCGCAACTACTTTTTGGGAAGATTTCGACGTTTCATGGGCTGAAAATGCGGGAAGAATCGACGTATTTCCTGTGAAAGGGAAAGCCGATATACACGGCGATTTCGGCGCGTTTTGTTATAAAGGGTATCGGCACAGTTTATGCCACGGATGGTCGAGCGGCGTGATTAAATTTATAGAGGAAAACTGCTGAACAATGCAAATGCTCAGAATCAGGGAGGTATAAGAAAATGATCGATTTTAAAAAACTTATTTCGGAATATTCGCATTGCGAATGCGGCAAAGCGCACGAGTGCGCGATAAAAGATATTGTTGTTGAACACGGTGCGACGGAAAGAGTCGGTGAAATTTTAAAGAAAAACGGATTTCCGAAAAATCTGCTGCTTGTGGCGGACAAAACCACGTTGAAAGCGGCGGCGGGCGTGGAAAAATCGCTCAAGGATTTCGCCGTTACATACTATATTTACGATGCTTTGCGCGTGGCGAAAATGAGCGACGTGAAAATCATCGAAGATATGCTCGAAAACGGCATAGAAGCGGTATTATCGGTGGGTACAGGCTCGCTGAACGATATTGCGCGGCTTGCGTGCGCAAGAAAGAGCGCGCCGCTTTGCCTGTTTGCCACCGCGCCGAGTATGGACGGTTTCGCGTCGTACGGCGCGCCCATCGTAGACGGCAATTTCAAAATTACCTACTCCGCCAAATGTCCCGAAGTGATAATTGCCGATACGAAGATACTTGCAAACGGCGGGTTTCGGCGATATGGTTTCAAAGTATATCGCGCTGATCGATTGGCGAGTTTCTCACCTCGTAAAGGGCGAGGAGTACTGCGAAAAAGTGGCGGCACTCACAAGATTCGCTGTTGATCACGTCATGGAAATGGCGGATAAAATCACGAAAAACAACGAGGAATCCGCGGCGGCGGTATTTGAAGGGTTGCTTCTCACGGGCATTGCGATGAGCTTTACGAAAACCTCGCGCCCCGGAAGCGGCACGGAACATATCATGGCGCATTTTATCGAGTGTATAGAACTGCTCGAAAACAAAATTCCCGATTATCACGGCGAAGACGTAGGCGTAACCACGCTTATCGTGCTGAAATATTATAAACAACTTGCAAAATTGCAGCACCCGAAATTTCAACACGAAAAAGTGGACTGGAACGACGTATACGCGGCGTACGGCGCGCTTGCAGAAGACGTAAAGAAAATCAACGCTAACGGCACGTCTACCGACGGGGTAATCCCGGAATTTTGCGAAAAAAACTGGGATAAAATCGTAGAGATTATAAACGGCGTGCCGAGCGCGGAGGAAGTGGAAGCGGCGATGAAAAAAGCGGGCTGCAAACTCACGGCGGAAGAAATCGGCAAATCGCCCGATCTTATGGCAAAGGCGTGGAAATATCACCCGTATATGCGTAATCGTCTTTCGCTTCGCCGCCTTGCGGATATGATTGTTAAGTAAAGATTAAGATTAAAAATCAGAGAAGAAAGATACGGCAAAGAAAAAATATAAATTAAAATTGCCTGTTAAAATAATAATGCAAAAAGAGAGTAAATCTCGGAAGGGCTTTGCGAAAGATCCGCTGTCTTTAGGACAGATATCGACGCTTTACGGGCTGAAAATGCGGGAAGAATCGACGTATTTCCCGTGAAAGGGAAAGTCGATATACACGGCGATTTCGGCGCGATTTGTTATGACGGGTATCGGCATAGTTTATGTCACGGATGGTCGAGCGGCGTAATCAAATTTATAAAGGAAAATTGTTAAATTTATGGAAATGCTTCGGATTAAGGAAAAAGACATTATAGTTGATCGGTCTGAATTATTGTATCGGGCAGATTTTTCAAACGGCGGATTAGAAAAGGATTTCGAGATTGCGGGCGGAAACTGGGTGGCGGAAAACGGCGGCGTTATGGGTTATATGGAAGAAGACGGCGGCGGCTTGATTTATTCTTACCGCTCGTTTAAAGGCGACGTTTTGCTTGATTTTTACGGAAAAATCATTGCCCCTTACGATAACGATCTGAATTTTACGTTTTGCGCCGACGGGTGGAATTATAAAAAAGGCGTTCCGAAACCGGGATACGTCGGCGGACTGCAAGGCTGGTGGATCGGGAAGTGCGGTATTGAAAAATATCCGCTCAAAAACAAAGTGCAGGCTTTGGCGAAAATCAAAGATTTCGACGCTTCGAAAGAGCATCACATTCAAACCGGACGAGCGGGAAATAATTTATTTCTTTTTGTGGACGGCGAACTTGTCGTGGAAATGTTGGATAGAAAGCCTTTGAATAAATACGGCAGAGTGGGGCTCGGCGTGTATGCAAGCAAGATTTTTTTCAGAGATTTTAAGGTGTACAAACCTTTTGTGAAGAAATTCGAAACTTCTTACGAAGAATTGCGAAAACAAGATTAAAAGTTGGAAATATCAAAAGATAGAACGAAAAAATAACAAACAAGGAGTAAAATTATGAGATTATGCTGTTTTAATTTAAGAGTTGATTTTGACGGAGAAGCAGAAGAAAACAAGTGGGAAAACAGGCTTCCGAGAATTTGCAGTCAATTAAGAGCAATAAATGCCGATCTTTACGGATTTCAGGAACTGAAATTACATCAATTTAAAGATATAGTTGAATTTTTACGCGGTTACGATTATGAGTATTTACCGCGAGACGGATCAGAAGCCGAAGGCACGCCGATATTTTATAGAAAAGATAGGTTTGAATTGTTAGGCAATGGCAGCTATTATTTAAATTCTCATCCCGATACTCCGGGAACGGATTGGGATGCGGAATGGCCGAGAGTGGCTTCGTATGTTTATTTGAAGGACAAAAAGACCGGAAAAACCTTTTCATATTTTAATTCTCATCTTGATAATACCGGAGAAGTAGCCAGACAGGAAGGTATTAAATTGATGATTAACAGAATGAAACAAAACGTCGGGGCAATGTTATTATCGGGAGATTTTAATACGAATGAAAATACCCCTACCTATAAAATAGCGACGAGTTTCTTGAATGATTTAAAATATAAGGCTACGGATAGTATGTCCGGCAATACTTTTCACGGTTATGGAAGAATACCGTTTGATGCGAGCAAAGATCCTATCGATTATATTATGGGCTCAAAAGATATTGATGTTAAAAGATATAAAATTTACGCTAAAAAAGAAGAAAGCGGCTATGCGTCAGATCACTATGCGATTTATGTAGATTTTGAAATTAAAGATTAAACGATTTCATTTAAACAATGTCGTTTGTCGGTATATTTTACAAACACGTACGCAATTAACGATAAGCATTAGAAATAACGGGAGTTTTAACAATGGAAAAACCTATTTTAACGGCATTTTGTTTTACGGATATTCACAATCAGCAGTCAATGCTCGATTATCCTACAACGTTAAGAAAATCGTATCTGATAGCAGCGGAAAACGCCGTAAAAGAATTCGGCAAAGCGGATCTTGCGATTATCGGCGGAGATAACGTTTCGGATTATCCCGAATGGGATAAATCCTGCGCTTTGCCGAAAAAAAATTTTTTGGATTTGAAACAGAAACTGAATGCCGTTGCCGAAAGCACAACTAAAAGCGGAAAGGTATTGTATGTTTCGGGAAATAACGACTACATTTTAGGCGATATCGGTACAGCGGAAAACGAACCGTACAATACCACCGATTTTTACGATTATATGGAAAAATCATTCGGCGTTCTTCCCGAAAGAGAAAAATTAGAGGTAAAGTCGATTCATAAACCTAAGGAAAGATACCTGGATGCGTTTCATTATGTGGTGAACGGAATCGATTTTATCGGAATCAATATCGATCCCGATACGGCTTTTAATACGCACGAGGGGTATTATACCGACGAAACGCTGGAATGGGTGAAGAACAAACTGAATGAAATCGATCCCGACGGCACGAAACCTGTGTTTTTAGTAGGGCATTTATCGGCGAAGTGCTATTATTATGGTACGGATCTTGTGGAAACGATGATTAACGGAAACGTTAAAAAGTTTTACGGTATCTTTAAAGGGCATAAAAACGCATTTTATTTATACGGACACGTCCACGGCGAACGCGTAGAATATAAAGACAAATCGTCTTGTGCGGTTTTGCATTTTGATGAAAACGATAATCCGTTAGGCAATAACTTCTGGCAAGACGATTCAAACGGAAAGAAATATTGCTATACTTTGGTGCATATGTGCGGCTTGCGCCCGTTTGACGTTGAAAATTTCGATACGGACGGATTGACGGGATATGGCGGGTTAAAAGCAAAGCAGTATTATCCGCATACGGGAACGCCGCTGTTCGCGCAGTATCTCGTATTTGAGGTCTACGATGACAGGGCGGTATTTTACGTAAGAAATGCAGGGAAGAAGCCGGGCTTTGCAATTGATGATAAGTTGGCTCCGTATACTGTTTTTTTCAGACGATAAAACTAATAATAACTTTCAAAACAAAGATATGAGGATAGAGAAATGAAAAAAATCAAATGTTTAATAGTCGGTTGCGGGCATAGGTCGAGGTTGTACGCCGAAAACGCAATGAATATTTCAAAAGATTTTGAGATTGTCGGTATCGTAGATCCTGACGAACATATACTGAACTTGTATGCGGATAAATATCGCGTACCGAAAAATATGCGGTTTAAGAATATCGATGAGGTTTTAAAATTAGGAAAGATCGCCGATTGCGTAATTAACGGTACGATGGATAAGTTGCATATTTCAACTTCCATACCGTTTTTAGAACAAGGTTACGATATGCTTTTGGAAAAACCGATCACAAATAACGCGCAAGATTTGATGAGGTTAAAAAAAGTGGCGGACGAGCATCACAACAAAGTTATGATCTGCCACGTTTTGCGCTATTCGCCTTTTTATAGAAAAGCGAAAGAAATTATCAATAGCGGAAAAATCGGAGAAATCGTACATATTCAGACTAACGAAAGGGTCGGCGTTGCGCATAACTGTATTTCTTATATAAGGGGGAAATGGAATAACGAAGAAGAATGCGGTTCTTCGTTTATGCTCGCTAAGTGTTGCCATGATATAGATATTATATGTTGGCTGAATAATGCCACCAAACCCGTAAGAGTTTCGAGTTTTGGCGGGCGAAATTTTATTATTCCCGAAAAGGCCCCGAAGGAATCGGGTACGAGATGCCTTGTTGATTGTCCGCTTGCGGATAGTTGTCAGTACAGCGCAAAGTTAATGTTGCTTGAAAACGATTATTTGACATCGTATCCTTGGCAATGTACGGGGAAAGAATACTTCGAACTGACCAAAGAAGAAAAAGAAGAATCCTTAAAAACAAATAATCCGCACGGCGTATGCGCTTGGAAAACCAATGCGGATATTGTAGATCATCAAACGGTAATTCTTCAATTCGAAAACGGATCGACGGCTTCTCACGGACTGTATCCGTCAGCGCAAAGAGCGGGTAGAGATTTATATATATTGGGAACGAAAGGCGAGTTGGAGGGCTGGGTCGGTTCGGGAAAACTGCATTTGAGAACGTTCGACGAAGAGAACAGAGCGAATATCGATATAGGCAAGGAAGAGATATTCGATTTCAACAACAACGATCAAAGCGAAACAGGCGGGCATTTCGGCGGCGACGCGTTATTGGCGAAAGATTTTATTGATTTTATACAAGACAACGGCACATCGATCAGCAGAACGGAACTGACCGATTCTGTCAACGGGCATTTATGCGTTTACGCTGCCGATAAGTCGATGAAAGAGGGGAAAGTTATCGATATAAGAAGCCTTTTATAATTTGTTTCGGGAATGAATGTGGAATGAAGGAATATTACATCTGGTTTTTGAATAAATTTAACTTTCCGGATGCGGCTGTTCGTGATTTAATAGTTTTTTACGAGCAGATTCAGGCAGACGAGGAGTGTTATAATGAATTGATGGGAATCGTCGATCGTTATCGGCAGGATATAAACGCCGACGTATTACAAATGATAAACGACGTAAAAAGCTTGTCTTGGACAAATGCCGTACATCCGTTCACGCGCGCGCTGATAATGCTGATACTTATGTCAAAGTATTTGAAAGGGCGGTACGAGGAAAAAGGTTTGCCGCTTGACGTATGGGAAAACTCGATGAAAGATTTGCTCTATAAGTGTATAGAATGTCGTTTAGTGTATGGGATATGGGGAGTATTTGCGGACTGGTTCGGGGGATTTTATCATCTGACGCGATTTGCGCTTGGCAGGTTGCAGTTCGACGTTTCACGCTCACCGATCGATTACGCAGGTAATAAAATAACACTGAAAAAAGGCGACAAGTTATTAAGAGTTCATATACCTCGGACGGGCACGCGGCTTGAACGTGGCGAACAGGTCGAATCTTATCGGTTGGCGGCAGATTTTTTCAAACCGTTTTTCGGCGACAATAAAATTGTTTTTACATGTGAATCCTGGCTTTTGTTTCCCGCCGTAAAGCAAATGCTTTCGCCTCAATCCAATTTATTTGCATTTATATCGGATTACGAATTGATGGATAGCGGATATTATGACGACTTTTTTTCTTGGGCGTGGCGGCTCTATGATACGAAAGAGCAAGACATTGACAAGTTGCCGCAAAATACTTCTTTGCGAAAAAAATATATAGATTACGTTAAATCAGGCAAAAAATCCGGCTGGGGCTACGGCGCATTTGTTTATTCGGATGCGAATGCGAAAGCGTAAAACGAGGTTTTAATTGCTAAATTCAAATATGAATTCGGGATTATACGTGTATTCGATCGCGCTTATGGATTTACCTCCGATTTACTTTCGCCTTTCGGCAAAAACGGGGTAGTACCGGGAAAAGATAAATGTTTTTTATTTTGTACTCGGTTACACGGAAGTCAACGAAAAAGCACAAAAATCGTTGTGTTAATATCTATTTTAATAAAAAGACGTAGCAAGAATTTTTTGCCGTTGACTTTCGCTTTTCGCTGTGCTACAAACGCAAACGAAAGGCGATAAATCGGACGGTTAAAACTTATCAAAGTCATAGAAAAAGGCGGTAGAATCAACGTTCTATCGCCTTAAATCGTATATTATTTAGTTTTCTTTACAAACTTTCCGTTTTGACGGGGCTTCGTAAGCCAGTCGTAAGAAATCTTCTGTTTCGCGACTTTCGTCTTAACGATTATCTCTGCAACGCTTTTTACGCAAATGAAAAGGAACCGCGGGTTCGACCACGGTTCCTTATGGTGGACACTTATTTGATAAATTCGAACAGACGGCAGAAAAAGAAACACGATGTAATGAATCGGGCGTATCTTCGGGGGATATCGGCGGAGTAGGCGGAGTCCTATTCGTAAAATTAAAGAAAATTTCAATTTTATCTTTGTACACAATAATTTTATTGACGAGCAAGTTAAGTAAGAATCGCGGCTCCTTTTTTAGCGTTGTTTTCAGATAATCATAAATTTCTTGTTTGGTTATTTTCTGCTGTTCGGAATATTCGGCAAGCAGAATTTTTTCTTCGAGCGAATGCTTTTTAGTCTCTAAATCTTGCAACCGCGCCTTCGTCGATTCTGTGATAATGCCTTGTTCAATGGCTTTCATAACATTATCAATCGATTTTTGAAGTTCGGTTTTATCTTTTTTTAAGAGTTCGGCGGCGGAATTTTCTTTGGCTTTTCCGTTGCATATTTCAGTCAGCTTTTCGGCGATAGCATCTACTTTCTCGTCATTTTTAAGTATTTCAAAAATAATCCCGGTAATCATATTTTCGAATACTTCTTTTTTTAATCGTTCACTTGTGCAGATATGCAGTTTTTTTCTGCCCATACAGGAATAATAATAAAAAGTATTTCCCTGTGGATTTGTGCCGCAGTCACCCTGATAGCGATTACCGCAACAGCCGCATATAATTTTGTTTTTGAGCAAATAAACGGAATTAGGATTACGAGAGCCGATTTTATTTTGCGAAAGGATAGTTTGTACGCCGTCAAATGTGTTTTTATCTATAAGAGCAGGAAATATATTGTTGTAAACACCGTCGTCATAGCGTGCTATTCCTATATATTTTTCGTTGTGAAGAATTTTGAATATAGTATTTTCAATGAATCGTTTTCCGTGATATAAAACGCCTTTTTCTGTGAGTTCATCGATAATTTCACGCACGACTTTTCCCGAATAATATTCTTTGAAAATGAAACGTATAACGTCGGCTCGCTCTTCGTCAATGCACACGCGTCTGTCTTTATAAAAATAACCGTAAGGCGGTCTTCCGCCGCCGCAGAAGCCTTTTTGTCGGCTTTCATGTAAACCGCGTTTAATTTTTTGCGAGAGTTCGGCGGAGTAATATTCGGCTAATCCGATATACATATTTTCAAGGATAATGCCGTCGAGATTTTTTGAGCCGTCGATGTTTTCGCTTGTACGCTGCGTGGCGGAAATCAAAGTTTTTTTATTTTTCTTCAGTTTTTGTTTATTGACGGCGACTTCGATAGAGTTTCTTCCGAAACGATCGATAGAAATCCCGTTTGAAGAAAATCAAACGGGAAAACGGATATTTATAAACGGCGTTCCGGATCTGGCTCAAATTTCGGAAGAAACGCTGAATTGTTTTGCTGCGGTGCTATTTGAAGGATTAAAAAATAATCGCAATAAAAATTGCTAAAATACGAGCAATCTATTGACATTTTAAAAGAAAAGTGCTAAAATATAAGCACTATGAAAAATAAATTCAATATCAATCAATTTGTGGAAGTAATCACGCCGCAATCGATGGCACAGAAATTGGCGGAAAAAGAAAAAACAAGCAGAAAGCAAATGAAACTGACACAGAAAGAACTTTCCGTGAGATCGGGCGTTTCTTATGCTTCGGTGCGCAGGTTTGAGAACAGCGGGGAAATTTCATTGTTTTCGCTATTAAAAATCGCTAACGTACTCGGCGTTCTGGAAGATTTTAATGCTTTATTCACGCGCAAAGCAATCACGAGTTTGAAGGATTTTGACGTATGAAAATAAAGGAAATCAAAAAAGTAACCGTTAAGTATAACGAAAAAACGGTAGGGTATCTTGCGCAAATCACACCTTCCGTAATCGGATTTCAATACGATGAAGAATGGCAGAAAAACGGATTTTCCGTTTCGCCGTTATCTTTGCCGTTATCCGATACAATTTATACGTCCGGAAAAGAAATGTTCGGCGGGCTGTACGGCGTATTTTTCGATTCTTTGCCCGATGGCTGGGGCGAATTGCTTTTAAATCGTTTCTTATCGAGAAACGGAATCAACCCGGAACGATTGTCTGTGCTTACGAAACTTTCTTTGATAGGAAAAAACGGACTTGGCGGCTTGACTTACGAGCCGAGTCAACCCTATGCCGAGCCAATTTCGGACGTAAATAATTTTGATGCGTTATCCAAAGCAATAAATGATATTCTGAATGATTCGGCAAACGAAAACGAGCTTGACGAAGTATATGCGCTCGGCGGTTCGAGCGGCGGAGCGCGACCCAAAGCGCATATAAAAATCGACGGCGAAGAATGGATTGTAAAATTTGCGTGCAGAATCGATCCGGAAAATGTGGGAAGCGAAGAATATAAAGCGAATGAAACGGCGAAGAAATGCGGAATTCAAGTAAATGAATTCCGAATGTTTCCGTCGGAAAAATGCACAGGCTACTTCGGAACGAAGCGTTTTGATCGGGCGTATTCAAACACGGGCGATAGCGAGATTTTGAAAGAAAAGCGATTGCATATGGTATCGTTGTCGGCGTTGTTGGAAACAACCCACAAAATACCGAATCTTGATTATATGCACTTGTTTCAGGTGATACAGGAAATATGCGTAAATCCGAAAGAGGATATGTACGAAGCGTATCGACGGATGTGTTTTAACGTGTTTTACAAAAATAAAGACGACCACGGAAAGAATTTTTCGTTTTTATATCATGAAGGGAAAAAGGGGTATGTATTATCGCCTGCATACGATTTAACGAAAACGCCCGAAAAATTTGAACACGAAATGACGGTAAACGGTAACGGCAATCCAAGTGAAAAAGATTTGCTCGCAGTTGCGGAAGAATTCAAATTAAACCTTGCGGAAAGCAAAGAAATAATAAGAAATATACGCGCAATATGTGAACAATAAGGCGTGGTTGAGGCGGCTGAATTAAATTTTAAATATAAAATCAAAAAGATTTTCTCTATTCAAGACGAAGATATACATTAGTAATTTTTAACGAAAAAAAGTATACAGAATACAAAAGTTCAAAAATGAAGCCTAGCGAGTATTGCAAAGCGCAATTAGGGTATAAAAATATAACATCCCTCGATTTTATAGAAGGAGGCTTTATGAATATCGATCGTTTAGTGTTCATCATCGCTAAAAGCGTTTCGTATTCGTAATCGGGTAACGCCATTTTTGCG
>ERZ1106952.393-NODE-393-length-21772-cov-30.995994_pt1 | contig 21772 bp, 13 predicted proteins | sample MGYA00403677_ERZ1106952 | MGnify/ENA primary metagenome ERZ1106952 (study PRJEB35170, sample SAMEA104062415) | human gut metagenome | biome: human gut; feature: human-associated habitat; material: faeces | place: Denmark | collected 2012-05-14 ...
TTTGATATTTCTGCTATTGAACTGACAACTGAATAACCGCTAAAAAGGAGAATAAATTATCGAATAAACAGAATGTCGGGGAAAATCGAAGAACCTAAAACCACAGACGGAATATCCGATTCCGATATGAAGTCTTTGGCAAGAATTTTGCTCCCGATCCTACGGGAGTATCTTTCGTCGGACGAAGGCCGTAAGGACTATACCGAATGGAAGAAAAGACAACTGAATATAAAATTAAATAATGAAGAAGAATCCCGTTAAAGAATATAGGGATAGCCGTTGAAAAAGACGGATCAGAGAAAACCGCCGGGTGTGCGGTATAAAAATACATTTTTATCTTATTCAATAAGGTTGCGCCGAACATAATAAACCATGAATAACGGCAAAAGGCGGAGTCTGTAACGGACTCCGCCTTTATTTTTATATTGAGAACGATTTATAAGTGTTGATAGAAAAAAATAATCCGAACGTCTTGCGAATCACAAAGAGGTTCGAATTATTCCAAAATGGCTGGGGTAGCTGGATTCGAACCAACGAATGACGGAGTCAGAGGCTAATTGACTTCTCGAAAAATTGCCGTTTTTGCCCGTTTTTGAGCCTAAAAACACCGTTTTTTGCGCTTTTCTTCAAAAAGTTTCCCCAATTTTCCCCATTTCATTTCCCCTTTCACTCGTTTTGTTATACTGCATGTAATTGCAAAAACGAGGAATGAAAAATAAGTTCACATACTGCGGCGCCGATTTATGCCACAAAATAAGGAAGGTGTTATAAAATTGAAAGCACTTTTTTTCGCGATTATTCTTCTGTTAAAAAGCTGACCAACCTTCTAATCGCCCAAGAAAAATATGCACAGAAAATACAAGACGCCGATTTTGATTTTGTTTGCATGTTTGAAAAGAACTCTCACCTTTAACACCATGCAACCCAAGCGAAAAATCATATCTCTTTTGTATCGCGGATATATTTTTTTACTCAATGCCACAAGTTTTGCTGACATTGGGCCGCCTAGACGTTTTTGACTTTTCCGCCAATGGACTCGACCCCTCTTGACCACGTCGTCTCAGCCTAAATTATAATAAATTTACATATTTTATTCATTTGATATACAGTTTTTTCAACTTGTCCTTTGCTACCACGTTTGCAACCGCTTTTCTCAATCAAAGTCGACATACTCTTTAAGCGTTTCGATATAATGCAACGGCAAAGGACGATTCGTGCTTCCTTTATACTGTATGGAACATTTTCTTAATTCATTCAAATAATTAACAATCTTGAAGCAATCATCCCCGTCACACAATCTCAACGGAAAATATTCGCTAAGTTTTTTGCTACAATAATCTTTATGAGGAGTATCCTTACTATAATTTTTCCCGCCTAAAGCATATCGCAGATCTTTTTTTTCTATCGGGACACTTACATAATACACGTCGTCATACATATAATAGCCCTTCCCCGCATTTGTTGAGTTGCTATCGTCCAAATAGTAATCAGGGACTTCGTCGTTAAAACGCATTCGCACGATCCTGAGTTTCGATCTCCCAAAATCAAACATTATCGACAATTTAGAACTCCCGATGTCTATTCTATCTGTCCCATTTTCATTGAAAGAGTATCCTTCTATTCTCTTGTTGGATATTCCAGGCCAAAGTTCATTTCGCATAAAACCATCTCCCGACACAAGAACGATCGCATCTTTATCCCGATAATAATTTTCCAAAGCCTTCAACTTCATTTCGGTAAATCTTCTCACGCTATCTCCGCACATCCTTTCAAAGTCATTTTCCATAGAAAGCCTTACAAATTCAAGACATGCCTCGTAATAGGAAACAGGTACACCCTGCCTAATTATAGGACATTCTATTTTAATCGACCCGCTGACGACATCATATGTGATAACGACGGGAAGCGCCCTCACCCTTTTATTTAAAATCGTATTAAAACTTGAGTATGCGCCAATAGCAACAACAGGATAAGTCGGCAGTGTTTTTGTTTCCTTTTCCAAGCTGCGGCTATAGCCAAATTGACGTAAAAGATCGCAAATCGTATTTTTTATCTTTTCACGCAACTCCCCTGCCTTATCCTCTGAATTGTCCGAACAGTCAAGCGATCCTTCAGTACTTTCATCTGGGTTAATAAATTGCGTCACTTTCCCGGCAAGTGCGAAACCGCACCTGAGCAAATCTTTTACATCGTGCAAAGATGTGTCTGCACTCTTTCTTCCCTTTCCCCCCTCTTCTCGCGGTAAAACAACGATACTCCCCGTCATGATTCCGCTTTTTGCAGGCTCAATTTTTTCCGATATCGCAAAAATCCGCTCTTTTCTTTTATCCGCTTTCAAATATTCGCTCGCCGGTATGGGGTCCGCATAGCTCCCCAACGGCATCCATTCCGTTTCAATTGAGAAATCGTTATCTCTTTTACAAACGGAAAGCATTTTATCCAATTCCTCTTTAATCTTATTGGCAAACCGCCGATTTGCATCATACGAGCAAATCTCAATTTTTACACCCCGATATCCGATTGCCGAAATCACTTTACTAAAATCAACCAAATCCTTTTTCAAGGACAAATTGGCACTAGAAGGTTTTACTTTGTCGATCGGATCTATCATATTAACGCTATCTTGCATTAAACGGTAGAATTCATGATAAAACAACTGACGATCTTTATTAGAAATCCCTTTTCCGATACGGCTTTCTTTTCTTCCACCACCAAAACTGTTCACTGAAGATATCGTACATAAAATGCGCGGATCGCAAGATTCGCTGTTATAGTGCTCAATGCTATTCATTAATTCCGTCGCTTCCGGCAAAGCAGACAAACGAACGGAATCATAACACCTTTTGTCCGTGGCATCCCACTCTTTCCCGTTGTTGGTGATACTCAAACGATAATAGCTGCGATCTGACTTATGCTTTACAAAGACAGTCATATCGTTTCTAAAATACTTTTGCGATTTTTTTGTCGTATTCTTAAAGCTACGTCTGCTGCAATGAAGCAAAAGCATCGGCTTGCTATTGGGCGGAATCGTTTGCAAACTCAATTGAAATACATAAGCATAGAGGTCTCCCTTCGGTCCATTTAGAATCTGAGACATTAGTTCTTTCTGCCCGGAAGGGTGCAACTGTAAAGGCAAGCCGTCGTAATTGACTTCTTGCTTGCACAATTTTTCCATGATGTTCAGGCAAAATCCGCTGTACGCGTACGGGCTTGCAATTTTACCGAACTGATCAATGAGCTCTACTTCTTCGTTTCCAACATATTGGAGCAGTTCCCGGTCATTGATGACGGCTATAAACGCATCATACGCTTTCTTTACCGTTTCATTCAAGATTTTTGCTGAATAAAAGGACCATGCCGCAATTTTGAGATTGACACAGATTTCTTCACACATCTTTTCATCAATCTCATGCAGACAAATAATCCACCTGGAATCGTCGCTTCCCTTCCGCATACTTGCAATGTCAACAAGCCCATGCACCCAGTTTGTACAGATTTTCCTGAGCGCTGCACACAAAGGCAGATTAAACCTTTCGTAATCATAATCGGCTTTTGCGGCGCTCGCAAGCTGTGCCAGTTTTTCCTTCCAATGCGCAGGAAACCCGACGTAATGTAATTTAATCGTAGTAGTTTTCGGAATATATGCCATCAACTGCAATTGTTTCTGTTTCATTATGTCCCTCCTTCAATGCGCAATAAAACGCGCCGTATAATGTTTCTGCTATGCGTTTATCCGTTTGAAATAACTGTTCCAGATATTCCGAGATCCCCGCAATAATGTCAAAAGAATACTCTCCTCTCCCGCTGTTAAATGCGCCGTCGGCAAAGTAAATTCTTGGCGCTTCACCGATTCGCCCCATATCTTTCACCCGCGCCGCACGCCCGAAAATTTGTATCAGAGTGATAAATACAGTTGCAACAACATCTCTCTTACTTTCATCCGACAAATATTTCAAGGCGCCTACACCACTGTCTTGCTCTAAAATTCCCCAGAATTTCCCAGCTTCATTTTTTAGATCATTGGCATAAACTCCGGGGTCTCCCATGGACCGCTGCAAAAATTTCTCCGTGATATATCCGTTCAATTTACCGATTTTTAAGGAAATATCGTCAGGAACGGACATCGGACGAACAAGGAAAAACACGCTACGGATCGCCGAGTTTCCATAATCATCCACAATATTATATCCCCTGCAAATAACAGATGCGGGTGCAATCAACATCTTTGCCGGGTGTTTGCCAAAATGCTCTATCTCATTTTTCTTGATCATGTCGCCGGTTTTCTTTTCATCGTCACGGACCAGAACCGCACAACGCTCCTGACGCCCCGCCTGTAAAAGCAGCTCTTTGATGCGATTCCAGGCAATGCGCGCCTCATCATAGCTGTTTACAATAAACAAGAGCTTCCCCTCACGATCGCATTCGCTTTCGATATGCTCCCGGATTTCCGAAATCAACATGCGCAAATTTTCTTCTCTCCTGTATATACCGCCACCGGAAACTACCGTTTGCGCCCCGCAAGTCCTGAATATAGAATTTTTCAGGTATTCGTGCGTTGCTTTAGGCGATTCAAGAATGTAATTGACTGGCACATTCACGTTGTACTGCAACGATCCGGGCGCATAGCTTGAACCGGACATCAAAATTGCATGAGGCCCGATCGGCTCTCCCTGTTCATTGACGCGCAACCACGGCATGGAAAGCATTAAAAATCTTCCGTTTGCGTATTGACGATAAACTTTGAGTTTTTCATCGGATTTTGAATACATCATTCCGAACATATTCCCCATCGGCGCCGCTGGAAGATATTTTTGTTGAGCAATAAACCTTGCCTGCAAAAAGTCGGAAATGTTATTGCTCCGCAGGATCTCCATATCGACCGACTTTGCAGCATCATCGATATGATGCATGATACGATCAAATGCGATTACCTTTAGAAGTAATACAACATGGAAGAATGTTTTTTCGTCTAATGAAAACCCGTTGTTGTTCAATAGGCGCTTTAACCGCGTGTCCGCATGAGCAGATACCATACAAATATTATCGACAATTTCCGACAACTGCGCTACGAAATTATCGTCCGAAGGCTCAAAACTGCGCATAATTGCACACTCTCGCAATCCACTCTCCATGCGTTCATCGATTCCCTCCTCCTTCAAATGCTCCAGTATCGTCAATGCCGAAAAAGTAGATGTTACCAGCTTATACCACTTCCCTTTTTCATTTATCTCTATATTGCTTATGCTTTCCACAATGCTCTCATATATATCGCTGGTCATCCGCGCATATTGATAATACGCCCTTTCGTTTTTATCTTGTTGTATTTTTGAATACGGTTTTCGCATATCTTCCGCGCAGCCGTCTGCCTGTGCATAGATAAAATCGTTAAATGCAGTATTCGGAGCGAAAAAATCGTCTAATGTACTTTGAACGCGGTCACATTCATCGAACATCACCACGTCAGTCGACGAGAGAACTTCATCCAGAAACAGATGGCGAGAGCATCCGATATAAGATGCAGACAATCCAGCAACGGTTGTAACGACAATGGAAGAAGTTTCAGCCTTGCGCAACATCACCGCCCCCGAGCAAACATGAAAAAGCGGACAACGGAATATATTCCCGCTTGAGGTTTCACTGCGAGATCTAAGATTATAACAAGGCCTTTCCCCGTATTCCCAAGCCTCTTGTGCAGAAGAACTTACAAGTCCGTTTAATGCACATGGCGCACTGAGGTACTGTGCTATATCTTCGTCGATATACATATCTCCTTCTCTTTTTAATGCGCACACATATTTTTCCTGATTGGATTTTCCAATCAGCGGAGAAACATCTAACTTATATTTGCTTAAATCGCGCATCATTTGAATAACTTCGCTCACGGTATTCAATACAATGACAACGCGATATCCATTTTTGCTGAGATAATATGTTAAGACCTTCATGAGCGTACTCTTTCCTGCCCCCACCATGCCTAAAACATTGACAATTTTTTCTATTGTAAGATCGATGGTTGAATCGATTACGCTATGTAGCCTGTTCGCCTTTAAAACAGCATGACAGTAATCGTCTGGAACGATTTTCTTCATTTCCTCTGCCGCCAGCAAAAGATCTTGAAAGGATAATTGGATTTTATCTCTGCGCGTCTTTTTTGTTGCGAAGACAGTCTCCTCTTTGACACCAAGATCAACAAACCAAGACGGAATATTTACCGTTACGCTTTCTTTATTTATGAGACGAAAATCATATTTCCCCGCCGAAGCGATCTTCGTATAGGATCTGGATTTCACCTCTTCCCTTAAAAATTGGTCGTATATATTTTCACGATCATCGGCGGGCAGATTTTTGTCCATTTTGACGAGCTTGCCGTTTTGTATATCATATAATCTGATCATGGCATATTTTTCATCACAATACTTCGCAAAGTCGTCCTCCCACTTCATTCTGGATGCATAGCAAATCAGCTTCCGTCTTGCTTGCTGCATTAAATACAGATCTTCTCCTGCGCGACTGTGGTTCGTCAACTGATATCCTCGCAAAAGGACGTAAGCACAGGCCGGATCAAGAAAAGGAGAGATCTTTCGAAGGAGATACAGCACCGTTTCAACATTGATAAACGTACTAACGTCAAGATCGTTCCCAGCGGGGAAATAGCAGCCAAGTTTCTGCTTCAACGTTTTAACTTCTTTCACGTTTTCCCGCCTCCTCTTTTAGTCTTTTATAAAATGACTTCATCGAAACACATCCGACCGGACAATTTTTTAGCGCATCGTTACATACTTTGAGATAACCTTTTTTATTCGCCACAATACTGTCCGGTATCACATAGAACTTCCGATCGATATGTACTGACTGAAAGTCATAATCATTTTTTATTGACTGGCTTAATAAATACGGATTACCATATGTTTTCGCATCGATGCCCCAACATGTTCCGTTAGAGAAGATAATTTTAATATCATACCGATCGCGTTCCGGCCAAAGTTCGCTTTTCAAAGCCAGCCGATCACAGATAACTTTTATCTCAAGTTCCGCCCTTCCCGGATAGCTGATATATCTCATAACACCCTTTTTCAGGCGATATTCATACTGCAAACCGACCGATTTGATCTCTTCACGCGAAGTGAAATAACTTTTTTCGCAATCACGGTGACAACAAACCGGTTGCTGACCGATCAAAGAAAGCGTCCACCCACAATTCGGACAAACGTAAGAATCTGCCGAGATCGACTCATATGCATCTCCTATAATTTCGCGGCAATTGCTGTCGTTTTCATGAGATAAAAGAAACTCTTTTCTATCCAAACTTGAAAGAAGCGGGTGCTCGATCAAAAAGCGCCTCATATCCACATACAACTCTTGCGACAACTCTTTCATTTTATGAAATACAATGTGTTCATCGATGGAACATAAATCCTTCTCTGATGCATTGAGATAATCTTCGCATTCACCCGTAAGTTGATAGGTATTACCCTTTTCTGAACATATCACAAGCGCGCCAAAATGATAAAATGGTATTTTTTCCAGCCTCACAAGAACATCTTGATCCCAATCGACAAACCACTCTTTTACAGGGTTCGTGCAATTTACGCGAATCATTTTGCTTTCATTGATAGAATTGATATACTCTATGCGCGCCTCATTTTTACTGTAATAACGAAACGCCAATAAAGTAAATAAATTCACCCCTTGTCTGAACAACAATCCTGCCTTGTAATGTTCCGAATCTTCTGCCTTGAGTTTGCTTTGTAAACCGAATGCAACACAAGCAAACATTCTCTCAAATTCAGCCATGTCAATTTGCATCACTTTTCTCCCGAAATAAAAATATCCGTCCTTCGAAAACACCGAAGGACGGATCGTTCTACTCTGTAATACAAAGTATAAATCAGTCTTATGTTATGAAATGCTTATCAATATTTTGGGAAATCGCCCGCATTTCAATCACAACATATGGTGTTTTCTCTAGGACGGTTTAATTATATGACATAACAATCTCTTTGTCAAGTGGTTTTTGAATTTTTTTGTTGAATCATGGCAAACAATTTTGAAACAGCCCTCCGCTGAATACTCAATGGAGGGCTGCACTCTACTCATTAACTTTCCAACTTCCGGTCTTGTCGGAGCCGAGGCGTTCGACCACTCCCGCCTCTTTGAGTTTGGCAATGTTTTTTCGTATGCCGTACTCACTCATGCCGAACTGCTTAGCCAACTTCGCCGCCGTGATCATGGGATCTTCCTTCATGGCATTTACGATTTTCAACTGCGTTGCACTGAGTTCTCTCGCAACTTTACCATCAACTTTACCATCAACTTTACCATCAACTTTAGCCTCAACTTTCTGTTCCTCTTTGAAGGGAAACACCACCTTAATGTTGCGTGGTGAAATGTGGAATATACTTTTATCGTACTCCTTTAAGATCCTGCTCATGCCGGAGCCGAGCTGCTCCACCAGCCCCACGTCCTTGAACACACGCATGAGTTCGCGGTTGCGCGGCATACTCGCAAAGCTGAAAAAATCCTCCTCACTCTGCCCATAAATGAGGCCGCCGTCCGATGTGATCTCGATCCTGTCCGAAAAAATTTCAAACACGGGCGGGATCTCGCGCGTATAATCGTTGTGGACGATAGCGTTGATGATCGCCTCACGCAAAGGAACGCGCCCGACAAGAGTGCGGTCGATGCGCTCCTTGCCCGTGATCTTGGTGCGGGTGACGTTCTCGATCTCGAACTTATCCAGAACGCGGTGCGCCGCCTTGATGAGCGAACAATAGCCGTATTCTTCATTCTCGATGAGATCGACCTTATCCCTGCCCGCATACTTTGCGACCTTGATGGAAACGCCGTTCTCATCGGCAAGGAGATATGCCACATAGTTGTACTTTCCTTCGGGCGTGAGCAATTCAAGCGTGCTGGCGAACCTATCGTTGAGGGCAAACCCGCGCTCCTCATAATAGATTTTCAGCTGTGAAAAGGTGAGATCCTGTCTGGGAGAGGGAATATTGCGCAACGTTTGATTGCGCAGGCGCTTGGAATAGAGCTCGTCGATCATGGACGTGCTCATTGGCTGCACGGTCGTTCCCACGCGGATAAAGCAGCCAGCCGACGACAGGCCCTTCTCTTTGATATAATAGGGCTTTTCAGTGCCGCTGGAGACGATGATTTTGATGACCGTTTTACCGTCCATCTCTTCGGAAGTGACATCGTACAAGCCGAGCGCGGACGGCAGGAGATTGTCCCAGATGCGCTCCGCGATCTTCTTTTGCAGGGCATCCGCATCCGAAACGCCGACGACCGAGCCGTTATCCGCAACGCCGATATATAGCACTCCGCCCTCGCGGTTGTTCAGAAAGGCGCAGATCTCCCTCTCCAGCTTTTCATTGAGTTTTTCTTTCAGCTCTACGCGATTGCTTTCTTGTAACATAACAAACACCTTATAATTGTACTATAAATTAGCATACACTGAATCAAACATTTCAAAGTATCGCCAAAAATATTAGAAAAGCTCTTCTTTATCCAGTAAAAATCCATAGAGCATTATTCTTTCAAATTCACTCGCAGAACCAATTGTTATCCGCCTTTGAATCTTTGACACAATTTTTTCTTTTGCTTTTATAAAATACGGTAAATATTTCTTACTCCGCATAATATTCCCCCACATATAATCCGACACGTCTACCCTATCATAATTAAAATCATTTGGCGCTAATAAAAATTCGAGCTGTGGAGTTTTATTCTTTATTGGTAATAGGCAATCCAAATTATCAATTTTATCAGTTATAACTAAGATGCAAAGCTCCTGTATCTTTTCCTCCAAAGGATCTGGCATATAATAAACACCTGTGCTGCTTCTCTTATTATCCAATTCTACAACTTCATGTAGTAGTGCTTCTACCTTTTCTTTATCCAACTCTATCCAATCAGCAAAAACAAAATCTAAAAACATATTAGAACTCAATTGTTTCCAATTTGAGCTAATGACGCAACGTAATGCTTTTACTGACTCTTCATTCGTAATAGAATTACTGAACAACCAAATTAATCTATTTTTGTATATATTATTTGTCTCTTTATCAATGATGTCAAATAAATCGGCTTGCACCTCCTCGTTTTCTTTTCCTATCATGAGTGTATCAAATAATTTTTTTACTTCAGTACTAGTTGAATTAATAAAATAGTCATGAAATGTACTTAATGCAATTATACCTTTGACGACTCCAATTTGATTATGTTTTATAACTTTTTTACATAAAGAAACTAAAGGCTGCAAGCACATTCTAAAATCGGGGTAATTAACAGTAAAGAAAAAACTTATAAACTTTTTGTTTGACAAAAGAGTACAAACTAATTCTTCAATTTGCGCAAGCTCGTCAGTGGAAAAATCCAATAAGTTAAACAGCACAAAATAGTTAGATAATGCCCTCCAAAAAGATAAGCGAGCTATTGAGAGTACGCTATCTATAGAGTTGATTAAATTAGTAAATAAATCTATCAAATACTTCTTTTCAAAGTTTGGTGATATTTTCTTTACTCTATAATTCAATATTAGATTTTGTAAATCTTTTGTGGAAATAAATTTAGTCATTATATCCGCATCAATAACCGTAATTTGATACTGTTCTTTGCTCGATTTTATACCAAACCAACTACTTTCAGAGGTAGAATATTCGCCATTAGTGCAAATAATTGACTCTATGTATAATGAGAAAATCTCTTTAATTTCTGCACCAACGCCCTCAATAAAGATATTGTTGTAAAATATAGAATCAAAAAGCTCTATTGCAATATTTTTTATCTTATAAAAATGTCCTAATGTCCCTCCGCCTAAAGAAACAGTGTTCCCTTGATAATATTTTTTTAGTTCTGCGAACTGTTTTTCTATGTAGGATTTTTTGCTGCTATAACCATCAAACATATCTGCAAAGAATGATAAACATTCTCTTTCAGACTTACGTGAGGTGTTATCGATAAACGCTTTTACTTTCTTATAATTAGTGTTATGTGTTTTGAAAAAATCCAAATATGCTTTGTTTATCAAAAAAGTCGTTTTCTGCGAGCGTGTAAGGGAGTTAAAATCAATTCCATCATACGCAGTATAAATTGCTCCATCGTAAAAGCTGGACAAGCTATGATAGAAACACGCACGCATAGAGTTATAAGCATTCTTGGAAATTAAACTCTCTAATTCCTTATAATTATTAGTTAAATAGAGTTCAAAACCTTTATCTTGGCATAATGTGGGTTGAATTTCTTCATAGAATTTGTATGTTAATAAATCATGCGGAGGATTCCAATAGCCGATTATTCCAATTCCGGCATCTATAAATCGTTGTTTTAATCCAATCGCTTCAGGAGTAGAAGTATCAAGATATAATTTTAATTTGTCGTAATCCTTTTGATCAAATAGAGATAGTTCACCTTCTATTTTTTCATATCTTCCTATATGTAAGAGATTTAATAAATTTTTGTAATCGATAAAAGAATATTGCTTTGCAAACTCAAGAAAATGTTTAATGAATACTTGTGGCTCAAAATTACTTTCTAATGACGGATTCTCAACAACTCGTAAAAGACTATATAATCGCCTCCCTTTTTCGTCTTTTAAACTAAAGGGAACATCTTCGATTTGAGGCATATTGTGTATATTGATAATGCCTATTGAATTATTTTCAAAATAAGTCTGCTGCCTTTCATCTATATTGTCCTCATCAAAAACAATATAGCCAACTTTCACTCCTTTTAATGCATCATTTTGGCTGCGCATATAATTCAACCAGCTGATAATTTGTTTGATGTTATAGTCATTTAAAGAGTATCCCAAAAATAAAACTATATGGTCTGTTAAGAGTGATTTTATAAAGAGTTCTATTAAAACCCGATTTTGTGAGTAATTAAGATAATCCTGTTCTTTCAGCACAATAGTAGATTTATCATGCAGATCGCCATGCATCTTTATGATATATTTGATTTTTGTTGAGTCTAGCAAATCTTTATCTCTAACAATGACTTGATACTGTTCTCGCAATTCACTTGTAGATGATTCAAGTAACGTATCATAATTCGTTGTTATTATATGAGTTGGGTTGATATTAAAGATTGCTTTTGATAACGGTGCATCTACCGAAACTTCTTTAATTTGGTCTTCTAATATCTGATTATATAGATTGGGATCTTGATTGTAAACATACTGTGGTATTTTCAGAAACTCATCGTTGGAATATTCTTCACGTAATCTACAGTTTTCCTCGCAACCATCATTTCTGTGCTTACAATCATCACATTTTGAATAGTGGATAGCATCGGCCATCGCTTTTACAAGGGAATGCCAACTCGGCATTCCCTCTACATTCATTGAAACGCCCGCCCCTACAAAAACAACAAGCTTTCCATTATCTGCCTTATCGCGAACAATGTTAATAATATCCAATAACTCTCGCTGATTCATTCCCGAAAAACCTCAATTATAATAATCTCCTAAAAAATGTAAAAATGCCATCACTCCCCAAACTTCTCATCGACAAGCTGCTGCAGCTTGCCTTGTTTGGCGGCTTCGGCGGCATCGGCTTGGACGAAGTTCTTCGTTTCAGACTTCAATTCGGGGTCAAAACCCAAAATGTAATTCGTCGCGATCAGATAAATGATCCTTGTAGGCGCCATGCCGTAGACCTGTTTGCGCAAAATATGACGGATGCGCTCCTTATCGTCGGGGAAAACCGCTTTAATCGCTTCACTGCGGTACAAACGCTTGACGATCTCCGTGATATACAATCCGGATTTCATATAAAGATCGGCAAACGTCCTGTTCGGGTCGTCAAAACACCCGGGGTTGTTCTCTTCCAACAGATCGACCATCTTTTTCACCACCCAACGCGGGGTAAAGATCTGATTGGTCTTTTGCGGCGGGATGTAATCGAAGATGTCCTCTTCGTGCGATTCGTCAAAGTAATCGGCAAGCTCGTTTTTCTTTTTCAAGAATTCGGCAACGGAATCATTGAAAACAACCTCATCAAACAAGTGTCCGGCAAAATGCTCCGTTTTCCCTGTTTCGGGATCGGTATAATCGCCGCCGTCGCGCAAGAAGCGGAAATCATCCTCGGTGATGCCCGTCACCTCTAAAAACACATCGTCTTCCGTGTACTCATCGAAGTTTGAAAGTCTCAAATTTTCATCCCCATAAGCCATGATAAAGCTGGGAATGGTACGCGCAAAGCCGCGCAGATGCGCGCGCACTTCATCTTCGACGGAATGCTTCTCCTGCTCCGCCTTCTTCTTTTCGAGCTGCTCCACAAGCTCCTGGGGCTTGTTCTCGATCGTCTGCTGAACGGCAGCGCGCACGGTATCGTTGAGCGCTTTCAGCGCGTCATCCATCGTAGAGCGATACTCCTGCTCCGCCTGCTGCAAAGCCTCTTCGCTTTCCGCTTCTCTTTGTTTCCGCTCCAATTCCGTTTTGGCGATGCGCGACTGCTGCTGAAAATCGCCCTGCAACTTATCGAACTTTGCCTTGACTTCCTGCTCCACCTGCCGTTCCATGCGCCCCTGCGCACCCTTCGTCATATCATAAGAATCGGCAAGCGGCGCAACGATATCCTGCTTCAATTTATCGGCAAAAGCGTTCGTCAATGTTTTGATCTGGGCGTCGACGGCGGCAAAGTCACCACTTGTCCCAACGGCAGCGATGCTCTCTTCCACATCTTTTGCAATCACTTCATAGATCTTATCGCCGAACAAATCCTGCGTTTTGCCGATGACGATCTCGTTCGGCACCTCCGCTTCACCGTCCGCATCGACGTTGACCTTGTCCATATTGTCGAGCGCCTGACGGTTGCTCTTTCCGCCCTCCTCCTGCGCGGGAACCAATTTTTCCATGATCTCCCGCACGACGCTCGGCGCACCGAAAATATTGCTGATATTCTGAAAGAGGAAATTGGACATAAAGCCGCGACGCACGACTTCCTGGCTCTTGAGTTTGCGGGGGATGGAGAGCACCTGCGCCGCATCCAGCTCCACCATCTTGCCCTCGTCGTCCTCGCCGAGAACGGGGAAGAAGTTCAAAAGCCGCTTGATATTTTCTTTCCGGTCCTCCGTTGTACCGCGCCCGTCCACCGTACGTTTGGAGAGATTGTTTGCGAAATCATCGAAAATGATCAGCGTTCTTGCGGGATCGAAGTCAAACACATACGCTGTCTCTTTACGGAAACGTCTGCCTTCACGCGTCAGAATGCAGGGATTTTGCGCGCGGAACGCCGCCTGCATATAAGAAGAAGGGCTTTTCAGATTGCAGAGCATCAACACGCCGCTCCATTCGGGAATGGTGATACCGACAGTCAGCTGCCCGACGGTAAGCGTGATCGTCTTATCGTTTTCGGCAATGGCTTTCTTCACGCGGTCGAAGGCTTTGCCCGCCACTTCGTCGTCATCTTTTTCGCGACCATCACCTGCGGCGATAACGACCTCGTATTCTGAAAATACAGGATCTTCCCGAAGCAATTTCGCGAGCGCTTTGGCGCTTGCTACGCGATTCAGATACCACATGGTATGTTTGAGTTCGTCGCGAAGCTCCGGGGTCGAGAAGGGATATTTTTCCTGCGTCGTCAGTGCGTGCAAGAAGTTTTTGATGTCCGCTTCATGCAAAAACCTTCCGCCCTCGTCCGTCGCAAAGAACTCGTTGAGATCGAAGGCATAATCGACGCTCTCGTCCTCTTCGGGCAAAACAAGCCCCTTTTCGATCTTGCCGCGGATCATAGGGGAAAGCTGATAGGTGAACATGGCAAGACGGGGCAGCGGCTCATAGGGGTTATAATCATCACTGTCCCAATTTTGTTTTGCTTCCTGTTCATCGGCATACGACCAGTTGAAGATCTGTTTTTCGGAAAACTGTGCACTTGCCAGCTGTTTGAAGGGCGTTCCCGAAAGGTAGAGCGTATGCTTGCGGGTGATGTTGTCGAACGCGCGGTCGGTACGGATAGTATCCACGCCCTCCTGCGACTCATCCACGATGAGAAGGTCGAACTCGAAGTCCTTGATCCATCTCAGTTTATCGTACTGTCCACCGAAATAGACGGAACCTTTCAGCCCCTGCAGCGATTCAAAGGCGACCATGCCGCTCTCTTCGCCTTCTTCTTGTAACAGAACGCCTCTGACATACTCATCCCGCGTAAGGACGCCCGGCTTCCCCTGCAAGGCATCGTTTTCGGAGACAAACTTATAATTCGTCTGCCAACCGATGAATTTACGGAAATCATCCGCCCAGGAATTGGAGATGCTGGGGCGGTTGGTGACGATGAGCACCTTCATAAGCCCCATCCGCCGCACCAGGTCGTATGCCGAAAGCGTCTTGCCGAAACGCGGTTTGGCATTCCACAAAAATTCCTTGCCACCCTGTTCAAAATAGGCTTTGGTCATTTCGACCGCCTCTTCCTGTTCTCGGCGCAGTTCGTATGTTGCGTGCTCCTGTTGGGGGTCAACGCCCACGCGCCACGCAAAATTGTTGAAATATTGCAAGGAAGTAGGTCCGTCCAGTTGAAACCATTCCGTACCGGGGCGGCGGGTACTGTGCGCCTCCGTTTCGAGATAGGCATGGAAATCGTGATCGGTGAAATATTTCCCCGACCCGTCTTTATACATGGCGTTGTCTTTCCACGCAAGTACGGCTTGAATGCCCGCTGTATGCGTCTGTTGGCGGATGCGCTCCTCCACCGTCTGCTTTTCGGTGTAGCCGATCTTCGTCCAGCCGTCGTTATAGGAAACGCCGGGCGTATTGTAGGCATACACCATGGGGATGACGCGGCGGAACGATTGAATATTCGGTGCCATCACCTCATCTCCTTGACGTGTGTCTCGATAAATTCGATCTCCCGCTCATCCAGCCCGTGTTTGGCGTATAACTGACGGTCAATTCCCGCCACTGACTGTGACCAGTCAATGTCGGAATTGACCGTAAAATCTTGAAGAGGAACATACTTCCATTTTTCCGGCGGGTTATGTTGAGTGATTTTCAATATTCCTAATAAAGCACGTGCAAACTTACTCTTTATATACTTAAAAGCAGCTTCAGCTTCATTCTTATTATCAAATTTACCTATACTGATAAAGGTTTGTGTATGCCCGATCAAGGGCTGCCCGATCAAGGGCGTACTTAACACTTCACCAAGTGCCCCTGAACCGTTTGACGCGGGCAAAATAATTTTATAGTACTCAAAATTATCTGGGGTTTTTATATAATCCCTTCTAACATATTTGGTGACACGTTTTGTTCCTACCAAACCGATCATTTGAATGTACTCATATCCATCATGTTGTCTTTCATCGAAGAAAATTTCTTCCAACTTTGTAAACGCACTAGTCCTCAACCGTCCGACAGAATCGGGGTGTTCTTTTTGCATAAGAGGAGTTAATCCATAACTCAATGCGGGATAACAAATTGCATCTAAAAATTGATTGCTATGGACGAGGACTTTTTGCAAAATATCATTTAGTTCTGAATAGACTGTAAATGTTCCGATTGCCCCAAAATCTTGAGTTGCATCTCTATATGAAATTACTATGCCACCCTTAATATCTGTGTTTGAAAAGACAGTTCCACTTTTTGCCTCGTAATACAGCACCTTGAAGTGTTCATCATGTAACATTTTTTCATTCCATGCCTTGGGTGTAAATCCTGCATTAAACAAAAAACGTGCTGGATGTATCATCTCCACGCGATCGGAAATTTTATATGCCTCTTCAAGGAACAAATTATAAATAGGCGGCATTCTTGTGCTGTCACTTTCGGTTTCTTCCTGATACGGCGGATTGCCGATGATATAATCAAACTTCATTTTCTCATTCCTCCCTTGCTGCAATGATAAGTATTCCAACGGTTCCCGCGCCCGCCAGTTGTAAATTTGGCAATGCGGCTGCGTATCGGCGGCTTCGCGGATACGCTCCTCCAATTCCAGCCATTCAAACATGGAAAGCTGCTTGCTCTCTTCCGCCTTGCAATAGGGAATGGTCCCCGCAAGCCCGTCCATCTGCCAGACATTCCAGGCAATGATATTCGCCGCCCGAAAATATTCCGAAGCCGTCGGCTTTCTGTTCCATCGCGCACGAAGGTGCTCTTCAACGGTCATCAAAAGATTTACGCGCGCGATGAGTACATTGTCGCCCTGGAATTCATAGCCGTACGTCGCCTCCAGCGCACGATATGCCCATTTCAGCCATTCGCTCTCCGAAAGCGCATTCTCCGTCACCACGCGCAGCTTCCTGTCTAAGATCCCCACGCGCTGTTCGATGGGGATGGCTTCGCCCGTCTCCACGTCGTATCGCGTCACAAGATAGGGCGCCTCGCCGCAGGTGATCTCTAACCGACGGGAATCGACGTAACTTTGCCATGTCTTTTCTTTGGGGAAGCTGACCCGTTCCGTCGGGGTTCCGTCTTGGAAGAATACGTTCGGACAGCCGAACCAGACTTCATCGGCATGGTCGTTCATCTTCTGCACGATCCGCAGCGGCGTGAACACCTCGGCGTGCTGCTTGGTGCGTTCCGATTGCTGCTCCATCGCCTTGCGTGCCCGCGTCTTGATGACGTCGGCGTTGCGTCCCGTGATGAGCGCCTCGGTCATTTCCTTGTTGCGCTCATAGTCGCCGCTCTTTCCTTTGTAGGCATCCGTCGCCCACATGATGTTCTTCTTCGTCGTCTTATCGACGAGCAATTTCCCGAGCAGCTTCAGGGACTGCAGCCGCAAAATATCATCCCCGATATTGATTATCATTCAGTCCCCTCCGATGATTCCTTTAAAGCTTCTGCCAACTTTTCATCAAGCGAATCTAGCAAATCATCAAATGACGGCGCTATTAACAAATTTTCATAGATTTTGCAAATAACACGCGTGGCATAGGATAGAACACATGGCACGGTTTTGCAATAATATTGCGTATAGTTTAAGATCTCTTCATCCTTGATAAAAACAAAGTTTAATTCGCCACTTATTGAGTGGTTTTGCTTTGAGCCTCTGCTCGTTACGATATGGCTTGCCTTATTGCAAAAAGTGAGCAGACTGATGTCGCCGTCTCCACAGCGCATTTCAAAAAAGATATTTCTCTTCCCTGGATATCCTAATTGCCGAAAAGCCTGATCGCTGATTGTTTCATCTTTTACACGCGCCCAATCTTTTTCTTCTGCCTTATCACTGAAAACAAGAGCAATAGCATTATCAGTATTGACTAACAAATGCTGCAAATAGTAAACATCATCGATAAGAGGTTTTCTCGCCAACGTCAGTGCTACCTGTGGATTCAGACGTTTTACATTGCTGATCGATTCCTGCATATACAAAAGAAAATCGCTTAACAGACGGCAAAAAAGATTTTGTTTGTAAAATTCATTCAGTGTACCGTTTTTACACAAAATTTCAAAAATTTCATCTGCTGTTTTACTTTCTGCCTCAGGAATGGATGAAATCGAAACCGTTTGGCTGTAATTTTGCAATTTGCTTTTTACGGCTATATAAACTTGTTCTATACACCACAGATACCGATCGCAAAAACTTACCAATTCGGTATAAAATTCGTCCATGACAATGGAACCTTCGTATTGTATCATTCAATCACCTAAAAGCGCGTCCTTATTCTACCACAATATATATGACACAAATTGTCATATATATAAAATTTCTTCTGAAAAATTTTTTTCTTTGCAAAGCTGCTCGAAGGTGCGTTGGGCGCGGTAGTTAGGCGTCGTCCTGCCGTTCTCCCATCTGTTGACGGTAGCAAAACTCACGCCGAAAAGCTGCGCGAACTCCGTCTGGCTCATGTGCAGTTTCAGTCTGACGGCTTTGATCTTCTGTCCGATTTCCATAAAAACGCCACTCCAGTAAACTTATAACAGAATTATAACATATTTATGGTCTGCTTGCAAGGGGTTACACCAAATTCCTTTCCACATTTCCCTTTCCCCCTTAAACGCGGGTTTCCCGCGTGTTGAGAGCGAGCGAGGGACGGGAGACGGCAAGCAGCGGGGCGGCGTTTTGCAGCCACGCCGCTTGCTACCCATAAAGACAATGCAAGCGCCCTCGGCGGTGGGAAATATCCCACCGCCCTTATCCTGCTTAGGCGTCGGTTTTTGTGGCAATTTCGTCCCAACTCTCGGTATTTGCTTCTTATTAGGCATCGTCCTATTCATTCCCGCATTTTTTTCAAAAAAGTTTTGTAAATATGACTATATCTGTCATGTTTTCTATGTTACAATAAAAGCGTACAAGGAGAACGGCTATGGCAGAAAACAGAGCATATAAACTGAATGCGCAAAAGCAACCGGGGAGTAAGCGCGGTACCTACATCTATTACTATTACGACAGCGAAGGGCATTTGACATCGGCAGAACTCTCCACAAAACTTTTTACCAAGATGGTGAAAATGGACAGAAAGTTTTATAATCTGGAACGAAGGGAAAAAGATCACAATGTCAGACATCTGAAACCGTCACCCCATCGGCATGTCTTTAAGCCCCAAAAACCGGAAGATCTGCCCGACAGGAAAATGGATGAAAAACTGCGCTCATACGAGGAAAGTACCGATCTGAAAAAATTACTCTCTCAGTTTGAAGGCGTTGAAAAAACCATCTTCCGCATGTATTATTTGGAGAGAAAGAACCAGGAAATGATCGCAAAATTTTTGGGCAATACGCAGAGCTATGTCTCCAAGCATTTGCAGAAAATAAAGAAAGTTATTGAACTTTCCGACTTAAAACGGGAAGATCAAAGCAAGCGCGAAGCGTATGCCGAACAGCAATGGGAAAAGTTCCTCGATCAATACCGCACGGACGGTGATGAGGATATCCTCTTTGATATGTTCCGCTGTATCTGCGGACCTGATCTGCAAGAGGCGTTTCTCGAATGGTTTTACAGCTACCGTGAGTACAGCAAATTCTGTCTGCAATATCTCATCCTGCGCTCCTTTGATCACTGCGAGGATGATGAATTGGACAGACGATTGACTGCCCTTGCTGAATGGCAGCAACTGACTTTTCGCTTGCAGTTTGCGGAGCATATCGACGAAATGCAATGGCTGTATCTTGCACTCTGCGAGAAGATAAACGCACGGCAAAAGGAATTGAAAACACCGCCTTCGCATCCCGATGAAAAGAAAATACAGCGGGAAGCCGAAAAGACGGCGCGGCGTTTGGGACTTACTGTAGAGGAGTATATCGAAGGAAGATTTCTCATCAAAATGTATGAACGATTGGAAAAGCGGTATACCGATTTTCGACGCAAATATAAAAACGTGGTAGTTGTCGATGAAAACGACCATCGTTCGATTCAAGAGCAGATCAAAGAGATTTTCGGAGACGGTCCTGACCCAAAATTCCGCAATCCAGAGTTTGATAAAAAATAAGTAAGGCGCGCGGCAATATGCCGCGCGCCCCTGTTTGTTATACTCTTCCGAGAATAAAGTCCACGGAACAATCAAAATATTTTGCAAGCCTTATCAGGCTATCTACCGTCGGCTGCGTTTTGCCATTGTGCCAACGGTTGACCGTTTTTTCGGAAAGTCCAGTCTGCTTTTCCAATCTGTATTTTGTAATCTTAAAATGATTCAATAAAAATGTCAGTTGTTCGGGGAACGGCGGCCTTTGCTTAAACTCCTCCTCGGACAGCTGATCTGTCAATCCGAGCAAATAATCGGTCGAGCATTTGAAATAATCCGCAAGCTTTACAAGTGTATCAACGTACGGAAGGCCATCACCGCGCAAAAGCGTTAAAATCGTTGATGAATCGATTCCGGTTGCCTGCGCCAGCGCAGGAGCCTTTATTTCTGCCTCTTCCATAAGGTCTTTGAGGTTCTCAGATAAATTCGACATAATTCTCCAAAAGAAGTGTTGTTTCTACAATATATTATCGGTCAAACTCCCCTGATTTTGTTGATTTAGGGGAGTTGGAACGGTATAATATAGGTACACAGAGCAAAGCGCGCGGCGAAGTGGAAAAACAAAAGGAGTACATATACTACTATGGAGCAAGAACAATTCAAAAATGCAGAGAATAATTTTAGAACGGATGCAAAAAACCTTTTAGAAGAAATCAAACCGATTTTATCGGACTTTTTTGTCTGCGATCTGTCAGAGGCTGAAAATGCCCTTTCGATGTGTTTGGCAAACGGGCAAATATTCAAACTGACCGTACAGGAAGTTGTATAAGAAAAATGCCCGACTGCGGAGATATCCGCAGTCGGGCGTGGAAAAACCTTGTATATTTTACTCAAAAAAATTTTTTGTGAAATTTTCGGCAAAATGGAATATTTTTTGCCTTCTATCCGCTTGATATATGCAGGGGCATGTCTGCCCGAATTAAAATAGAAAAAAGTCGAAGGGGCGCGCGGTCGAATAGGTCGCGCGCCCCGGCATTTTGCCAAATACTTATAAGGAGGGAAACAGCGATCAAGTTTTACACGAAAAAACCGACATGGTACGTCTACCCCGACGAGGATGAACAGGACAAGCCGCGGGACAAACACGCTACCATTTCGGTCATCAAGCACAGAAAAAAGGATTTTTGTACCGTGGAGGGATACCTTTCAGACTGTGAACAGCGGTTTCAGGTAACTTATCTCAAACGCATGGACGCCACAGCCGAACAGGCGTGGCAAAACGTGATGAAAAGTACCAACGCGCAATTTTATCCACGCGGAAAGAACACCGTGCTGGAATGTCTGCAATTTGGCGGCAACAGCGAGTTTTGGAGCGGCTTTGCGTCCGAACAGGACATTTTCCGCTACTTTGCAGAGTGTTACACTTATG
>ERZ1106952.396-NODE-396-length-21648-cov-6.401102_pt1 | contig 21648 bp, 25 predicted proteins | sample MGYA00403677_ERZ1106952 | MGnify/ENA primary metagenome ERZ1106952 (study PRJEB35170, sample SAMEA104062415) | human gut metagenome | biome: human gut; feature: human-associated habitat; material: faeces | place: Denmark | collected 2012-05-14 ...
TTATCTCCAAAGTCGCTACTACGATCCATTCACAGGCAGATTTTTGAATGCGGATATATATTGTGATACGAACACAGGTACTCCGCTAAGTACAAATATGTTCTCTTACTGTGAGAATAATGTGGTAATGAATATGGACAATAAAGGCTATAGCATAGGTATATCTAGTGGTTGGGTATCATTTGGTATTGATTTGATTATCGATGTGTTTGCAGCACCTGTTGCCTTAGCATACCATGCAATAAAAATTGCAGTAAAAACGTACCTCAAAAAATATGGAGTAAAAAAGTTGCAAAGTATATAATAAAGAAAATAATATCAAAATGCAAAAAAATTCTTATTAAATTTACTAGATTACTTAATAAGCTATTAATGAAAGTTATAAGAACCTCTAAAAAATTAATTCGAGATGACATTATCAATAAAGGAATAGGAAAGATTTTGGGTGTTCTTAACAGTAAAAGAGTAAGTCAATTGTATGACGCGGTTTGTATGTTTCTATCTACCGGGGCATTTATTGCGGGAGTTCTTGATATTGTTACTGATAAACATTTTGATGGTGTTATACGCATTTAGTAAGTATAAAAGAGGTTTAAAATATGGCAAACTTAATAGTTAATCTTAGCAATTACAATGATAGCAAATGTGAAATTATTGTAAATGGTATCGATATATTTAAAAATCAAAAGCGTATTCCTATTACCAAAAGTGGGACATATAAAATCAATATTATTATTTACAACACTATGAAAATAAAAAATAAATTTCATTTTAATTTAAAAAACTTGCTTCCATATTTTCCTTATTTTTATAGAAAGGAGGTTGAAAGCGGAGGCAAGATTAATAATTACAGAATTACTTCATGGGACAATTATATCGACTTTATATCCTTTGATTTTAATGCTACTTTTGATGAAAATTTGATTGAAAGAGAAAATATTTTCCTGAATGTGAATTTTGATTTTATGGGAAAACAAAATTATATTGGTGGAAATGATTTCTATAATTACCCACAGGTATTATCAAATGATGAAATAGAAATAACTGACATTGAGCTTAATGAGAAAAAAATATTGAATAAAAGTAATTATAAAAGAAATCAGTTTTTATTGTGCGTAACACAGAGTCTATTCTTATTGTTTGTGGGAATTTTATCGTTTGTATTCATAGCAGATTGTGGTAACAACTTGTTTTATAGCGTTATTTCAATATTAGTTATAATGCATTCTGTTTATACATTCGTAAGAAATATAATCAAATTGTATAGATATATTTCTTAAAAGTTAATTTGTTTGCAAGAATAAAATATTTGAGTAAATCAATAAAATTAATCGAGTAGGAGGCTACCCATTAGTTAAGTAGCCGACCTCTCACACCAGCATGGAGTGAATAAAACGATACCTTCTTGTAAATCTTAAAAAGTAAGTGTATATCAGAAAATTGAAGATAATCAATAACAATTACTTATTTAATATTTTTAACATCTGAGCCATAGGGCTCTTTTTTTATGCCTAAAATTCCCGTGAACTTATTTTTATCGTGTTGCAAGAAAACGGTGAAATAGATGAGGGCAGTATTTTATGGTAAATATAATGAAATCAATGGCTTAAGATTTTATGCGTGGTGGAAATTTTTCTGAATACTCTTGCAATTTATTTTTAATCTCGGAAATTTTTGCTTTATCTAAATCTTGACATATATATATTTCTTTTGGATTTGTTGAAAGACCGTAATATAATCTAAGCTGGAATGCATAAATGTCATTCACTTTTGTAATCGCAATTGCAAGGACTGTTGTAATTGCATAAAAGTCCGCCATAAATCCGCTTTCCTTGTCGGTAACAAGATTGTCGATGAAGTTAATAAGTGTGTTCAAGCTATAATTTGTAAAGTATCTGTCACAGTGAATGGTGGTACCATTACCATCTGAATAAACGATTTTTACAGCAAGATAATTTGCATAAAAATCATTTTCTACATCATCAAAGTCATGATTAAACGGAAACCAATAGTTTATGATAGATAATTCAATTTTTTTATTTTTTTCGTAAAATGTTATTTGCATCTTTTTTCCTCACTTTATATTTCAACTTTTTTCATTATATTCTTGAGCATGAGATAAAAACAGACAATAGAAAAGCCCCCCTATGGTAGAATAAAAGAAACTATCGTAGGGGGGTTAATGGCAAGAAATTATAGACACATAAGCATTTGTTTTATTTTTTGCTTTCAAAACCAGTAACATCATGATTAACAGTCATGCGCTCAGGATATTACATACGGTCATAAAATATATAACAACAGCTTACCATATACACTGTTGTATTGCAAAATTTGTTTTCTGTTGTTTGGAACACTTTTTATTTATTTGCTTGCTTTTCCGCCACCTCAATCCAGGCAAGCGATTCCCATTTTATAGGAATAGTTTCGTTGGTGGCGTTTGTTTTTATTGCTTTTCGTATTGCTTTCTGTATTTTAAAGTAATCTTCATATTTGGGTAACTTACTCCATGAATCTTTCGGCTTTTCTTCTAATCCCAAAGCATTCTCAAACTTATTTTTATTATCATAAGCTATTTCGATAATGTAACTGTCAATCGGTACATGTAAATATTCCGGCTTTACACCTGTTGGTAAAGCATTAAGTAACCACAAGTATTTTAAAGTCATATTAACCCATTTTTGTGCCTGACCAATGGTGAATTTTTCTTCTTTTTTAATATTTTAGTATTTGATTTGTCGATTGAGTTATTCATAAAATTTATAATTTCTTCGCATTTTGCTTTATGCCAATCATCAAAACCAGAGTTTTTAAAAGATATTTCTCCTTCTTTGGTTTCAATAGGAGAAAGAATATTTTTACATATATTTTTAATCAAGTTATTTTTAGATTCTATGAAATTGTTTGCCTTATCTTTATCTTCTTCACTTGACTTTTTTGATTTCATTTCTTTTAATTCAGATGACGAGTAGCTATATTTTACTGTGCGGGCAAGGTCTAAATATGCCCTTTTGGCACAAATATCACAAATATATGGAATATCTTTTTTACTTTGATCATTCAAATCGGATTCTTTTATTCCAAAATAGCTGTACAATAAAAAATCGAAGGCTTTGTTATTCTTTACTTCTGCCATAATAAAATCTCCCTATTTATTTTACTTACTGTAAATTTTCAAGGCTCTTTCAGCCTCTTGTCTTAGCTTTTCAACGAGTGTTTGCGGTTCAAGAACAACAACATCGGTTGAGTAGTTTTTTGCAAACTGCAGCATGGCGATTTCATTTACATTTGCCGTGACTGTAACATGCGAATCGGTTTCATCGGAAAATCTTAAATCATTTTCAAACATATCAATAACATCACTTATCATTGCTCTTGTAATGCGAAATTTCGCTTTTATTGTAGCGCTTGAATACATATAGATATGTTCGTCCATATACTTTTCAAGGTTCAATTTCCGATTGTCTGATCCAGTCAGTTGTTCAAAAGGCTTTACAGGTTCGTCAAGGATTTTGATTTTTGCAATCCTGTCAATTCTGTAGTTTGAAATATCATTGTACTTATCGTAATTGCAGATGAGGTAATACTTGCCCTCTTTAGCTGCCATTTGGTACGGATTTATTATATATTCTCTTACGCTGCCGTCAGGTCGTTTGCGGTAGTGTAATTTCTTGTCTGTTCCGTATTCATAGTAGTAAAACGATACTTTTTTATGCTTGGAAATTGCCTCGTCAAGCATATCAATAATATAAAAAAGCTCCTTGTTATCAATCTTATAATCTGTTGAAACCGAAATGTGTTTTATCCTCGATTTGAAATAAATACTTGACAATCCTTCAAGCTTTTCAATGAGTTCTTTGCGTTGGAAATAGGGAATATGCTTTGAAAAAATCAGACTGTCAATAAGCAATCTTAATTCGCTGTCAGAAAAATCACTCACATAATAATAGTCTGACCAAAGATAGCTTTCTTCAAGTTCGCCCGTGACTTTATTAGGCACCATTCTGACAGTTTCTTTGTATTCAATGTTGTAACCTAAGTCCATAAGATTCATGATGTTGCGTCTGATAGCTTTTCTGTCAGCGACCATATTGTATTTGTTTTTAAGAATATCAATAATATCTTTTTGACTGATTCTGTGGTCGGCGTCGGTGTATTTCCGTAAAATATCAAGAATGTTCATAATCAGTAGCTTTTTCGGCTGGTAGTATGATACCTTGTTTTTACTTGCTGATTTTTCAGTATGATTTAAAGTCATAAAATCCCTCCTCTGTATATAATTATATCATCTATTATATCATACTACAAAACGATATGTGACAAAAATAGTACACAAAGATTTTTAAACTTATTTGTGAGATGTGCCATAAACAGAACATAGTGCCTGATATAATGCATATAACATCAAGAAGGGTGATATATGTGCGATTATGAGGATTATTCTTTTGTGGTTGAAAAGGCTTATGATAAGATTGCAAATTGCAATATCAAGTTGAAACATTTTTTTGTGGATGAAATTGCAACCACAGGCACAAAGCATATGCACATTTTCATTTACTCAAAATCGCGATTCGTTTTTAATATGGCTACAGGTTTGACGGTTACAGTAGAAAAGTAGAATATATGAAATTTACAAGCAACAAAAATTGTAAATGAGCAAGTGATACACAACTAAGAACAAGGCACAGCTTGCGGAGAAAATCCGTTTGGCTGTGCCTTTAATTATGTTTGTTAAGTTGTACTGTATAATCCTATCAAGCAGAGCATTTGTATATTCAAGCGGTGTGTTTGGATAGTGATGCCGTCAAACACCTCGTTAGGTGACGCCTTTATTTCAAACTCAAAAATCCACTGATAAATGCATCAGGGAAAATGAATTGTTTTTCGCCGTTTTTAAAATTTATACGAATGTATTTTTTAGCTTTATCCATCCAAACAACAGTACCTTCGCCGAATATTTTATGATTTACAATCGTTCCCGTGCCGACATCGGCGAGTATGTTCTTGCAATCGATTTGCGGTTTTTTCTGTTTTTCAACCTCAACTGTTTTTTTAGCAGTTGTATTTATTTTGGCGTTTGCACTTATTTTGGAAACTGTTTTAGTTTCAGCGGCAGATGCAATTGTGTCGTATAAGTCGGAAATAGTCGCTTGCTGTTTTGAATAAAGCGCCTCATATTCCTCACGGCGAAGTACAGTATCCCAACCGCCGATTGACTCTCCTTCGTGCTTATCAATTCCTGTGTAGTTAAGACTTGAATTTTCATATTTTCTAAATCCGAAAATTCCTTGATTCATTTTTTCAGGGTCGAATAAGCCGATAGAACAAAGAACATCAAAATCTTTAACCGAAAGGCCTGTTACTTTTTTGAAAAGCTCCGGCTCAATTTGTGTGATAACATCTTTGATTGTCTGTTCTCGATAATCTGTCAAATACATAAATGCAGGAATTCTTGCAGCAAGTTTAAGCAAATTTTCCTGAACCTGCTTACGCAAGGATTTTGCTTTCTTTTCGTCTTCGGAAAGTTCTTTTTTCTCTTGCTTTGTAAGACTGTCACCCTTCTCTTTTTTCAGCTTTTTAACCTTTTCCGAGCGGTTGATAATCGTCTGAATTTCGGAATTTAGAGAACGGAAGCCTTCAATATTCATAAGTGCATCCAATGCGTCTTGATTGTTTTGCAGCTTTTTGAGGGTATCGTTATCAACATGAACAAGCAATGCCGTTTGCCAACGCTTAGCAAGCAATGTAGCAGATGTTCCGGCATATGTAATATCAAGTATATCCTGTGCGTCAATTCTGTTCATTGACGAACCGTCAAAAGCGAGAACAGGCAGGAAATTTATAAACTCCGACACCTTTTGCTCAGGACTTGTATCGTCAACTTTCAATCTGCAAGAATAATCCGAAATTTGGTGTAATGCACGCTCTAACGCAAAATCAAATACATAGCACTCTTTTTTTATTATCTCACGATTGCCGTGTTCGTCTTTAATCTCCCAAGGGGATTGTACACGAAACGCTGTTTGAAAATATGTTTCGGGCGATTTCAAATTGCGCAGCATAAACACTCCTGCCCACGGTCTGACTGTAACGCCTGTTGTGAGTTTTCCGCAAGAGAGAGTAATTGTTTTTGTTTTAAGCGGATCACCCATAGCATTGAGTACGGGCGCTAATGCACATATACCTATGCCGGCCTTTGTTCCGGCGCACACAATAATTTTGTAATCGTCAAAGAAGTTGTTTTGTCTTTGACGAAGTAAATTATACATTGCATAACAGCTTGCTACATTTGGCAAAAACCAAAGCGTGTGAGACAGCACATTAAGTAATGTTGTGTCAGAAAACGGCATTGGCGGTCGTTCTGCACCCAGCTTTAAGCCGTCTACTGGCATATAGTTGCCCTGTATCATTTTCAGCCAGTTTTGCACATAATCCTCATATACAAATCTTGCACTTTCTAATTTGCCTTTTTCTTCACATTCAGCACGAAAAAATTCGTTTATATCAAATTCGTCATATCCCTCGTTTGTGGCAACATTGGTAATAGAATCCGGCACCTTGTATGTAAGCATAATCATCTTAGGCAATGATGCATAAGGGTTTTCTACAGCCTTGCCCGACCAATTTTCTTTTGCCGATTGCTCGTCGGAATAAGTCCAGTTAAAAACTTGATCCTCCAAAAATTCACCTGAATTTAACGCCCTGAACGGTGTACCTGAAAGATAGAGATAACGGTAAGCGGATATAGGCAAAAATGATTCATTAATTGCGTTGCCTGCTTCTTCTTTTTGATATTTTTCAATATCGAAATCGTCATTTTCTTCGTCAAATTTTTCAAAAAGATTTTTTGCATTTTCACGCCATGCACCAAAGTGGTACTCGTCAAATACTACCAAATCCCAGTTTGTTGTGTGTATAAATTCATTCTTTGCTTTAATTCCGCCGGCACTGTTTGTACCTAATAAATCCTGAAATGAACCGAAAACAACAATCGGCTTTATGCCGTCGCACTCCTTAAATTGTTCATCAAGCTCTCTAGCATCAAATTTTGCCTCTTTGTTGGAAACAAACTGCCAACCGGCAAAATCAACATGATGTGATAAATCTTCTTGCCAGGCAGACTCAACCGCCGGCTTAAAAGTAAGTATCAAAATCCTTTTAAAACCCATTACTTTTGCAAGCTGATATGTGGCAAAAGTCTTGCCGAAACGCATTTTGGCATTCCACAAGAATTTAGGCGGGCGGTTCGGGTCTTCTCTTTCGGATTGCTCAAAATAGTCTTTTGCCATTTGAACGGCGGTTTGCTGTTCTTTGCGCATAGAAAAATTCCAAGTACGCTGACCTTCAAAGCGGATGCCTGTTCTTACTTCTTCTATGGTTTCAAGAGCCTCTTTTTCCGAACAGCAAAACCATTCGTTGCTGTCTTCGCCTTCGTAAAGCTGCCGAAATCCTTTATGCTTCAGCAATCGGTGAATGTCTTTATCGGTAAAGCAAGTTCCGTCACAACGCATAGCTGATTCTTTGAACAGCACTTTGAACGGAATTGCGGCGGTGTGTAACTGCTCTTTAATTCTCGCTTCTGTATCTTCACGGTCGGTATATCCGATTTTTATGTAGCCGTTATGGTCTGCAACGGTAGGCAATGTATAGCCGTAAATCGTAGGCACAACAGCAGGACGGTTGTGTAAAATATCGGATAGACTAATATTATTTGCCATTAGTTGTTACCTCCATACGGCCTAATCATAGATTCGATAAATGATATTTCATTATCAGATAAATTGTATTTTTTATATAAAAACTTATCATCTATTTTTTGTGAAAAATCCTGAATTGGAAGAAAACAAAATTTATCTTTTGTTAAGTTTATTGAAGAAACAGCTTGAAGAATTAAAAATCGTGCAAATTTTGTTTTCAAGTATGAAACTAGGTTTTCACACTCAAAATAATCATTTACTCCTGAAATAATAAAATATGAGAATGTACAAACTTCTTTTGGCTTTAGTATTTTTATTGTTGAAAGAACTTTGAACTTGCCATCTTTATCAGGCTCTCCTGCATGCTCGGCAGTTGTTTTACTTATCATAACTTTGTATTTATCAAACAATGAATTTTGCTTTAACTCCATTGTTTCTTTTAAATACCCAATTCCTTTACTGGAATACAATGTAATTGAATTATCAAATGGCTTTTCAAGACCTCTTTCTGAGGAACTTATACCAAAAGGACTTAGTGAACTGCAAATGGTGGACATATAGCTTTCACCACAACTGTCAACTTTCTCAATTATATCAACGGCCTCATTATATCTGACAAAAATATCATACTTATTTAATGCCCTTACTAATTTTGTAATGTTACCATTATGCTGATTTGTTACTTCGCAGAGTCCACTACGATCTCTATCTCGTAAAAAGTAGCACACTCCTCCTCCAATACTTGCCCCTGGAAAACAGTCTTTTGCATTACTGAAATCAACCAACTTTGTAATATGCGTATCTTCTAACATCTCTTTCCTAAATTTATCCAATGCCATTCCTCCGGCAAACCAACGAGATGGAATAATCATTGTAAGGTATCTTGGATTTAACTTTTTAGCTGATAAAACAAACTTGTCATATACAGGCATAGCTTGTGCCGAACCGCCACCTGTGTTTAACTGATATGGAGGATTACTTATTATAACATCAAATTTCATATTGAATAGCCTTTCCGAAGTTTCTGTATGTATTAATTCGTAAGCGTGGGTTTCGAGGGTATCTTTTCTGTTCCATTGCTTTTCACTTGCACCGCAATATTTGCATTTTCTGTTTACCCAAGTGTGATTAATTCGTCTGTAACGAATGTTGCCCTCTGGATTATCAAATTTCGTAATTGAATACGGACCGTTCGGGTATTTTGAGCAATAAAGACTTCGGCGTGATAACAGGCTTGTCAACTCGGTAATTGCAATTCCGTAAAGCTGTTTATGAAAAATATGGTCAATACGCTCCTGTAAATCGGGAATTTTATCCTCAAGCCCCACCAATAATCGTTTTGCAATCTCACGGAGAAAAACTCCTGTTTTGCAGGCAGGGTCTAAAAATGTTGTGTTCGGGTCTGTGAACAGCTCTTGCGGTAAAAGGTCGAGCATTTTATTAACCATATCCGGCGGAGTAAAAACCTCATCGTTTGAAAGATTAGACAAACAACTCAGTACATCCGGAGTATGTTGCACCTTGTTTTTATAAACTCTGTCAAAAAAAGAATCAGCCATTTTCCCATATCCTCCTATAATTTATCGGCGGATATTCATAAATCGGCTCCGCCATATATTCGCCCGTAACGGGATTTTCAGATAAATATTGAGTTATATCATCATCGGTATTGAATAAAGATTTTTGTTTGTTCGTTGGCTTCTCGTTTGCTTTCAGCAGAACATCAAGGCGAAAATCACGCCTTTTCAGTTTTGTACCAAGTACCATACTCCACTCAGGGAAAACTATAGGAATATCGATATCTTTCTGATGTTCGTCAACGCACATAAGAGTTAATGCGTTACCGCATAGAATGTTTTTTTGAAGAATGTATTTAACCGATTTGCGTGTATCGTCATTGCATTGCTTTTTACAAACTGTTTTATATTCCTTTTCCCAAATGTAATACAGTCGTTTACGGCACTCTTCGGTGTTATCATGCATAATATCCACACCGTAAATGCTTGAAAGAGCAAGCACGGAATATCGGTCAAAATCATAAGGGTTGCTTTTATATAATCTTTTTACGGTAGCCAATTTTCTTGTAAGAATTTCGGCAAGGAAATTGCCGTTACCACAGGCCGGCTCAAGAAAACGACTGTCAATTCGGTCGCACTCCTGCGAGACCAAATCGCACATAGCTTTTACCTCTCGTTCCGCAGTGAAAACCTCTCCATGATCAGCAACACGCTGTTTTGATTTAACCTGTTTAGTCACGCTTTTATCACTCTCCATACAACAAAATCGATATTATGTAGTAGAGAGAAAATAAAAAAAGCATCTACGGGTGAATGTAGATGCTTAAAACTAAAAACGAGTATAACGAACTAAGCCTTGTCAAAAAAATTCTTTGAAAAGGCTTATTCGTGTTTGTTTGAAGTGAAAATTTGGGTAAATTTCACATTTACAATGTATGTAGTGTTGTAAAGAGGTATGAAATGTGTTATAATCAAAAATAAAATTAGGTATTTTTTACAACATAATATCGATTATGTTATTTACTCCGATTTGTGGCGAATTTTTAAAATAACTAAATAATTAAGTGCATATTTTCCATTCTCTTGCGATGTTCCGTGCCTGTTGAAATGATATAAATTCGTGTTGTATTGATACTGCTGTGCCCCAGAATATCCGCAAGTTTTGCAATATCTTTTTCAATGCCGTAAAATGTGCGTGCAAACAGGTGGCGGAGATTATGCGGAAATACCTTTTGCGGATTGACATTTGCATCTTTGCACAGGGCTTTCATTTCTCGCCAAATATTCGTGCGATTTACGGCTTTGCCGCTTTTCGTTACAAAAATCATACCGCTTTTTATTCCTTGCTCTGCTGCATAGCGGAGCAATTTTTGTTTTAACTCTTTTACAATAAAAACTGAGCGAGTTTTTGCCTTACAGCTTACGATTGCTTCGCCGCATTTTACCGCCTCAACCGTGATATATTTCAATTCACTGACACGGATGCTGGTGGCACATATTGTTTGAATGATTAAATTCAATCGTCGATTTTTCTTTTGTTTTGCTGATTGACACAGTTGCTTGTATTCCGCTCTTGTCAGTTCTTTTTCTTCCGAGCAAAACACCTGTTGTTGCATCTTTAAGGATTTCACTCTCAAGTCAAACCAATTCAAAAATGCAAACAGACTGTTGATACTTGCGAGCATTGAGTTCACACTGCGCACCGCATATTTTTCACGCAAGTGATTTTTATAGGCAATTACGGTTTCTTTAGTTATAACCTCGCCATGCGTATAAATAAAAAGTGCTTTTACATCACGAATGTATTTTTCAATCGTTGCCGTGCTTTTTTCTTGTAGCTCTAAATTTTTTCCGAAATTGTCAATAATATCTATCGTTAAAATTCGTTCTTCCATTGTATTTACCTCCGAGTAAGTGCTAATTATATTGTACCCTAAAAGTATGTATTCATAATTGTTGCTTTAATTTTAGATAAATACAAAGTGTAAGTCGATTCGTTGGGGCTAATCGAGTAGGGCGAAACAAATGCTTGCTTTGAACAATATTCGGGGGAAGTATGCTTTTTTACAATTGCATTATTATTTCGCAAAAAACAAAGGAGCTGCGAAGAACGAAGTTTTAACTTCATTTCTTCACAGCTCCTTAAATTTTTGTATCAGATGTGCTGTACTCAGCTTATTCCCATAAGCTCCATAACTTCAATAAGTTGTTTTGCAGCGTTATCGGAGGTCACAACCTTGCTATCTGTTATGACACGACCGACCGATTTGCCTTTATGAATAAATCCTGAAACCACCCTGTGAATATGAAAATAGGGGAGTAGCACCGGAAATTTCTTTGCAAGCGGATATTTGTTTTTTATATTTTCATTTGAAAAGCCTGCTTCACTTTTCAGATAATTCTTTATTTTGGAAGTTTTCCCGTTGTATTTTGCAGCATTGATTGTCAGATATGCGTCATTTGTGCCGAAAGTACCGCTGCTGAAGAAAAATTCCAGAGCAGGAAGCATCCGATTGTCAAGACTTTTTCCTTCAAAAAGATAATCTGATATTTCGCATACAGAATTAAAAAACTTATTGATTCCCAAATCGGCTGTCTTTTTTTGAATGGATTCTCTGTCAAATATACATTTTTTCTGAATAAGATATATGTCAAGCAACATTCTCACGCCTGCACCGCTCTTTGAAAAGTGTTTGTACAAGTGAAGCAGAGCGAAAAGAAGATTGTTTTCATCTGAAAAATACCTTCTGCTGTTATTTTTATATTGCGCATTTTTAAGTAAATCGGCATAAAATCTTGACTGCTTTTTAGTTGCCGCATTAAATCCTGTGTGAATTTCAATGTGCGAACATGGCTTTTTTGCAAGTGCTATTACGGTACAATCGTCTTCAATTCTTGTGAATCCTCGTTCTTCAAGACCTCGGGCAACTTTTTCGGCATCTTTGCCCGATATATAAAAATCAATATCTGTGCTTGTTCGCAGAAGTTTGGGCGGATAGTATTTTGAAAACTCTATGCCCTTAATAATCATATGTTCAATGCCGGCGTTTGAAAAATTTGCGGACAATCTTGCCGCAAAAGCGTCGTTTTTTATCTGACAAAACGAAAGCAATTCTGCCTGCTCCTGCAAATCCCCGAGTTCATCATCAGTAAAACCGCTCTTTTTTAACCCTGCATAAAGCATAGTTTCAATGCTGTGCATCTTTGCAAACTTGACCATTGCGGGAACAGGCGGTAGACTATTTTTGTTTATATGAATATTTTTATTTGTAAATTGTCCTATCAGTCTGCACACGGCAGTCCCTACAGTTATAAGTGATTTGTTCATATTAACCCTTGTAAAATTTTGTATAGATGCGCAGGAGTATTTTTTTGATGAGAAACGATGAGTTCCAACAGTATGAATAGATTTTGTATTCCAAATCCGTTACCTTACCGTTTTTATTGTTTCTGCAAAATTCTGTCATCTTGCCGATAATCTGATTTTTGTAAACGATTTCTTTTCTGAACTCATTATCGCCGCATATGTAAAATCTATTGCCGTCAATCTTCAATATTCTATGAAGTACAAGCTGACCGCTTTGCCGCCTAAACAGCACCACATCGTACTTCTTCAGCTTGTCGGGCGGAAGAATACAGACAGTGTCTCTGTGATTTTTCAAGAGCGGATACATACTCATTCCGTGAACAGGTGCAGAGTAAAAACCATATTCCTCAATGATTTGTTCAGGACTGCTCATCAAGCAACCCCGCATTTCTTACAGTTGAGAGAAAGTTATTCAAGTCATTTTCAGCCGTCTGCCTGTCAATATCATATTTTTCAAGCAACGCATCTAAAACCTCTTCGTATGTTTTGTCGGATTGCAGAAAATTCCAGACAAATTCAGCACTTGAACTCATCTTGATGAAAAGGTTGCTGTTATCGGCAAAGTCATCTTCCGCCACAGCGACAATTTTGTCGGAAAAATTTCTCAGAATAAATCCGTTTTTAATTTTCATAAATTTCCTCCGTGAGTGCATTTAATGCAGTCCTGCAAGCATTATATTCCATATTACAAAAAAGGTCAACAAATTTGATTTTTGCAGAAAGATTTTCAAGAAATTCAAGCGTTTTTAACTTTCCAACGGAATTTTTGGGATATGCCGTGCATGAAAGCAGTCTGAAAAGCGATTCATCAGGGGAGAGGGGCCTTGCAAAATTTTGTTTGTTCCTGTTTACAAAAACAATAGCGTCAAGCTTGCAGAAATCGTTTTTGCCAAGGTTTTCTTTGCCTCTCCAAGGAGAACCGTATATAATCGGAACATTGTCAATGATTCTGACAAAAGGTTTGTCCCCGTTGAGAATAGTTACTTCATCTTTCAAATATTTTTTCCAGAGCATAATGTGTGTTGTTTTTCCAGTTCCGGATGGTGCGCAAAACAGATATGCCTTCGATTTGTATTCTATAACAGCTCCGTGAAAAAGAATACCGTCATATTCATAAAGCAGTTTTTCACTTATTTTTCTTAAAACGGCAGATGATTCGTACATTTCATCGCCGAAACCGTCTGCTATTATTTTTTCAGCCTGTATGTCATTATCTGTCGCAACAACCTCAAAATCATAGTCGGTATAATCACATCTGTAGTTTTTGAGCAGATTTTTAAGATAATTTCCGTGACAGTTAATTTTTATATTTATGTCAGCAATTTTGTAAACAGCCATAATAAAATCCTTGCTTAGAAAAAGCCCTTATAGCAAAAACTATAAAGGCTTTCCTCTTAATCATCAAAATATGTTTCGCCGAACAAATCATCAATTGAGAAATATCTGTTATCTCTTTGTGATGTAGTCGGTGATGATGTTGTAATTACATCATCACATTCAATATTCTTTATTTCAATTTCAATCTTTTCATATGTATCTTTCATAAAAACCTCTGCTGAATTATTCTCAATATAAAATCACGAAATATTATGGCTTAACAACGATATTGTAGTAACCTTCCGAATCGGTTGACAAAGAAGTTTTTTCCGTTGACGGTTCGGTTTCAGGCTCACTCGGAAATTCATCGATAAGTGAAACGACGAATTTCATAATATAGGTTGCGTCGGTAATATTTATAAGCCCGTTTTTGTCAACATCAGCCGCAACAAGTGCTTCTCCGTTAAGATTTTTAACATTGCAGATATGCTTCTGAATAAGCGTTGCGTCTTTGACATTGATAACGCTGTCATTGTTCACATCACCAAGCTTAATTTCAGTTGCACTAACCCCAATGCAGAATACAGCAGAGAGGCAAATTATACATGCGAGTAACGCACCTGCAATTCTTTTCATAAAAAACTCTCCTTCTAAAACCCAATATACTCCGATTTACTGCAAATCGGAAAAATCAACCTCAACATCATCCGAACCGCTTGATGATGTTGATTCGGAAACTGTTTGTTGAGTTGCAGATGAACTTATTGCAGAAGAGCCGTTATCCCGATTTTTACCGCACCCCGAAAATGTCAACAGTAAAATAATAAAACACATAAATATGGTCACAAATTTTGTAACAACTCTCTGCATAAGCCACCACCCTTATCCTATTACATGGGTATGATAGCATATGAAGTACAACAAAAGACCAACGAATTGAGAGTAATTCTTGAAAATTTTAAAATGCTGTTATTTTTTTTAAAAATTATATCCTGTGTAGGTAATGAGGTGGGCGTTTGTAAACTCCGCCCAGCTGTAGTTTGCCATATATTCGCCGTTATAAAGATTTTTTGCCTCTTTACTTCCGTTGTAAAGATCATAGACATCGCACTTCAGTTTCGTTGTGTCAATCGCTGTACTGTTTCTTGAACGGACAAGAATCTTTTCAATTCCGTATTCTTTCAGTGTGCTGCGAAGTGACGAGATGATTGTTGCCACACTTTTAACATTTGCGTCAGTTTCCCATAGTGCAAGCGCAATTTCGCTGTTGGTAACCGATGTGCCTCTCTTATCAATCAAAAACGCAAGCAGCTCTTTGGCCTTTTGCCTGTGCCATATAACGGCCTTTCCGTCAACAAACACATCAAAATTTCCAAAAGTCTTAACTTCAATATGGGCTCTTTTGTCGCTGCCTTTGAACATATATTCAATCTGCTTGAGAAGTTTTCTTATTTTATATTCCGTAATCGGCTTGAGAAGATATCCTATTGCATTTACTTCAAATGCGTCAAGCGCCTTGTCGGAATAAGCCGTGCAGAATACAATTTTCACTCCCGGTTGCTTTTCCTTTATGAGTGTTGCAAAATTGATTCCGTCAATTCCTCTCAAGCTTATATCAAGAAAGGCATAGTCAAGTTTTTCGTTGCCCAGTGAGTCAATATAATTCATTGCGTCATCAAATTCATCAAAACCGTTTACGAAATCGTCATTTTTAGTAAATATCTTTTTAAGACTGTTTTTCAGTGACCATAGCATTATAGGTTCGTCATCAACTGCGAGTATATTCATAATTCGCCTCTTTAAAATCTTTAGGTATTTTTATCGTGACAACAGTTCCTTTGCCTTTTTCGCTGTAAAAATCAAGACTGCCGCCCGTTATGATTTCTATTCTTTCCTTAACATTTGTAAGTCCAACATGACTTTTTCCGTCATATGAAAGCGAAAGCTATTCAATTGACTTTGCGGAAATTCCATCACCGTCATCCTGCACTCTGATTATTATATTGTTGTCATCGCTTGATGTAGAGATAGTAACCGTTCCGCCGCCTTTTTTGTTGCCTACACCGTGTTTAACGGCATTTTCAACAATCGGTTGAAGGGTGAGTACGGGAATTTCAAAATTTTTTTCTTTAAGCTCATACACAATCTTAAGTTTGTCACCGCAGCGGAGTTTTTCAAGCCTTAAAAAGTATTTGACATTTTTAAATTCTTCATCAAACGAAACAACACTTTTCGAAAGTCCGTAGTCAACATTGGCTCTCAGATAACCGGAAAAATCTTCCATTGCCGTAACGGCTTTGTCGGGATCAAACTTGCACAAAACCTGAATGGTTGCAAGAACATTGTACAGAAAATGCGGCTTGATTTGATTAAGCACAATTTGAGTTTTGATGTCGCTCATTTTGATTTTATGCTCGTTTTCTTTTATCATAATAAGCTCAATTTTTGTCCCCATCTCTGCAACCGCAAGAAATATTCCTGCAGCTGCCGCAATTATTACATTGAACAAATCGGTTAAAAAAATCTTGCTCGGTGCAAGGCGTGCTTCTATTACAATCAAAATGCCTAACAGACAGATCAGAAAAACAAGATGCTCACACGGATGTTTGTTGAACATACCGCTCAGCACGACTATTACTATCAATAAAAACACATCGTATTCTTCAGGCTGGACAATAAGGTCGTAATACATCGCTATTGCACAAATGTTAATTGAATAAGCATATGTAAGTATTCGTGAAATCTTAACAGTGTGATTTTGCGGCTCAATATACTTTTTTGAAAAGAACATTATCACAAGTGTTATCATCGTTGCAATCGCAAAGGGCACAGTATTAACTTCGTTGACTCCGTGTAATATACTGCGGAAAACCATACACATAAACAGCGCTAAAATAAGAGCCTTGCAGTACATACTCATATTTTTAATGTTGTCGTAAGTAAGATATATTTCATATTTGCGTATGGCTTCACAGTACGTTTCTTTTCCGAGAAGTAAACGGTCAACAAATTGTTCTACTGTTGCATAGGGTGAGTTTTTCAATCTTTTCACCTTCCGACACTACAAATTCAACAATATAATTACATTATAAGATAATAAAATGGAAAAATCAACGGTAAATTTCAATTAATTAACGGAAACTTGCACATTTTAATATCTCACTTGTATAAATTTGTTGGACTTTTGTTGTTTATGATGTGATAAACTATAGCCGATAAGTATGAATATGGGTATAAAGGGTAAATTTTGAGGTGATTATATGAAAAAATTTAAAAAATACTTGTCAGTTGTTTTGGCGTGTACAATAGCAGTATCGGCAGCCGTTGTGTCAGGTTCTGCTGTTGATAACGATGACATTGATACATACAGTTCCGGCTTAGAAAAAACAGGTGACGCAACGAACAATCTTCAGAACGGCAGTTTTGAAAAACCTTCGACAGGTGCAAGAGAGACTCCTCAAATGAATGATAACGATGTTCCAAACTGGAGTACATCTGCAACTGATAAAAAGATAGAAATGTTTAAAAAAATAATAAATATTTAAATGAACTTATCGAGAATACCGATCTTGAAGGGACGACTCTTACTCCTCCTGACGGATTGCAGGCGGCGGAACTTAATGCCAATGAAGACAGTACGCTCTATCAGTATATAAACACAAGCAGTGGCAGCTGCTATGAATGGAGCCTTCAGCACCGTGGCAGATGCGGAACAGATACAATGGCTCTTGTTATCGGTCCTAAACAGATCTACAATCCGACTAAGGCTTCAAGAAACAGCAGGGATCAGTTTATGCAGATGGTTGACTGGCTCAAAAATAACGAGGACGAGTCAACTTCTGAAAAGATTAAAAATCAACAGTCGGGCGATAAGCCGATTGAATGTGTTGTCTATTCAAAAAAGTTTGCTTCAAACGGTACTTTTGAGAATGCGTCGGACAGGAACTTCAGCTTGACCCAAACCGATGTTTTTTCGGAGGAATGGCATATCTGGATAATCAAAAGCGACAACAGAGAATGGCATAAGTACGGCAAGGGTTCGAAAACCGCCGAGTCAAGCGATTATTATAAATATATCGTTCCGGAAGGCAGTAATCAATCAATATTTGCTTTTGTTTCATATCAGGGAACTGATGCAAAAAATTCAAAACCCGATAGGCATAATACTTTTGGTAATTTGCTTGACGGTATTACATTCGATTTATATCACCCTGCAGAAACAATTGTAAACACAGGCGGTACGGGAACAGTTACCTATACACAAAACGGTTCGGAAACGAATGTAGAGATTACTCCTCAGAGCAAGAACAATCCGCTTACAATTATGGTAGATGACAATACCGAACTTAAGGTTACCGCAAAACCTTCATTTGCAAAGGATGATAAAGGTGAATTTCGACTCGACGGTGAAAACCGTAAGATTCCGAATATGTTCATAGGCTCATATGTAACAATCAACGGTGAACGCAGGTATCTGAAAAATGAAGAATTTACAAGAGAAACCGATGCTGACGGGAATGCTTATTATAAATATAACTTTAATAATATTTCGGGCAGAGTTACAGTTGAACTGTTTTTCTCGGAGATTTATACAGTAACATATCTTTCCAACGGAGGAGAAAAGTATTCCGTTAAAGACAAGGGTAGTGGTAAGGGAATTTCTGTTCTTGATGATACGGTAAATGTTGCCAGATTCAACGAAAATGAATCAGGTGATTATACTGCAACGGCTTGTAATTGGAAAGATTCTGACAGCGGAACTCTTTTCTACGGTTGGGAATATGTCAACCCGGGTTCGGATGATACCCCAACTGTTTTCAATTCTGATGTTAAAGTAACCTATAACTATGACGGAAGCGTTGAACCTCAAACCCTTGACTTTGTAATTACGGGTACTCTTGCAGGAACAGAACAACCAAAGACTATAACAAAGACTATAAATACAAATGCCCGTAACGGTGCCGTTCTCAAGGCGAGATGGTATTTCAAACATAATGTTATTGCACAGACAAAGAATAATGACGGTACATATGTCAACAGTTCAACAGGCGGATATGTTTCCGTAAATGCAAGTGATGATATTTATAAACTTTCTGATATTAAAAGTTACGGCAAGACATTTTATGCATTTAAGGACAAAACAGTAACTGTTACAGCAACTGCAAAGGAAGGGTACAGATTTGTCGGTTGGTATGAAAAAACTGCTGACGGAGAAACATATATCAATAACAGAACAATTCATACCTACACTGTTGACGATTCATCAACAACTCTGTATGCAAAGTTTGAGCATGATTACTACAGGATTCGTTTTCACATAAACGATCCGTCAAAAACTCTTACAAATGCAAATGACGATGTTTATGTAAGTTATATTCCGACATATGACAATGCTGCCGAAATGGAAACAGTTCATTCCCTTAATACCGATAAGACAGTCAGTTCTTTTTATGATATTCCCAAAGTAATCGGTACAGGCTCACAGAGAATGGTGTTTAAGGGTTGGTACCGTAACAAGGCTAATGATGACGATTCAAACCCGATTCAGTTTAACGGTACAAAGTTTGTTGCAGATGCCGATGTTTACGCACATTGGATTGATATCGGAACAGTCGGCAAGGCTGAAGATGATGACAAAATCGGTGTGAGCAGTTATTACGGATTTGACATTTTCGGAACGCAGATAAGAAATGCAGATGATGACGACAACTATCCTGTAAAACCGTCGTCGTTTGATAAATCGGGATTGCGTTTTGTTACATCTTTCAGCGAAAAACTGCTTTCTGATATTGACAAGCTTGACGGAACAAAAACAAGACCTGAGTACGGTTATGTTCTCGCCAAAAAATCGACTGCCGAAAAGGCGGCCCAGCTTGCAGGCGTGTCCTCCGACAGCTATGAACTTGAGTACAACGACAAAAATGTAAACGGTAAGGACACAACAGCAACAACATCTTACGGTTATGTAACAAATGTGAACTGTACCAGCAATAAATCATACAGCGGTATTGTACCGCTTGACCATTTTAACAGCGACAATTACAGAATTTTTTCACTTGTTATAACCTATAAAAAAGGCGGTTCTGCATCAAAGTCTCAGGATGTAATTGCCCGTCCGTATATCCGCTATACAGATGCAAACGGTCTTTTCAGAACATACTACAGCAACTATACAGGTAGTTCAAAGCTTTACGGCGGATGCAGTACAAGCTTTAACAGCGTGAAAAAAATCATTGCTGAAAATTATAACAAAATTCAGAAGTAAAGCTTTCTGTAAATAAAATGAGGCTGTAAAAAACAGCCTAACAAAAATAATAAGTCACATAACCGAAAGCGATGACGGTTATGTGACTTTTGCGGTTTTTACATATTTCTGAAAATCAGCAGGTAAGTTTGTCAATTCGTGAATTAAATCTTATTCGCTATCGTAGCTATGTTTATGATACCGAAACTTCACTCTATTATCTCCAAAGTCGCTACTACGATCCATTCACAGGCAGATTTTTGAATGCGGATGTATATGCTGATACCCAGTCAGGTACTCCGCTAAGCACAAATATGTTTGCTTATTGTGAGAATAATCCTGTGAATTATCTTGATCCTAATGGGTATGTAGCCCTAGTTGATGATTTAGTTTATGCTTTAATAGCTTTAGCTGCAGCAACTGTAGCGATTTGTTCCTCTTCATTTTTCCAAAAAGGTTGGTCTGCTTTTTGTAACGCAGTCGGTAACGGACTATCTTCTATAGGAAATGCAACTTGGAATGGTGCGTCTGCTGCATGGAATTGGTCTAAAAATAAGGTTAAAAATGCAATTAATGCAGTTAAAAAATTTAATACTGCTGTTAAATCAGCAAATAATATACGATCTAAATTGAAAAAAGAAAGAAAAAACAATAAACGATTTTATACTATAATATTCAATAGTGATGATGTACCTATACTTGGAAGTAAACTTACTAAAAGTCAAGCTGAATCAAAGTTGCGGCAAGGCAAAGATGTAATAACTTATTATAAGAGTGATGCGTTAAATATCGCAAACTCAGTAGGCAGCACTAGAAGTAAGTGTGATCACAAACATAGAGGGTCTGCTTCTTTTAAGCATTATCATGTTAAATATAAAAATATAAAGTGGAGTATCCATCCGTTTTATGTATAGGGAATACAGGTGGTATTATGGTTTATACTTTTATGAATTATGACGATTTTAATAGTAAATATAACGATATATTAAAAATTGCCACTTGCTATAGTGAGAATTTTAGTTTTTTTACTGTGAGACAGATCCATAAAAAGGATCATTCTAATGAATATTTTAATTTCTTGGATGGTTTTAGAAATCATGAAATTCCATTAGGCAAAATAAAAACACCCAGATATACTGCAGGACAACAAATCCATTGTTTCAGAATTAATAAAATAACAACGGCTTTATTGATGAAACCTATAGATTTTTCTTCTTGGAATGCTTATGATTATCCTGAAGATTTGGCTTTTTATAAAAATTGCATACCGTGGTTTCGCTGTATTTCACATGAAAAAATGGTGTTAGTCAATGAGACCAATTTTAGAGCATTTAATGAGTTAAAAAAAATAGGCATAAATTTTAGATTGATTAATAATTCTAACTATATTTGAAAAAATTTAAAACGAATGTGGGTAAGTAGGCTCATTTGAGCCTACTGATACCTAAAATTATTCAAGCGGCGAAACCTCATATTACTACTACACATTTGACGGTTCGCTTGAAA